>Ga0187769_10000499_pt1 | contig 21420 bp, 18 predicted proteins | sample 0116_SJ02_MP02_1_FD_133140 | JGI IMG/M metagenome (GOLD analysis project Ga0187769, IMG submission 133140) | Tropical peat soil microbial communities from peatlands in Department of Meta, Colombia - 0116_SJ02_MP02_10_MG | ecosystem: Environmental > Terrestrial > Soil > Wetlands > Peat | place... | reverse complement strand
GGGCCTTTGGACCACTTAGCGAACGGCCCTGGATTCGTTCTTTGGCGTACGCGACCGCGTTCTGATAGGAGATCTCGTTTAAGCCCAGGCCCTGCACGCCCACTTCCAGCCGCGCGCCGTTCATCATCACGAACATCGCGTTTAGCCCCTTGTTGGGCTCGCCCAGAATCCAGCCAACCGCGTCCTCAAAGATCATCTGGCAGGTCGAATTGCCATGGATCCCCATCTTGTGTTCGATACCACCGCAGTACACGCCGTTGCGACCACCCACGCCAGCGTTCGCATCGCTGCCCTGCGGCAAGAACTTAGGCACAACAAATAGCGAAATGCCGCGGGTCCCGCTGGGCGCATCGGGAAGACGTGCGAGCACCAGATGCACGATATTGGATGCGAAGTCATGCTCCCCCGCGGAGATAAAGATCTTCGCACCGGTGAGCAGATAACTCCCATCGGCCTGCGGCAGCGCCTTGGTACGCAGCATCCCGAGATCGGTGCCGCAGTGCGCCTCGGTCAAGCACATCGTCCCGGTCCATTCTCCCGAAGCAAGTTTGGGCAGGTACAGTGCCTTTTGCGCCGCGCTGCCATGCGAATAGATGCACTCATAGGCGCCTTGCGTGAGACCCGAATACATGGTCCAGGCCTGGTTGGTTGCGCAGCGCATCTCGTCAAAAGCGATTTGCAACAGATGCGGTAGGGCTTGTCCGCCGTACTCCTGCTCGGCGGTAAGACCCTGCCAGCCGGCGTCCCGAAACTGCGCGAAGGCCTGCGCAAAACCGTCGGGCGTGCGCACCGCGTGGGTTTGCGGATCGAAGCTGCAGCCCTGCTCATCGCCGATGCGGTTGAGTGGCAGCAGCACCTCCTCACAAAAGCGGCCGGCCTCTTCGAGTACCTGGTTGACCGTATCGGCATCCAGTTCGGCGTAGCGCGGCATCGCACGCAATTCATCGACCGCCCGTAGCACTTCATGGATGACGAACTGCTGGTCGCGCAACGGCGCTTTGTATGTGGGCATGGCTATCTCCAATCCTTTCAGTTGACTTTGTTTGTCTTTGCAGCTCTTTGCCCGGGAGCGATATTGTGCCGGCCTACTGCGTACCGGGCATCGGCGCGCGCATCGTCAAGGATCCGTTGCAATCCCAAGCGAGCGCGCCGCATGCTGTCCTTGCCGTGCAGCAGTCGCGCATCTTGATGCAACATCAGCATCAAACCGTAGATCTCGAAGACCATTTGCTCTAAGTCAACGCTCGGCCGCAGATGTCCGCAGGCTTTGGCCTGTTCGAGCGCCCGCAGCAGTTCAACCTTCCATGACGTAATGATCGCCGCCAACGCATCATGCAACGGACCGGGCCGATCGTCGTACTCCGATGCGCCACCGATTAGGATGCATCCGGCCTCCAGTTCCTCCGCCAGCAAGGCCAGCCAACGATCAACGATCGCCCGCACCCGCGGCAATCCGCGCGCACTGCGCACCGCCGGCCGCAGGACTCGCTCGACAAAACGCGCGGCATATTCCTCCAGGACCGCAAGTTGCAGGTCCTCGCGCGAACCAAAGTGCGCAAAGACTCCGCTTTTACTCATTCCCAGCCGCTCGGCCAGCAAGCCGATCGTCAATCCCTCCATGCCATCGCGGCGCGCGATCGCCAGCGCGGCCTCCAAGATCGCCGCGCGCGTTAGTTCGCCCTTGCGTGCGCGCGCAGGAGCGCGGCCGGACGCCGTGACGGAATGCGAAATTGGTTCGCGCATGGGTAAAGCAATAAAAAAAAGCGAACGTTCGTACTAATTTTGCCGTTTGTCAAGCCCGGCAAGGCGGGAAGATGTAGCCGAAAAAATCCGTATCTCACCCAAACATCGCTCGCATCGGGGTGAAAATCGCAAGGCCCGTTAAAGAAAACCCTATGCAATTGCCTTTTGCAGGCGGAACGGCCTTGCAGTGCAAAGCAAAGCGGCGTTTGACCCCTGGGGCCTCAAGCCCTGCGATCGCTCCGAAGGCCACAATCAAGAGTGCGGAAAAGCGCTTGCACCGGATTTTTGCAAAATCGACGGCCCTCAAACATCACGTGCGGCCATCTGCGTCCGACCCCTCCTCCTCCTCAGGCCAGGGGTGTTCGGACTTGCGGCCGAAAATCGTATCCCTCTCGGCCGGCGTGAGGCTCCAATCGCCGCGGGCGATCTCGGTCTCAAGTTGGCCAGGCGCCCAGGCCGCATGGCCTATGAAGATTCGCAGCCCGTCCATGGGTTTGTCTCGGCCGAGCAACTTGCGCAGCAGATCCTGGTCCGCGCTGATGTACACGCCCTCAAGAACCCGGATTGCATGTTCGGCCGGTTTTTCGCTGCGAAAAACAAACCACACGGACGTTATCTCAACGGGCCCGCCGAAGTACAGCTTGTCGTGCAGCTGCGCCAGACGTACAAGATCGGGGAACAGGCGCGAAACCGCTATGGGTGTGGGCCGATTTAGGATGAGGCCGGCTGGAACAGGTCCGACGTTGTTTAACACCAGAACAATAGAATCCTTGAAGTTCGGATCCGGCAGCTCATCACGCGCGGTAAGCAAGATGGCGGTTAAAGGCTTCGCATCGTCGGCAGACGTGGGGCACGAGATGCCGAACAGCAGCAAAAACGCGAATAAGGCTCGGAGCATTTGAGGCAGGGACTGCGGCCAAAGACCGCTACAGAAATAGGGACACTCGCCTGCGAGTCGATTGGACGGCACATCCTATGGTTTTTCGCAACCATTTGTCGGCGTTAGTCATTGGCCGCAAGCGACCGCATAGCAACGGTACGCGCTTTTGCGCAGTTTGGCACCTTAGGAGCGCAAGCGGTACGTCGCGCCTTTCGAATCAGGAACGCTCCCACGGCAGCCGGACGCGCCTGGTCTGCAGGACTGATCAGCGTGCAGTGCTTTGAACAAAGCCGCCTGCACCGCCAAGCGAGGCGATCTTCGATTGGTGTCGGCGCCTGAAGACTGCTGCCGACTGCGGCCGAGTTGCGTTTGCACCTTAACGGTTTGCGCCGTCGGTGGACGGCCAGCGCGCCTCGCCTAGCGCGGCGATTGCGACGCCTTCGCGCTCGAGCTCCGCTCGAATGCGCTTTGCAAACGCCAGCGCACGCACCTGGTCGCCATGGATGCACAGCGTGTCGGCGCGCATCCGGAGGTCCCTACCGTTGATCGACCGCACCTGAGCTTCCATCACCAGGCGTTTGGCTTGGCGCACCGCCGTCTCCGCGTCCTCGATCAATGCACCGGCAGCGCTTCGCGGTGTAAGCGAACCGTCATCCTGGTAAGTGCGGTCGGCGAACACTTCGGCTGCCGCGCGCAGGCCGACTCTTTCCGCGGCCTGTATCGTCTGGCTGCCGGAAAGACCAAACAGCACCAGCTCTGGGTCGACGTCGCGCACTGCTTTGGCGATCGCCTCCGAAAGGTCGAAGTCCTTCGCCGCCATGTTGTAGAGCGCACCATGGGCCTTGACGTGCGAGAGCTTTCCGCCCAAGGCTTTCGCAAAGCCGGCCAGGGCCCCTACCTGGTAGACAACGATGTCATAGGCCTCGTTCGGTGCGAGCGCCATCGAGCGGCGCCCGAAGCCCTGCAGGTCAGGCAGCCCCGGATGCGCACCAATTGCCACGCCTTTGGCGAGCGCGGCCTGGACGGTCTTGTGCATGGTCGCAGGATCGCCGGCATGAAATCCGCAGGCGATGTTCGCCGACGTGACAAATTGGAGAATTTCGAGATCGCTGCCCATCTGCCAGGCACCGAAACTTTCGCCCATATCGCAATTTAGGTCGATCCGCGCCATCGTCAACTCCATCGAAGCCGTTTCCCCTGCGCTGCAAAGTTTGCCATTGTCCGCTCGCGCTCGAGGTAAAGCTGCTGCGCCTCCTCCAGCGAGATCAAGCGGAAGCGCACGCCCTGTCCAGGCATCCATTGCGCAAACGTCGGCAGATCGACGCTCGCCACGCTTGCGATCTTCGGATAGCCACCGGTAGTTTGCCGATCCGCCATTAACACGATGGGATTGCCGTCCGGGGGCACCTGAATCGTACCGAAGGCGACCGCTTCGGAAATCATCTGCAGTGGCTCGCGCAACGCAAGCCTGGGCCCCTCCAGCCGCAATCCCATGCGATCGGACTGCGGCATCAGGCGAAACTCGGCTTGTTCAAAGTGCTGCTGCGCTTGCGTCGTAAACGCTTGCCATTGCTGACCGGCAATTGCCCGCACGGTGGTCTCGGAACTGTCCAACGATGCCTTGGGCACCGCAGCTTGATCCTCGAATGCCGCAAAGGGCAGCGTATTTGCACGCAACTTTGCGGCGAGGCCTGCATACACGCGCTCGGCGTTGGCCGGCACAAGTTCGAGCGTATCGCCCTTGCGCAACGCGCGGCCCTGAAAGCCGCCAAACTTCCCCCGTGCATACGTCGACTTGCTGCGCATGATTGCCGGGACTGCGAAGCCGCCATGAACGGCCAGATATGCGCGCACACCTGCGAATCGATGCCCGAAATCGAGCTGGCTGCCCGCGCGCAGGAGCACCGGCGTTTCGTGCGGAAGTGCGTATTTGCCGATGCGCGGGGACAAATTGGCGCCGGCAATCGCGATCAGCGCAGCCTCCCCAAACGTCAGGCTCGGTCCCACCAGCGTGATTTCGAGTGTGGCTTCGCCTTCGGGATTGCCAACGAGCAGATTGGCGACACGATTCGAACGCTCGTCCATAGCACCGCCCACCGGCACACCGAGGTGCTGAAATCCACATCGTCCAAGATCCTGCACTGTGGTGAGCGCGCCGGGCTTGATGACCTCGATCGTCATTTGCGCACTTCCAGTGCCTGATACTCGGCAAGCGAAATTGGCACGAAGCGCACTTCGTCCCCGGGGGCAAGCAAGCAAGGCGGCTGCGCGTTCGGGTCGAATAAGCACAATGGCGTGCGCCCGATCAGGTTCCAACCTCCCGGCGTTTCCAGCGGATAGATGGCGCATTGATCGCGCGCTATGGCTACGCTGCCCGCGGGCACTGCGGTGCGGGGCGTCGCGCGCCGCGGCACAACCAGTCGCGGATCAAGTCCCGCAAGATAGGCAAATCCCGGGGCAAAACCCAGCATGAACACGCTATGAACCGAGGCCGTGTGCCGCGCGATCACCTCCTCGACAGTGAGCTTGCACGCCGCGGCGACCTCTTCAATATCGGGCCCCCATTGGCCGCCATAGCGCACCGGTATCTCGACGACGCGCGTCGCGGTCTTGTGCGGAGCGATACCGCGGCCCAGAAGCGCTTGGACCTGCTGGCGCAAGGCTTCGTAGGGCGATGCGCCCTCGAACAACTCGGGGCGATAGTGCAGGCCGATGGTCGTGAACGCGGGAACGATATCGGTCACGCCAGGCAGGGCTGCGAGCGAAATGGCTTGTGCAACTGCCTGAACGCGCGCATTGATTTGCGCATCGACATGGTGCCCAAACTCGATGATCATCGCGCGATCACCGAGTGGCGCAATACGCCAGGCGCCGGCTTTGACGGGCATTAGGGCGTCGATCGAGCGCCTGCGTCAACGGGCTCGGGATGAAGATCGATCCGCGAAGTCTCCGGTGCAGCAAGCACGCACAACGTGGTGACCGCAAGCATGGCGAGCACATAAAGCGACACGGCGAGTGCGGAACCGTAGCGCGCGAGCAGGGCGACCGAAACGATCGGGGCAAGCGCACCGCCGACGACGCCCGCAAGCTGGTAGCCCATCGACGCGCCACTGTAGCGCACGCTGGTGGGAAACATCTCGGCAATGAATGAAGCCTGCGGGCCGTACATCGCAGCATGCAGCAGCAGCGCGATCACCGCCGCCAGCACGATCAGTGTGAAGCTTCCCGTGTCGAGCAGCGCAAAAAAGACAAAGACCCAGAGTGCTGCGCCGATCGCGCCAAACAGGTAAATGGGCCGGCGCCCGTAGCGGTCGGAGAGCGCGCCAAAGATTGGAATTGCGCCCACCTGGCAGGCCGCGGCGATCAGCACCGCGTTGAGCGCATAGCTGCGAGGCAGCTTTAGAAACGTGGCAATGTAGGTCGCGATGAAAAGCACGAAGGTGTAAAACGCGACGTCAACGCCCACGCGCGCGCCGATGGCCAATAACACGCGCTTTGGATAGTGCTGCACAACGTCCAACGCCGGCATGCGAACTTCGGTGCGCCTTGATGCCAGCTCGCGAAACAGTGGACTTTCCGCGATCCTCATTCGGATCCAGATGCCGAAAAAGACGAGCACGGCACTTAGCAAAAAGGGCACCCGCCAGCCCCAGGACTTGAAGTCGGCCTCTGAGGTGATCGCGCCCATTAGCGACAAGACGCCATTTGCCAGCAGCAGGCCGATCGGCACGCCGACCTGCGGCCAACTGGCGTTGACGCCGCGACGCTCGCGCTTGCCCGACTCGAGCGTCATCAAAACGGCTCCGCCCCATTCGCCGCCTAGCCCGAGCCCCTGGAAAAAGCGCAGCACGACCAACAAAACGGCCGCCCACACTCCCAGCGTCGCATACGTCGGAAGCAGCCCGATCACGAAGGTCGCCACACCCATCAGCAGCAAGGTTGCGACCAGGACGTTCTTGCGGCCGAGTCGGTCGCCGTAGTGCCCAAAGACAATACCGCCGAGCGGCCGTGAGACAAACCCGACGGCATACGTGGTAAATGCGAGCAGGGTGCCGACCAGTGGCTCAAAGCTCGGGAAGAACAATTGGTTGAAGACCAGCGCAGCGGCGGTGCCGTAGATGAAGAAGTCGTACCACTCGAGCGACGTGCCGATCAAGCTCGCGATGACGACGCGGCGAACCGACGTGACCTCGGTGGCTGCGGGCGGATCGGCCATTGGCATGGATCACTCCTCATGGACGCCATGGTGCAGGGGACTTGGCCATGTGCGTTCTAGCCTGATCCCGAATGCGCAGCAACTGCCTGGCTGCGCCATGACCTGCTCGCGCGGGCACAGGAGCAGGTGATCAAGACGCGGTACCCGCCCAATCAATATTGCCGCCTTTCGGGAAAACCAAATCCGCAGCCATCATCGCGGAACACGCAGCGCGTCGCAAACGGGCGATCGTGCATCGACCGCGAATCGGCGCTTCGTCACCATGACCATTATCGCTCTGGCGTCTGCATTGGGTAGCGAGTGCCTAGCTATCACGCCGCGACCTCGCAGCGTGCCGCTGCGCCGGGCAGCACGCAGCCGCAAGATGATCCTTGGAGGGCATGCTTCGCCCCCTTCTTGCCCAGCGGTTTGCCACGCGTCCAACGCGAAATGCAAGCCCAGTCGAGCGGCCCATTTGGTAAAACAAAAGCAAAAACGCAAACAGGCGGGCGCTCTTGATCCGCTATGCCGCCTGGCCCCTGTTTCACTGGGCACAATCCTTTTCGCAACCGCATGGCGGCTGCAGCGGTGGAAAGCCCCTTGGGCCAAGTCCACCGCAGAACGAAGCGCTGGCCGCGTGCTCTTCAAGATGAAACGGTCGTAGATCGAAGTCGGCCGCAAAACTCTTGATGCGCTGCTTGTCGATCCGCATTTAACCGGATCCGTGAAGCTCTGTTCGACCCCGGTATCTTCAAGAGAATTGACGTTCGTCGGCGATGCTGCTTGTCGTCCCATCGCTGGGACCGATCAATGCCCTTTCGTATCACTCAAGATCCGCCACGCTCGCTTGGGTATCCCCGAGGCGTTTTACGCAATCCTCGATCAGCGCGTGCAGTTCGGCCACCCGCTTTGCGCCCAGCCGCGCATTGATGGCGAGTTGCGCCTGCTTCCATGCCTGCTGGGCTTGCGCGCGCTTTGCGCGTCCCGCATCCGTGGCCTGCACCAGGCGCGAGCGCGCGTCCTGGCCTGGTCCAAGACACACCCAGCCTTGTGCCATGAGCGGTTGCAGATTGCGAGAGAGCGTCGAGGTGTCCATGCGCAGGCGCTGCGCCAGATCGCAAGGTCGAACCGGACCCAGCAGCACGACGTGCGATAGCAGCGCGTACTGCGTGTTTTTTAACCCGCTCATCGCCAGGTATGCGTCGTAGTGACGGGTCACGACCCGACTTAACTGACGCAGTTTCAGGTTGGTGCAGCCACGCGGCTTGACAGCATCGTTCATGTTCGACTATTGTACTTGCAACATTTGCATATGCAAGATTGAACACCGCGATGAGCGTCAAAGACACCGTTGCCCGCTGGCAGGCCGAGGAGGACGCGGTACGCGCGCGGCTTGCCCCACGCAGCGGCTATGCAACCCCGAACCAACTCGACGGGCGCAGCGGATTGCAGATGTTTGAACTGATGCTTGCCGGCGAGCTGCCGCCTCCTCCGATCGGCGAGACGATGGATTTCCTGCCAATTCGTATCGAACCGGGATTTGCGCTGTTTCAGGGACGACCCCAATTTCGTCACTACAACCCACTGGGGACGGTGCACGGCGGCTGGTTTGCGACGCTGCTTGATTCGGCCATGGCTTGCGCGGTGCACTCGACCCTAGCCGCCGGCAAGGGGTACACCACGTTGGAACTGAAATTGAACATCGTGCGCGCACTCACCGACGCTGTAGCCTTGGTGCGCGCGGAAGGCAAGCTCGTGCATGCCGGCCGACAGGTGGCCACAGCCGAGGGTCGCCTGGTTGGCCCGGACGGCAAGTTATACGCCCACGCGACCACAACGTGTCTGATCTACGATCGGCCCACGGCCGCAGAAACATCGCGGCCATCGTCGAGCTAGCGTCCCTGGAGCTGGCTTGCCTCAGGACACGGTTGCGAGGATCGATTGGCTGTTCGCTTGCGCTTGCTCGGTCAGTGGCAGATGAAAACGGATCACCCCACTTTCGCCCGGCTGGCGCTGCGCACGGTAGCCTCTCGCGACCATCATGCCGCGCATTGATTCGTTGTCGGCAAGGACGTAGCCGAACAGCTCCGAGATTTCCCGTTCGCGGGCGCACGATTCGAGCGCCGCCATCATCGCAAAACCCAATCCGCGCCCCTGCCAGCTGTCTTCGACCGCGATACCGAATTCGGCCTGGTCGCTTCCTACGACCCGGTTGTACTGCGCAAAGCCTCGTATTTCCTCTTGTTCGCCGGAGGCATCGATCGCAACAAATGCCATCTCGCGGTCGTAGTCGATTTGCGTAAAACGCACGAGCCGATCGAGCGTCAACTCGCGCACCGGCGCATGAAAGCGCCGGTACAGCGTAAGGTCGGACAAACGCGCCACAAAGCGCCGCTGTGCCTCCGCGTCTTCGGGCCGAACTGGCCGCAACAGCACCAATGTGCCGTCGGCCATATGCAGTTGTGCCTCCAGCGCTTTGGGGTACGGGTGAATGGCCAGATGCGAATAAACGGGATCCGGAACCAGCGGGCCCCCATCGATACGCACACGGGCATCGAGTGCGATAACACCGTTTTCGTCTGCTAACAGGGGGTTGATGTCCAGCTCCGCCAAACAAGGGAACTCGCAAGCCAACTCGGAAACTCGCAACAGCGTGTCAATCAGGATGTCCATGTCGACACTGGGCATGCCCCGAAAGGCTTTGAGCATGCTCGAGACGCGCGTTCGGTCGATGAGGTCGCCGGCCAGCATGCGATTTAGCGGCGGCAAAGCGAGCGCCGAGTCCCGCACGACTTCCACAGCGATGCCGCCCATACCAAAGCTGATCACGGGGCCAAACGCGGGATCGCGAGCAATGCCTACGATCAGTTCGCGGCCAGAAGGACGGCTTACCATTCTTTGCACCAAGACCCCGCGAAACTGCGCTTCGGCGGCGCGCTTGAGGACGCGCTCGCGAATCAGTTCAAAGCCCAACCCGACTTCCTCTGGCGACTTGAGCCCCAGCAAAACGCCACCGACGTCGCTTTTGTGCGTGATACCTTCGGCACGTACCTTCAGTACCACGGGGTAGCCAATTTGCTCGGCCAGTGACTTGGCTTCAATGGCACTGCTCGCAAGCCGTCCCTGCACAACCTCGATGCCGCAAGCAGACAGCAATGACTTGGCTTCATCCTCGGCCAGCACCGTTCGGCCTTGCTGCTGCGCCTGCGCAAGAACGGCGCGGGCAGCGTTAATTTCCAGGGGGCTGGCGCCCCCTGGCTCGCCGCTAATAGGCGGCGGCAGCTGGAGCCGCAATTGGCGGTGGCGCACGAACTGTGCGAGGTAGGAAAATGCCTCGACGCCTTGTTCTGGACTGCGCATGGCCGCATAGCCTGCCTGCTTTAGTATGGATCGGCCCTGGGCCGCATCGGCTTCCCCCAACCATGCCGATACGACGGGCTTGTTGCTAGCCGCTGCCAACGGCAGTAAGGCGCGCGCGATCTCTGCAGCTCCGAGCCGTATCGTCGGACAAAAAAGCACCAGTACGCCGTCATTGGCCTCATCGGCGAGCACAAGCTCGAACGCACGGGAAAAGCGCGCGCAATCGGCATCGCCAACGATGTCGATCGGATTTGCCTTGGACCAGGTTGCGGGCAACATCGCATCAAGACTTTGCTTGGTCTGCGCGCCCAACAGTGCCAGCGTCACACCCGCATCCGATGTGGCATCGGCAGCAAGCACCCCGGGGCCTCCTCCATTGGTGAGAATTGCCAACCGAGAGCCGCGGGGCAAGCGACCGCTCAGCAAAGCTTCCGAGGCCGAAAATAACTGCGCGTATCGCGAAATACGTATTGCACCCGTGCGCCGCAGTGCGGTATCGAAGACCGCATCGTCGCCCGCGAGCGCACCGGTGTGGCTAAACGCAGCCTTGGACCCACTGGCGTGCCGGCCGGCCTTGAGCACAACCACAGGCTTGATACTGGCCGCTGCGCGCAAGCTCGACAAGAACTGGCGTGGTCGGTTCACTCCTTCGACGTACAAGATAATGCTGCGTGTCTGGGCATCGAGCGCGAGAAAGTCAAGCAAATCACCGAATTCGACGTCCGAACCGTCGCCGGTTGTAATCACAGACGAAAATCCAAAGCCAGCCGACCACGCATAGTCGAGCAGCGCGGCCGCAACCGCACCCGATTGGGATACGAGGCCGATGTTGCCCGCGCGTGCCGCCGTACGCGCAAAGGTCGCGTTCAACCCTATCGAGGGTCGCATCAAACCCAAGCAATTCGGACCGATGATCCGCACGCCTGCTTCCCGTGCTCGCGCGAGTGCCTCTTGCTGAAGCGCCACACCAGCGGGCCCGACTTCGGCAAAGCCCGCCGATAGGACAAGAACGCCAGCAACGCCGCGTTCGGCCGCCTCCTTTACCACTTGGGGCACGGCCGCGGCGGGAGTCACGACTACGACCAGATCGGGAGCCGTCGGCAGATCCGTTAGGCGCGCATAGCAGCGCTGCTCACCGATTTGCGTGTGCTTTGGATTGACCGCGAAGACTTGGCCCTGGAATCCGCCCGAAACTACGTTGCGCAACACGTCGCGCCCGAGCGCCCCAACTCGCTCGGTCGCGCCAACTATGGCCACTGAACGAGGCACCAGCGCCAGGTGAACGCTATGGGCAGTTGGTTGCATATTTTCTGCAGTGCAGCATGACGCAGATTCTGCCGCAATCCTGGCTCAATGCCAAGTTGGCACATTACTCCGGGACTATCTCTCGCTTTAGGCGACCACGGCCCGATTCAGAATGGGTATTGTCGCGTCATGGCCACTGGGCGCTGCCGGCCGTATCCGCACCGCGACTTGCTGCGACCGAAGCGCTCGATATTTTTTGTCCACACCCTTTATGTCATTGCCCCCCGCGCACCGCTGGCCCGCGCCCTCCGTTATCGGCAAGATCGAAGGCGTGCCCAATGGTGCAGTGTGCGCAACGATTTGGCCCACGCGATCGCTGCAAGCACGCGAACGTTGGTTCGATGAGCTGTATCTTTGGACCGAAGGCTTCGAACCCAGTCCGGTGCAGTGGTCGCGCATTCAACTCTTCGGACTGCGCCGCGCGCTCGATATGCTCGAGCGCGAGGAGTGCAAGCAAATTGCAGTAACGCTGTCTTTCGGGACAGTGCAAAAGTACGACGAGCGCATCGACACCCAGTTGCGCACGCACGCATTGGTCGCCCACCGACTTTCCGTGATTTTGCGCGGGTCAGTCGAGCTCGTGCGTTCGCACTATCGCATACGCGCGTTTATCGATTACCTTCGGGCGCAGCAGATCCCGGTCGGATTGCGAGTAACGGCACCGCGCCTGACAATGGACTTGAGTGCTTTCGCGCTCGTGCAGCCGGATTTTGCGAAGATTCTCGCCCCAACATCGAATCTTAGTGAGGCCTGGCAAAACCTCGCGCTCGAAGCGCGTGTGGTGGGCCTTTCCGAGCAGTGGTTAATCGTCGCTGGGCTGCAGGCGCAGGATCAGGTCGAACGGGCCATTCAGGCCGGTATCGGTTTTGGTCAGGGCAATGCCGTGCGGCCCGCGCAAAACCCGTTTATTGAGATTGGCAATACGCAGCGCGCCGACGCCGCAAAGGAGTTTGCGGCAGCGCTGCGCCAAGATGGCCAACTTGGCTAACGCGCATTGCCGGCGCACTAGAGCAGATCCTTAAGATTCGCGGCTAGCCGTTGGGCCTTGGCAATCGCCGCCGCACGTTGCGCCGTGGCCCACTGGGCAACGTGTCGACGAACCGCCGCTGAGCGCGTCAGACGCTCCACGATCGCCTGCACAAACAGCGCATCGCGCGCGCCGCCAGCAGCATCCTGAAACCGCGCCAAAGCCGGCAGCCCCACGCGACGGGCCCGCTTGGGCAAAGTCGATTGCAGCATCTCGATGCCATAGCGCAGGGCCTTTGCCTGGATGCGCGCTTTGTGCTGGCGCTTTACTGGCAATTGAGCGAAGGATCGTGCCGCGGTGGCCAGACGGCGCTGGCGCGAACGCACGGCCTTTCGTGCGAACGCCGATAAACGTTTGCCCGGTCTTGACGGATCCGAACCAGCCCAGCGCAGCGCTCGCAGGGCAAATTCGGCAAACGCGGGCGTCTGCAGCTGCTGCCAAAGCACCGCACGGGCTGCATCACGCCGTTGGATTGCGGTCGCAAAAAGGCGCTTGAAGACTGCGGCCTCGCCACCCGATGCGGTAGAGGCCAACGGCGGCAGGTGTTCGACGCAAAGTACGTCCCAATCGCGCACCAGGCCAAAGCGCTTTGCCCAGATCCTCAGCCCCTGCAGCAATTCCTCGGGTAATTCCGCGCCGCTACCGAGCAGTTCCAACCCGGCGCGCATGCGCCGCATGGCAACGCGAGCCTGATGGACCAGCTCCGGATCGGCCGTAGGAGAAAAGTCCGCGGCATTGGCCAGCATTGTGGTCATCCCGAAGTCGACGAGTCGGCGCGCAGCCTCGGCCACGCGTAGTTGCGGCGTAAAGGCCCGATGCGCTGTTGCAAAGTTCGCAGAAAATGGCATAGGCCCTCGCCCCAGCGCCAGGCGATAGCCGCGCGCGGCCTTGGAAATTCCGTAGGGCAGAAGGCATAAGTCCGCCCGATGTCGCCCTATGGCGCCAGACAATTGCAGCGCCACGTCCAGTAGTGCTTGCTTGCTTCCGGCAAGCAACTCCAACTCGGCTTCACAAATGGGTTCGACACGATCTTGCGCGCGTATTTCGCCCAGATCAATTACAGCCTCAAGTTGCACGCCATCGAGCACCAGGTCCCACGCCGTACGTTCAAACACGGTCTGAAAGACCGGGTGCAATTGCGCAAGGGCGCTGCGTGCTTGGGCGCCGTCGTGCGCTATGCTTTCTCCGAGCACCTGAACCAACGGAGAGTGGGCCAGCGACGACCAGTCGATTCGTCCTTTCGGCGCAGGACGCTCCCATTCACCGCGCACGCAAAGCGCCGCCTCGCTTAGCTGCGTCTTTACCGTCTGAAGCCAACGGCGACCGCGGCCTTCGCCAATGCTGCGCAGTCGCAACGCGGCCTGAGCCGCTGCCAGCCGATGGTCGGCAGTGTCGTAATAGATGCTGTCGACCAGTTCGCTGCGTGCCACACCCAGACGGTCAAGGCGCGCGCGCAACGGCGCAACATCCTGCACGCGCAGTTTGAGCTTGAGCTCGATCTCCCGGTCGGCCTCGCCTACGGTCGGCACGTGCGCATGCCTCGGCGATACAAGCGCTTGCTTCCTAGGCGCGGCAGCGTTGGCCATGCAAAACTTGTTCCGAAGTGGCAATATGCGCTTATGCGCGGAACCGAGTACCCACCCCGCATTTTGATCGTCGACTCCCACGGCCAACCGGTGCGCTGGGCGGCGCTGCCCCGTGCGGCCCGATACTACGCTTGCGGCAAGGTTGTTACCGACCTGGGCGAGAGCCTGTTCTCTATGAGCGGCGGATTGCAGGAATTATCCGGCGAGCGTTCCTGCGTTGTCAGCAGCTCTATTGTCATGATTCGTGGCCGCCACCGAAGCCCAAACGGTCGCAGCCAGGTGGGGCTGAGCAAACATCGCCTTTTTGCCCGCGACCGCCATGTGTGCGCCTATTGCGGGGCGCATTGCGGTGAATCGGACCTGACCGTCGAGCACATCGTTCCGGTATCCCGAGGCGGGCGCCACGAATGGACCAACGTGGTCACGGCCTGTCGGTCATGCAACACCCGCAAAGGCAACCGTTTCCCGGAAGAGGCCCGCATGCCCTTGCTGTACGTGCCTTATGCGGTATGTCGAAACGAAGGTTTCATCCTGAGCAATCGACGGATTCTGGCCGATCAGATGGCATTTTTGCAGGCAACACTGCCGCGGCATTCGCGCTGGGCGCAAAGCTGACGACCTGCGCAATCCGCGAGCCAAGGCCACCGCCTTGGTTCAAACCGGTATTTTTGAACACAAAGGGCCCGTGCAGCACGAGGCTCCACGGGCCCTTGATGGGGGCAAAAAACTTGCCGCTCTTGCTTACTTCAGATTTTTGCTGACGAACTTCGTCAGGTCGAACATCGACACCTGCGACTTGCCGCCAAACAAGGGGCGCAGCTTATCATCGGCATTGATATTGCGACGATTGACGGAGTCTTGCAGCTTGTTCTTTTTGATGTAGGCCCAGATTTTGCTCGTCACCTCGGTGCGCGGCATCGGGCTCGAGCCAATCACGGCTGCCAGGGGGCCGACGGGTGTGAGCGGCTTCATGAACGCCGCGTTGGGCTTGCGCGCCGACTTTTTCTTTGCCGCCTTCTTGGCTGGCGCCTTCTTCGCTACCTTCTTCGTCATCTTCTTTGCGGCCTTCTTGGCCGAGGACTTCTTTGCTGCTTTCTTTGCCTTCTTGGCAGTTGCCATCAACGATCTCCTGGTTGGGAACGACGATTACAGCGACAGCGTTCTTGTCGTTTCGAAGATGCTCGAAGAGCGCTCTCGTTGCGTGACCGCAATACTATGCGATTTGCGACGAGAATCAAGCGTTTTCAGAGGGAAAAATTCGATTTTCTTGGGTTCTCGCAACATGTGCAGAGGCAATTTGCCCATCTGCTGCGCGCTTCTTGAGCATCGAGTGCCACCGGGCGCACACAACATGTTGGCTGTATCTTGCGAACGAAACAAGATGTTGTGGAAATTACCGCCTCGAGGCGACGGTAAAATCGCAAGCCGATGCAGCGCATAGCCTTTCCCCGCGTCTTTGTGGCCTTTGCCGCTGTCTGCGCGTTGGCCGCGGTCGCGACGCAAGCAGTCGCCGGCTTGGACCGAGCAGCGTTTTTCGCGATCAACGAACTGGCGCTTCGCTGGCTTCCCTTTTGGTTGCCCAGCAATCTGACGATTCTGGGTCACGGTCTTGTCGCAGTGATGATCCTTGCGCCGCTGCTGCCTCGCGCCCCTCAGGTACTGGCCGCCGCCCTGTACGCCGCCCCGTTGGCGGCGCTGTTCTCCCGCTTTGGCAAATGGCTCGTGGCCGCCGCTCGTCCTGCCGCGGTACTTGACCCCTCAAGTTTTCGCGTACAGGGGCCCTTGCTAAGCGGACATAACTCCTTTCCCTCCGGACATTCCATCACGATCTTTTTGGTTGTATCGACGGTAATTCTGGCGGATCAACGATTGCGCAGGCGCCCCGTCGCGACCCTGGGACTGCTTTGCGCAGGCTTGTTGGCCGCCAGCTCGCGCATCATGGTTGGCGCCCATTGGCCCTCAGACGTTCTAGTTGGAGCCGTGCTGGGGATGCTTGCGGGCGCACTGGGCAGTTTTGGTGCCGAGCGTTGGAGGCTCTGGCGCCGTGAGGGCACCAGCACCGCATTTGCGCTGATCGTTCTTGCTTGCGCCTGCGCCCTGGCCCTCGTCGATACCGGCTATCCCCTAGCGCTGCCGCTGCAATGGGCGGCCGTGGCCGTGGGGGCAAGCTGCGGCGCAATCACGATCGTGCAAGCGCTGCGCAAGCGCTCGGCGGTACCCCCATTGTGAGCGTACGCCGGGCCCAGACGGCTGAAGAGAACTGGCCGCGCGCTGCATGGGTACTGCTGCTTGCCTGTGCACTGCTGATTTTGCCCTCGCTTGGGCTGTATCCGTTATTTGACGTTGACGAGGGGGCCTTTTCGGAGGCAACGCGCGAAATTTTGCAAAGCGGCGACTGGCTCTCGACGACGCTAAACGCGGTACCCCGCTACGACAAGCCGATCTTGATCTACTGGTTGCAAGCCTTGAGCGTCAAGGCGCTGGGGCTCAATGAGTTTGCGCTGCGCCTGCCCTCGGCACTGGCCGCGTTGGCCTGGATTGCGGCGATCGTACGCTTTGCGGCGCCGCGAGCGGGGTATCCCGCGGCAGTGCTCGCCGGCTGGATCGCCGCCACAAGCCTGGGCGTGATGGCGATGAGCCGGGCCGCGACGGCCGATGCACTGCTCAACGCCCTGCTGGCCTCCACGATGTTTGATCTGTGGCGCCATCTTGACACTGGGGACCGAGCCGCGTTGCGACGCACCTACCTCTGGATGGCCTTGGGCGTCTTGACCAAGGGGCCGATCGCTATCTTGATTCCTTTCGCGGTCAGCCTGGCGTATTGCTCATCGATGCGGCGCTGGCAACCATGGGCCCGCGCAATATTCGATCCGCTTGGCTGGCTCCTTTTGCTTGCCGTTGCCGCACCCTGGTACGGGGCGCAGATCTATCTTCACGGCCGCGACTTCATAGACGGTTTCTTGGTTCGCCACAATCTGAATCGCTTCGGCGGCACTCTTGAGGGGCATGGCGGCAGCCTTTGGTACTACTTTGTAGCTGCGCCGCTACTGCTGCTGCCCTGGTCGGGGCTGCTCTGGCGCCTGGCGCATCATGTCCCGGCCGATTGGCGCGATCCCTTCTCGCGCTACCTGCTGCTTTGGTTTGCTTTTGTTTTTGTCTTTTTTTCTCTCTCGGGCACCAAACTGCCGCACTATTTGCTCTACGGCATGACGCCGCTTTTTCTCTTGGCGGCAAGTCGCGCCCGCGATAGCCCAACCGATGCCAACCTAGTCTGGCTGCCGTGCCTGATCCTGTTGCTTCTGCCCTTTGTACCCGCGCTGGTGCAGCAACTTAGCACGGCCGCCGCAAATCCCCGGTTTTCCTTTTACGCTGCGCAGGCCGCGCGGGCCAAGGCCACGGCAACGCGCTCGTACTACCTTCTGACGATCGTCGGCGCTGTGCTGGCCCTCGCTCTGGTCGCCTTGCGTCGTTGGTCGCCCCTGCAAAGAGCGCTGGCCGCCACCGTGGCAATGGCGCTAGTGCTGGGCTGGGCGTTCATTCCCTGGCTCGGTGAATTGCTCAACGCTCCCGTCAAGCACGCGGCTCAGATCGCCGCGCGGCTACCAGGCGTAGCGGTGCAGTGGGAGATCGCGGCACCGAGCTTTAGCGTTTATCGCCAACAGGTGACGCCTTCGCGGCCGCCCGCACCGGGCGAGCTGGCCATAACTCGCACGGATCGGCTCGATCCGAGCGTCGCGGTCGATCTGTTGTATGTCGAGGGCGGGGTGGCGCTGCTTCGCCGCCGTCAGTAATTGTTCCCGCGCGCCAGCACCACTGTTGCCGCCCGTACGATTCCGTAAGCGATCCAGTCCGTGACGCGGTCCACCCAGGAGCGTCGCTCATAGTCCGCGGCGTGCAGGGGACGCGAATCGGCCGAGATCGCCGATTCGATCATCGCACGCAGTTCCTCGTTAAACGCGCGATCGCGCACTACCACGTTTGCCTCTCGTGCCAGCAGCAGGCTCAGCGGATCGATGTTGCTCGAACCTACCGTTGCCCAATCTTCGTCGACCGCCGCGACTTTGGCGTGTAAATAGCTGCTTTGGTATTCGTAGATCTCGATGCCCGCGGCAAGCAGCTGTCCATACAGGGCGCGCTGCGCGTAATGCTGCAAGCGGTATTCGACCCGACCTTGTAGCAACAGACGCACGCGAACGCCCCGTCGCGCGGCGCCGACCAGCGCTCCGCGAAAGCGCCGCCCGGGCAAAAAGTACGCACAGGCCACGAGGATCTGGCGCCGTGCGGAGCGAAACGAACTCAAGTAGCTGCGCTCGATACTGTGACGGTTGCGCAAGTTATCGCGCAGCACCAACGCGGCGCGCATGCCGCTGTGCATTGGCTGCGTCGGCCGCACGCGACGCGGTGCCGGCTCAGGCATTTCGCTCCAGTTGGCCACCGCCACCGCCCACCACAGTCGCCGCATGGCCGAAGCTATGGCAGCGACGATTGGTCCTTCGCATTCGACGGCAACATCAAATCGCGGGCCAATCGGTTCACCGGTGAATTCGTCGCGCTGCGGTTCGTCATTGACGTTGATCCCGCCCAGATACGCAATGCGATCGTCGATCACAACCAGCTTGCGATGCATTCGACGCAGCAGGCGCCGCCGCGGTCGCCACCAGTGCTCAGGGCCATAGATGCGCACCTTTGCCCCATCTTGCGGCAGTTGCACAGCCAGCCGGCGCGCGAAGTCGCCTCCCCCGAATCCATCGATCAGCACCCGCACATCCACTCCTCGCCGCGCAGCGCCAACCAGCGCTTCCGCAATGCTGTTGCCGATGCCATCGTCGGCAAAAATATAGGTTTCCAGGTGCACCAAGCGTCGGGCCGCGGCGATTGCGGCGAGTAAAGCGGGGAAGTAATGCTGGGCCGAGGCCAGCAGGCGAATGCGATTGCCTTCCGTAAAGTGCGGCCGCATGAGCGGACCCAGGGAGCCGGCAATTTTTCGTGCGATGGCGCCCGACGGCGAGCGCATTACAGCTCCAGATCGGCGATCAGCGGGGCGTGGTCGGAACAGCGCGCCCACGACCTTCCGCGCGGTACAAGACAGGTGCGCGCACGCAGTCCTCGCACGTAGATTCGGTCTAGCGTCAGAAACGGAACGAGGCTCGGAAACGTTCGCGCTACGCGCACCGGCCTGCGCCACGCCAGCAAGCGTTCGAGCCAGGCCGTTGCCGTCGTCTCGTCCGAGACCTCGCGCATACCTAGGCGCTGGCGCAGCTGCGCATCAACCCTGCGCTGCCAGTCATTGAAGTCTCCCGCCAGAATAAGTGGCGCTGTCGCGGGAATCTCGCGCTCGATAAAGCGCGCTACCCATTCGGCCTGCCGCATGCGGCTGCGCTTGGCCAGGCCAAAATGAGCGCAGATAAGATGGATGCCGCGTCCCCCGGTGCCGGGCAACCGGGCCACTGCGTGCAGCATGCCTCGACGCTCCAGCATGTGATCGGAAATATCGTGATTGGCGAAGTGCTCGATGGACCATCGCGACAAGATGGCGTTGCCGTGATGACCATGTGCATATACCGCATTGATTCCGTAGGCGCGGTGCTCATAGCCGCTGGAAGCAAGCTCATCGAGTTGGCTCGCGCGCGACAGATCCATTGCACCACGCGAAAATCGCTCGTTGCGCTCCTGGACTTCCTGCAAGAAGACCACGTCGGCGTCAATCCGATGCAACGCCATTCGCAGCTCGGAGACGCGCGAGCGCCGCCCAAAGGTCGTCACCCCCTTATGAATGTTGTAGGTCGCGACCCGCAGCTTTACCGACTTCATCAACAGCGCCTCGCAGTCGACGGTACCCCAAGACTAGGATGCGGGCTTGACTTCGGCGTGACGCAACCGAATGTGCAGTTCGCGCAGTTGCTTCTCGTCAACCGGTGAAGGCGCCTGCGTCAGCAGACACTGGGCACGTTGGGTCTTAGGAAATGCGATCACATCGCGGATGGACTCGGCCCCGGCCATCATCGTGACGATCCGATCCAAGCCAAAAGCGATCCCACCGTGCGGCGGTGCGCCGTAGCGCAGTGCATCGAGCAAGAAGCCAAACTTGCTGCGCGCTTCCTCCGGGCCGATCTTCAGCGCTCGGAAGACCTTGCTTTGAACTTCTTCGCGATGGATCCGCACCGAGCCGCCGCCGATTTCCCAGCCGTTTAGGGCCAAATCGTAGGCCTTGGCCAGACATCGCCCCGGGTTGGTCTCCAGCCAATCCTCATGCCCGTCTTTTGGCGAAGTGAAGGGATGATGCGCCGCGACCCAACGCTGCTCGTCTTCATCGAACTCGAACATCGGAAAATCAATCACCCAAAGCGGCTGCCAGCCCGCCTCGAAGAGCTCGTGCTTGCTGCCAAATTCCGAGTGACCAATGCGTGTGCGCAGCGCTCCGAGGCTGTCAGCGACAACCTTTGCGCGATCGGCACCAAAGAAGATCAGGTCGCCGTCGCGCGCCTGCGTGCGCTCAAGAATTGCCGCCAGCGCCGCATCGTGCAGGCTTTTGACGATTGGCGATTGCAAGCCTTCGCGCCCCTGGGCGCGCTGATTGACCTTGATATACGCTAGCCCCTTGGCCCCATAGACGGCTACATACTGGGTGTAGGCGTCGATTTCCGAGCGCGCGAGAATTCCGCCCCCCGGGACGCGCAGCGCCGCAACCCGGCCATCCTTCAGCGCCGCCGCCGCCCGGAAGATATTAAAGTCGACGTCTTTCACGACATCGGTCAGATCGGTCAGCTGCAGCTTCACCCGCAGGTCCGGCTTGTCCGATCCGTAGCGTGCCATCGCCTCCTCGTGTCGCATCACGGGGAACGGGTGGGGCAGCGCAACACCGAGCACCTCGCGAAAGACATCGCGGATCATCGCTTCCATGAGCTCGCGAATCTGCAGCTCGTCGAGAAACGAGGTCTCAATATCAATTTGCGTGAATTCGGGCTGACGATCCGCGCGCAGGTCTTCGTCCCGAAAACACTTGACGATTTGGTAATAGCGGTCATACCCCGCGACCATGAGCAGCTGTTTGAACAGTTGCGGCGACTGGGGTAGCGCAAAAAACATTCCTTCGTGGACGCGCGATGGAACGAGGTAGTCGCGCGCGCCCTCTGGCGTGCTCTTCGTAAGCATCGGCGTCTCGATATCGAGAAAGCCCTTCGAGTCCAGGTAGCGACGCGCCGCCATCGCCACGTGATAGCGCAAGCGCAAATTCTTTTGCATCGCCGGGCGACGCAAGTCCAAAACGCGGTGCGTAAGACGGGTCGTTTCGGAAAGCTCTTCATCGTCGAGCATAAACGGCGGC
>Ga0187769_10000496_pt1 | contig 21437 bp, 22 predicted proteins | sample 0116_SJ02_MP02_1_FD_133140 | JGI IMG/M metagenome (GOLD analysis project Ga0187769, IMG submission 133140) | Tropical peat soil microbial communities from peatlands in Department of Meta, Colombia - 0116_SJ02_MP02_10_MG | ecosystem: Environmental > Terrestrial > Soil > Wetlands > Peat | place... | reverse complement strand
TACGTGATGGACCTGAACCGCGTCGAACAGATTGGCATGCGTCTCGGCTTCGACGCCAACGACGCCCTGGAATACTACGTCTTTCGCGGCAAAGGCGAGCGGCTGGGGCAGCTCGCTCAGTTCGAAAAGTTCGGCGATGAGACCGGCGCGCCGGTGCCAGCGGCTGCCGCCGGCGAGACTGCAGCGAAAGGCGCCCGGCGCGTCTACAGGCCGCTGAAAACGATGCCGAAAATGTCGAAGGCTGAAGTCGATGCCGCCTGCGTCAAGAAGACGACGGCGTTTGCGCCGGCCAGCGGGCCCGGCGCATCAATGGCTGGCAATCTCGGGCCCACCACCAGCTGGCTGGCGGGGAAGACGCTGACGCTTCGCTATGACAACGCGCCGGCGATGGAATACCGCTTTGACGACGCCGAGACGTTGCAGTGGCGCAAAGAGGGCGACAGCAACTGGACCAAGGCGCGGTACCAGGCGTGGGAATCGATGCCGGGAGTGATTTTGTTTGGCCATCTGCTGGAAGGGGCACCGAACCATGACGGACACTCGGTTGTGGCGGATTTTCATCAGGGACTCGTGACCTGTTTCAATGGGTATTTGAACACGCCGTATTACGCCAACGAGGCAGGCGTGAAGACGCTGTTCGGCGTAATCGAGATGGAAGGCCTGATTCCGCCGAAGTATAACCGCCACTACTTCACCGATGAGATGGTCGGGCGCGCAGTGACCCAGAACTACGCACCGGGCCTGACGTCCATGCACTTGTACTCGACGCCTCATTCGCTCTCTTGGATCATCTTCACCAATTCCGATGCCGGCGGATTGGAGTGGAGCGGGCCAGCGGCTTACGTGAAGATTCGAGACGGCCTGTTTTTCCTCTATTGGCTGGAGGAGGCCTGTAACGGCACGCTGGGTACAATCCTGGTCAATTTGCGTACGATGCGCGACGTTGGGGTCGGCTATCACTGCGGCGAAGGAGGCCTGAGTATGAACGCAGTCGGCGCACACGAACGGCTTGCCGGCCAGTTCGACATAGTGCGGTTCTATCAGCTTAGGACATGAGGGGGGGAGGCATGACTAGAGACAGCACTTCCACACGCCGATCCTTTCTAAAGGGCGGCGCACTGCTGGCCGCGCCCCTGGCCGCGGCGGCGCCCGCTACGATCCTGGCGGACGACGGGCTGAAGGCGCGCCTGGCGCGGCTGGAGGACGAGGCCGCGATCCGCGAACTGCATCAGATCTGGCTGCGGCGGATCAACGCCGGAGCAGGCAACACCATCACGCCGCCGTTCGTTGATCCGAAAGGAGCCACGTCCGACCAAGCCGTGCGCACGATCGCGGCGGATCAAACTGGGCAACCCGACGTGATCGAGGTCGCCCCAGACGGCAAGAGCGCTACGGGGTGGTTCCGATGCGCCGTAGAAGTCGAGACCACGATCCCACAGGACTGCACGCTGGCACGCATGGCGCACGCACAAGGAGGCGGCTTCGTTTGCCGGACGGAGCGCCGCGTGCTCAAGGTCGAATATGTGAAGGCCTGCGCCGCGTGGGCGATCGCGAAGGTCGAGTTCGCGTTGATCTAAGTCCGTCCTCTCACATCCTGTCCCTACCTGAAGCGAGTGATCCTTCCTTCGCCAAAACGTTATCCACATGGCGAGCAAGTGGCGGAAGCTTCAAGCGCTATGAAGTCCCGGCTGTCGCCCTTCATTAACGCGACCTCACTAACGAAATCGAGTCAAGCAACAAATCGATGGCTTGCTTGTCACGTTGCTGTTTGCGCTTCGGGCACCGGAACGGCTCGCTTGCCAGACCCTCATAGAGAATAGGGGTTAGCTACCTTGGAGGCAGTGACATGCGATGTAATTTTCTGATTGCTGGATTCTTGTGCGCAGTAGTAACTGCAAGTGTAGGCGCTGCGGCCCGACCGGGAGGTGTAGGCACGATCGGCGGCCAGGTTCTGAGCGCCGAAGGCAAGCCGGTCGCTGGCGCGCACGTGACCCTGCAAGACACTGAGGGCGGACACCTTCAAGTCACGGACTCCAACGACAAGGGCCGCTTCTGGTTCATATCACTGCCTGAGGGGCAATACTCTGTGCGCGCCTCGGACGGGGGCCGTGTCTCGGAGTGGCGTCAGGATGTCTGGGTTGCACCCGGCGAGCAAACCAATGTCGTTCTTCATTTGCGCCCGAAAAAATAGCCTCTCCAATCCGGCAAGCAGCAATCTGTAAATACGCTGTGCCTCACCACCGCGGAATTCCGCAAGTGAAATTGGCAGCGTCGTATGGGTCGCCCGTCCCTTTGTAAATCGCAGCCTGCGGGTAAGGGCATGCCGGATGGGTACGCTCGACGAGGCCTTCTACGCGGTATGAAGTAATAATCTTGTCCGGAGCAACGTTCGTCTCACGCCACTTCTCGATTACATCAAAAGCATCGAATGCACTCGGGATGTTGCGCACTGAAAAACCGGAACACATCCCCGCTCCCGGCACCATGAACAAGCGGGCGAAATCCTGCGTCTTGCTCGGGCCGCCCATCGCCGCTTGGACGCGCTCGTAGTAATCCACCAGGCCGCCCGGAGGGATCGCCGCCTCCTGCCACGATTGGTACATGAGGAGTTTGCCGCCGTTTTCCTTGAAGGGACGCAGATTTGGATCGGTCATGTTCACCATGGTGCCGACCCTGGTATCGGCCAGGCGCGTATCGCGGTCCACATCGAACGTGCGGAAATCCCACTTTGGATCCTGGAAGACCACGTTTTGAAAAAAGCCCACGTTGATGGCCATCGGATTCGGACCGCCGAGCATCATGCCCCAATCTAGTTCACTACCGAGTTCGAGTCCCGGATAGATCTGGGTGCCATCGTTGAATTTCGCTCCGGCGTACACCTTCCGGACGGTTTCCACTTGCGCGGGCGTAAGGCACGAGGCGTAGTCCTCTTTGGCGGGGCACTGGATGGTTGCCGGATCGAAATGGCACTTCATCGGGTTCTCGATCAAGCCGTCGCGCACGCCATCGAGAGCGTCACACGCATCGAGGACGGCCCTGTGGATCACCGGATACTTGCTCGGCGGAATGTAGCCAGGCGCTTTCACTCCGTCCTTTAGGGATACCCATGAGAGGTATACAGATACCGCCTGAAGGTGCGTTATGTAGTAGGCGGGATCCCCGGCCGCGATTCCGTCATAGTCTGTCGGATACTTCTGTGCTTCGGTCAGTGCTTGGTTCCCGCCTTCGTGGCAACTGCTCCAGAAAGATAGCCTTGGGGGCTTGCCGTAATACGCCTGGATCACCTGTTTTGCGGCAACCGTCATTTCGTGGACCGCGCGGTGACCCCAATCAGCCACCTTTTCCGGATGCCCGATGGCCCAGGGTGGGAGCGCGCCAGTGGCCTCGGTGTCGGAATGTCCTGTGTCAGTGGATGCGGTCGCATAGCCGCGCGAAACTTCGCGCGACATGCCACCGTAGCCGACGGCCCCGACGAACCCGGGGTTGCCGACTCCAACATACTTTCCGTTCCAATTTGCGGCGGTGGGTAGCCAGACCTCGAACGAAATATGGGAGTCATTCGTCGGTGCGGCAAAACCCGCCACGCGGCAGAACGGCACCGATACCTTCAGTCCTGGCGGTGTGCCGTACCGTCCGGGCAGACTCGGAACCTCAAAATCCGGTGGCGTCTCGATAGATTTCGCCATCGTTAGCGTAACATTTGGAATGTTGAGGGACGCAAGGCTTTCGCACGACTGCTGGGCGGATGCGGGCGCTGGAGCGAGCGCGGAGCCCGCCAGTAGAATCACAAGCAAGAGCCGAAACAAATGATGTTTCACGTGGATTGTCCCTCCGCACAGTCGTTGGTGAGGCTCCGGTCTTCGAGTCGAATTTTTTGCTATTGCTTCTGCTCCAAAAAGCTCTTTATGGATGCCAGTGACTTTTGCAGATCACTGACAGAATGGCTGACCGCGACATGTCGAACCATCGAACCCTCCAACCCCGTTAGTCCTGCTTGTTCAGAGCCCATCGCCTTCACTAGGTAGAATCCGACATCACTCGGGTTGTCGCCACCACGTATGCAAAACGTGAGGTCCAGCGCGGTCTCGAAGTAATGGCTTGAATAGAGTTGTTTTTCTGCGATCAGATAAGCAGGTTGCTGGGGAGTTTCTCCATGCATGGTCAGGACCTGCACAATGCGAAGAGTCGGCTTAAGCCCGAATTTCACGTTGTCCCAATAAAAGTAGCTATCCACATTGGCAGGCTTTCCCTCCGGATAGCTCAGTAGATAGTTGTAAAAATCCGGAAGCTGTTGGGGCAAGGCCTTGGCGTAGCTCAGCATATACTTGAACTGATCCGCCACATTCACCTGTTCGCGTTTGTCGTTATAAACCGCACCGAGGATTCGATTGCCCATCTTCTGATATTCAGTAAGACGCGACAGTGCCAACTTTTGGACATATTGGTTCACCTCATCGTCTATATTCGGAGCGGACCAGTTCACCGATTTGCGGAGATCCTCTATCGTATTTGCAGGCAATTGAACCACGCACTTCCCAGGCTTGCAATCCTTCAACCCCCGTATGTCTTCACTGCCGAACCCAAAACCTCGAAGGTCGGAGAGCTGCGGAGGATCGCTGAATTTCTCGATAGCCGAGTATCCGGGAATTTGACGTAAGCGACTGAAATCGCTGGCGAACCGAACGTAGCTTTCAGGAGCTGCATTAATGTAAATCACACCCACGACGAAAATTTCCGCCGGGGTACGCGGCTCTAAGTTGGTCGCATACGGCTGACCATTCCGAATGGCTGCAATCTGGCTTTGGCTCAATCTGAGCTTCTGACTGAGATAGGTTTGGAGTGCTGAGCTCGTCTGCGGAATGCTAGGATGAACTTCTATCATAAGCAGCAGAATGAACCCGGCAATCTGGTAGATCCTTTTTAACATTTTACCTCCCGCAAGTAGTTGGTTCGAAGATGGCCTCGCTGGCGGGCCTCAAAGCGGGTTTCCCCTGACAGGAAAAGACAACTTGTATGTCGCGGCCATCGACACGCTGTCTACACCGACCGCGATGGAAGAATGGCCCAGCCGACAAAAGCTACATGAGCCACGGCGCTTCTCAATTTTCTGCATCATCCACACAGAGAGACCCGGATGGTAGCTACTTGACATGTCAAAGACGAGATCTAATTCTACCCCTTCGGCGGCAGATCGCGTTGGCAGCCCTACGATCAACCTCAACAGGCTCCTCCCACCGATTACAACCGTCACTCGGACCAGCTAGTTGCTTTCGGTCAACGACAGCCTGCGGGCCTAGCGTTAACGTCGGCTTCTCGCCAAGGCCGATTTGAAAGCCGAAGCGAGGGGGAGGAAAAAAAGCAGGCAGCGGGCGCTATCCCGTGGAACCCTCGGCGCCCGCTCCGCCTTCCACGAGTCAGATCCGCTGAACGCGCCCGTCCTCATACCCACCATTGCCATACGTTTGTCTCGCTCAGCCGGAACACAAAGAGAAAACCGACGTAGAAGCGATGTAACTGTGGCCGATCTGGATGCCGGTAAACACGCTGATCATCCGAGCGCTTCTGAACTATCACACCTATTACGGCAACGATTTCACCGTCGAATGCCCGACAGGCTCTGGCCGGCGTATGAATCTTTATCAGATCGCAGAGGAAATCAACCGCCGAATCTCCGCGATTTTTTTGCGTGGCAAGGACGGGCCGCGTCCGGTTTATGGCGGCACCGCCCAGTTCCAGGAAGATAAGCATTGGCGGGACCTGATCCTTTTTTACGAGTACTTTCACGGGGACAACGGCGCCGGACTCGGAGCCAGCCACGAAACCGGATGGTCCGGGCTCATCGGCCCGGGGCATGCACCTGTTTGCGACTAGCACGGCCGAGCAATATCTACAGATCGGCACACTTGCAAGCATGGTTGAGGTCAAAGCGGCGAAGAAGGCAGCGATATGAGTGGCATGGGGTTCCTGTCCTCCAGGCGTGACTGTACGGCCAGAAGAACGTAGCTGGGCCTAGGTTGATACCGAAGGATACAGAGAGACTATTTCGTTGAGACAAGGGCATGAGAAGCGTAGGATGAATGCCTTCGAGCGCCTTCAGCCAGCATGAGAGCACGAAACAAGGAGACGAGCTATGCTGCGCATAAACGATGAAGCCCCCAATTTCACGGCCGAGACTTCAGAGGGCACCATCAGCTTCCACGAGTGGATCGGTAATGGCTGGGCCATCTTATTCTCCCACCCCAAGGACTTCACCCCAGTGTGCACCACGGAACTGGGTTACATGGCCGGGCTCGAGCCGGAATTCAAGAAGCGCAACTGCAAGATTATTGGGCTGAGTGTGGACCCGGTGAGTAGTCACAGCAAGTGGGCAGTCGACATCGAAGAGACGCAGGGTCACAAGGTGAATTATCCGTTGATCGGGGACCCCGAACTCAAGGTGGCCAAACTTTATGACATGCTAGCGGCCGACGCCGGCAATACTTCTGAAGGCCGAACCGCGGCCACGAACGCCACCGTACGGACTGTGTTCGTAATTGGTCCGGACAAGAAGATCAAGTTGATGCTCAGTTACCCGATGAGCACCGGCCGCAACTTCGACGAGGTGCTGCGAGTGCTCGATTCGATCCAACTCACAGCCGAGCACAAGGTAGCCACGCCAGTGAACTGGAAACAGGGTGACGATGTAATCATCTTGCCGGCGGTCTCCGACGAAGAGGCTAGACAAAAGTATCCCAGCGGCTGGAAGGCACCTCGGCCTTATCTGCGGATTGTTCCCCAACCGAAGGGAAAGGTCGCTAGCGGAAGTGCGGATTGATTTTCAGGCAGTTCTAGTTGCCCTGCCTCGCGCACCCTTACACTATCGGAGATCAGGCGCGGATGGACTGCCGTGCCCCAGAGATCCCAGGTTTTATTGTGAAGATTTGGAACCTGCAGTTACTGGCGTTCCCGCGGTGCCGCTCTGGGATGGACCACAGAAGCTGATCAACGTGTCCGATCTACCCACGGTTTGTTAGATCCAACCTCGCCAGGACCTCAGTACAGAGCATCGCCCTAGGCGTATACTCCTATCGAGTCCACCATGAAGATCCGAGAAGGAGACCATCTTCGCGCAGACAGGGGAGCCGAGGATGCGTACGCAGATTTCCTGGTGCGGTATCCGACCTATGCTAAGACCTATAGGCTCGATCGGCTGCGCTCGACGGAATACCGCCGCCTGGATGAACAGCACCAAGTGTATCTCGACTATACGGGGGGATCTCTCTATGCCGAGTCTCAGGTACGGCAACATGGGGAGATGTTGCTGGCTGGAGTTTTCGGCAACCCGCATTCTTCCAATCCGACATCGCAGGCAATGACGGAGCACGTCGAGCGCACTCGACGCTACGTGTTGACGTATTTCAATACCAGCCCAGATGACTACATCGTCGTCTTCACGCAGAACGCCACAGCCGCTTTGAAGCTGATCGGTGAGTCCTTCCCCTTTAGGTCGGGTGGCCGGTTTTTGCTCACATTTGACAACCACAACTCAGTGAACGGGATTCGTGAGTTTGCCCACGCCAAAAGCGCCACCATCTACTATGCACCTGTGACTGCACCTGGCTTGCGCTTGGATGAAGCTCAACTCCAGGCACTATTGGATCGGGCCGATCCAGCTCAGCACAATCTGTTTGCGTTTCCGGCCCAGTCGAATTCTTCCGGAGTCAGACACTCTCTGGAACTGGTAGCGCATGCACACAGCAAGGGGTGGGACGTCCTGCTGGACGCGGCCGCTTTCGTGCCCACCAACCGCCTGGATCTGAGTGGCGTGTGTCCCGACTTCGTGTGTGTTTCCTTTTACAAAATGTTTGGCTACCCAACCGGTGTCGGCGCATTACTGATCCGCCGGAGTGCGTTCGACAAATTGACGCGTCCCTGGTTTTCGGGCGGCACGGTAAATTTTGCGTCCGTGCGGGGCCAAGCGCATGTGCTGGCACCCAACGAAGCTGCTTTCGAGGACGGGACACTCAATTACCTGTCCATTCCGGCTGTGGAGATTGGGCTCCGCTACCTGGAATCTGTTGGAATCGACAATGTCGCCGAACGCGTGTGCTGCCTGACCGGATGGCTGCTCGAGGAGTTGCTGGCACTGCGCCACAGCAACGGCAAGGCGATGGTCCGCATTTACGGGCCTGTCACAACTCATGCGCGTGGTGGCACCGTGACACTGAACCTGTATGATCCCAACGGCCACTTGCTAGATTATCGTCGCGTTGAGGAGCTTGCCACCCGACAACATATTTCCCTGCGTACGGGCTGCTTCTGTAATCCCGGAACCGGCGAGATCGCGGAAGGCTTGACGGAAGACGATATGCGGGCAGGGTTCGAGCAGGGATCTGGTGTGACTTTACAAAGCTTTTTGAAGCTGCTACAGCAACGCGGCCACAAAAGCGCCGGCTCAATTCGCGTCTCCTTCGGAATAGCGTCAAACTTTGCCGATGCCTGGCGCTTCTGGCAGTTTGCCCAGAGTTTTCGCGATCAGACCAACCTATCGATTGGCGACGTCACTTTCGATATCGCCTCCTGCCGATTCATACGAGACGGCAGCTAGTGTTTCGACACCTTTGTGCGATCGCGCTTGGGGTGACGGCTATATCAGAAGGTCTTCTGCCGAAACCGCGCGTAAAACCCTGACAGTAACAGGAGAGGAATTGCAATCCCGTCAGCAGAGGTGCTGCTCGAACGACGGTGGGAGGCTCTAGACGCACGCCACGGCTAGAAAGATAATTAACCGAAATCTCATGGATAGATTTATTGAAGGGAGGCGGCGCTTCCTCTGGTCTTCGGGACTGGCTGCCGGCGCACTCTTGCTGTCCCCTCAGTCTCTCCTCGCTGACCAAGGCGAGACTGCTCCGGACTACACGCTCCATATTAGGGCCGCTCCCATTGAAGTAGCCCCCAATCGAATCCTCTCCACCATCACCTACAATGGCCAGTTCCCCGGACCGCTCCTCCGCTTCAAAGAAGGCCGCCCGGTGACGATAGATATCTTCAATGACAGTGAGACGGCCGAGCAGCTGCACTGGCACGGCCAGAAGGTCTCCCCCGACGTGGACGGAGCGGCCGAAGAGGGTACGCCCTACATCCCTGCCCATGGCAGACGCCGGATCTCCTTCACGCCCAATCCTGCTGGTTTTCGCTTTTATCACACGCACAATCGCGCAGGCGCCAATCTTTTCTCCGGGCAATACACCGGTCAGGTTGGACCGGTTTACGTCGAGCCGAAAACGGAACCCGGGCGCTACGACCGCGAAGTCTTCCTCGTTCTGAAGGAATTCGAGCCTACCCTCAGCCGCGGGGGCGACATGGCCCAGGATTTCCTTTCTCCTTCCGCCCCGGATAAGGCCCTCAAGGAAACTGGCGAGCGGGCTATGAAAGCCTCGCTCGCCAACGGTATGCCTTACGGGTACGAGGTCGGCTATCGCGTGTTCACCATCAACGGGCACATGCTAGGGCACGGGGAACCTATCCGCGTCAAACAGGGCGAACGCGTGCTTTTTCACATTCTGAATGGCAGTGCCACGGAGATTCGCAGCCTCGCCTTGCCCGGCCATTCCTTTCAGGTTGTCGCGCTCGATGGCAATTCCGTCCCGAGCGCGGCTCGTGTTCCTGTACTTTGGCTGGGCACCGCGGAGCGCGTTTCAGCAATTGTGGAAATGAATCATCCCGGCGTTTGGATCCTCGGTGATCTCGATAACGACGACCGTCACCACGGTATGGGCATCGTGGTCGAGTATGCTGGCCGGTCTAGCCAAGCCCAGTGGATCGCCCCACCACCGTTCCGTTGGAGCTACACTCGATTCGCCCAGCCCGGCGCCTTGGCTCCCTCGCCTGACGAAACGATCGAAATGACCTTCACCAAGCACAATGCCGCCGATGAAGGCTTCAATCGTTGGACCATCAATGGAGTTGGCTTCCCGAGCGATACGATGTCTGGCGAAATGGTGCCCGCAACGTTTCACATAAAGCAAGGCAGGCGTTACCGTCTCCGCATGCGCAACGCCAGCGACGATATCCATCCCGTTCACCTGCATCGTCACAGCTTCGGGCTCACCAATCTCGCCGGAACCTCCACGGCGGGTGTAGTAAAAGACGTAGTCATGCTGGGAGGTTACCAAGTCTACGAAATCGACTTCGTTGCCGACAATCCTGGCCTCACTCTCTTCCACTGCCACCAGCAGCTCCACATGGATTTCGGCTTCATGACGCTATTCGATTACGTTTAGCAGATCCCTTAATCGGAAGCTTAGGAGTCGTGTCAACAGGTGGCCTCGAATTTCGAGTCGCAAGCTGTAGGGCTTGCCACCGACCATCGTTGCTCCCCAGAAACAGGTCGAGCGATGCGATTTCGTTTCGCTTCTACCCGCTATGCCTCCGTCACCGTAGGCCGCAGTTTGTGCCATCCTGTGAAGGCCAGATGAAAAAGCAGATTGGTAGGAATCATCAAAGATAGATAGACGATAGGGATCATGTAGATGTTGGTGCCGGGAAAGCAATAGCGCGCTACATAGAGCACGCCGACCACGCTGCGCATGCCGGTGGCGGTCGCTAGCACACGGCGCGACTCGGGGTCAGGGCCACCGAGCGCCCAACCGATCAGCATCGATATAACTAGCAACAAAAACATCGCCAAGATGGTCCCACGGCCAGCGATCGCATGCAGCGCTTCTCGGCGTGCCAGGTGCGTCTCCCACATCAGGAAAAGAAATACGAGGGTTGCAAGAATTTCGAGTGGCAGCACCAGGCGAGGTGCAATCCTAGGCGCTCGCCGCGCGAACCACAATCCGGCGCACAGCGGCGCCCCGATATACAGGAACATGCTCATGGTTAAGTTCAGTATCGGTCGCTGATTGCGCTGCGCTGTCTGCGGCATCACCTGGATGGCCAAGGGCGTTATTGCGATGCTCACCAGCGAGAGTACGAAGGTCATTACCGCAGCGAACGCTAAGCGCGTCTTAGCCCTACGGGTAAATTGCAGGGCGATGGGTGTTCCCGGGATAGCACCTAGGAGCAGGATGCCGACACTGGCGTCAGGCGTGAGTGGAAACATTCTCACCAAGAGAAAGCCTATGGCGGGTATGAGCACGCAATTCGCCACCAGCGTCTTGGTGAAGAGGGCGCGGTTGCGCACGACGCCTAGCAACTCTCCACCGGTAACACGCAGCCCGATGGAAAGCATCACTAGGACGACGAAGAAGTCAAGCAACGGCAACGGCCGAACCAGCATGCCTGCCTCCGGGAACCTGTCAAAGTAAGGTTGAGCGCGAGCCCCAAGGCGAAACTCCCCGGCGCCCGTGGAGGGTCAGCAAGGTGCGGCGTGACGATCACCGCCGCCCCAGGTTCGGAATGATTGACTGACGTATCGGAAAAGTAAAGCGCACCGATCCGCCTCCGTTTCGTAAGCGGACCAGTGCGCTTTATCTACACCTACGGGACTTCACCCCCATCAGCTCATTTAGGCCGATGCTGCTGCCCGCTCGGCTGTCCTTGTCTCTACGGCTTGACGGATGAGACGCCGGGTCCGCTCCACAAAAGCCATCTTGTCGGCAAGGCAGGTTTCCAACAGGAGACCGACTCCGTGGTGGCCCGCCAGATCGGCTGCCGCGGTCAACACCGCATATTCGCCGATTCGAAGATGTACGAGGTGGCTCAGTTTCGCCAATACGAAAAGACGCCTGGCGACGGGTGATTGGATCTCAGCTAGTTCTTTGCGGAAATCCTCCAAGAAGGTTTCCTGTAGACGTCCCCTCAATTGCACCGGCTTCTCGCCGATGAGTTTGAAGCACTGGTCGAGCGTGGCGAGGATCTTTTCGGAGACGAATGCCCGGGCCTCCAAAGCTTCCTTGATCTGGGGGTCCTGCGCTTGCTCACCAATCTCCTGGTAGATCTTTGCGGCTCTTTCGGTGCCCTGCCGCACGTCACTAAGAAGCATTACAAAAACCTCTCTAGGTGTCTTTACCGGCATATTCTCTCCTTCCGTAAAATGATTCTCCCCCCGATTTCGATTCTGCAAGTCTGAAAGCGAGGTGACAACTGGCAAAACTGACAGGAAAACGAGTCTTTGATTGACCAGCTTCAGCGTTACTGCGTCTTTACTGATAGATGACAACGCGTATTTCAGCAGAAAGCTTTTTCAACGCGCGCCACAGACGATGGTAGAAGGACAAGGTAATAGATCATAGGCAAGTGAGCAAAGATCACATACAGCCTGTAATGGACTGCGCTCCAGGGATGGCCGCTTCGCTTAACCTGGTCTCAGGCGCTTGAGGATCTTCCAGTAGGAGACAGGTGCGAGCCGCTCGATGAATGAAATGATCTTGGCGTCCATTCCGACAAGCACCCGCGGTTTTCGGCGCTCAATGCCCTTAACGATAATCTCTCCGGCCATTTCCGCTGGCATTCTGAGCAGCCTTTCAGCAGCAGACCGGTGCTGTGCCTCTTCCTGTTCAGAGAACAGACCCTTTGGTATGCGTGCGTTTCTGGCAATCGCCGTGGCCACGCCGCCCGGGTGGACCACAGTGACGCTTACATGGGAACCTTCGAGTTCGTGCCGGATCGACTGCGTAAATCCACGAACGGCGAACTTGCTGGCGGAGTATGCGGTTTGGCCGGGCGGTGAGATCAACCCGTAAAGGCTCGATAGATTCACTAGGCTGGCATCATCGCTGGCCCGAAGAAGTGGCAGAAAGGCTCGCGTCATCCTCACAACGCCCCAGAAGTTAATTTCAAACAGCCATTCGAAGTCAACTTCGCTCACTTGATCGAATGTCCCGCCGAGTGCGACACCAGCATTGTTGATGAGGATGTCGACCCTTCCGTGCTCTGCCACCACAGCGGCGGGCAACGAAGCCACCGCTTCGCGATCCGCAACGTCGAGCCGATGAAAGCTGATGCGAATGCCTGGCAAAGCGGCTAATTTCGCAGTCTGAGCGAACTGTGCCTCGTTAATGTCCGCCAATGCGAGATGGCAACCGCGACGCGCCAGCGAGACTGCGATCGCTTGGCCGATCCCGCTCGCCGCCCCGGTCACAACGGCAGTGCGACTATGAAGCTTCATTCTCCCAGGCATGAGGTTTGCTCAAACTGCGTGTTCTGGGTTCGCCAAACGACTGAACTCGATGATGCCGTCGTTGATTCTCGCGAATCGGAGCTCTAGCATGTCTAAAGCATAGTTCTGATGAAGCTTCCACGGTTTCCTGGAGCCCTGCTTTGGCAGGGCATTGCACCCGCGCTGAAAATAGCCGGAAGTGAAGTTGATGGCGGGCTTTTCGACGACGGACGGATCGGGCCTGCGGGGCGTACAGATGTCATAACCTCGCGCGTCCATATAGTTCAGTAAACGGCACACGTACTCCGCCGCTAGATCAGCTTTGAGCGTCCAGGACGCGTTGATGTAGCCGAAAACGGAGGCGAGGTTGGGAATTTCACTGTACATCGTTCCTTTGTAGCTCAGCGCTCGAGCTGGGTTGACCGGAATCCCGTCGACCATCACCTCGATCCCACCCAAAAGCTGCAGCTTCAGTCCGGTCGCAGTCACAATGAGGTCCGCCTCCAGTAGATCTCCCGACTTCAGCCGTATACCTTTTTCGGTGAAAGTTTCGATTTCGTCGCTAACAATCGAGACTTTGCCCGAACGGATGGCCAAGAATAAGTCCGCATCGGGAACCAAGCAAAGGCGCTGGTCCCAAGGGTTATAGCGCGGCGAAAAATGCTTCCTAGCGTCGTAGCCAGGACCAAGTTCTTTCTGCGCGAGGTGCAGAATCCGTTTCTTTGTCTCGTCGGGCTTTCGCCTCGCAAGGTTGTAGAAGTACATCCCCAGAAGCACGTTCTTCCAACGGGCGAAGCCCCACGCGAGGCGGGCGCCTAGCCTTGGGCGTATCCAGTTCGCTAGGGCGTCCTCGGACGGCCGTGCAACAATGTACGTTGGCGAGCGCTGCAGCATGGTCACGTGGGCAGCTGCCTGCGCCAGCGCCGGAACCAGCGTTACGGCCGTTGCTCCACTGCCGATCACAACGATTCGCTTGCCTTTGTAGTCGAGATCCTCGGGCCACTGCTGGGGGTGCACGATGCAGCCACGGTATTCGTCCATGCCTGGCCAGCCCGGCATGTATCCCTCTGTGTAGTCGTAGTAGCCGCTGCACATGAATAGAAAGTTCGAAGTGAAGGACAGGGTCGTTCCTGCGGGCAGCGTCGCCTGAACCGTCCATTTCGCCGAAGCCGAGGACCAAGAGGCAAGTTTGACCTGAAGACCATACCGAATCTTGCGATCGATGCCAAACTCGCGAGCCGTCTCGCGGATGTAACTGAGGATGGATGGGCCGTCGGCGATGGCCTTCGCCTGTCGCCACGGACGAAAGCGGTAGCCCAGCGTATACATGTCAGAGTCCGAGCGCACACCGGGATAACGAAACAGGTCCCAGGTCCCCCCAATCGACTGCCGAGCCTCGAGCATTGCGAACGTCTTCGAGGGGCATCCTTTCTGCAAATGATAGGCTGCGCTGATTCCGGAGAGTCCCGCACCCACGATCAGTACATCGAAGTGTTCGATAACTTGTTGGTCCCCGGTAAGCAGGCAGCCACCCTCGATGGGCGCTGTTCTATTGACCATCGGCAATACCTCTCATCCGATACACATCCGATCGGGCTCAGGCCAGACTTATCCATGACCCATTTCTATCGGCTACCAATTCACCAGAAGTGTAGAACAGGAGTTTCATGTCACAGGTTAGCGGAAATGAACCCTCTGCCAAAACCGGGTGCCCCAACCTATCGTTAGATACGTACGACTTCTCAAAGCTTCGTGTCAACCCTGGCAGGCTTATCCCGCATTGGGACGACGAGACAAAGCTCTCAAGCAGTGATCTAATTGGGGGAACGCACATGGCAGCAATCGGGAAATCGGACCGCTTTTTGCTCGCCGCAGTTTGTCTCGCCATCGTATTTGTGACTGGGGCTGTCGTGGAGTCGCAGTCGCAGCCGATGCTAATTACTTTGACCGGGCAATCGATGATTCGATCCGACATTCGCACAACTGCGCCCGCGGCCGTGCCGGTGATCCAATCGCTGATCAAGGGGGACGTGAAATTCACGAATTTCGAGGCTACCGTTGCAGAAAAAGGGGAGTCGGCTCATTCTGGCGGATCGTTCCTAGCGCCTCCCGAAGCACTCGATGCGCTTATGACGTTTGGCTTCAATCTGCTATCTCTATCCAACAATCATGCCTTTGATTTCAAGCTCACGGGTCTTCAGAACACCCTTCGCGAGGTGAGCCGTCGGAAGATTGCCTATGCCGGAACCGGACAGAATGTGGACCAAGCCGTGGCGCCGGGTTACTTGCGCACCTCAAAGGGCACTGTGGCGCTTGTAGCACTGGCGTCGGGGATGATTGAGCCGGGAGGCAATGCGACGGCGGACAGGCCGGGCGTAGATGAGCTGCGCATTCAAATGGGCGACCAGCAGAACGAGGCCATGACGGAACTTCCGCCGGGAATCGAAAATGAGCCGAACCACGAGGACGCGCAACGCATTCTTCAGAGCATCCGTAATGCCCGTCAGCATGCTGACCTGGTCATCGTTTACCAGCACAACCATGTCTTTTCGAACCGGCCTTTTCTAACCATGTTTGAAGAAGAGTTGCCAGAGCGTCTCGCGCCCAATGATTGGCTGAAGAAATGGACGCATCAAGAGGTCGATGCGGGCGCGGATATCATTGTGATGCACGGCGCGCCATTGTTGCACGGCCTCGAGATCTATCAGGGCAAGCCGATCTTTTACGATCTGGGCAATTTTATTTTCAACGTGCCGCCTGCACTGACGACGATCGAGGAACCGATCACCTGGGAAAGTGTGGTGGCCTACGTCCAATTTCAGGGAAGAAACCTTCAATCGATCATTCTGCAGCCGATCTTCATGAACAACGTGGGAGAGGGCGTGCCCGATCCGCACAATCGCTACACCAATAACCAATTCCTCGATACGCGTGGCTTGCCGGCGCCTGCAACAGGCCAAAAGGCGAGCGACATCCTGCATCGGATGGCGGACGCCTCAAGGCCCTTTGGTACAGAGATGGAAATAAGGGGCGACACCGCGGCCGTAAAAGTGAAGAGTGGAAATTGAGCCATGCTTTCAGGGCAGCGAGAATTTGCTAACTATTCGAGCACGGAGGCAGCTGAAATCTGCAGTTCGTAGAAGAATTCGTCTTCGACGGTTCCATCGGGCCAGGTGCGCGGTGCGGAACGGGTCGGCAGAAAGCCATGCCTCTCGATGGCACGACGAGATGCTTCGTTCGAAGCGCGGTGAGACACTACGATGCGCTTGAACACACCCTGCGATCGAAGCCAATCAAGTCTCGCCTTATAGAGCAGTCGAGATAGGCCGCGCCCGCGGTACTCCGGAAGTATAAAAGACATGGCAAGAACGGCAGTCCGTCCGGAGGGGTCTTCGCTCGAAGGGAATACCGCGGTGATCCCAACAAGACGCTCTTCATCGAACAATCCAAAGACTCGACTTGTCGGGCTCGCGAGCATACGCTGCCATTGCTCGGGCCCATTGGTTGCCTCGACCTCATAAGAAGAGTGGAAAACGCCTGGAGCTACCTGGAGAGCTTGCAAACGAAAATCCCTAAATTCGACCCATTCGGTCGAGTTTAGTGGGCGTATGGTGATCGTGTTCATTGGGTTCAGCCTGACGTCTACCAAGCCTCGGAAGGTCGAGCAATGTCGGTCCGCACATCCCTCTCAAGCGGCGACTTTCTATGGCTCGAAAGACTGACTATCGCCACGGCTCCCTGGCGAGGCATTCCGGAGGCCGGCTATAGGTCCAAGGCCCTCTCTGCGCGTTGGAGCAGGCCCCGCAACGTGCGCACCACGTACTTGAATGCGGCGACGACCGCTAGGAGACCGAGCCCGGCAATGGCAGCCGCCCAGTACGGATGAGTCGTCGCGAACCAAGTCAGAAAGACGGCAACCGCGTCTTCACCCATGCTCAATGTAAAGTTAGAAAAAGGTTCCGGCGACGGAGTTACCGCCGCGCGGGCGGCAGTCTTGCCGCCATGAGCAGCGAGCGCGATGGCGCCCCCCACAAATGCGCTGAGCAGTTGCATCTCTGGGGAAAGCTGCGACGCGGCTCCGTAGGCGAGCAGCGCTGCAATCGGAGGTCGCACGAAGGTGTGCAGAGCGTTCCATATGAGGTCGAAAACGGGTATTTTGTCGGCAATGAATTCGACGAGGAAGAGCACCGAGCACGCGCCGATCACGTACCAGTTGGTGAGCAGAGAAAGCTTGGGGGGAAGTGAGATTAGGTCGAAGCGCGCAAGAAGGCCAAGCGTGGCAACTGTAGCGTAAGCATTCAGCCCGGCGGCGAAGCTCGTGGCCACGAGAAACGGAGTTAGATCGATGGTGCGAAGACTCATCTGGATTCAAGGCCCGCTGAAAAACCGGCCCTGCGATTTCTTTCGCTCAAAAAGAAAGTGCCTGGTTTCGTAGTTACGACCGGCGAGCGCATGGGGATGCGCATGAGTCTGAGCAGATAATCCATCGTTCGGCGAACACCGAGCATCGTACGACTTCCCCTGCCTCGACACAACGAGCTTACGATGAAAGCCAGCAAGCTCAGCTCACTCCGTGCCGTTCAATAAAAGAGTACGAAGCGTCAGGATTGGGCGCTTTGCTCCCTTCCGAGCAAGGGTGAAAGAAATGCGGCGGCGGCTCGAGCCGTAATATTCATTAAAGCGAGGTGGACAGCGATGATCTTTGCGATTTTCGCCGCGACCGGATTGATTCTAGGTCTCGTTCATCTTGCGATACGAAAACAATGGACGAAACAGCGAATCACAGAGCTGCTGTTGCTCTACCTGTTTGCGTTTCCTATAGGGCTGGGCGGACTGGTCGGCTTTGTTGGGCACACCATGCGAGCCGGTCCGGTTGCGGCATCGATCGGCTGGACGGCGGGTAATCCCTTTCAATACGAGGTCGCCGTGGCCAATTTAGCCTTCGGCGTATTGGGAATACTCTGTTTGTGGAATCGCGGTGGCTTTTGGACTGCTACTGCCATCGGCTGGAGCATCTTTATGCTAGGTGCGGCAGGAGTTCACGTGCTCCAAATTGCTAGGGGACAGCCCTTCGCGCCGGGGAACGCGGGAGCCGTGCTTTATTTCGATATCGTCATGCCCGTATTGGTGCTTGCATTGCGAGAAATCTGCCGGAGGAATCGAGTTTCCCGGGCGTAAGTGCAGATTCCAGCTACCACGGTTTCACGCGCGGAAGCCACCGCGGTACCCGAGAGCAGTACTCCTCATATTCTGCCCCGAACTTCCGACGTAATGTGGGTTCCTCATAGAAAATGACAAAAGCGAAAAATCCGAGCCAGACGATCGCTCCATATTCCAGTAGATAGACGTTGCCAAACAGGAGTCCCTGACCAAAGACCAAAAGCAGCACGGCGACATACATGGGGTTGCGTACATGGCCGTACAGCCCAGAAATGACCAAATGCTGGGGAGGAGCAATCGGCGCTGGCGTTCCTAGACCCTGAACGGCAAAGCGGGCAAAGCAGTCAAGCAGGATGGCAAGGCCAACAGCGATCATGAAAACCCCAATCATGCGGAAAGGCAAGAAGCCAAGCAGAGCAGGGGCAAAGCGCCACCGACAGAGGGTCCACGGAATGTAGACGGCGAGTGTTCCCGGAGCCACAAGCAGAAAGACGGCTGATCCGACAATCGCACTAGCACGATGCATGGACTAGGAGGCAACGGTTACCCCGTGTAGCATGCAGTGGGTGGGAAATCAACCTGCTGCAAGCCTTTTGGTCTGAAGTCGGCAGAGATGGCCGGAGTCCGCTTCGGATCGAAGGGATTGTCCGAAAGGACGGGTGAGACTAGCCTGACGTTTCGCTGAACACTAGGCCAGTAGTTTTCCGAAAGGCATTCGAGGTAGCCTGATGGAGCAAAAATACACGCACACTTGAGGGAAAGCGTGTTCTGCGAACGTTGCGGCCTAAGCTTCCTCCCCAAACAATCTGTGTGCAGCCGCTGCAATGCGGCTGCGACGAGGCACTGCTTTCAGCTCATGAGCCTGGTGACCTTGCTGGTGGCAGTGCTTTGCAATGCCCTCGTAGGGCTACTGTTGCTTCCGCGGCTCGTCGAAGGGGGACACTCGCACGTCCTGTTCCGGGCCTGGCTCTGGTTCGATCGCAGGGCTGCGTTGTACGGCTGGGTGCCCATCACAGTCGGGTTGCTCGCCTGGGACTTTTGGGTCTGGAAGGCGGCAAGGCCGAAGATCAAGGGGTGGTTCACGCGGAAACTGCTTACGTTCTCGCTTGCGGCCGGCCTAGCACCGATGCTGCCCTGGTGGATTCCGGCGGGCCAGCCGCCCGGGCAATTCCTGTCGATCATAGGGAAGTATCCGGGCGTGCCTTCGCTTTTCGCTTGGAGCGTGGTGCTTTTGGTCGTAGTGCTCCTCTGTGTCAACGCGGATTCGCGCGATAACCTGCTAGGTCATGGGAAAGCGCTGAGCGTGGTCAGCCTAGCTCTATTGTTGGTGGTTGTTACGATGACAGTCGTGAGTTGGTCAGTCACCGATTGAGCGGCCCCGCACCCCTGAGCGCATCCACTACAGTGACCCTCTGGCACTTCGCTGCTCCTCCGGAGTGACGAAAAGAAACCTCTCTCATGGCCAAGATTTTCTCGCGCTGATCCCGACGATAGGCGAAGCTGTCCTCTTCTGATGAGTCACCGTTGACTTCACCTTTAAGGTGGCTACAATGCTGGCCAAGCCCAAACCTTCCCGTTCGAACCCGGAGTGTGGGAGGTTCAATTGATCGATCAACTTTATGAACTCATCGGTGGGAAGCGAACCGTCTGGGCTGCCACGGAGGCCTTCTATAGAAGAGTTTTAGCGGATGACACATTAAGACCATTTTTTCAAGGTACTGATATGCCGCACCTCATCGCGCGGCAAAGCATGTTTATCTCCATGCTTCTCGGAGGACGAATCGTCTATACCGGCAAGGATATTTCCGCTGCGCACGCACACGCACGGGAGCAAGGCTTAAACGATAGCCATTTTGATCGTTTTATGAATCACTTTCGCGAAGCATTGAAAGAAGTGGGCGTCGAGGCTGGCAAGGTGGAGGAGGTCGTGAAATTGCTTGAAGCTAAACGCAGCACGGTTCTGAATCCCTGAGGTTCACCCCGTCAGTCCTCCCGTCAACGTCTGTGAGCAGCTTCAGCAAAGGGAAAACGTTCCGGTCGCCCTTGATGGACTTGGCACCGTCGATGTTTTGGAATGTGAATTGAACGGCATGTTCCGGATCAGCATGGAGGAGACAAGCATGGCACTACTAATCGCGAGCCGGGAGGTGGAGGGAGTGACCATCTTGGCGTTGGACGGGCGCATCGTGCTCGGTGAAGAGAGTAGTGCGCTGCGTCAAAAAGTGAAGGATGATCTCGCCGCTGGCAAGAAAAAGATCGTCTTGAACGTGGACAAGGTCGGTTATATCGACAGTGCAGGCGTCGGTATGCTCGTCGCTGTAAACCATACGGCAAAGTCGCGCGGCGCTTCACTGGCACTCTGCAACTTAGGATCGCACTTCGAAGGAATGCTGCAGATCACCAAGCTACTGACAGTCTTCGAGACCTACAAGACTGAGGCGGACGCGCTGCGCAGTCTCTCAAAATAGCGCCGTCTTAGGCATCCTCGGCAGCTAACTTGTCTAGCACAGTTGCCGCCTTGCTTAAGTTGTCCACCCCGAAAACAACGAGCGCCAAGTTTGATCCAGGCTCCAGCCCGCAGTAGGAGTAGTCGATGTTGATCTGCTCTTCGCCCAACCGCGAGGCGGCCCGGCCCAACTGACCGGGACTGTGCTTCAGCCTAATTATGACGACGTCGGTTTCCTCGAAGATCATGCGCAGACCGCCCAACACGGCCTTCGCCTTCGGAGTATCATCGACCAGGAATCTAGCCAAGCTCTCGCCTTCCTCTACATACGATTCAAAAGCTAGAATGTTCACTCCACGCTCCGCCATAGCGAGGAGGCACTTACCGAGGGCGCCCGGTTTGTCTTCAATCGTTACGGTAAGCTCCTTCGCCTTCGGCATCAGACGTAACTCCTCGTGCTTCCGGGAAACCGGCCACAGCATCGCGGCCCTACCAGACCAGGTCAATCGGTCGGGATTTTCTTTGAAGAAGGTGAGGATTCTATCGCATGCTCTAGACTTTGTTAAGAGTCGTTGTCCCTCGGCAAGATACCTGCTGCCGGTGGAGCAACTATCGTCGATTTGCAGAGGAGGCTGCTGATATTGATCCGACGGCGGCTGCCGACTTCATTTTAGAAGGAATGGGCACGCGAGCTTGGATGGTTGTTCCCTGCTGCGGTTTTGAGTCAATCAAGAGTTTCCCGTCGAC
>Ga0187769_10000495_pt1 | contig 21482 bp, 19 predicted proteins | sample 0116_SJ02_MP02_1_FD_133140 | JGI IMG/M metagenome (GOLD analysis project Ga0187769, IMG submission 133140) | Tropical peat soil microbial communities from peatlands in Department of Meta, Colombia - 0116_SJ02_MP02_10_MG | ecosystem: Environmental > Terrestrial > Soil > Wetlands > Peat | place... | reverse complement strand
GGACCAGGTTGGACCTGCGTCCAGGCGACACTGACCTGCACACGCAGCGATCCGCTGTCGGGAGGATCCAGCTACTCCGCAATCACGGTGGTCGGAACCGTAACCGGGGCCATAGGCCAGATGATCAGCATACCGATTACCATCGCGGGCGGCGGCCAGAGTTCGACGGCCAATTCCCCTGGCTCCATTACCATTGAACCACCGTATACGATTGGCGGCATGGTGTCAGGCCTCACGGGCACCGGACTGGTGTTGCAGAATAATGGCGGCAACAACCTCTCAGTGACGGCCAATGGCCAGTTCACGTTCGCGACTGCACTCCACAGTGGCGCAACCTACGACGTCACGGTGCTTACGCAGCCGTCCAATCCGGCGCAGATTTGCGTGGTGGCAAACGGCAGCGGAACGGCCAACGCGAATGTCACCACTGTCGTGGTGACGTGTCCCGCCGCGTCAACCGTTAACTTTGGGACCACGTATCAGACGATCCGAGGATTCGGCGGGGCGACTGCCTGGCTGGGCCCGTTGACCACCGCGCAGGCCACGGCCCTGTTCAACCCGCCGAACGGCCTCGGGCTCAGCATCCTGCGCGTTCGCATCGATCCCGAAGGATCCCCAACAACTACACCTCCCTACTACACAAGCGAATGGGCGGATGAGCTAACAAACGCCACGGAAGCCCAGAGCGCAAATTCCCACGCCATTGTCTTCGCGTCGCCCTGGACTCCGCCCCCTTCCATGAAGACCAGTTCCGCGAGTCAGCCTTACTACTCCGGTTCTGCCGCCTGCAGCCCCGGACCCGGGTACTGCGGGGGATACCTCAATCCCACTAGCTACGCAGCGTATGGATCGTATCTCGAGGACTTTGTAACCTACTTTGCAAACAACGGCGTGAGTTTGTACGCCATTTCCATGCAAAACGAGCCGGACTCCTCTGCTGGGTCCACCCAGAATTATGAGACCTGCAGTTGGACACCCCAGCAGATGGATACGTGGGTGGCGAATAGCTCGTCAGTTTTAACGACGAGGCTGATGATGCCAGAATCGGCATTCTTCGAGACCAGCCAGTCCGATCCCACGCTGGATGACGCCAATGCCGTCGGACACGTGTCCATTATTGCCGGCCATCTTTACGGCAATCCTGTCACCGCTCCCTTCTACTACACGAACGCGGAAACCAATGGGAAGGAAGTCTGGGAGACCGAGCACACTCTGAGCCCTGCGGGGGCGCAGCCCGCTATCGGGGATGCCCTCGCCCTCGCCCAGGAAATTCATAACTCGATGACGGTCGGCTACTACAACGCCTATGTCTGGTGGTGGATCTGGGACCGTCCGGACTACGGCAATAACTCCGGACTGATCAATTCCAGTACGAGTACTCCGGCGCCAACGTATTACGGTTACGCCATCGGCCAGTTCTCAAAATTCATTCAGCCCGGAGCGGTGCGCGTCAGCGCCACGAATTCGGCTGCGGGCGTTTACGTTTCCGCATACATGCAGGGCTCCACCGGCATCATTGTGGCCATCAATGCCAACACCTCCCCAGCTTCGGTACCCATGGCGTTTACCCTGCAAAACTTTTCGGCGAGCACGGCGACCCCCTACGTGACCTCCTCACAGGGCGGCCTCATCCAGCAGGGCGCCGTCAACGTCTCCGACGGCTCATTTGCCTACTCGTTGCCGGCGCAAAGCGTCACAACATTCGTCGTCACGCCATAGGCCGATTAGCGTAGCTGGAAGCCGCACCTTTCGAGTCGATTGGTGCGGCTCCTGAGTTTCCTCGAAGTTCGAGAGTGGATGCCGCTCGATGAGTGCGTCCTCAGTTTATTCTCAGGGCTGCCTGCCCCCACCCGTCACAAAGCGGCCGTCTTCCGTTTGTATCTGCCCTCAGACTCGACTTTTCTTAATGCCTTGTTCCCAAGCACCGAGAAAGCCAACCACTTGTGTTTCTCGTCCACATCGTTGCGCTCTTCCCTTACGAACTCCTCAAGAACATCCCAAGCCTTTGCGATCACCATGTCCCAAAAGACAAACACCTTTTCGGATCCCCAAAATGCACTTTGATGGGCGAACTCGTCCATACGCCGGCACATCTCCACTCCCGCTCTCCGCTCGTCATCAGACCAAGCTGCGCTCGGAGTGTCCAATCGTTTGTACATCTTGCCTCGCAGTTCAACGAAGCTCTTATCGGTCCACAACTTCTGCAATTCAAGGAAAGATTTCAGGGCCCCCTCGTCTGCGATGTGCCTCAGTTCTTGAAACGCTATAAATTCCCCGACAGAAAGGACAATCACTAGAAACAACTCCCCGAGAGCTGTGTAGTAGTCAAAGCCCTTGCTGAGAGAAAGACCTTCGTGCAGGAGTCTTGCTGCAAAGAACATCGCAGCGAAGAGTGTGGATCCAGTGACGACGTAGAAAGCCACGCCCACAACTCGACTCTTGCCTTTGATTGTCCGGTATGCGTTGGCGAGCAACTCCTCCTCTTTTTCCATTGCCCCTCCTTTCTGGCTGAGGATAACACGCACCTCTGGCCAGCCCGAGCTCTTGTGCCAAGGGTGGGTGGCGCATCGATCACATTTCGGTGAACTTGATCTTTTGATAACGGCGGGCAAGGTGATGATATCACATCGCATCTAAGCAACCGGCTCAACTCGACCTGAGGGTGCCGCAGCCCTTCGCGGCCTGGGCGAAGGGTGCGTGGAACTCAAAGAAGATGAAGAATCAACTGGAGCGCCGCTACGGCCTCGGTCACCTGCATTTCATCACCTTCAGTTGTTACCGCCGATTGCCTTTGCTGGGCGCCGCGCCAGCCTGCAACGAGTTCTTGCAGATTCTGAGCGAGGTCCGCGACTGCTACAATTTCGCGCCGCGATCAGTAGCCTTCCTCTGAGGCGGGCGACTTCACTTTGCCGGAGAAGCGGCGGTAGTTGAACAGGATGTAGCCGGTCGCGAGCGCCATTCCGATCACCCACCAAATGAGTCCCACCCGCAGTCCATACGCGGGGGCCTTGGCACTGTGGACCGTGAGGCCGAAGGACGGATCCGTGCTCGCGGGCAAAACGTAAGGATACAGGCTGAACGCGGCGCTCGTGAGCATGCCCAACAAGTAGCCGCAAGACGCAAGAAACGCCTTGCGGTCGTCGCGGCGGCGGTTGTACGTGAGCGCGGCAAAGAGGCCGACCAGTGCCAGGGCCGGGAAGACCGCGCCCCATGGATGAGCCGGAAAATTGGGCCAGAGTTGCGGCTGAACGCGGAAGCTGGCGTAGGTAATGAGCCCGGTTAGCAACGCGACCAGCCACCAAACCACCGCTGCCAAGGTGCGGGCGCGCGCCTGAAGCTCACCCTCCGTCTTATGAGCAATCCAGAATGCGCCATGCAAAGCGAGGACCGCCAGAGCTGCGACGCCGATCAAGATTGTGTACCAATCGAGGACGCCCGGATTCGGCCCCAGTCGGAAGTTCGTCCAGAGCGACTCGAAGAAGCGGCCCTGCGCGTCGAGGGGCACGCCGCGAACGACGTTGCCGAGCGCCGCCCCGTAAAAAACTGCGAGGAGAACGCTCGCGAGCGCGAAGCCGCCATCCCAAAACGCGGCCCAGATTGCGCCGGACACGTGATTGCGAAACTCCACAGAAATGCCGCGCAAGATCAGCAGCCAGAGAACCATCATCAGCGGCAGATAGAATCCGCTGAAGCTGGAGGCATAGAGGGCAGGAAACGCGAAATAGAGCGTGCCGCCACCGGCAAGAAGCCAGACTTCATTGCCATCCCAGACGGGGCCAATGGAGCGGAGGACGATGCGGCGCTCCACGTCGGTTCGCGCGATGAACAGGTGCAAGATTCCCGCGCCCAAATCGAAACCGTCGAGGACGACGTACATCGCCAGCATTACCGCAACGAGGCAAAACCAAATCGTTTCCATGTCAGCCTCCTCTCCGAGCCTGCACTCCGCCCTGATTGGGCAGGGGGGCCGATGGCCCCGGAGGTTCCTCGCCGGGACCGCGCTCGATCTCGAGATAGACAAGATAGAGAAAGAGAATCGCGAGAACGGTATAGGTGCCGAAGAATCCCAGCAGCGTAAACCACGTATTGCCGGCCGAAACCTGCGATGAGACGCCTTGCGGAGTCCGCATGAGGCCGTAAATGAGCCAGGGCTGCCGGCCCGTCTCGGCCGTAATCCAACCGGCTGTATTCGCAATGAAAGGCAAGGGAAGCGATAACATCAGAATCCAAAGCATGGCCCGCGAGTCGTAGAGCTTGCGCCGAAAGAGTTTCCAAGCTGCGACGAGAAGGACGACAATGAAGATCGTCCCCAGACCCACCATGATGTGATAACTGAAATAAAGCAGCGGAATCTGATCCGGCCATTGCGACTCCGAAAAGCTGTCGAGCCCTCGCACTTGCGCGCTCCACGACCGGTAGGTGAGAAAACTCAAGGCGCGCGGCACCATCAGCGGATTATCGAGCGTGCGCTTGTTCACGTCCGGCTGGCCGAGCACTGCGATGGGCGCTCCCTCTTGCGTGTGGAACAAGCCTTCCATCGCGGCGAGCGCCGGCGGCTGATAGCGCGCGATCATCTTGCCCTGTCCGTCGCCGGTGGGCCAAAGCTGCAAAAGGGCCGCGATGACGCCGACCAGCACGGCCGTGCGCACGAACAGGCGCCCATATTTCTCATGCCGCTTCTCAAGCAAATAGAAGGCGCCCACCGAAGCCATGACGAAGCAAGCGGTCTGCACCGATCCGAGCATGTTGTGCGCGTACTGGAAGAGCGCCCACGGATTCAGAATGAGGGACCAAAAACTTGCCAGACCGAATTGGCCGCTTGCGTCAATCAAATAGCCGACGGGATGCTGCATCCAGGCGTCGGTCGCGATGATGAGATAGCCGGACAGCCAGGAGCCGAGAAACATCATCAGCGAAGACAACCAATGCAACACGCTGCCAAGTCGTTTTTCGCCGAAGAGAAAAAGTCCGAGGAAACTCGACTCAAGGAAGAAGGAAAAGACGCCTTCCATGCCGAGCGTTTGGCCGATTACGCCACCAGCAGCCTTTGAAAAGACCGACCAATTCGTGCCGAACTGGAATTCCATCGGGATGCCAGTGACCACCCCCAGGGCAAAACTGATGCCGAAAATCTTGGCCCAAAAGCGCGCCGCGCGATTCCAGAAGTCGTCACCGGTGCGCAGCGCGACCGTCTTTAGAATGAAGATGAGCAGCGCCAACCCCATCGTGAGTTGCGGAAATATGTAGTGAAACGTTGCGGTGAAGGCGAATTGCAAGCGGTGTACCGCGAGTGCCTCTTCCATGCGACGTGCCCTCCTGCGAATGCCGCACCTGAACGGTCGGCAGATGACAGGCGATTGGGCGCCAGCGAGTCGCGCGCGGGCGCACGAGCGCGACTGAATCGCGAGTAACTCTGATGGTGGGCCCGCCAGGACTCGAACCTGGGACCAACGGATTATGAGTCCGCCGCTCTAACCGGCTGAGCTACGGGCCCGCTGAATTAAGTTGGCATCCTACACCAAAGAAAGCCATACAACTACGTGGGGCAGAGCTCTTTTCCCCCGGCAGAGGATTCAGTGGCATTCTTGCCAGATGCGCAGTATTATTCCGCCGGGTCAACCGCCCAGCCCCGCAGGCCCGCAGTCGAAGAGACGGCGTTTCTGAAGTCTTCTATGTCTAGCAGGCGGGTGAGTAAATTCTATGCTGCTCGGATCCCTCTACCGAGCGAGGTTTCTTCCTAAGTGGCCGCCCCGTAGCCCGCGGTGTACGTGCGCGGGCGCGCGTGCGACCCCACCACGCTTGTTCAAGACTGGCTTGCTTGCCGGCATCTGCGCGCTAGCGCTCTTTGTGGGCAGCTCGGGCTGCGCGGCCGTTTCTTCCCAAAGCCAAACCCCTCCGTCACAAGGGCCAAGTCCACCTCCGGCTCAACAGCACAACGTGGGCCAGCTTACGGTCGGCTCGACGGCGCTCAGTTTGGGCAATGCGGTGGTCGGAACACAGACTACGGCCGTCGTCGTGGCGCAGAATGTGGGATCCGGGGACGTGACTCTCTCACAGGTCATCGTCACAGGCAGCGGTTTTTCGGCTGCGACACCACCGCTGCCCGCCACGGTCCCCGCGGGAGGAACCATCAGCATCACGTTTCAGTTCACGCCGCAATCCAGCGGGCCAGCGTCGGGAACCGGCACGCTGCTCGCTACCGGCGCCAACCCCGCGATCTCGATCGCGCTCAGCGGAGTGGGGCTGGCGGCTTCTTCGCAACTGACGGCCCTGCCATCGAGTTTGGGTTTCAATTCTGTGCCGCTCGGCAGCAGCGCATCGCAAGTTGCCACGCTTGTGAATGCCGGCAACCTGCCAATTGTTCTTTCTGGTGCCATTCCGACTCAGGCCGAATTCAGTGGGGCGGGGCTCACGCCGGGAATGTCTTTGGCCCCGGCTGACTCCACGACTGTGACAGTGACGTTTGCGCCATCGGGCACGGGGCTTGTCAACGGAAGTTTGCTCGTGACCAGCAATGCCGCCAACTCACCCACTGCTATTCAACTGTCTGGTTTAGGGATTGCTCCGCCGGCGCACTTCGTCTCTCTGAGTTGGCAGGCGGTACCGGGATTCGCGAACACGTACAACGTGTATCGGGGCACGATTTCGGGCGGGCCCTATACGCAACAGAATGCAATACCGATATCGGCGACATCATTTACGGACTTTGGCGTCTCTGGTAGCACTACCTACTACTACGTGGTCACCACGGTCGCATACAACGGAGAACAGAGCCTCTATTCAGCAGAAGTCTCCGCGAGCGTCCCCCCGAACGTCCCCGTCCAGTAGGAACCGGAGCTGCCGCGCTCACGTGGAACCCGAATGGCTCGCTCCAGAAACTGCAAATTACGGACCAGCTGAACTCCTCCGACACGCAAACCTGCAATTACTCGCAGGACGACCTGGGGCGCATTGCAACCGACAATTGTGGTTCGGTTTGGTCGCAGACGTTTAGTTACGATCCCTTCGGCAACTTGACCAAGACAGCCAATCCGGGCACGAGCTTTCAGGCAACGTACAATCCGGCGACCAACCAGTACAGCTCCATTCCCGGTTGCAACCTGTCGTCGTTCTACGATGGCAATGGCAACGTGACGAACGATTGCCTCAACAAGTATTCCTGGGACGCCTACGGCCGTCCCGTCACCATGGTCAGTGTGAGTACCAACGCAACCGTGAATTTAACCTACGACGCACTGGGCCGTACAGTCGAGCAGTACAACGGGAGCAGTTACACTGAGATCGACTACACGCCCACGGGGGCGAAGCTGGCGTTGATGAACGGGCAGACTCTGGTGAAAGCGTTCGTGGCTCTGCCGGGTGGGGCACAGGCGGTGTACACTTACAATGGGAATACGACCGTGCTAGCGTATTATCGGCATAGCGACTGGCTCGGAAGCTCTCGGGTGGCTTCGACGCCGAATCGGACGATGTTCTCCAGCACCGCGATTGCTCCGTTCGGAGAGACATACGCGCAGTCCGGTACGACTGACGTGAATTTCACGGGGCAGAATCAGGACACTGTGAGCGGCGTTTATGATTTTCCCGCGCGGGAGTACGGCGCAACCTCGGGCCGCTGGCCCTCGCCCGACCCAGCCGGCCTCGCCGCCGTCAATCCGGCCAACCCCCAATCGTGGAATAGGTACGCCTATGTGCAGAATGACCCGCTGAGCTCAACGGATCCTCTAGGTCTCTGCGTTGAAGTCACCATAGGCGGGACAACCGTCGGTTATTTCGGCGACAATTGCGGCGGTGGTGGTGGCGCTGGCGGTTTGAGTGGCGGTGACTGTACCTTCGAAGGTTGTGCAGCTAACGGTTATGGACCTCTCGGTAATTATGCCCCATCGCCCACCGATAACCCCTGGCCCTGGCAGCCGGTCGGCAACCCCGGCGGTTGGGGGAGCTATTGCACGTATGGGGGTTCTGAAGATGCGTACCCCTGTAACCCCCTGCCCCCGCTCTTTGACATTGCTTCCAGCGCCGGCCCCGGTGGCGGCGGCAAGAGTAGCCCGCCCGCTCCTTGCAATTCACCTATCTTGCAGAGTCAATATCTAACCATCTATGCCCAAATGGGCGCAGATCTGGGCGTCAATCCAATGTTCATAATGTCAATCTCTCTTCAGGAAAGCGGCTGGAATTTGGTTCACGTCTACGAGACTAACAGTTCGAGCGGCGGAAAACCGTTAAATAATCTATTCGGCACGACATACGCGGGAGGAAACAACCAAGCATACCCGAATGTTCAAGCGTCAGCCACCGCATGGGAGCAGAATTGGGGATCGTATCTCACAAACTCGCCACAGACCATTGGAGCTTTCACGGCGGACCTCACGAGTAACCCAGTGCACATGCACAATAAATCGCCGGGTTGGCCCGGTTCGGTCGCCGCTGACTATAACAGGCTATTGAATGAATTTAAGGCCTGCAATCTTTCCCTCCCGAAGCCCAAATGAAAGCGCAAGCTATGAGGAAACTCGCAACGATCGCTTTTCTCCTTTCGACAGTCTATGTCGCCGCGCAATGCCCCATCCTCGGGCAGGCCAAGACCTGCCCGGAGGTTTCTCTAGCACGACAGGGGATTGGAGCCTCCTACAAAGGTGAAGTGCGAAATGACGACTATGAACTCCGCCTAACAATCCCACCAGGATTGACAGGCTGGGGTGCGGATCCCGTGGCACCTTTCCATGGTTTCACGATCTTCCTCTCTGACGACGGCCAGTCCAGCTGTATCGAGTTCGAGATTCACTTGCGAGTCAATACTCAGGCAGGTGCTATCAGGCATCGTGGGGCCAAGATGATGCTTGGCGGTGCTACTGCTTGGAAGGATGAAACGAGAGGCATCAAAAATGGGATAGAATTTGCGAACATCTCGGTTCAGTTCACCATTGCACGGAGCCAGGAGATAGATGATGGGACGGTTATCTTCGTGACCCCGACGAGGGAGCTCGGAAAAAACAGGCGAACATTTGATGCATTCCTGTCTGGAATCAAGTTTGGCCGCTAGTTAGACGCGCGCGATCGTGGGCGGCCCATACCAGAATGAGATTGTCGCTTGAATAAGCGGAAACTCGAACGCCTGAGACGCTCATTGGCTGACCTGCCCCTTGAGACTTTGTAAGTGCATTGGGGGGCTCGACTCTGTCTTCTGCGTGCTTGAACGCGATCGCTTAAGTCTATGGAAGAGCCGGGTGCCCCATCTTTCGCGGAGCGGAAAGGTTACGAAAAGTCTGGGTGGCGCGCATCGCAGTTCCGGCAGTGGTTTTTGCTGGGTGCGTCGCAATCATGGCCATCTTGCATGAGCCGGCACCTCGCGTCCATGATGAGTTCAGCTATCTCCTGTTGGCCGACACGCTTGCTCACGGGCGGCTCGTAAATCCCGCTGCTCCTCTCCCGGAGTTCTTCGAGACGTTTCACGTCATTACGAAACCGGCGTATGCGTCGAAGTACTTCCCGGCGCAGGGCCTCTTTCTTGCCATCGGCGAGAAGCTGACCGGTCACCCTGCGGTTGGGGTCTGGCTCAGCTCAGCCCTCGCCTGTGCAGCGACATTTTGGATGCTGGAAGCCTGGATCGGCCCTGGCTGGGCGCTTCTGGGCGCGTTCTTGATGGCGGTCGAATATGGGATCTACGGCTATTGGAGCCAGACGTACTGGGGCGGCATGGTTATGGCTCTGGGCGGTGCGTGTGGCAATTCCAGCAGTTGTTCTTGCTGATTGACTTAGGGAACGATTGCCGTGGCCATGTTTGAGTCGGTGCTTTCGACGCCCTGGCTATCCACAGAAGTGACCACGTAGTAGTAGGTCGTGCTGCCCTGCACGGTGTCATCCGTGTAGGACAAGCCTTTGACCAGCGCTGGGTTGATCTGAACGTAGTTGGTCCCTGACGTCGTCGAGCGATAGACGTTGTACCCAGTTACGGTTGACGTGCTCGCCGTCCACCCAAGCGTGACGTAGTGCGCCGCCGCGACCCCCGTGCCCGTCACCGCGATGGTGGCCGGCGAAGCAGTCGCATTGCTGGTAATCGTCACCGTCCCGCTCGCCGTGGTCGTTCCTGTCGGAGCAAACGTCAAGGTCAGAGTCACGGATTGCCCAGGGGTTATCGTCACCGGCGGCGTGACTCCGCTGGTGCCAAAGCCCGTGCCGGTCACCGCCACGTTCGAAATCGTCAAACTTGAGTTGCCGGTGTTTGACAGGGTCACCGTTTGCGTGCCCGTCGAGCCGTCGGTGACGTTGCCAAAACTCACGCTGTTCGAGCTGACGCCTAGAACAAACGTCGCAGCTACGCCAGTTCCCGTGAGAGCAATCGCGGTCGGCGAGGTCGCCGCGTTGCTCACCAGCGAAACGCTTCCGTTGACCATCGTCGTCCCCGTCGGAGCAAAGTTCACGTTGAACGTCGAGGAGGCTTCCGCTGCGAGATTCAGCGGCAGCGTAAGCCCGGACACGCTGTAGCCAGCCCCGCTCGGCGTCGCCGTTGAAATCGTCAGCATCGCATTGCCCGTATTGTTCACTGTGATCGTCTGTGAGTTCGTTGTGCCATCCACAACATTGCCAAAGCTCACGCTGGACGGGGTCACGCTGATCAAAGGTGCAGGAGCCGCAGCGCCAGTACCGGTGAGGCTCAGCGTCGTGGGCGATCCCGCCACATTGCTCGTTAGGACCACGCTTCCGCTAACCGCGGTGGTGCCGGTCGGAGTAAAGGTAACAGTGAATGAACTCGTTCCTCCGGCCGCGATATTCAGAGGAGTCGTTAGCCCACTCATCGTGAAGCCTGTGCCGCTGATCGTCGCATTGGAGATCGACAGCGTGGCGCTGCCCCCGTTGGTGATCGTGACCGTCTTGGCGCTGCTGCTGCCGTCCGTCACGGTCCCAAACGCGACCGGGGAAGGACTCAGCGAGATTTGTGGCGCGACCCCCGCGCCACTCAAAGGCAGGGTGTTCGGAGAGCTGCTTGCGTTGCTCGTCAGCGTGATGCTGCCGGAAACACTCCCGGTTACGGTCGGAGCAAACTTCACTGTGAGGGTCGTCGAGCTGCCCGCGTTCAAATTTACCGGCGTGGTCAGACCGCTGTCGCTAAATCCAGCACCACTCGCCGTGATTTGAGAGATTGTCAGCGTTGCCGTTCCTGGATTCGATACCGTCACCGATTGTGTGGCGCTGCTTCCCACGTTGACATTCCCAAAAGCCACGTCCGTCGGGCTCAATGAAAGTTGAGCTTGCGATGGCGTGACACCCGTTCCAGAGAGGGAAAGAGACGTCGGCGAGCTCGAATCGTTACTCGTCAAAGAAATGCTGCCGGAAGCGCTCCCGGCGGTGGTTGGCGCGAACTTCACGGTAAAAGTCGTCGAGCTGCCTGCGTTCACGCTCACTGGCGTAGTCAGCCCACTCATCGTAAAGGCGGCCGATCCGCTGATGCTGGCTTGTGAGATCGTCAAGGTGGCATTACCTGAGTTCGAAATCGTCACAGTCTGTGTGCTGCTGCTACCCGTATTGATGTTCCCAAAGGCAACGCTCGCGGGATTCAGCGAAATCTGCGGAGCCGGCGCGGCGACCACGTTTGCCGTCATCGGAATGCTCAACGAAGAGTTTGTGGCATTGCTGGTGAAGTTGAGGGAGCCAGAGGCCGAGCCCATGCTCGTGGGCGTGAAGGCAACGGTGATGCCGAGCTGCGCCCCGCCAGCCAAGGTCGCGGGGATGGTGAGTCCGCTGATGGTGAAGAGGGAACTGCTCGTGGAAGCCGCAGAAATCGTGATTGAGGACGTGCCTGGGTTGGACAGCGTGAGACTCTGATGCGCAGTCGTTCCCATGGCCACATTGCCGAATGCCAGCGAAGTCGCGTTGGTGGTCAATTGGCCCGCGGCGCCTGTGTCCTTGGAATCCTTAGTTCCGAGTCCCAATAGAGCGCATCCGGAAAGAAGGCTGGTGAGCGCCAGAGTGGCGGCCAACGCGATCCAACCCCTACCCGTTCTCCTCGTGCTCGGTAGTCCTCGCATGTCCATCATCCCTTCCGGGAATCCCCCAGGGGCCCTGTCTGCGAACGCCTCGGTGTTGCTGCTTCCCACAGGCTAGAGAGTGGGGGTGAGGAGAAACACTGGTGAGAGGGCCTGAAAAGGGCCAGTAAAGTCACCTGTACCTAGGTACAAGTCGTCCCTACTGGCCTATTCGCCGAGCGGGAGGCTGGGGAGCAGGAATGGCTGAGAAATGAGGCCCTGCGAGGCAGTTCTGCCCGGAGGGGAGTGTTGTGGAGGACTCATGGCACTCGGGCCGGGTTGGCCGGGCACAGAGGCAGAGACTTGAAAGTCTGGGAATTTTGACCGCTGCAATCAGTTTCCGGAGGCGGGGGCCTGCTCGAATGATTCTCTGTCCGCCATTCCAGAGGCCAGAATAAGCGCCCGTGCGACATCCCGCATCCGGGGCCAGGAGCGCCAAAATAAGCAAGCCCCCGCGAGGCAGCCCGCCCCACCCAGTGCCACCGTGAACTGGGCGCCCCACTTGTTTGCAAGCGCCCCTGCGAACAGGGCTCCGAAAGGAGCCATCCCGGCCATCATCATCGTGTAAAGCGCCATCAGTCTTCCCCGCAAGCGGTCTGGGGCCATCGCCTGGATAAGGGTATTCGTGCAGGCCAGTTGGAGCATCATGGCGTAGCCGGTCGGGACGAGGATGACGAGCGACACCCAGTACCACCTCGAATATCCAAAGATAATCAGGCTCGCGCCAAAGGCTCCGGCTGACACCGCCACCCACCGCGCCAGACCCCTTACTCCGCTTCGAGTCGCGAGTGTCAGTGCTCCGAAAAGAGCGCCCGCGCCCGTTGCCCCCATCAACCAGCCGAGCGCCTGCGCTCCGCCGTGCAAGACATGATCTGCGAAGATCGGCATCAGCACCGAGAACGGCATGCCCACCAAACTGGCCAGCCCAATCAGCAGGAGCAACGCCCAAATCGGCGGCGTTCCGCGGGCAAAGCGAAATCCTTCCACGAGATTGTCGAGCGCCGACTGTTCATTCTCGCGCTCGGCCGGGTTTTCGATCCGCATCAGGAAAAGCCCAATGATCACGGCGATGTAGCTCACGGCGTTGGCGAAGAAACACCATCCTTCCCCAATCGTGGCCACCAGGATGCCGGCGATGGCCGGGCCGACGATTCGCGCGGTATTGAACATCGAGGAGTTCAGCGCGATCGCGTTCATCAGGTTCTCGCGGCTCACCATCTCGATGAGAAACGCCTGCCTCGCGGGAATGTCGACGGCGTTGACCACGCCCAGAAGCGCCGCTAGGACCACGATCTCCCACACCGTCAGATGGCGCGTCAGCGTCATCGCGGCCAGGATGAACGCCAGGATCATTGACGCCGTCTGCGTCCCAATGACCACCTTCTGCCGGTTCCAGCGATCCGCCAGCAGGCCCCCGGCCGGTGCAAGCACGAATATGGGGAATTGGCTGGCAAATCCAACGGTCCCGAGCAGCACCGAGGAACCCGTCATGCGATAGACCAACCAGGACTGCGCCACGGTCTGCATCCAGGTTCCGATGAGGGAGATCATTTGTCCGCTGAGGAAAAGCTGAAAATTCCTGTGCCGCAGCGAGCGAAACGCCGCTCGGCTCCAGTGCGGCCGCGCCATTTCTTCGATTTGGGTTTCGTGAGCCATTCCCGTCTTCCATTATATAAGAGCCATTTCTTCGCTCGAAACAAACGAAGCACGCGCGGTTCCTGCCAGGTTTCGGCGGGCGGCTCGTGACCCGCGCCTCGCGCTTCGCGACGCGCGGACGGTGTGGGGCGCGTTGCGGCGCCGGGCAAGAGATAGTCGCTGAAGAATGGCCCGCCTTCGCCAAGGCTCCGGCGCGGCAAGCGAGCGGGAAGTGGCGAGCGACGAGTGACCCGTCTTCGCCAAGGCTTCGGCGAGGCAAGCGAGCGGGAAGTGGCGAGTGACGAGTGGTGAGTGACCCGCCTTCGCCAAGGCTCCGGCGAGGCAAGCGAGTGACACGTGGGGAGGGAGTAACTCGGAAGATACTCCCCTCCCCCCACCCCCCATGTTTTTATGTAAGTGCTGAATCCAAAGGACTTGCGGCGAAAAAATACGTAAGTGCTGATTATAAAGGACTTGGCGACCGTTTGTTTTCAATGAGATACGAAAAATGCGGTGCGAGTTTGTAAGTGCTGATTCTAAAGGGCTTATAGGTGCGCTAAGTCTTTTGCTGTGTATCACTTTTGAGGTGCACAAAAATGGTGCAGTTCCGAGGACTCTCAAGGGAGCGCATGGGCCGACTCCGAGGAAAGGGCAAACGGTCACTCCCGCCACTCGCCGCGGGGGGTGGACTTCGATCAGGCGATCCTCACCTCGGATGGCGCTCGGGGCTCGCTCCCCGGCACGGCGGGGGCAAGCAGGGCTCGTTCCGCAGGGGCGTGCGGAACGCAAGAGGCGGGCGGCCTTGGTGGGACGCGAGGCTAATTCGAAAAGGGGTTTCGATTCCACGCATCATGTTAGCACACAAGTACCGATATGTCAAGTATATTTAGTGAGTTACTATTCGAATAGAAGTCGTGGACGCGCGCGAACGGAAGAGGGGACGGCATCAAGAGCCCCACCTTTCGCGGTCAGCGCGAAAGGTGGACCACCCGGAAGCTCAAAGTCAAAGGCCGGGCTACCCGCCTACAACTGCGCAATTGTGGCGGCGTAGAAAAAGCCACCGGACGGATTGGCGGTCGTGACGCTGAACCACGCTTCCCCCGAAACGGTGGCTTCGTAGGCGAACACCAGGTGTTGCACGACGCCGCTCGTGGCGCTGCACGGATAGATGCTCTGTTGTCCGTCCGGACCATAGACCACAAATTGGCAGCCCGTCACTGGCGAGGACGGGGCCACCGAGACGTCGATGAGGTAGGTGGTGCCCATCGTCGCATTGACCACAACGTTGACGTCTTGAAGCGAGGGATTGTGGCCGATGAAGATCAGGTTATTCCCTGCATCCCATCCAGGGGTCTGGTTTGCCTCAAGATATCCCTGACCCTCGAGATACGGGGCCTGGGGCGTCAACGTGAATTTCGAAGACGCTCCAAGGGATTGAGGTTTGAGCGTACGTGAAAATTCAACGCCCGGGAGACGAGCCCCTACGGGAACAGCGATCCTTTCCGCCGCAATGTGGTGCGCGCTTCCGGGGTGGAAAACGTGAATGCCGTTCAGATTAGTACGGGTCACCGGGCTTGGATTTCGCTGTGCGGCCGTGAGCGATGCCGCAAGCGCTCCCGAAACCAGCGCAAATGCCACGCCCATGGCCACGATGCTTGATCTAGTCGACATCGGTTTGCCCTCCCTAATTGGCTCCGCCAGGATCGTCTGAAAAAACGGATGATACCACCGTTCGGCAGTTGCCGAGCGCTAAAGCACGACGACCCCACGTGGCGCAGAACACCGAGCGGCCAGGAGGCAGCACCATCGACGCGGATGATTCATCCGCGCTGCCGCCGAACTTGCGGCTTGGCGATACGGCGCGACCCAGGCGGGCGCGACAGCGCATGCCCTGACCGATGCGAAGCGCTTAGAGGGAGGCACCGATTCAGTGAATGACACCGTCCGGCCCCGACGTTCACGACGCTCGCTGGGCCGACGCCAGGAGCGCGGGCGTCTCCGCCGCGACGCTCGCGCCGCAGGACGTTACGAGGATACTGCAGCAGTGCTCACCGTTGGGGGTCTTAAGTTCTCGATTCAGGCTCTCTCGCTGGAAGTGAAACGCTGACATGCTGCCGTTGCTGCTCTGAACAGGAACTCGTTCCGGGTCGTCAGGCTCCCGCAGCGGGATCGTTCACCCCCTGCCACTCACGGCAAATCGCGTTGTGCTCCGGGGTAATCTTGCTGCCATAAAGCGAGCCAAAGATCACGAAGCACAAGGTGATCATGAGAAAGTTGGCGAGGTACTGCAACTTGCCCAGCTCCTCCAAGGTGGGGACGCGCTGGATGAATCCCGGTGTGATAAACGAAGATTGGATCGAGCGGACATCCGAGTGGACGTAGGCACTGGCTTGTCGGTAGATCGCGCCGTAGGTGAATGTGAAGACCTTGAAACCCTCGGGCAGCTTGTCGTCCACGTCCCGTGCCATTGCCTCGACCGTCATTCTCGTCCACCGACCGTCCGGGTAGCGGCCAGCAACTGTGTTGAACTGCGCTTCCATTTCCTTCAGGATGTCGGGCGTGAGGGCTTTCGCGGCGATAGTCGCTTCCAGCTGGCTGAACAATTCATGGTCGCGCCAGTTGCGATACATGAAGTAGTCAGAATAGTCTTCTACGGTCTGCGCTGGCGCGTTCAAGAGGTATGCTGCCACGAGCGCACACTCGTAAAGGACCCGGTTCAGACTCGCGGCGTCATCGGCATGCCCTTTTTCCGCAAGGTCCACGACGGCATTGAATGTGCGGAACGCCTTGCCGCCCAACGCTATGACGATGGATTTCCGATGAAAGTCCGGCTTGCTGATGTCGTCCTCCGGCTTCGCGTTGGTAATTGCGCGCTCGGCATATTCCATCAGTTGCTTCGCGATGCGAAGTTGGTGCGGGAAATTTGTCGTGAGTGCCGGGTTGGTGTCGATCTGGATTCCCATTTGGTTAGTCCCTTGACGGGTGACCGGGCATCGTGGAGCGGATGATACCACTTCCATAGTTCACTATGGAGTTACGCTGTTGGGGTTTGGGGTGCCCCTCAAGTGCCAAGTCAAAGGCCGGGCCACCCGCCCTTCGTCGGCTTGAGGTGTAAGCCGAACTCAAATAGGAAAATTTCGATGTTCTCTGTAGGTACAGATAGTTGTTTTCCGAGGTTCTGCAAACACTCTAGATACTCTAGGTAATTTTGTGGTGCATTGTCAGGTCTTAGGTCCTTCAGAGAGGCGAGTTCATCGAATACCTTGCTTCGTGCGACGTCGATTATTCGTTGGTCCAAAATTTCGGCTGTGTGACCCTGAACTTCTACTGATAAGAAGTGAAGGAGTTTTGTGTAGGTCGAAAGGCCAACTCCCTTGATTGGTTTTACCCGGTCGTAGTGCGACAGCCAATCGGAGATTGGCTCAGATCGAGCCAATTTGAGGAGCTGGGAAAGATCTCTAAGATGATAGACAAGGGACGCAAAGTTATGACCACGCATTCCCCCGGGGTACGCCCAGATTGCTGTCGCAATAATGAATTCCGCCAATTCATCCTTCAATGCGAGCATGCGAAGGTCAGAACGTGATAAGAACACTTCATTCGAGCCGCCAAAGACTGAGCGTAGAGCAGCTCCGGCCAAATCTTGGCCTTGGTCGTAAGGAGACCATGTAGACGATTTCGAAGCGAATGCCTGATTTCCCACAGGCATATTGGAAATGAGCGGGACAAAGTCCACTAAGCGCATCAAACTCTCAATTTATAGAATAAATTCCGCCAGATAACCCGGAGTATGAATCGAAAACGTGCTGATACACCTGTTCGCACTTTTGCTCGTAAATCTGTAGCGTGCACACTCTCGGCAGATGATCCAGCACCGTTTCCACCGTGTACCGGCGGGTGGCAGGCGGTTGCGTGTTTTTTCTAGTGGCAAACATTTACGGTTGAATGATACCACCCTAGCTAGTTGCCGAGGCTACGGCGCGGTGGAGCGGGCTGAGCGCGTGGCCGACCGTTCGCGTTTTTGGAAGGCTCGGAGGTTCTTCCTTGTGATCAAGGATTTGATTCGGCGGTACGGGCGCGGGGAGCCGCTTTCCACCACGTTCAGTTGTTATCGGCGGACGATTTCGCCGCAGGGGCGGTCTTGCTCGGCGGGAGCAAGGTCCGGTGCAGCACCGTTCCCAGCGCCCCCATCCCGAGAGCAACGCCCCAATAGACGCGCAATGGATGCGTCAACTGGAACGTGAAGGCAAGCGCCACGCCTCCGGCGCCGAAGGAAAACCACCAAAACTCTCCCAGAAAGCCGTCGAGCCAGTGCGGCGGATTCCCGGCCGAAGGCACGCGCGGCCACAGCGACGGGATAAATCGCGGCACAGCTTTGCAATAGGCGCGGTACGACTCGCCTTGCGCCGCACTCAGTTCCTTTTCCTCGTGGGAAATGAGCCGCAGGCAAAAAACCAGCAAACCGAAAGCCAGAACGAAGAACCCTGTCCGGCTCGCGAGCAGCCCGATCCCCGCACCCCCAATGACGTTTGCGAGATACAACGGATTGCGCACGTAGCGGAACGGCCCGTCGGCCAACAGGCGCTCGGAATGGACGCGCTTGTCGTGCATCACTGCGGTCCTCAGGTACGACGTCCCCCACGCGCGAATCGCTGCGCCCAGAAACACCAGCGCGGCGGAAACGAGAAACACAATGCGCATCCACGCAATCACCGAAAGGTGCGGATCTCGATGCGCCAGCTTTTCCGCCAGAAATAATGCGATGGGCACATGGTCCACCCTGTAGCAAAAGAACGCCACGAAGAATATTCCGACGATAATCCAGAACCGGTGATGAAACTCGAAGGGAGCCTTTTTTGAATCCACATTGCCTCCGGGCCGTCGCTATACAGCACGCCTCCGCCGCGCAGGAGTTTCACGCGTTCTCGGGATTCGCGCAACCCTGGCAGCGCAAATCCAGGCCGAACAGCGGCACGCTCCCAGCCCTCATTTCTCACCAGCCGTAAGGCTCCTGCCCTGACTACCCGGCCTACCGGCAGGCAGGTTTCTCGTGGGGACACACCAGCTAAGCACTGAGGAAGAACTAAAGGATAACGCAGAGACGCGGAGTACGCAGAGATGCGCAGAGAAAAGCGCGCTCAATCGGATGGGATTGCTCATCCCGATGAGAAATCCGGGCTGGTGATTCGCGATGCAAATCCGCGGACAGAATTGTCGGCGTCACTCCGTGAAAACGATGCCCACGGCCGTTTGGTCTTTCTCGGGCCCCGGCTCGATGCGCACGACGTACGCCCGCAGCCGCATTGGCACGTTTCCCTGCCCGGGTCCCGCTGTGCTTTCGATCATCACGTGCAGCTCGGACTGCAGCTTCGGGCTGTGGTCGAGGTAGATCATCGCGCCGTGCAAACTCAAGTTGCGGATGACGGTATTCTCCTCGAACGCCAGCCCGTCCCCCGTAAACCCGGAGACGTGCGCGCGGAAACTCGCTTCGCGCCGCAGCCCTTCGCGCACGGTCGGAATGACGACCCCGAACTTCCGCTTCCCCAGCGTGAGCACCATCCCCTCCGTTGCCGCCCAGACGCTCTCGAATTGGCCGCGCGCCTCCCTCAGAATCTCGTCCACGGCGCGGTCAGAGGAATCGGGATCGTGGTGAAACAGCACGAGGTTTCGCACGCCCACTTCCTGCGCGATGCGCACGCCTTCGAGCCAGCTCGAATGTCCCCAGCCCTTGCGCGCCATGGCGAGCTGCGGCGGCGTGAATTGCGCGTCGTTCACGAAAATGTCCGCGCCCTGCGCCAGTTCCCGCAAACTTTTGTCGAGCTTGGGGTCGCCCGGCTCGTTGTCAGTGGCATAGACCACGGTCCCCACGGGCGTCTCAAATCGGAATCCCAGGCAGCCCTGCGGATGATTCAGCCAGCGTGTGGTCACGCGCGCCCCGCCGACCTCGAACCGCTCGCCGCCGTCCACTTCGGTGAACTCGCGCGACGCCGACATCGCGCTCAAATCCACGGGAAAATAGGGAATCGCCATCTGCGCTTCGAAGACGCGCTTCAGACTGTCGGGCCCGAGCGACGGCGACCGAAAACTGTAAAAGTGAAAGCGATTCTCTGCCGCGTAGAGCGGCGAAAAAAACGGAATCCCCTGAATGTGATCCCAGTGGTAGTGCGTCAGGAAGATGTGCGCGTTGGTTTCACGGCCGCCACGATTGGCGGACCAATGCTTTCCGAGCGTCCGCAAGCCGGTTCCACAATCCAAAATGAACCGCGCGCCGGACGGCGTCTCCAGCTCGAGGCAGGGCGTGTTCCCGCCGTAGCGCCACATCGCGCGGTCCACAGTCGGAGTGGATCCGCGCACGCCCCAGAAACTCAATTTGGCGATGGCTTCGGGCATGTCCCCACGCTTCAGATTTCTTCCCGCTACTCCACACCGGGCGCTGAACCCCCAGGAAACTCCCGGATTCCGCGCGTTTTTTCATCGTATGCAGCGCCGAAAGCCAAGTCAATTGACTTTGCGGCCGTTAGTGCGCAGCGCGCATATGCGCAGCCCGGGAGGACGTTTCCCGCCTTCCCGCAGTAGAATGGCAGCATGCACGTGCACGCCGGCGAACACGATCACGCGCATGGCCCCCACGATCATGGCGCGGCGATCGGCCGCGGCGTCTTTGCCGGCGCCATGGCCGCCACCCTCGCGCTCGTCGCGGCGGAAGTCGCGGGGGGCTACTTTGGCCATTCCATCGCGTTGCTGAGCGACGCCGTTCACAAATTCTCGGACGTTCCCGCCTTGCTCATCTCCTGGCTGGCCGCGCTGTGGTCCCAGCTCCCCGCGGACTCGCAGCGCACGTACGGCTATCGCCGCGCGGGGACGCTCGCGGCGTTCATCAACGGCATCCTGCTCGTCATCGTCGCGCTGGGGCTGTTCTACGAAGCGTTCGATCGCTTCCGCCATCCCGTCGCCGTGCGGGAAAGCTGGATGATTGTCGTCTCGATCGGGGCGCTCGTCGTGAATGGCGGCATCACGCTCGCCCTGATCCGCGGAAGCCACGACCTCAATCTGCGCAGCGTGCTCGTCCACAATCTGGGCGACGCACTCTCCAACGTCGGAATCCTCACCGGCGCGATCGCAATTCGCACGACCGGCGCTCGCTGGCTCGATCCCGCCATGGGAGCCGCGATCGGCGTGCTGGTCCTGTGGTCCACCTGGGAAATCTTGAAGGAGTCCGGGAATATCCTGCTCGAAGGTTTGCCGAAAGGACTCGACGTCGAAAATGTCGCGCGGGCGATCTTAAGCGTCGAAGGCACCCGCGAAGTCCACGACATTCACATCTGGACGATTGGCACCGGCCTGCACGCTCTTTCGTGCCACGTCCGCATTCCGGACATGCACATGGCCGAAAGCGAAAAAATCCTCGCCGCCATCCAGCAGCGCCTCGCCTCCGAATTTCACATCACGCACGTCACCGTGCAATTCGAGCGCGCCGGCCTTCCCAAAGACGCCGGCCTCTTCATGCCCGAACCCTTTCAGCCCATGGAATAACCGGATGGCCGCCTTGCTGCGCGGGCGCTAGGTTTGGGCGGGCTTTCCCGCCGTCTTGTCCGGGAGCGCCGGAGTCCCGCTCTTCTCTGCGGGCGCTTTGCCGCCCTTCGTTCCGCCGCCACCGTCCCCCGCGAGGAAACGCATCGCCGCCGCCGCGAGGCCGTCCATCGCGCCGCTGCCCGATCCGCTGGTCACCAGAATGTCCGGCACGAATTTCGACATGCCTTGCGATAACGCGGTGATCACGTTCACCAGCGCCGTGGCGTTCGATCCCAGCGCCTCCACCTGAGC
>Ga0187769_10000494_pt1 | contig 21542 bp, 21 predicted proteins | sample 0116_SJ02_MP02_1_FD_133140 | JGI IMG/M metagenome (GOLD analysis project Ga0187769, IMG submission 133140) | Tropical peat soil microbial communities from peatlands in Department of Meta, Colombia - 0116_SJ02_MP02_10_MG | ecosystem: Environmental > Terrestrial > Soil > Wetlands > Peat | place... | reverse complement strand
TCTTTCACGGTCACAGTGTCACCTCGGAGGCGGCGCCGCTTCCTTCGAGTCGCAGGCGAAGCGTTTCGAGAGCACGGCGAAGGCGAGTCTTCACGGTCGAAAGTGGCGCACCCAACGAATCGGAAATCTCCTCGAGTTTCATCTCTTCCTCAAAACGCAGTGCGAGCACCTCGCGATAGATCGCCGGGAGTTGCGCGATGGCGTCCGTGATTCTCCCGCTCCATTCGCGCTCTGCCACCAAATCGAGCACCGAAGGCGCATCGCCGGGAATATGCTCCACGCGCGATTCGCCCGACGGCAGCGGCTCGTCCAGGCTTTCGGGACGATACCGGCGCAGTGAATCAATCGCCAGATTGTGCGCGACGCGAAAAAGCCACGCGTCGAAATTGCGGCCCTCGTCGTAACGGTGAATTTGCTCGGCCACACGCAGCCAAGTTTGCTGAAACAGGTCCTCAGCCGCGGCCCGATCCCCCGCCAGGCGGCAAAGATAGCGATAGAGCCTGTGCTGGTAGCGCTCGACCAGCGCCCCCAACGCCTCAGGATCCCCGCGCCGGAGCCTGCTCAGCTGGTCTTCGACGCCCACCGGCGCCTCCCACACGGTCGCTGCTGCGCTGCCCATCACCATCATGCCCGACCTGTATACGTTTCGGGGAGTCAAAAAGACGCATCGAGGCGCGGGCAGGTTCGTTGAGAATGTACTGGATGGCTTGGCCTTCGCGGTCGGGGAAAGCTGATTTTCCCTGCGGCCGTGCGATTCCGGGCCGACCGGGATCGCTATGGTAGAATGAGCGGACCATGCCTCCCGGTCTCGAGCACTTGGTGCGGCTGCAGGCCGTGGATCTGCGCTTGATTGACTTGCGCGACCGCCTTGTCCAGTTTCCCACCCGGATTACCGAAGTCAACGCTCGCGTGGAAGTCGCCCGCGGGCAGGTCGCGACCGCGCGCGAGGCTCACGTCGCCAGCCTCAGAGACCGCAAGAAATATGAGATTGACGTGGAGCAGTGGAAAGAGCGCGCGCGGAAATACAAGAACCAAAGTTTCGACGTCAAGACGAACGAGGCGTATCGAGCCCTCCAACACGAGATTCAGAATGCGGAAGGCGAAATCGGCAGGGCGGAAGACCGGCTGCTGGAACGGATGGTGTCCGGCGAGGAGTACGAGCGGCAAGTGAAGGCCGCGGAACGCGCGCTGGCGGAAACTGAGGCCGCCGCCACCGCCGAACGCCGCGAACTCGAAGCCGAGCAGGCCTCCACCGAGAAGGAATTGGAAGCCGCCGAAGCGGAGCGCGCCGAGGCGGCCGCCGGAGTCCCCGAAGACCTGCTCCAACAATACCACCACGTCGCTCGTCGCCATAACGGCATCGGAGTCGCCGAAATTTTCAAGCAGAGCTGTTCGCAGTGCGGCGTGATGATCCGCCCGCAGGTCATTCAGGCCATGGGGCGTGAGGAGACGCAGGAAATTTTCCATTGCGAGACCTGCACGAGAATCCTGCACCTGCCGAAGACGTTCGGCGGCGCCGCGTCGGCCGCAGCCGGCGGCGCGCCCAACACGGAAGTATGAAGCGTTCCACCGCGCGACACTCGGCGCGTCTGTTCACCGAGTCCGATCCCGCCAGCGAGGCCCACACCCCTTGCCTCGCGCAAATAGACGGCGCTGCACGCGGCAACCCCGGCCCCGCCGCCTACGCCGTCATCCTGCGCGGCCCGGACGGCGTCGCGATCCATTCGCTGGGGAAATACATCGGCCGCACGACCAATAACGTCGCCGAGTATTACGCTCTCATCGCCGCGCTAGATGCCGCCGCCGCGCGGGGTGTTCGCCGCCTCCGCATCCAGAGCGATTCCGAGTTGCTGGTGAGGCAAATGCAGGGAGCGTACAAAGTGAAGAGCGCTGACTTGAAGCCGCTGCATGAGCGCGCGCGGAAGGCGGCGCGGGCGCTCGAATTCTTCTCCATCGAACACGTGCCGCGCGAGCGCAATCGCCAAGCCGACGCGCTGGCGAACCAGGCGCTCGATCGCACGTCCGCCGGGCCACCAGGGTCGAACCGCGATCACCGCGCGGTTCGCGTGCGCGCGCGCATGGAATCCGGGAAACTCGTCCCGGCGGAGCCGCTCGAATTCGCCGAGGGCGAAGAGGTGATCGTCACCGTCGAGCCGGCGCGCCGCACGCCGTCCTGAACCAATCCCGAGCCAAACGAATCCAGAACTCAACCTGGACAAGGAGTCAAAAAGTTCTTAGTCGAGGCCGTATTTCTTGCGTTTGTCCAACAGCGTCTTGCGGCTGATGCCGAGGATTTCGGCCGTGCGCGTGATGCGGTAATGCGTGGCTTCGAGCGTGGCGAAAATGGCGTCTTTTTCGATCTCTTCGAGCGAGCGCAGGCCGGCGCCGATTCCGCGGTCGGCCGCGCGGACACCTTCGGGGAAATCGCGCGGTTCGAGCGTCGTCGCAGTAGAGAAAATCACCGCGTGCTCGATCGCGTTCTTCAACTCCCGCACGTTGCCCGGCCAGGGGTAGGCCGCCAGCATGCGGTGCGCCGGTTCGCTCAGGCGAGCTTCGCCGCGGCCGTGCACGGCGGCGAGACGCGCGAGCAAATGTTCGGCCAGCGGTGCGATGTCCGCCGGCCGTTCCCGCAGAGGCGGAACGCGGATCGTCAGCACGCTCAACCGGAAATACAGATCTTCGCGAAATCGGCCCGCGGTGACCAGACGCGGGAGATCGGCGTTGGTCAGCGCCACGAGTCGCGCATCGATGGTCAGCGTCTCCGTACCGCCGAGGCGCTCGAAGGCCCGCTCTTCGAGGACGCGCAGCAGCTTCGATTGCGTCGCCAGGGAAAGCGCCGCGATCTCGTCGAGCACAATCGTGCCGCCCGCCGCCATCTCGAGCCGCCCGCGCTTGCGCTCTACCGCGCCCGTGAACGCGCCGCGCTCGTGACCGAACAGTTCGGATTCCACCAACTCCTGTGGCAGGCTGGCGCAATCAATCTTGAGCAGGGGCGCGTCGTGGCGCGGGCCCATCTGGTGGATGACGCGCGTCAATTGGTCCTTGCCCGTGCCGCTCTCGCCGACGATGAGCACGGTCGTCGCGGTCTCCGCCAGGCGGCGCGCCATCTCCAGCACGGCGTGCGATGCGGGATCGGCCGCCACCCAGGCGATGCGCGCTTCGCTCACGCGGTGGCCGCTCCGGGGGCCGGGTCGGGAAAGTCCGTGCGGCGCGCGGCGCGCCACAGCCGTTCGAGATCGTAGAAATGTCTCGCCCGCTCGGTGAAAACATGCACGATCAAACCGCCGAAATCCAGAAGCACCCATTCAGCGCCGGTCGAGCCTTCGCGGTGCGCAAGACGCAGGCCGTGGTTCGTAAGCGTTTCTGCAATCGAGTCGCTGATGGCTTCCACCTGGCGGGCGCTGAAACCGGTGCATATCAAGAAATGATCGGTGAAGGCGCCAAGGCCGGCCAGATCGAGCAGGGTCACACCAGCGGCCTTTTTGTCTTGCGCGGCCTGAATGGCCAAGCGCAATTCGGATCGAAGAGAGTCCGTCTTCACCTTTGATAGAGGCCCTGCTGGCTAATGTATTCCTCGACGCGGGCCGGCACAAGACCGCGTATGGATCGCGCGTTGTCTAAACGCCAGCGTACCTCCGTGGCCGAGACGTGGCTCGCCACCGTGTCCAACAGGTACACGGCCGCCTTGCAACGCCGGCCGCGTCCGCCCTGCACGGTGAATGCTTGTCCCCGCGCGCCCGGCTCGATTCGCAGGCCTTTCGGCACGGCCCGCTGCAGTGCGGCGCTCGGAAAACCCGGCCGGCTCGCGACAATGAGATCGCAGAGCGTAAGGAGTTCGTCCGGCGTGCGCCATCCGCGGATGTGAAGGAACGAATCGGCGCCGAGCAGGAAATAGAGATGATCGCCGCGGTGCGCGGCTGCCCGGCGGAAGCGCCGCACCGTGTCCACGGAATAAAAAACTTCCTTCCCCGCCATATCTTTTCCGGCTTCCGCCAGCGACGCCGCGAAGCGAGCTTCCCCCGCGCACGCCAGCGCGACCATCGCGTAGCGGTGCGGAAAGGCCGTCAGGCTGGCGCGATGTTTGTGCGGCGGACGCCCGCACGGAATGAAATACACGCAATCGAGGTGAAATCTCCGCACCGCCGCCCGGGCCACCGCCAAATGCCCGGCGTGAATCGGATCGAACGTGCCGCCGAACAGCGCAATCCGTTTGCCGCGCCGCGATTTTTCCGGCCTTCGGTTCAACTTGCCGTGCGCGCTCATCGTTCGCCTCCGGATGCGTCGCCGGGGCCGGCAGCCGCCCGTTCCTCCTGCGCGTGCAATAACTCTTCCACTTGACGCGGCCCAAGACGCTCGAGCGCTGCAGCCATCGCGTGCACCAACCCGGGGATGCCCTCTCCCGTGGCGGCCGAAATGGCGTGAAACTCCAATCCGCGTGTGGCGCAAAATTCGCGCAACCGATCGAGCCGCGCGCGATCCATGGTGGCGTCCAGCTTGGTCGCTACGACAATTTCCGGCTTCGCCGCAAGAGCCAGGTTGAACGCCGCGAGCTCGCCCTGAATGATCTCGTAATCGCGAACGGGATCGCGCTCCGAGCCCTCGCTCGTGTCAATCAGATGCACGACCAATCGGGTGCGCTCGATATGACGCAAGAATCGCGTGCCGAGTCCCGCGCCCGTATGCGCCCCTTCGATGAGGCCGGGCAGATCGGCCACTACAAACGTCCGGCCATTCCCGCTCGCTGGATCGCCCTCCGAAACGACGCCGAGATGCGGCTCGAGCGTCGTGAACGGGTAATCGGCAATTTTCGGACGCGCTGCGGAAATTCGCGAGATCAGCGTGGATTTCCCCGCATTCGGGAAACCCACCAGCCCGACATCGGCCAGCAGCTTCAATTCCAGCCGCAGATGACGCTCTTCACCGGGCTGGCCCTCCTCGGATTCGCGCGGCGCCTGGTGCCACGGCTTCGCGAAATGCTGGTTCCCCCGTCCGCCGCGTCCGCCGCGTACGGCCACGAATCGCTGGCCCGCGGCAGTGAAATCGGCCAGCGTAACGCCGGAATCTTCGTCGAAGACGAGCGTGCCGATGGGCACGGTCAGCACCAGGTCGTCTCCCGAATGGCCCGTGCAGTTCGAACCTTCGCCGTGGCGGCCGCGCTCGGCGCGAAATTCGCGATTGAAGCGGTAGCGCAGGAGCGTGTTTTCGTGAATGGTCGCCTCCAGCAAGACGCTTCCACCGGAGCCTCCATCGCCGCCGGAAGGCCCTCCACGCGGAACAAATTTTTCGCGCCGGAACGCAACGCAGCCGTTTCCGCCGTTGCCGGCCTTCACGTATATTCTCGCCTCATCAACAAACACGGCGTGAACACCCCTCGCGAACCCCATGCAATCTAACAGAATACGATACACAGCCGGTGCTTTGCACATTCAGTTCCGGATTGGGTAGTGGGCTACTTTGCCGGCACGCCATCTAGTCAAAGCCGCTCAAGCATGGCACACTACCCGCATGCCAAAGAAACCATCAGAACCTCGTAGACCAACAGACGTGAATCAACTGGCCCATTTTCTGGTTAGGGCCTCCACAGAAGGGCCAGAAAGCATAGAGAAATCTGCGATACATCAGTACCTTTCCGACATCGGACGAAAAGGCGGTCTAAAGGGCGGCCCAGCCAGGGCCGAAAAGGTCACCAAGAAGAGACTGCGCGCAATAGGCAGGAAAGCAGCTAAAGCGAGATGGTCTAAACCAAAGAATGACAGTCACTTAGGGGATTAGGAAAAACAACAAGCCTAGTGCATGCACCTGTTGCGCATCGCATCTCAACGAACGTAACATAGGGTTATGGCGCGAAAGAAATCCAAGTCGGACACCACCGTGGAGAAAATGGCCGACCTTATTCTGGAGCATGCTAGCAGCTTAACTCTAAGGGAAGGGAAAGCTATGCTTCAGGATATACACGAACTAGCTGTTAAGCGTTCCCGCTCCGCGACTCGCGGAAAAGCTTCAGGATCGCAGCAAAGCGCGGGTCTTCGTCCATTATCCCGTGGTTGCGCAGGACCTGCATAAATTCTCTTTCATCTCCCGAACGACGGAGCCTCTTGAGGTCTCTTAACAGCGCATTTCTCTCTGCCCACGTGTGTTTGTACTTGTCCGGCATAGACTAGCCTTCTGATTCGGTTTTTTGTTCCTGACTTGCTTTCCTCCCACTGGGATACCACTCAGTAAGGCCCCACTCGCCCTTGCTCACGCGAACAACTTCGTTGTTGCCCTCCATCCGCAATAGCGTCGGATAGACCGTGGCGTACAAATTCTTCGCCTGATGCGTAAGACCGCCCGCAGCCAGCGCGGCTGTGATGTCTTTAGCGCTCTTGGGACGCTTTGCGATATTTAGATACGTCTTAATGGCTTGCGGAACAGTCATTCGGAAAAACACGTCGGGGGCCAGCGTACGAGGAAATCGCACAATAGGAGCAGCGGAAACGCCTGACGGGGGCGCGTTTGGCTCTAACGCTTCCACAGCACGGCCAAGTCGTTTCTGCACCCATGAAATCATGCGGTCGAGATCGCCACGTTCAGCAAGCAAGCTCTGGAGTAGCTGCTCATAATCAACTTCTTCCACCATCTCTTGTCTCCCTTCTCAGGTTTGCTGTAGAATGAAAAAGATAGTATGGGGCGGTTTGTCACCACGCCCTCGCCCTTTCGAGGGGCGCTCGCTATCTCATTAACTCCACCTCGATTCCGGCTCCCCGGGTTGTGCCACCAAGCATCCTCCCAGGGAGCCTCCGCTTCCCGCTCATAATAACACAGAGTCCATCTTGCGTGCATAGCGGGAAGTGGCACCAACATTGCGGCCATGCCTAGTTTTCACTTGATAGTGCATGAGCCGGTCAGGCATAATTCTCCTGTGAAGAAACTGACACATGAACAGAGGGGCCAAGTCGTGAATTGTCTCATCGAAGGCTGCTCCGTTCGCGCGACTGTCGGAATGACGGGGGTCGCCAAGAAAACGGTCATGCGGCTTCTTTGTGAGGTAGGGTCAATCTGCGAGTCTTATCAAGACCGCGTGATGCGGAACCTCACTTGCCGTCGAATCCAATTGGATGAGCTTTGGAGTTTCAATTACTGCAAAGCCAAGAACATCACGCCAGAGATTGTGGGGAAAGTCCCATTTGCTGGAGATGCTTGGCTTTGGACGGCATTCGATGCGGAAAGCAAACTAGTGCTTTGCTGGCGTATCGGAGACCGGGGTTCGCAAGCAGCAAGCGAATTTACTCGCGATCTGGCAGGGCGGCTCGCCAATCGCGTTCAAGTTACGAGCGACGGTCATCGGGTTTACTTGACCGCGATTGAGGATGCTTTCGGGAGTGAGATTGATTTCGCCATGTTGGTCAAAATCTTCGATGCCGACCGACAGGAAAGTAAGGCTCGTTACAGCCCCGCACAGTGCATCGGTACAAGAGTTATTCCAATCATCGGTAGGCCAGCCCCGAAGCACCTTTCAACGAGTTCCGTCGAGCGCCACAATTGGAGCGTTCGGACCGTAATGCGTCGGTATACACGGCTCTCGAACGGTTTCTCGCGTAAGATTGAGAATCACGCGGCGGCTGTGGCATTGAACTATTTCGCGTACAACTTCATTAGAATTCACCGGACCTTGCGCGTAACCCCAGCAATGGCGGCGGGCGTACGTAACTGGCCGGCTTTGGGACGCACATTACCTTGTGGCCCTCTTAGAAGCACAGGAACGGAGGGCGGAAAGAGCGGCATAGACAATGAAAAAGGCAATCGAAATTGTGATGCTGGTAATCGCCACAGGCGGAATGATTGGTGGAATCTGGAATCGCCTCAAGCTGAACAAAGGCATTGGTATTCGATTCATTCAATTTCTTGGACTGACGGTGCTTGTGCCGGTTATTGTCATCCTCTCGTTAGAAGGCCGAATAAGCGTAGAGATGACTGGCGCTGTTGCGGCAGCAGCTGTGGGAGCAGTTTTAGCCGGACTTGCTAAGGGCGAGTGAAAGTAGCCCACTACCCCCGCTTTGGCGCCGCTTGCCCGGCGGAGACCCGGCATTCCCGCTGCCCGGTTCAACTGGACCATTGGAGGGCATTGCCCTCGCCGCACCCCTGGAGCTCTCGCCTCTGTTCGAATGCGCCGTCCGGCCGTAAAATTCCCCCAGGGGAACCGCCCCATGAAAGAAGCGATTGCAAAGTACGTCACTTACTTGCGCGCGGTGCGCAACGCTTCGCCGAGCACGATTCGAAACTACCAGCTCGACCTCGAACAGTTTCTCGGCTACCTGTCGCCGCCCGGCGCGGAAGCCGTGGCGCTCGGGGAGATCGACCATCGCCTCATTCGCGAATTCCTCGGCCACCTGCATGATCGGGGCCTGCAGAAAAGCTCGGTCGCGCGCAAACTTGCTTCCCTGCGATCGTTCTTCAAGTACTGCGTGCGCGAAGGCGTGCTCGCGCAAAGCCCCGCGCGCCTGGTCTCCACGCCGAAACTCCCGAAGCGCATCCCAAGCATTCCGAGCACCGAGGAAATGAATATGTTTCTCGACCAGCTCACTTCGGCAGGTGAGGGCGCGCTGCCGTCTAGGCCTCGCCCCGGCGCTCCTGAAGATGAATCCCGCCTGCTCGTCAAGCGCGACCGCGCCATTCTCGAATTGCTCTACTCCTCCGGCCTGCGCGTCAGCGAGCTGACCGGCCTGAACATCGGCGACGTCGATCGCAAGGGCATGATGTTGCGCGTGCGCGGCAAGGGGAACAAGGAGCGCATCGTGCCGTTCGGCAGCAAGGCGGAACACGCCTTCGACGCGTACTGGCCGGTTCGCTCCGACCTGCTTTACCGCGCGCACGGCCGAACCGATCCGGAAGCCGTCTTTCTGAATTTCGCCGGGCAGCGGCTTTCACAGCGCAGCGTGGGCCGCATCGTAAAGAAGTACGTGCGCCTGGTGAACATCAACTGGGATCTCCATCCGCATTCGTTGCGCCATGCATTCGCGACGCACCTGCTCGCCGACGGCGCCGACCTGCGCGCCATTCAGGAGCTGCTGGGCCACGCGTCGCTTTCGACCACGCAGAAATACACGCACGCCACGATCCGGCAGTTGATGGAGGTCTACGACAAAGCCCATCCGCGCGCTTGAACCGCGTTCGCCCTGCACGGCCCCAGCGCCGGCCATGATGTAGCAAGTGGTGTAGTGGTGCTGTGATATAGTCTCTTGCCATGGGGGCCCGCCACACGATCCCCTGGCGATTCTTGTGCGCCACAGCGGTGCTGGCGGCTGTCTGCGCCTTTGCGGACTCCGGCGAGGTCGAGCCTGCGCCCCGCTTTCACGCCAAGACTCTCGACGACGCGCAATTCGATAACAACTCGGTGAAAGGCAAGGTCGTTCTGCTCGACTTCTGGACCACTTGGTGCCCGTACTGCGCGGCGGAGGAATCGCTCGTGGACAATCTCGGCGCCGAGTTCGCGGACAAGGGCTTGATCGTTTTGGCCGTAAACGTGGGGGAGAGCAAGAAAACAGTCAAGAGATACCTCGAGGATCATCCGCGGAAGTCGCCGGTCGTTTTGACCGACGATACCAATCTCGCCGCAATGTATGAGGCCACCGTCTATCCCATCTACGTTGTCATCGACCGCGACGGCAACATCGCCGGGACGCAACGCGGCGCTGGCGGTGAAAGAGCCCTGCGTAGACTCCTTGCGCAGGCCGGAATCAAGTCCGCCAAGGATCAAGACTGGGACCAATAGCAGTTTTTTTGCGGACGGGTGGGCGCTCGTCTTGAGAGCGCGCCGGCGCCGTGTTGGCGGCGGCTCGCACTCGCTCCCAACCGATCCTAGTGCTCGAATCTTTCTTCTCTGGGGATCTCGGCCACTCGAGGCCGGAAGGCAAATCCAATGTGGCGCGCGCCGCACTGACGGCAGCGGTACGGCCGAAGCATGAAAATCGGCAAAAAGAAAAGTTCAATCAAACCGCGCCGCCGCGACCGGAGCACTACTTCACTTCCGCACAACGGACAGCGGCGTGGTCCGAATGCGAGAGAGATGGCGTGTGTCAATTGACCGGCCCCCGAGAGAATCCATCATGCTTCCATCCGCCCGCCAATGCAACGCCCTTACTTCCGGTGCAAGTGGCATTCAATTGCTCCCGCGCAGCCCCTCCGCCGGGCGGCGATATCTTCCCACGGTCTCGGACTGACGCATTTCAATCTCACCCCGGGGTTAGGATGTGAGTAGGCTCTCCCACAGGGGGCAACGATGTCCCCTTCCAATTCCAATGTCCCGTTTGGTTTGACGTGCCAGCGTGAGCACCCATATAATGGGAAATTCGTCCGGGCCTCTGGAGGGCAGATGTACGCCGTCATCCGCAGTGGCAATAAGCAGTACCGCGTCGCGCCGGGTGAGACCGTGAAGGTCGAGCGCTTGCCGGGCAAGGTTGGCGGCAAGGTCACGTTCGGCGACGTCATCGCCGTGCGCACCGACGAGGCGAAGCTCGTCACCGGCGAAGCCGCGGCCGCGGCCAAAGTCAGCGGCAAGATCGTCGAGCAAGGCCGCCACCGTAAGCAGGTTGTGCTCAAGTTCAAGAAGAACCGGCAGTACAAGATTCAGCGCGGGCACCGGCAGGAGTTCACCGCCGTCGAAGTCAGCGACATCAAGCTTTAGATCAGCGCGAATTCAACGCGGGCAAAGGATTTTTCGACATGGCGCACAAAAAAGGCGGCGGCTCCTCGGTCAACGGCCGCGATTCCCAGGGACAGCGGCTCGGCGTCAAGCGGTTCGGCGGCCAGCTCGTGAATGCCGGCACAATTCTCATTCGCCAGCGCGGCACGCGCCACAAGCCCGGCCTGAACGTCCGCCGCGGCAAGGACGATACGCTCTTCGCCACGATCAACGGAATTGTTCTCTTCGAGAACAAGGGCCAGGATGGCCGCTTCATCAGCGTCCTTCCCGTAGAAACTAGGTCCGAGCAAATCGAAAAGAAACCCGCGCCCGTTCCTCAATCCTAATCGCGCAAAACTCCGCTTTCGCGACTTGAGCTCCCGCTAACTGGGACCCAGCCTGCGTCTGCCTGTCTGGATAATTGAAATGGAATTTACGGCTGCGTGGAAACGATCGCTTCCACGGGCGCGGCGGGTTCGGCCTCGGGCGCGGCCATCTCCCAATCGCAGCCTTCTTTAATGCACGCGCGCACAGCCCCCCTCTTGCCGTTCGCGGAGAGCGTTCTCGGTGAGCCGTTCTTCTCGACGATGAACGGCGCGCCGCATTTCGGGCACCGCTCGGCGATCGGCCGGTACGGCGTGGTGAAATCGCACGCCGGGTATTTGTTGCAGCCGTAGAAGACGCGCCGCCCCTTCTTCGCCATCCGCTCGAGGAGTTCGCCTTGCGCGCACTTCGGACACGCGATGCCCAGCGTCTTCGCGCGAATGAACCTGCACTTCGGATAACCCGTGCAGCCGATGAATTCGCCGAAGCGCCCGTGCTTGCGCACGAGCTGCTTCCCGCATTCGGGGCAATTCTCGTCCAGCAATTCATCGGGCCGGTGCGCTTTGCGCGTCCCGTGGATCAGCCGCCGCGTCGTCTTGCACTCTGGATAGGCGCTGCACGCCAGAAAGTTTCCAAACCGGCCGCGCTTGATCACCATGTCCTTGCCGCATTCGGGGCAAGCCTCGGTGGGATGGTCGCCGTCTTTGGGAAGCTCGTGCTCGTGGGAGAGGTCGCGCGTGTAGTCGCAATCCGGATAGCGGTCGCAGCCCATGAAAAAACCGTTCCGGCTGATGCGCTCCAGCAAATGTCCCTTCTGGCATTTCGGACAAAGCTCGCTCGTCTTGATTCCCTTCTTGTAAGACTCCATGTCCTCGCGAGCCGCGCGCAAATCCTTCACAAACCGCGTGTAGAATTCTCCAACCGCTTCCTTCCAGGGCAGTTTGCCTTCTTCCACTTCGTCCAATTCCTCTTCCATTCGCGCGGTGAACCCGAGGTCGAAAATATCCTCGAAGCTCTTCACGAGCAGGACGCTCACTTTCCCTCCCAGCATCGTTGGAGTGAATCGTCCCATCTCTTTGGTCACGTACTCGCGCTCGACAATCGTCGAGATGATCGCCGCATACGTGGAAGGCCGCCCAATCCCTTTTTCTTCCAGCTCTCTTACCAGCGTCGCTTCCGTGTAACGCGGAGGCGGCTCGGTAAAATGCTGTTCCGAACGCACCGGAGGCGCGGCCTCGCCTCCTTCCGCCGGTTCCACCGCGGCCAGCTTCAGGATCTCTTGTTCGCTCACGCGCGGCAGACGCTTGCCTTCCGCCTCCGCATCGTCGCCATTCTCCAGATCTTCCTCGCCCGAACGGTAAGCCGCCAGGTATCCCGCGAATTTCTCGACCGATCCCGACGCGCGAAACGTGTACTCTCCGGCGGCGACGTCGATTGTCGTTTGATCGAACACCGCCGCAACCATTTGCGAAGCCACGAATCTCTGCCAGATGAGCTGGTACAGCTTGAACGCTTCGTCCTCCAAGTATCGCCGCACCGAATCCGGCGTTCGCGCCGCGTCCGTGGGACGAATCGCCTCGTGCGCGTCCTGCGCGTCCTTCTTGCTCCGGTAAAAATTGGGTCTTTCCGGCAGATATTCCGGCCCGTACTGCTGCGGAATCAGCGTGCGCACCTGCTCCAGCGCGTCATTCGACACGCGCACCGAATCCGTGCGCATATAAGTGATCAGGGCGACCGAGCCTTCTTCGCCCAGCCCAACGCCCTCATACAATTTCTGCGCGATTCCCATCGTCCGCTTCGCCGTGTAGCGCAAACGGTTGTACGCAGCCTGCTGCAGCTTGGAAGTCGTAAACGGCGGCGGAGCGCTCCGCCGCTTTTCTTTCTGGACCACTTCCGAAACCTGCCACTGCGTCTGTTTCAGCTCTTCCAGGATCCGGGTGGCGTGCGCTTCGTTCGAGATCTCTATCTCTTCGCCTTTGTACTTCGCAAGTTTCGCCTGGAAGATCGGCAGCTCCGCCGCTTGCAGACGCGCGTGGATCGTCCAATATTCCTTGGGAACGAACGCCTTGATCTCCAACTCGCGTTCGGCAATCAGCCGCAGCGCCACCGTCTGGACGCGCCCCGCCGAAAGCCCGCGTCGCACCTTCTCCCACAAGAGCGGTGAAATTTTGTATCCCACGATCCGGTCCAGCACCCGGCGCGCTTGTTGTGCGTCCACCAGGTGCTCGTCCACCTGCCCCGCGGACTCGAATGCCGCGCGAATCGCCTTCGGCGTAATCTCGTTGAACATCACGCGGAATATTTTTCCCCGCATGTCTCTCGGCACGTCGACCGCCACCGGCGGCTCGATCGCATTCGCGGCCGTTGTTTCCGCCGCGGTCTGCCTTCCCCTTCTGCCCCAGCGGTTCACCGCCGGCGTATATCCGTCGAATAGTTCGCTTTTCGGCATCGTCAGAACTTCCGTCAGATGCGCGCAGATGGCCTCGCCTTCGCGGTCGGGGTCGGCAGCCAGATAAACCGCATCCGCCTTGGACGCGGCTTTCCTCAAATCGTTCACAACTTTGTCTTTGCCGGGGATCACAACGTAGGTGGGCTCAAATATCTTGGCCGGATTGTACGGACGCGCCTTCACTTCCGGTTTATTCTTGGCGCTGGCGCGCTTCTTCCTCTTTTTCTTTGAGGGCCTTTCGTCGTCCGGAGGCAGCACGATGCCGATGTCCTTCTTCGGCAGGTCCATGATGTGACCAATGGAAGCCTTGACGCTGAAATTGCGCCCCAGATACTTATTGATCGTCTTCGCCTTGGCCGGCGATTCGACAATGATCAGTGACTTCCCCATTGAACTCTTGTAAACCTAAAATCCTCTCCCAAGAAAGCGATGTGTCCTTCTCGCCACCTTTCACATGCCTCTCGGCAGTCACGTTGGATGACGCGCGAAACGAAAAAGGTTCATTTCGGAAAGGATGCGGAAGGGACAAAATCAGTTTACTAGCGCTGTCAAGCCCTCCGCCCCGAGTGGCTCTTACGCGCGCAAAATCCCTGGGGTAGAATCACCGTTCGAATTTCACGGAGGTCGCAACCAAGAATGAAACTCGATCTGCTCGCAATCGCCGCGCATCCCGACGACGTTGAGCTGACCAGCGGCGGCACGCTTCTCAAGATGGCGGACGCCGGCTACCGCACGGGCATTCTCGATCTCACCGAGGGCGAAACCGGCACGCGCGGCACGCCGCAAACGCGCCTGCGCGAAGCCGCGCGCGCGGCGAAGATCTTGCGCGTCGCCGTGCGGCGCAATCTCGCCTTGCCGGACGCGCATCTTCGCGTCTGCGACGAGTACAAGGAAGCCATCGCCAAAATTATCCGCGAATTTCAGCCGCGCACCGTCATCCTGCCCTATTGGCAGGGCCGCCATCCCGATCACTACAACGCGTCGCTGCTCGGCTACGAAGCGTGCTTCATCGCGGGCCTGAAGAATTACGCGCTTGAAGGCGAAGCGTTCCGCCCCCATAAAATTCTTTACGCCGCTGCGTACGCTTTCGTGCGGCCCACCTTCGCCGTGGACATCACGAAGTATTACGAGCGCCGCCGCCGCGCGATTCTCTGCTACTCCTCGCAGTTCCGCCCGCGCGTGCGCGAAAAACACTCGAAGGTGTCGCTCCCGCTCGATCAGCTCGAGCAGCGCATGAGCCTCATCGCGCGCCACTACGGCCACTTGATCGGGGTCCAGTACGCCGAAGGTTTCGTTGTGAGGGAAATGTTTCAGGTGGACGACGTCGTCCGCATGCCCGTCCGCTCGATGTGAAGCTTTGCCCCCAAGTCATTCACTAGTTAGCAGGGAGGCGCGCCGCCCACAGTTCGTTCCCTTGCTCGACGAGGTAAACGAGCGTCAACGATGAGCTCACGTCAGGTTGGGTGCCCGACAACTCGAATTTCTTCACCGCTCCCGTCTTTCCGTTGACAAGCCAGTAGTCATAATCGTCCTTCGCTTGGCCGGTGTTTTTGACAAAGAGCATTGAATCGACGCCCGCCAACGATTCCAGGTGCGCAAGCCACGGTTCGGCGGGGGGCTGCCCATTATTTTGCGGCTGAAGTATGTCTTTTTGTACCGTTTCGATGAAATCGACCGGTAATTCTGGCATTAGGAAGGAGACGGCCCCCCGCGCCAAGTCAGGTGTCGGTAGTGTCTCTACAAGCTCGCCGGTATCTTCGTTCAATAAGACCGCCTTCTCATCGCCCTCCACCAGGATACGCTTTTCCCCTTCGGTCGCGATGAATCGCGGAACCGCATCAAGATGATGTGGCGTCCGGCGAATGGTTTTTCCGGTCGCCGCATCCACTTCCACCAAGTCGGACCGATCGCAGAACAACAACATCTTCTTCTTAAGATGGTACAAGAAGTCCGTCTCTCGTCCGGTTGCGTCCAAGTGCCACTTGACCGCCCCCGTAGTGGGATCCAAAGCATAAGCTCCTTTGTCTCCGGTGCCCAGAATGGTTCCCTCCTGTTCCCATATTTCGCGTATTTTCCCGAGGTCTTTGGTTTTCCACACGACTCTCCCCGAGGCGGGATCGAGTCCGAATATGTCATTTGCAGCAAAAATCACGAGACCGCCCGCGAACTGAGGAGAAGGGAAGCCAAGAAACAGAGTTCCTGCACGAGGCTGACTTTGCCACCGACTCTCGTGGAAACTCCAAAGTTCCTGCCCGCTCTTCAAATCGATGCGCCCAATCGCAGGGGGATCGTATGGCAGGCTGTTGTAGAGGTAGCCTTGGCCATTCCACTCCGTGAATTGCAGCAGTCCCGCAATGAGGAATTTCTTGTCGAGATCCGATGTCTCCCAATCTGTGAGCCCGCTAAGCGGGTCCAAGAGCATCAGCATCGGTTTGTTCGAGACACGGGCTTCATTGACGAGCAGCAGTACGCGATTGGATTTGAACAGCGGGAAAATTTTGATGGGATCGTCGAAGGACGGCGCTTGCCATTTAATCTCACCCGTTGAGAGATCCACGCCGAGAAAATGTTCCGAGTCACCGGCTGAAAGCTTAGCGCGGGCAATCAACAGGATTGGGATTCCAGGCACCTCGTATACATTTGTGAATCTGGCATCAGCATTTTCTACGTAAGGAATCGTCCAGAGTTGCTTGCCCGTGTCGCCGTCGACTGCGGTCAGGGTCTTTCCTGCGCGCACGATGAGGAGCCCACCGGACGTGCGTCCGTACCAGTCAATTGGCTGGGAGAATTTTGTTTTCCAGACGGGTTGGTAATCCTGCGACTGGGCTTGCGCTCGTGAGGAGGCACAGCATGCCAAAACAAATGCGAACGATATGTGGGCGAATGCTCCAATTATTCTGCGTCTATCGCTCATTCGGCCAGACCCCATATAGTTTTAGAACCCATGCTACATGATCCTCAGACCAAGGCCTTGATGAATTGCTTCCCGGGCAGTTGACGCACCACGCCGCGCATTTCCATCCCGCAAAGCGCGGCTAACACTTCCGAAGAATTCAATCCCGATTTTTCCACCAGCTCGTCAATCTGCACGGCGACGTCCGCGGGCAGCAGCGCGTAGATTTTGCGTTCCGTCTCGTCGAGCGCTTCTTCGATCATCCGCGCGCGCTCTTCGCTGGGCGCGGCCTCCACCGGGAAAAGTTCCGCGCGCACCGGCGTCGGCAATTCTTCGACCACGTCTTCCCAACTGCCCGCGAGTTTCGCTCCCTGCCGTAGCAGTTGGTGCGGCGCGAAACTCCCCGGCTCGGTGACGTTTCCCGGCACGCCGTACACTTCGCGGCCAAACTCCATCGCCAGCCGCGCCGTAATCACCGAACCCGAATGCTGCTCCCCCTGCACGACCACCACGCCCAGCGCGAGCCCCGCGATGATGCGATTGCGCACCGGAAAATTCTCCGGTGAGGGCGGCGTGCCGAGCGGAAATTCCGTGATCATCGCGCCGCGCTGCTCCACTTGCGCGTAGAGTTTGCGGTTCTCCTTCGGATATTCCACGTCGAGGCCCGTTCCCAGCACGCCGACCGTGCCGCCGCGCGACGCCGCGCACGCGCCGCGATGCGCTGAAGCGTCAATCCCGCGCGCCATTCCGCTCGCAATCACCAGCCCGCGCTCGGCCAGATCGCGCGCCATCCGCTCCGCCACCTGATTGCCGTAAGGCGTCGGCCGTCGCGAGCCGACAATCGCCAGGATGTGCTTGGAAAGCATCGCCGCGTCGCCGCGCACGTAAAGCAGCGGCGGCGGATCGTAAATCGAGCGCAATGTTTTGGGGTACTGCGGCTCGTCCCAGTGCAGCAGCTTCCCGCCTATTTTCTTCAGCTGCGCGAGTTCCTTTTCCGCCGCGGCCCGCGGCTGCTGCGCTTGCAGCGCCTTCATTGGCGCCGCTGGCAAACCGCAGGATTCCAGCGACGCGCGGCTTGCGCGAAAAATCTCCTCCGGCGGGCCAATCGTCTCCAGCAGCCGCCCCGTCAGACGCGCGCCGAGCCCCGGCGTCAGCGAGAGCGCCAGCCAATCGAGGGAAGCATCCAGTTCCACGCGTAACTACCTCTGCCCACGGCCGCGGGCCCCACGGAACGGCCCGACACTACCCGCGTGTTAGTGGAACTGTCAAGTCTGCGCTGAATTACCCCTTGGCCTGCCGCACGAGTGTGAGGCCTCACGCCCCCGCATCGCACCCCATCGCCGAAATCTCTGCTATTCCGATTTTCTGCTTTTCACGATCGCTGTGGCGCGCGCCAATAACGATCCGATGAATTTCTCGAAGCTAAGCTCCGAGGAAGGTTCCCGGTATTCTCCCTTGACCCCGCCCTTCGCGGTCGAAAGGAGGAAGCAGGCCGAATCGTAAAGCCGCTCGCGCATGAGTTTTGTGAGGAGAATCTCGTATCGCTTTCCATAGGAAGCGCCCCTGAATTCGGGAAAAACTTCGAAGTGAGGCTCCCGCACCTCCACCGGATGCATCGAGCCCGGTGCCTCTTCCAGCAGCATCATGTAGCCCAGCCACGGCCGCGCAGACGGCTTGAACGCGCCCTCCCGATAGGCAGCCCAAATGTCCGTGGCGCTTCCGATGGCCTCCTCCGTTCGGTTGTTGTAGTTATTTCCGAAGGACCCGACCTGGGATTTGAATTCGATGCCGGCCAATAACTCTCCATTGGAAATCACCAGCAGATCCCACTGTTTCTCTGGCCGATACCACCCCGGTACTTCCACGCTCCTCCCGCAGAAAACTTCCATCTTGGGAAGCCCGTTCGCGCACAGGTAGTCGCGCACAAGCGCAACAAACCCATCCATTTGGTGACCGCCCGTAACGGCTGTTCTTGCCCCTGCGTCGCGAGCCCCGCTCTTGGCCCCTTGCTTTCTTGACTGTTTTCGCCGGGTTTTCCAGAAATGCTTGACCGCTTCGTGCAGTTTGCTTTCGAGATCGGAATTAAGCGGCATGGCGGGTGCTAATCGCCCGAAGAGCAGTGCACGGTCGCCGTGGTGAAAAGCGATGAAGTATCTTCTGCAATTCGTTTGCGGGCGAGCTTGAAGTAATGCTCGTCAATCTCGTAACCAACACTGTTCCGTCCCCATTTCGCCGCCGCGACGGTCGTCGTTCCCGTACCCAGGAATGGGTCAAGCACCGTGTCCCCGACGAAGCTGAACATCCGAATCAGTCTCTCGGCCAGCTCCGTTGGAAATGGCGCAGGGTGACGCTTCGTCGATGCACCCGTCAGACCGCTCCAGATTTGCTGGAACCATTTCTGGTGATTTTCCGCAGAGATCAAACTTAGAATCTTCGTCGGAATGTCGGGAGCGCGATACCCGCCCGGTTTGCGCTCCATCAGGATGAACTCGATGTCGTTCTTGATCACCGCGTTCGGCTCGTAGGGTTTGCCGAGAAATCCCGAGCCGCCTTCCACCTCATAGGCTGCATTGGCGATCTTGTGCCAGATAATCGGCGCAAGGTTGTCGAATCCAATTCTCCGGCAATGCTCTTGAATGGACGCATGCAGCGGAACAACCGTGTGCCGGCCTCCGTTCTCCCTGCGCGAGAGACACACGTCCCCCACCACGCAAATCAACCGCCCACCTGGAACCAGCGCTTCAAGACAATGCTTCCAGACTTTGTCTAGTTCATGAAGGAATTGGTCGTAGTCTTGAATGTGTCCGAGTTGCGCTTCGCTGTCCCTGTATTCCTTAAGTGTCCAATAAGGCGGCGACGTCAATATGAGATGCACGCTCCCAGGCTCGACGCTCTCCATCTCCCGCGCATCGCCCAAATGCAGTTCATGTCTTGTGGGAATCGATTGCACGGCCCGCTCAATCAGCCGCACCGACTGCTCATCCTTCGCCAGCCGCGGAATATCCGCCTGCGCGTCGCCCAGTCCTCGCAATTCCACTGGCACAAACGAAAACAGGTCCGCGCCCCCCGTCCCCGGCGAGGCATCAATTGCTTTTCGCTTCGCAGCTACATGCATGGGCTAGAGACCACTGCGCACCGAACAGATCGTCAAATACAGCGGGAACGCCCTCATTCAGGAATTCTAGCCACGACCTGGAAGGGTAACGCCGGATGCCGCATCCTTGGCGGGTGGCAGGCCCTTTGGCATTCTCCCTTGACGATCACCCCGAACTGGATGATACCACTGCAATACGTCACCGTTGACGGAAGGTTTTGCTTTTGCGGGTGCCCGACTCTTCGCCTGCGAAGGGTCGGATCTTCCCGAACCCAACCCACTTCGGTGCTCGTCCTGAACCATCTATTCGAATAGTAACCTTACAATAAGTATTGACATTTGTTAACTTCTGTGCTATCTAGTTGTGTGAGCTCAAAACAACTTTTCGAATGTACCCCGCCGGGCCCCGCGCACCTGGTTCCCCCTCATCCGTTTGCATCCGTCTCCATCCGTGGTCACATACGTTCCCTCCGCGCTCCCCAAACTTGCACCATTCTTGTGCATGCTCCAAAAGTGATACACAGCAAAGGACTTAGCGCGCCCATAAGCCCTTTAGAATCAGCACTTACAAACTCCTGCGCCATTTTTCGTATCTCATTGAAAACAAACGCTCGCCAAGTCCTTTATAATCAGCACTTACGCATTTTTTCCTCGCAACCCCTTTGGATTCAACACTTACATAAAAACACGGGGGTGGGGGGCAGCGGAGTACCTTCCGAGTTACCTCTTGCTTGCCGCGCCGAAGCCTTGGGCTTGGGCGACGAGCGCTCTTCGCGAGTTCCGACCCGGTCGGAAAGGCGGGCAACTGCCCACTCGCTTGCCGCGCAGCAACCCAGACCTTGCCCGGAGTTTACCCGCCGCAGCGGGCGGCGAGCGGCCCTCGTCCCGGCTCCGCCTGGCCCTCCGGGGCGCTGTGCTATCATGATGCGTCCCCGGCCGAGAAACGCCATGAGCAAGCTTCGCGTCTCCATCGTCGAATTCCTGAATACTGCGCCGCTGGCGTGGGGACTCACTGACGGCCCACTCGAAGGCCGCTACGACCTCTCCTTCGCCGTCCCGTCACAGTGCGCCGAGGATCTTCACGCGGGCCGCGTGGACATCGGCGTAATCCCGGTGATCGAGTACCAGCGCACGGACAATCTCGTCATCCTCCCGGACATGGCCGTCGCCGCCAAGCGCGAGGTGCGCAGCATCCTGGTCGTCGCGAAGCACCCTGTCGAGCGCGTGCGCCGATTCGCGCTGGACCGCAATTCCCGCAGTTCGATCGCGCTCGTGCGGCTGCTCTGCCGCGGCCTCTGGAAGATCGAGCCCGATTTTATCGAGATGGAGCCCGATCCCGTCGCCATGCTCCGCGAGGCCGACGCCGCGCTCCTGATCGGCGATCCGGCCCTGCGCGTCCGGCTCAAGGTGGACGCCCTCGCGGGCAAATCCGCCGGCGGCGAATCCTGCTGCGGCGGCGGCGAAGATGAGCAGCCCGTGCCCGGCGTGGACACGCTTTTCGTGTACGACGTCGCGCAGCAATGGCGCGAAATGACGGGCCTGCCGTGCGTCCTGGCGGTCTGGGCCGGGCGGCGCGATGCGGTGACGCCGGAAGTCGTCGCGGATTTTCGCGCGTCGAAGGAATACGGCCTTGCGCGTATCGGCGAAATCGCGGAAGCCGCCGCGCTCAAACTCGAATTGGCGCCGTGCGCCCTGGAAATCTACTTGCGCGAGAATATTGATTATTCGCTCGACGCCGAAAACATCGCCGGCCTCGAACACTATTTTCAGGAATGCGCCAAGGCAGGTTTGATTCCCCGCGCGAACCCGGTAGAATTCGCCGCGACGGCAGCGGGCGCCCGCGCCGCGCGCTGAGCGCTTGCCCGCCGTAGTCCGCCGGAGCGGGCGAAGGCGGGACGAATCCCTCTTCGCGCACGAATGACGATCGGAGGGGAATCCGGGCAAAGGGTAATGCGTCGGCCGAAATGAGCATAACCACCGAACAAGCGCTCGATCTCTTCCGCTCCGATGACCTGCTCGGCATCGGGATGGCGGCCATGGACGTTCGCCGAAAGAAAACGGATCCGCGCATCGTCACCTATCAGATCGATCGCAACATCAACTACACGAATTTCTGCACCGA
>Ga0187769_10000493_pt1 | contig 21544 bp, 16 predicted proteins | sample 0116_SJ02_MP02_1_FD_133140 | JGI IMG/M metagenome (GOLD analysis project Ga0187769, IMG submission 133140) | Tropical peat soil microbial communities from peatlands in Department of Meta, Colombia - 0116_SJ02_MP02_10_MG | ecosystem: Environmental > Terrestrial > Soil > Wetlands > Peat | place... | reverse complement strand
GCGCGACGCGACTACCCATGCCGCGGTCCGCAGGTTTCTTGAACGCGAACGTGATTCCGTCGTCGAAATGATCGACGAAATGATCGAACACCGAGCACTTCGTGCGTTGGGGTAGACCACGGCCCTGCGGATGCACGCGCGTCCGTCGGCCACGGAGCCTTGCAGCCCCAAAAGTGGGCGCGGCCACTACTGTGAGGATCCGAGACCGGAGTTCCGAGGATCTTGCCGACCTCGGTATTTCTTCTTCATAACTTATATATGTTTCAACATGTTAAACAATATATCTAATGTAACACATTAAGTGAATCGCAGTCGAAATCTGCTCCTCCCAATCGGTAGGCTGCGATTTGTGCGCGAAGGTCGCTTGGCCCCATCCTCCTGGGAACAGGCGGTCACTTTGCGCAAGGCAAACAGTTCGAACTGGCACAGCAAACGGTAAACGCTGCAAATCCCGATGCGAGAGCACGACGATTCGGCTCGGTTGGCCCGAAACGGGAGACCGGGATGCGCGCAATCCCGCGAAACGAGCGCGGCGCGATTCTTCGCTCGGAGAACTCGCTAGCCGGCGGAACAAACTCCAACGTGCACTCTGCGCTGCGTGGTTGCCGCGCCAGGGAGCCCAACGAACGAAAGCCGCGTCCAATCGCTGCAAGGCCCCGACGCCACGGTGTCGCGGGCCACCCGGCCGCCCCGTCGTACGCGCTGTACCGGCACGCAGTGCACCTTTGCGCCGCATTTGGGCCCCGTCTTTCGATGTTTGACTCGCCGGCGCTGCCGGATCGTACTTCAGAATAGGTTGCTCTCCATCAACAAAAATGCAGATTCCGCGCTTAGGATTCGCAAGTGCGTCTCGAAGGCGCGTCGACTAGGTTTGCCGCGCCTTCGGCGCGACAACAGCGGGGTCGGGGGTTGCCACCATGGCGAGCAAGCAAATCGTTTTTCATGAGGAGGCGAGGCAACGATTGATCGCGGGACTCAACGTCCTGTCCAACGCGGTAAAGGTGACGCTCGGTCCAAAGGGCCGCACCGTCGTGCTCGGGCGGCCCTACGGAGGCACGATCATTATCAACTCCGGTGTGGCCGTGGCCCGCGAAATTGAGCTCGCCGACCCTGTGGAAAACCTCGGTGCGCAGATGGTGCGGGAGGTTGCGGCCAAGACTTCCGAGAAAGCCGGGGACGGCACCACAACGGCCACCGTCTTGGCCCAGGCCATCGTCTTGGAAGGCGCAAAATTTGTTGCCGCTGGGCACGATCCAATGGAGATCAAGCGCGGCATCGACAAAGCCGTGGAAAAGCTGGTCGCGGAACTGCAGAGATGCTCCCGCCCCTGCGCTACCCGACAAGAGATTTCCCAGGTGGGAACGATTTCCGCCAACGGAGACCAGGCCATCGGCGAGCTCATCGCCGACGCGATGGAGCGCGTCGGACACGGCGGGGTCATTAAAGCCGAAGACGGTCGCGGCATGACCAACGAGCTTGAGATCGTGGAAGGACTGCAGTTCGACCGTGGCTATCTGTCGCCGTACTTCATCAACGATGCCGAGAAGCAGCGGGTGGTTCTGGAAGACGCCCTGGTACTCCTACACGACAAGCCGATATCTTCCATACGCGAAATCCTGCCCTTGCTCGAAGAGGTGAGCAAAAACGGCCGGCCATTGCTTCTCGTGGCAGAGGATGTCACGGGCGAGGCCTTTGCCACGCTGGTGGTCAACGCGGTTCGGGGCATATTGAAAGTTTGTGCCGTCAAGGCGCCGGGGTTCGGAGATCGTCGCAAGGCCCTGCTTCAGGACATCGCGATTGTCGCCGGCGGCACGGTCATTGGCGAAGATACCGGCCGAACGTTGGAGAAGGTGCGCCTCGAGGATCTCGGGCAGGTGCGCCGCATTGAGATCGACAACGAGCACACCACATTGATTGGCGGTCGGGGCGAGCACGCCCAGATCGATGCGCGCGTGGCTGCGCTGCGTGCACAGCGCGATGCGGCGACGAGTTCGTACGACCGGGAGCAAATCGAAGAACGCATTGCAAAACTTACGGGGGGCGTGGCCCTGATCAAGGTCGGCGCTTCGACGGAGCTCGAGATGAAGGAGAAGAGGTCTCGCGTCGAAGACGCCTTACATGCCACGCGCGCGGCCGTCGAAGAAGGAATCGGACCCGGCGGTGGGGTCGCGCTAATCCGCTCCGCGGCGGCGCTAAAGGACCTTGCGCAGACTTCGGTGGGCGAAGACGCGGGCATTCGTATCGTTGAGCGCGCGCTCGAAGAGCCCTTGCGTCAAATCGTAGCCAACGCCGGCCTGGAGCCCGCACCCGTGCTCAACACCGTGCGCTCCGCGACCGGCAGTGTGGGTTTCAACGCCGCTAGCGCGGAGTATGGCGACATGTTCACAATGGGTGTGATAGATCCAACCAAGGTCACCCGTCTGGCGCTGCAGAACGCCGCGTCGGTCGCCGGACTGATCCTTACCACCGACTGCGTCATAACGGACCGCGCGCACAACGAAGGCGACGCACCGGAATTGGGCCCGGGCGAGGTTTGATGAGCACCCGTCCCCTGGTGTTGGGAACCAACAGGTTTGCGAAAGCGCCCGAAAACGGGGTCCAAAATGACAGCAAACACGAATCAGGCGATTGCCGCGACCTTTGAACAAATCGCCGATTTGCTGTCTTTACAGGACGCCAATCCGTTCCGCGTCCGCGCGTATCGCAACGCGGCCCGAGTGATAGCGGGGCTGCAGGTCGATCTGAGCGCATCGCTCGCAGCGGGCAAACCCTTGCCCAAACTGCCGGGAATCGGCGCCGACCTCTCCGCCAAGATTCGCGAGATCGCGGAGACAGGCCACAGCGCGCTGTTGGACCACTTGCGCACGGAGGTGCCGCCGGCCGTTGCCGATTTGCTGCACGTCCCTGGCCTAGGTCCCAAGAAGGCTCGCGCGCTCTTCCAGGAGTTGCACGTGCAAAACCTGCCGCAGTTGCTTCGAGCCGCCAAGGACAAACGCATTGAGGCGCTTGCCGGTTTCGGGCCGCGCACCCAGCAGCGGCTGCTCGAAGTCATTGAAAGCCGCCTTTCAACCGCCAAGCGCTATAAGCTCGCGGAGGCGTCCGCCGTGGCCGACACCATCGCCGACTATCTGCGCGCCCTTCCTAAGACTACCGACGTGTTGATCGCCGGCAGCCTACGGCGTGCCCGCGACACGGTCGGTGACATCGACTTGCTCGTGGTCGCGAAAGACGGCAAGGCGGTCTGCGATCAATTTGCTCGCTACCCCGGCGTACGCGAGCGAATCAGCGTTGGCGACAAACGTGCCTCCGTCGTGCTGCAAAGCGGTATTCAGGTTGACTTGCGGGTCGTGGAGAAGTCCAGCGCCGGCGCCGCACTGATGTATTTCACGGGGTCCAAGGCGCACAATATCGCGCTTCGAAATATGGCCCAAGCCCGCGGCTGCAAGCTCAACGAATACGGTCTGTTTCGCGGCCAAAAACGCATCGCCGGCGAGACGGAGCAATCGGTGTACGAAGCACTCGGCTTGCCTTGGATCGCACCCGAACTGCGCGAAGACCGAGGCGAGATCGAGGCCGCGCGCGACGGTCGCCTGCCCAAACTGATCGACCTGGAGGATCTGGCTGGCGATTTGCATGTGCATTCGACTTGGAGCGATGGAGTCGCGACGATTGCGGAAATGGCCGCCGCCGCCGCGCAGCGGGGGTTGCGCTACATCGCGATGTGCGACCACAGCCGCCGGCTGACCGTTGCCCACGGTTTGGACGCAAAACGCCTCTCCGAACAGCGCGCCGAGATCGCGCGAATCGAACAGTCTCGCGAGTCGCCCATTGCCATACTGCGTGGCATCGAGGTCGACATACTTGCGGATGGTTCCCTCGATCTGCCGGAGGAGGCCTTGGAGGCGCTCGACATCGTCGTGGCCGCGGTGCACTCGAACTTTGGACTCCCGCGGGTCCGTCAGACGGAACGCATTTTGCACGCCCTGGATCTAAGGGTGGATGTTCTTGCGCACCCGCTGGGGCGGCTGATTGATGAGCGTGAACCCTACGACGTGGACATGACCGCAATCATTCGCAAGTGCGCCGCCCGCCAAGTGGCCCTGGAGCTAAATGCCCATCCTGAGCGCCTCGATCTCCTCGATACCTGGTGCCGAGTTGCACGCGATGCGGGCGTGCCTATCGCGATCAACTCCGACTCCCATTCACAGGCTGACTTTGACAATCTGCGGTTTGGCGTCGGCCAGGCACGGCGCGGTTGGCTCGAGAAGCAAGATGTGTTGAACACAAGAAGCCTCTCGGAGCTGCGCCAATGGCTCAAGCGCGGCAAGAATCGCCCCGATTCGCTGGCACGATCGGCTAGCGCTCCTCAAGCACCAGCCAGGGCTCCGAACGGCCGCCCGCGATCGACTCGAGGGGTTGGGCGAGGCGCTCCAACGTCGCGCGGGTAACGACGACCAGACTGGCGGGCGGCAAACCCAGCTGGCGTACGTGCTGCGCGCTCGCGACAAGGTCCGTGCGTCCCGTGCCGCGCGCGTGGCGCCGTTGGCTGCGTTGCATCCAAAAGGCGCTGCTATGTTCCTGCAGAGCGTCGACCACCACCACTTGAATATTTGCGTTGGACGCAATTTCTGATGCGAGTTCCACTTCGGGGCCCGTGGCCTCGTGCGCGACAACCACAATGGGTCCGGACTGGGGCCGTGCCGTCCGTGGGACAAAGACGACGGTTCCGGCCGACACGCTCTCCTTGTGGCTTTCCCAGTTCGTGACCGGCTCAAACAGTGCCACTACGTCGGAGGGCTCCGCCCCGGATGCGACCGCGGAGCGCGGATCGCCACGAAACACGGAAAATTCGGCCGGGACCCCCAATTGCGCTGCGCTTTGCAGCACCTGTCGGCGCAGTGCCTCGGCCATGGCCGTGTAGTCTTCCAACAGGTTTTCGTAGGACAGCGGCCGCCAGGCTCGTAGGCGTGCATCGAGTTCGCGCAAAAAAGGCAGATCCGCCGCGGCCAACAAATCCGAGTCTTCGACGAAAAGACCAAACAAGCTCGCACCGAGCAAGCGCGCCAACTGCGCGGCTGAGTCGATCGCGGGTCGCGGAACCGTCGCCGGCGGAAATGCCAAAACAAGTCGGCGCGTGCGGGCACCCTTCGCGTTATTTTTCTTGTTCACTTGCCCGACTCCGGCAGCTCGGCGGCTTGCATGCGACGCGCGCGGGCGAAGGTGCGCAACCGAGCTTCGACCTTCGCGTTCACCGTCTCGGGCGCAAATTCGCCCGACTCCTGGCGCTCACCTGCCGCGCAGCCAGTGAGAAGCTCTAAGCCCTGATCGATGCTTCCGACGGGGTAGATCGCAAAGCGCCCTTGATCGCAGGCCTCGACGACATCGGCACGCAACATCAAGTGCTGAACATTCGACACGGGGATCAGAACTCCTTGCGTACCACTCAGACCCCGCTGCCGGCACAAATCAAAAAAACCCTCGATTTTCTCATTCACGCCCCCGATCGCTTGCACCTGCCCGAATTGATTGACCGAACCCGTCACGGCGAGATCCTGCCGCAGAGGGGTCTCCGAGAGCGCCGAAAGCAGCGCATAGAGCTCTGCCGACGAAGCGCTATCCCCCTCCACCCCTCCGTAGGACTGCTCGAACACCAGGCTGGCTTGCATCGAGATCGGGGCATCCAGCGCGTAGCGCCCGGCGAGAAAACCGGAGAGAATCAAGACCCCCTTGGAATGGATCGGTCCGCCGAGCTCGACCTCTCGCTCGATATCGATCACTTTGCCCGTACCCGGGTGTACGCGCGCGGTGATGCGGGTTGGTCTGCCGAACATATAGTCGCCCAGAGACAACACGCTCAGCCCATTGATCTGGCCTACGCAGCTACCCTGCGTGGCAATCAATGCCACATCCTTGAGCGTTGACTCCATCAGCCGGTCCCGCACCCGGCTGGCACGGCGTATCCGCTCCGCGATCGCGCGCTCCACGCTCGCCCGGTTCGTGACGGGACTCTTGGCTTCCGAGGCCCAAAAATCGGCTTCCGCAAGCAAGTCCCGAATACGGTCGACCTGCAATGTCAGCTTGTTGGCATCCTCCGCCATTCTGGCCGCATGCTCGATGACGCACTCGAGCGCGCCCCGGTCCATGGGTTTGAGCTGCTCCCGACGCAGCACCCATGCGATCAGTCGAACAAAATTGACCTCCGAGTCCGCCAGACGGTCCAGGGCTTCGTCGAAGTCGGCGAGCACCTTAAAGTGCGTTGCCAGCTCCGGGTCGAACGCCGATAGGAGGTAGTACAGGAGGCGATCACCGATCAAGATTACCTTGACATCGAGCGGAATCGCCTCGGGCTCCAAAGACTGTGTGCTAATGAGCCCGATCATTTCGTCGATGCTTTCGACCTTAATACGATGTGTCTTTAGCGCGCGCTTTAACGCAAGGTAGCTAAAGGGCTCAATAAGCAGGCTTCGCGCATCGAGCACGAGAAAACCACCGTTGGCCCGATGCAAAGCCCCGGCCTTGATCTGCCGGAAATCCGTGCTCAGAACGCCCTGCTGCCACTGGTGCTCGATGCGCCCGACCAGATTGCCCAGTGTCGGGTGCAGCTCCTCGATTACGGGTGCACCCTCCGGCTGACCTGCGCTGGTGACGAACACATTGACTTCAAAAAGCTCGAAACTCCCGGCTTGACGTATAACCGACTTGCGCTCGTTGTCCTCGGTCGCGGCTGCCGCGATAAACGCGCCCGCGTTATCGAGTAGGTGCTTCTCGAGTAGATCAAAGTGCTCCAGAACAGGCGCTAGATCGCGAAAGGCGTTCCTCGCCTCCCCGATCGAATGACTTACCGCTACGCGAGCGGTGTCGCGATCGAGACGCCGAATCCCATCGCGGCGCTCCTTGTCCCAATTCGGGATCTCGGCCAAAACGCGCTCGAGTTCCGCCTCCAGGCGGCGCAGCACCTCGTGAATCCGGTTTCGCTCCTCTTCTTCGAGCGCGTTGAACTCTTCGGGCTTGAGAACCTGCCCGTCCTTCAGCGGTGCAACCCCGAAACCGATCGGCGTTCGTACGATTGTTGCGTTCGAGGCTGCAGCCTGCTGCGCGAGCGCCGAAAAGGCATCGTCTTGCTTCTTGCGAAACGCCGAATCCAAGGCATTGCGCCGCGCCTCGTAATCCTGACTGTCGAAGGCGGCAGGAAGGGCCACCTCGAGATCCGCAATCAGATCGGCAATTGCTTTTTGCAGTTTCGGTCCTCTGCCAGGCGGCAGCCGCAACACTCGCGGCCGGCGCGGTGTCGTGAAATTGTGCACGTACACCCAGTCCGAGGGCATCGGCAGCGACGCAGCTTTCTGCGCGAGCATTGTCCGGACGGCCCCCTCCAATCCGGCCTCGGGCGGCCCGATGACAAACAAATTAAATCCCGTCGCTCGAATGCCGCTTCCGAAGCGTAGCGCCTCCAGGGCGCGCTCCTGGCCGATCAGGCCTTCCCCCGGTTCAATTTGGTCGGTCGTTTCGAAGGCAGACCCTGAAAGGTCGGCACGACGAACAAGCTGGTTTTTATTCAAGGGATTCATGGTTATTAGGAAACGCGCGAAAAGAAATATCCCTCGCTGACCGTCCGCTCAAATTAACCGGCCCACAACAAGACAATTTGCAGCTCGCAAAGCACCATTATCGCCGAGCGAAGCTCTGTCTTGTTGATCCAGCATAAGTTGCTATTGCGGCCTCGTCGCACAATGCTCGCGCCGAGCCGTAAGATTCACCAAATAGGGTTTCGGGGCAGTGGCGCAGCAGCCCGGTTTATATCTGACGATGTAAGACACCATGAAACAGCCCCAGCAAGTCCAGATCGGCAGATACGCGTTGCCCGGGGAACTTGCCATCGCGCCGGGATGCGCCGGACTGGTGGTTTTCGCGCATGGCAGCGGCAGCAGCCGCATGAGCCCCCGCAACCGATTCGTTGCGCTGCACTTGCAACGACATGGACTGGGCACCTTGCTCTTTGACCTGCTCTCGGAGTCCGAAGCCGCAAATCGCGCAAAGGTCTTTGACATCGATCTGCTCTCGCAGCGGCTGTGCGAGGCGCTCGACTGGATTGTCGCTCAGGACGACCTGGTGCACTTACCGGTCGGCTTATTCGGAGCCAGCACCGGGGCCGCCGCTGCGCTCACCGCGGCTTGCCTTCGACCAAAGCACGTCGGCGCCGTCGTGTCCCGAGGCGGCCGACCAGATCTTGCCTTGGAGATTCTTTCGCAGGTCAATGCGCCGACCCTGCTCATTGTCGGTGGCGAGGACACCGAAGTGCTTCAACTCAATCGAACCGCCCTAAATGCGTTGCAGTGCAAAAAACGCCTTGAAATTGTGCCCCGAGCCACTCACCTGTTCGAGGAACCCGGCGCGCTGGCAATCGTTGCAGAACTGGCGGCAAACTGGTTCACTACCCATTTGTCCCAAGCAGCGGTATGAGACAGCTGTTTTCGGATCGCGGCCAGGCCGGCCGCGCACTTGCCCAGGAGCTTGCGAAGCTCCAGCTGCCCGCACCCGTCGTACTGGCCTTGCCGCGCGGCGGCGTTCCCGTGGCCGCCGAAATCGCGCGGGAGTTGGGCGCACCGTTGGACTTGCTTTTGGTGCGCAAGATTGGCGTGCCGTGGCAACCGGAACTCGCGGTTGCCGCAATTGTCGATGGTCAGGATCAAGAACTCGTAATCGACGAGGACACACGGGCGGCTTCCGGTGTGAGCCGAAGCTACATCGAAACCCAGGCCAAGGAGCAAATGCGGGAAATCGAGCGCCGCCGACACCTGTACCTGGGTGATCGAGCGCCAATCCCGGTGAGCAAGCGTACCGCGATCGTTGTGGACGATGGAATTGCAACCGGCACTTCGATGCGCGCAGCGCTCAAGGCCCTGCGCCGAAGAGAACCGGCAGAACTTGTGCTCGCGGTTCCTGTTGCGCCGCCCGATACGATCGCCACGTTACGTCGTGAAGTGGACCGTGTGGTGTGTCTGGCGGAGCCCGATCCGTTTTATGCCGTCGGCGTTCACTACGCGGATTTCCACCAGATTGAGGACGAAGAAGTTTTGGCGATACTTGCCTCCTTTGGCGCATCGCCGCCTTCTCCGTAGCGCCTTCCGCGCGCAACGGCCGGGGCGATCAAGCAAACGCTGTGCTCGCGCTGTACAAGTTCCTCTTGGCGCCCGTTTTGCTGTTGCAAGCGAGCCGCCTGCGCCGGGACGCGCTGCGCTTGCCGGAAGCGGCGGGACTGCGGTCGGGATTGCTGGCCGGACTTTCCAACGAGGCGCCGATCCGAGTGCTGTTTGTCGGCGACTCCTCTGCAGCCGGTGTGGGGGTTGCGACCCAGGACCGCGCTTTCGCCTTGCCCTGCGCCACCTCCTTGCGACTGCACACCGGACGGTCGGTCCATTGGCAGCTTCTCGCGAAGTCGGGCATCAGCACTGATCAAGCCCGTGCTCTAGTCGAGCAGCATCGCCTCGCAGCCGCCGACGTGCTCGTTACGGCACTGGGCGTAAACGATGTTACTTCGCAGAAGACCCCTGGTGCGTTTCTTCGTGACTACCGGGCTCTGCTCGGAAGTCTGCAGGAGCGCACCGGCGCAAAAATCGGCGTCATAAATGGCCTGCCGCCCATGGGTACATTTTCAGCCATACCCAATCCACTGCGCTGGTACCTCGGCCAATATGCAAGACGGCTCGACGCGCGGCTACGCGACTGGGTAGCGACACAGCCTGGGTTGCGACATCTGCCGCTCGACGGCCTCGCGGCCTCTGGCGAGCTCGCCGCCGATGGCTACCATCCCGGTCCAGATCAGTATCGCCTGTGGGCGGAACGGGTCGCGCAGCACATCACGGAGTTGCTGCAGATGCGCAGCGCGTAGGCACTCCGCCGGCGCGCGCGCCCGGTGCACCGCAGATGGTCCCGGTCATTGCAACATGCGAGCTCCGCGCGATCCGGCGACCGACAGTCCTCGGCCTACGAACGGGGCTTGACCACCGGGCCGGGGTCGATGGCCTCACGCGATCGCACGCGCTCCCGCAGGGCGTACTTTTGAATCTTTCCGGTAGAAGTCTTGGGAACCTCTCCGAATACAACTTTGCGCGGAACCTTGAAGCCCGCGAGATGCTGTTTGCAAAAACCGATTATGTCCTCGCCGCTCGCGGCGGCACCGGGCTTAAGTTCGATAAATGCGCAGGGAGTTTCTCCCCATTTGGGATCGGGAAGCGCAACAACCGCCGCCACCATGACCGCGGGATGCCGGTACAAGACATCCTCGACCTCGATGCTCGAAATGTTCTCGCCACCAGAAATGATGATGTCCTTGCTTCGATCCTTGATCTTGATGTAACCGTCCGGGTCGAGTACGGCAAGGTCTCCGGTGTGAAACCAGCCTCCGCCAAATGCCTCGGCCGTCGCCTCGGGGTTTTGAAGGTAGCCCTTCATCATGATATTTCCCCGAAACATGATTTCGCCCATCGTCTGGCCGTCAGCCGGCACCGCTTCGAGCGTGTCGGGATTGCGCACAGTCGCCCCGTCTTGCAGGTGGTAGCGCACGCCCTGGCGGGCGTTAAGGCGCGCGCGTTCCGGCGCCGGAAGCCCGTCCCAGGCGGCCTGTTTTACGCAAACGGTCGCCGGCCCGTACACCTCAGTGAGTCCGTAGACGTGCGTCAGTTCGAAGCCCATGGCCTCCATGCCCTCGATAAGCGCTGCTGGTGGTGCCGCCCCAGCCACCATAGCGCGCACGCGATGCAAGATCCCCGCCTTCATGGCGGCGGGAGCGTTGGCCAGCAGACCGTGCACGATCGGTGCTCCGCAGTAATGCGTAACACCCTCCTCTCGAATCAGATCAAAGATCGGCTTGGCCTCCACTTTGCGCAAGCACACGTTCACGCCGGCGCGCGCCGCTACCGTCCAGGGAAAGCACCAACCGTTGCAGTGGAACATGGGCAAAGTCCACAGATAGACCGGGTGCCTGGGCATATCCCACTCGAGAATATTGGAAACCGCATTGATGTACGCGCCTCGGTGCGAGTACACGACCCCTTTGGGTCTACCAGTGGTGCCGGAGGTGTAATTCAGGGCTATGGAATCCCACTCGTCGGCAACGCCGAGACCAGAAACCTCCTCCACACCTTCGGCCAACAGCGCCTCGTATTGCATTTGACCGCGCGGCTCGCACGAGAGGTTGGTCTGATCGTCCGGGACGTCCACGACCAGCGGCATTCGCAGACCTTGGCTAACGGCAAGTTGCACCGCGCGATGGATGACCGCAGAAAATTCGGGGTCCACCAGGACAACTTTTGCCCCGCCATGCGCCAGCATGTAAGACAACGCCTCGGCATCGAGGCGAGTATTGAGCGTGTTCAACACCATGCCAGCCAGCGGAACCCCGAAATGCGCCTCGACCATCGCGGGCACGTTGGGCAACATCGCCGCAACGACGTCACCGCGCGCGAATCCACGACGCTGCAGAGCCGTCGCAAAACGCCGACAGCGCGCGCGGGTCTCACCCCAGCTCTGGCGAACGCCTCCATGCACGATGGCCGTGCGTTCAGGGTAAACGTCGGCAGCACGGTCAAGAAAGATCAGGGGCGACAGCGGCGCGTAATTGGCTGCGTTGCGCGTGAGGTCGAGGTCCTTCATGCGGAACTCCTTGAGCGGAAATCCTTTGCGCTTGAACAGCGCAATTCGACACCAAACAGGGTCCGCCCGTCTTTCGTGAGAGGGGCTACTAGATTACAGGGGTCCTGAACGTGCTGTCGAGCCCAGCGGTGCGGCGCGCAGATACTGCCCCGGCCACGCAACCGTCTGTCCGAGCGCCTGGGCCGCCGCCAGTGGCCAGTACGGATTACGCAAGATTTCCCGCCCCAGCAGCACCATATCGGCCTGACCGGTCCGGATAATGTGGTCGGCCTGCACGGGTGACGTGATCAGTCCCACCGCAGCCGTCGCGATGTTTGCCTCGCGCCGCACGCGCGCCGCAAAACCGGTCTGGAATCCCGGTCCCGCGGGAATCTTGGCATCGGGAACCAGTCCCGCCGATGACACGTCGACGAGGTCCACACCCATTGCCTGCAAACCGCGGCACAAGGTGACGGTTTCATCGGCATTCCAGCCGCCCTCGACCCAGTCCGTCGCTGACAGCCGGATCAGCAGCGGAAGGCGCTCCGGCCATTCGGCCCGGATCGCCGCTACGACCTCGCGGACGATGCGCGTGCGGTTCTCAAAACTGCCCCCGTAGCCATCCTTGCGCCGGTTCGAAAGAGGAGAGAGGAACTGGTGCAAAAGATAGCCATGCGCAGCGTGAATTTCGAGGGCCTCAAATCCGCAGGCAAATGCACGCCGCGCCCCGGCCGCAAACTGCGCAATCACATTGCCGATGCCCGCTTCATCGATTTCTCGCGGGACAGCGTAGCCTTCGCCGAAAGGCACGCTTGAGGGCGCGATAACGGTCCATCCCCCCTCGTGCTTGCTCAGCGCACGCTGCGTCTGCCATCCCAACGAGGTGCTGGCCTTGCGTCCCGCATGAGCGAGTTGCAAAGCCGCTACACAGCCCTGCTCCTTGGCAAAGTTCGCGATGCGCGCCAATGACGCTATGTGGGTATCGTCCCAAATGCCCAGGTCGCCCGGACTAATGCGTCCCTCCGGGCTTACGGCGGTCGCCTCGAGAATCATCAGGCCGGCACCTCCTACCGCACGGCTACCGTAATGCACGAAATGCCAGTCCGACGCGACCCCGTCTCGCGCCGAATATTGGCACATGGGCGGGATGCCGATGCGATTGCCCAACCGGATTTCACGCAGTCTCAGAGGCTCAAACAGGTGTGTCATAACGATCTCGCAAGAAGCCGATGATGGGTAAGCAACGAATACGCATTGAGCGTGTCGGGTCTTGGGCTCGGATTTGCCCATCGAGGCGACCTTTCGCAGCGTCGCCGGCAACGCGCCTCCCGGAGACGCGCCATGCCGGATCGGGCGCAAAGCATAGCTTAGGTTACTAACTGCGCGGCGGCGGGCGGCTCGATGCGGAGTTCTCCACGATATGGCTCCAGCAAATCGACTCGCGCTTCTCCTAGCCAAGCGTCGTAGTCGCTTTCGCCGAGGATGACGGGCATGCGAGAGTGAATCGCAGCGAGAGCATCGTTTGCCTTGCACGTAATGATCGTGTAGGTCTCGATCGCGTTGTGTCCCGTTCCCCACCGCTCCCAAAGACCCGCAAGCGCGAACAGTTCCCGCGATACGGGCCAAATGCGGTGCCGGGTCCGATGCCCCGGGGGACCCGACCATTCGTAAAATGCATTCAATGGCACCAAGCAGCGGCGCGACTTCAGCGCAACACGAAACGACGGCGCCGTAGCAATCGTTTCGCTACGCGCGTTGAAACACTTCGACCCAAACTTCAAATCCGGGGCCCAAGAGGGAACAAGTCCCCATCGCGCCAAGGCGCACTCGCGCCGCGCCTCCTGGTCCATCCGAATGATCGGCGCCACGTTCGTTGGACGCACGTCGGCATTGACCGGAAACTGCGGCACTTGGGGGACGTGGAACTTGGCCCGAATTGCCGCCGGATTCTCGGATAAATCGTACCGTCCACACATAGAGCATATTGTGAAACGAATCGAATAATCATGCTCGGCGCCGGAGCTTATCCGTCTTCGTGCGTGTCCCGATCTTTGGTCCCAAATTCTCGGTGCCGTCGATGGCCTCACGATTGCGCAAAACCGCGAAGCCGCGAACTGAAAAAGGTCCCTCTCACGAGCCCCACCCGGTCGCCCAAAAGCGCGAATCGCCTCGACGCCGCACACGGCGCGAAAATCCCCAGGGTTTGCAGGAAGCAAACGCCGAGACTCACGCCGCCGTGTTAGCGAATCAGAACGAGTTTTTGGTACAGACCGCCAAAAAAACTTTGTTTGTCCCGTGACGCCGGGGGCATGGATTGGGGCAGCAGTTCCACAACGTCCCGATCCCACAACTCCGACGCGAAAGGTTCAAGCTGCCGAAAGACCAACTTCATCAGAGGCCGCAGCGGGTGCCAAAGGCTCGGCCGGTGGTAATCCACGATAACGACCCGGCCGCCGGGCCGGACGACCCGCATCGATTCGGCGAGCGTCGCGCGCCGTATTGCAGGAGGCTGCTCGTGGAGTAAGAAAAACAAGAAGACCTGGTCGTACGAGGCGTCCGCACAGGGCAGAGAGGACGAATCGGCCTGTAGCAATGCGACCCGCTTGTCGGGGAGGAGCTTTCTTCCGAGATTTTTCAGCTGAATGGGGAGAATGTCGACAACGTCGAGCGAGGCATCCACCTCCAATCTTTGCTGCAGACGCGCCGTCAAGTCACCGTAGACGCACGCGATTTGCAAAGTTCGGCCTGAAATCGTGGCACCTAGTTCGGTGAGCAACGCATCTCGCAGACGACCATAATTGCCAAACAGGATCAAATTGATTAGCCACCCGCGCTCAAACACGCGCACTGCTGCCGGGTGTATGTAGGCCCACCAGTAGAGCTGCTCCAAATAGCGCGGGACGGCAAATCTGCCGGTCGCAGGCTCGCCGAACTCGAGCGACGACGCCGCTATTTGTGGGCTTTTCACGGTCGGCGGCAATGCGGCGCACGACCGAGCGCCGTTCGCCGTGCCGTCACTCATGCGAGACAAATCGATTCGCCTCATCGGCACTCACCCTACCACAAACAAACACGACTCCGGTGAGATCCCACCGTCGCGCAAGAGCCGATTCGTATTCTCGCGTCGCAGATCACGCGCCCAGTGGCCGCGTTCCTGTCAACCATGCGTGGCCAAAGGCGGCAAATCCGATCCAACCAATCACCCCGATACCGATCGCCAGTGCATCCCGCCGCCATCCCTGCACGGGATAGCGCACGCCGGCGGTGCGATCCCGGCGACGCGAGGCTCTGAAGACCGCGGTTGCCCAAATCAGAAAGCCGCCGAATAACATGGCATGCGCAAGCGTTGCGTTTGCCAGCAAATGCGCGATCGCCCAGATCATCGTCCCCAGCACCATAGGATGACCGGTCCAAGCCTTTATGCGATTGCCTGGAACATAAGCTGCGGCCAAAAGCACAAAGGCCGGCAAGGTGAGCACCGCGGTAACGCGGCGCGCCGCCGGCGCCGGAGTCCATAGAACCACGGGGTGACCTCGGGCGACGTGAAATCCCCAGAGAATCAGGCCAAACCCGACGACCGAAACGAGTGTGTAGAGCAACTTCCAGCGAGCCTCGCCCAATCGAAGCCGCTGTTCGGCCCGCCAGTCGTCCGCGAATACGCGGATGGAGTGCACACCCAGAAAGACGAGTAGACCCAAACCAAGAATGATCATCGTATGATCCTCTCCCCCTCGGTTGTTGCCGCTCTTCCGCGCATCCGGATTGCTCAGGTGCGCAAGATGACCGCGCAGGAGTCGCCCACATGAAAGTGCTGCTCGTTCTTGCACATCCCGAGCGTCGAAGCTTTAACGGCGCCTTGTTCGATACGGCGATTCGTGAGCTTTCAGCGCTAGGACACGAACCCGTAACCAGCGACTTGTATCGAATGGGATTTAATCCCGTATCGGACCGGCACAATTTTCGCACGGTAAAGGATCCGGTCTTTCTCAAATTGCAGGCCGAAGAGACATATGCTTCCGAGAGCGGCGGGTTCGTGCAAGAGCTCGAGTCGGAGATTCGCAAACTCGAATCCTGCGACCTGCTCGTCTTGCAGTTTCCGCTCTGGTGGTTCGGTCTGCCCGCTATTCTGAAAGGGTGGTTCGATCGAGCGCTGCCAATGGGTCGAGCCTACGGAGCGGGCGCGATGTACGAAAAGGGCAAATTTCGTGGCAAACGCGCCATGCTTTGCCTAACCACGGGTGGTCCCGAGGACGGTTATTGCAGCTCGGGCCTGCACGGCAGCATCGACGCCATCTTGCGGCCGATCCACCGCGGAATCCTGCAATTCGTGGGCTTTGACATTCTTGCCCCGCAAATCCACTATGGCGCAGCACGCGCCACGGGCGAGCAGCGCGAACAGTGGCTGGCCCGCTACGCTGGCCGGTTGCGCGCCATCGAAAACGAAACGCCGATCGTCGTCGGCAGATATTAGGTTCAGCGTCGCCCGCAGCCCGGCGTTAATTGCGGTACCGACACTTTGGATGCGTTTCGGCGCAGCAGGTTCTGCCCCACGGCACAGCCTTTTGGGAGTTTGGCCGGGGTGGGCGCGCAAGGCGCAAACCTCGCTACTTGCGCGCACCGCCCGGCTTCGCCCTTCCTACTCAATTTCGCGCCGCCTCGCCGAAGCAGAAATCCTTCCCCTCTTTTGTGCAGTCGGCTGCGCCGGAACCTTCAGAGCCGCTCGAACACGGCTGCAATTCCCTGGCCGCCCCCGATGCACATCGTTGCCAAGGCGTATCGACCACCAATCCGATGCAGTTCGTAGATCGCTTTGATCGCGAGGGCCGCGCCCGTGCACCCGATGGGATGCCCCAGCGCAATTGCGCCACCATTGGGATTCGTCTTTTTCAGGTCGAGTTTCAGGCCGCGCGCCACTGCAATTGCCTGCGCCGCGAAGGCCTCGTTGCTCTCGATTACGTCCATTTGTTCGAGCGTCAGGCCGCATTTCTTCAGAACGAGCTTGGAAGCAGGAATCGGGCCTTCACCCATGATCTCGTTGGGTACGCCTGCAAGAGCATAAGAAACCAGACGGGCCAATGGTTTGTGGCCCGCATTGGCGGCCGTCGTGGCGTCGGCCAGCACAACAAACGCGGCCCCGTCATTGATCCCAGAGGCGTTGCCGGCCGTTACCGTTCCGTCCTTTTTGAAGGACGGCTTGAGTTTCGCCAGCACTTCCATCGTGGTCGTGGCCTTCACATGCTCGTCCGTATCGAAGACCACTTCGCCTTTTTTCGTCTGCTTGACAATGGGAACGATCTGCGACTTAAAGCGTCCCTCCGCGATCGCCGCCGCCGCTCGGCGCTGCGACTCCACCGCAAAGGCATCTTGCTCCTCGCGCGAGATACCCCATTTCGTCGCCAGGTTTTCCGCCGTAATGGCCATATGACCGACGCCGAAGGGGTCCGTCAGCGCCGCCACTGTCATGTCGATGAGCTTGGTGTCATTCAGACGCGCACCAAAGCGTACGGCCGGGGCCATGTAGCCACCGCGGCTCATGACTTCGACACCCCCGCCAATGCCGTAATCGCAGTCAGAAAGCAAGATGTTCTGCGCGGTCGAGACGATGCCCTGTAGGCCCGAGGAGCACAAGCGGTTCACTGCCATGGCGACCGATTCCATCGGCAGGCCCGCCTGGATGGACGCAACCCTTGCCACGTAAGGAAAGCGGCTCTCGGTAGGGATCGTGTTGCCGACCGTCACATAGTTGATCGACTTTGGATCCACGCCGGAGCGCTTGATTGCCTCCTTCATCACGGTCCCGGCCAGCTCCGCGGGCTCCGTGTCCGACAATGCGCCACCAAACGTACCTATGGCCGAACGGGCCGCACCCAGCACCACTACATCACGCTTGCTCATCTCTCGCCTCCCAGCGCACAAAACTGCTCAAAACCACAAAGTTGACGCCATAAAGCTGGCATGAACCTTACACCTTCGCCCATCCCCATTGATCGCGGCACGCGCCCCTGCGACAAGCACGGTTCCGCAGTCAAGGTCAGGAAACTGAGCTTCAAACCCGGTAATTTACGCGTAATTCTTCCACAATTTTGCTTGCCAACCGGCGAAACACGGCACCGCGACCGCGTCCCCCCATCTCGCGGAAAAACCTGCACAGCACGTGGGCAAAGCAAACACAAACCGCAGACGCGGCCCAGCGCGCCCCGCGTCCGGTTGAAAAAAACGAAGCCCTACATATGGTTCCGTCCACAAAGCGGGCGCCAACGAACACGAGGGGCGCAGCGGTTCGCTACGCAGTTCCGCCCGAAGACATTCTGTCTTGAATCCGGACTACTGATGGAACATCGGCCCCAACGCGCGGCGGTTGATTGCCTAGCGCGTGCACACAGGGAGTCGAGCCTTTGACGTCCGGCAACCGGTGACCCGCCTGCGCAAGCGCGATCCATGCAAGGCGCCGGTGCGCCTTTTTTCATTTGACCTGCGGCCGCGTTTGAAAAGAAGCGCTTCGAGGGATGCCGGATCAGCGCTCCTGAATTGAGCAAAGGCGATGCCCTGCCGCGGGTTGCGGCAAATTCTCCCCTTTTGCGTTGAATCGCTGCGCATTCCGGTCAGGACCGCGCTTCGCGGCAAACCACCCTACACGCAGATTGGTGCACAAGAAGTCGGATCGCGCGGTTCGCGGCGCGAACCTCTGCGACCAAACATTGGCTCATGCCCCGAAACGCAGATTGCCGCGATCGGGCGCGGGCCTCGCTGTCCCTGCCTTTGCCCTCGCGTAGGGCTGCCGCGCAGCCCGCGCTGTATATCTACTCGGCCGTGTTACTGTTTGCGCACTGTAAGCGAGGCTCCGTCGTTTGTCCTACTCCCCGAGAACGATTCTCATGAGCACCGACACCGCTACGGCTCGGAGCGAAGGCCGGGTCGGAAAGCTGGCGCTTGGAGCTCTGGGAATCGTCTTTGGCGACATTGGCACAAGTCCGCTATACGCCGTGCAGGAGTGCTTTGCGCATGGGTTACCGCCCGAACCGGCAAACATCATCGGCGTCGTCTCCTTGATTTTTTGGGGTCTGACCGTCGTGGTCTCGGTCAAGTACTGCCTGCTCGTAATGCGGGCCGAAAATCACGGCGAGGGTGGAGTCTTTTCGTTGTTGGCCCTGGCGCTACGAGCAGCGCGTCGGGACGTCGCCGGTGAGAAAACAAGAGAAACGCCCGTGGTACAGGGCCCGAGGCAGACCGAGCTATGGCACATCATGCTGGTCGGGATGTTCGGTGCCGCCTTGTTTTTTGGCGACGGGATGATCACACCGGCAATCTCGGTGTTGAGCGCGGTTGAAGGATTGCACGTCGCCGCGCCGGAACTGGGCGGTTTGGTCATGCCGGCTGCGATCGTAATTCTGGTGACGCTCTTCTTATTGCAGCGCTTCGGAAGTCAACGCATTGGCGGCAGCTTCGGCCCCCTAATGGTCGGGTGGTTTTCGTGTCTGGCTCTGCTCGGTCTGCGCTCAATCGTGCAAGCGCCGGCTATTCTCGAAGCTCTCAACCCGGCACATGCGATCGCATTCATCGTCACGCATGGATGGTTTTCGTTCGTGATCTTGGGCGCAGTCCTTTTGGCTTTTACGGGGGGCGAGGCACTGTACGCCGATATGGGGCACTTCGGTCTTAAGTCCATTCGGGTCGCCTGGTACGGACTTGTCATGCCTGCATTGGCGTTGAACTATTTCGGCCAGGGCGCCCTGCTGCTTGCCAAGCCCTCGGCGCTGGTCAATCCGTTTTACTTGATGGTCCCAAGATTTCTGCTACTGCCGATGGTCGTATTGGCCTCGGCAGCCACGGTGATTGCCTCGCAAGCGGTGATCTCGGGTACCTTTTCGGTGGTCCGGCAGGCAATGCAAATGGACTACCTGCCGCGCTTCTCGGTTGTCCACACCTCGGCGCTCGAACAAGGTCAGGTGTATCTGCCCAAGGTCAATTTGTTTTTGTGCGTAAGCGTCGTCATGCTGGTTCTCGTGTTTCGTTCGTCCGGAGCACTTGCTGGAGCCTACGGATTTTCCGTCGCGGGCGCGATGTTCGTTGACACTTTGCTCGCCTCCTACGTTGCCCGGCATGTCTGGCGCTGGAATGCAGCGTTGGCGGTTCTGATCTTTCTGCCCTTTGTGATTTTTGACCTAGTCTTCTTCGTTACCGCGGGCGCCAAGATTCCCGACGGGGGATGGCTACCGCTAGGCGTGGCCATCATCGTGATGACAGTGTTCGTGACCTGGAGGCAAGGCAGATCGCTCGTTCACGAGATCAGCCTGCGACACCACCAGCGTCTCGAATCGTTTGTCGCTGCGATCGGGGCCGAATGGCCACGACGTTCGCCCGGCACTTCCGTATATCTTGCTCCGAGCGTCGGCGCGGTTCCGGTTGCGCTCACGCGCTCACTTGCCCGCTACCAGGTGCTTCGGGAAAACGTGGTGATTCTGCGGATTGCAAAGGAAGATGTTCCGCGCATCGAAGAGGCTCATCGCGCGAGCATTCATTTCGTGGGCAAAGGGTTCTGGCAGATGGTGCTGCACTACGGATTTATGGAACAGCCCGAGGTGGTCGGCGCATTTCGAGCGCATATGGCGCGCTTTCCGCAGGTTGACCTGGATCGATTGACCTTTTTCGTTGGGCGAAGCATATTTGTCGAAGGCCCGCACGCCTTTTGGCCACACTGGCGCAAAAAACTGTTCTTATGGTTATCCAATAGCGTCGAAGAAGAGTTCGACTACTCGCGCATGCCCTCGGAATCGCTCGTGCAGATCGGCTCCCAGGTCGAAGTCTAGCGGCGTGCGTCCAAAATCTCTTGCAGGCGGGTATAGAGCGGCTCCAGCCGTTCATACATGCGACGGTACACACGCTCGTACAACTCCGCGTACAGCCCCACGTGCGTCGTATTCGGTTCGAAGACGCGGCCCAGTCTCGTCATTTCGGATAAAGCGGCCGGAAAATCCCGGTGCAGCCCCAGCCCGACGGCTCCTGCAATTGCTGCGCCCACACCGGCGGTCTCGAAGGTGTGTGGTCTTGCCGTTGGCAGGTTGAAAATATCCGCCGTCAGTTGCATAGCCGCGTCCGATTGCGAACCGCCCCCCGAAACGCGCAGACTGCGCATGTGTACTTTGGCCTTGCCCTCAATGCGCTCCTTGCCTTCTTTTAGGGCGTAGGCAAGTCCTTCAAGTATCGCTCGATACAGGTGCGCGCGGGTGTGATTGTCGGAGAAGCCGATCACTGCGCCGCGCGCATGCGGTCCCGGGAAGCGTATGCCAGGTGTCCAATACGGCTGAAGCACCAAGCCTTGCGAGCCCGGCGGCACCGCCGCCACCATGCGATCGAACAGAAGCTCGGGCGTTACGCCCTGCGCAGAGGCGGCGGCGCATTCGGCGGAACCGAACTGTTGCTTAAACCAGTTCACCATCCAGTAACCTCGGGAGATCTGCACTTCGGGGTTGTACTGGCCCGGCAGCGCGGCCGGGTATGGCGGCAAGAAGGGTGTGACTTCAACGTAACGAGCAAGCGTGATGTTCACTGTCGCCGCCGTACCGTAGGACAGCGCACCGATATCGGGTGTGACTGCACCGGCGCCGATAATCTCGCAGGCCTTGTCCGCTGCGGCCGCGACCACCGGTAGCCCCTCATACAAACCGGTGGAGCGCGCAGCCTCGGCGGTCAAGGCACCTAGGACCGCGCCAACGCCGACCAAGTCGGCCAGCTGTTCCCGGCGCACCGGCAAGGCTTGCCACTTCCAGTTCCAAGAGCGCGCCCACTCCTGGCGCCGGAAATCGAAGGGAAGGTACCCCACTTGCGAACCCACCGAATCGGCAAACCGGCCGGTGAGGCGGTAGTTCAACCATCCCGAAACCAGCAGTACTTTGTGCATGCGCGCGAGCTTTTC
>Ga0187769_10000492_pt1 | contig 21554 bp, 19 predicted proteins | sample 0116_SJ02_MP02_1_FD_133140 | JGI IMG/M metagenome (GOLD analysis project Ga0187769, IMG submission 133140) | Tropical peat soil microbial communities from peatlands in Department of Meta, Colombia - 0116_SJ02_MP02_10_MG | ecosystem: Environmental > Terrestrial > Soil > Wetlands > Peat | place... | reverse complement strand
CTTCTCGCCCTTCTTGTTCGCCTCGGCGACGCGCGCATTGTAGCCGTCGATATTGCGCACGCCGAGCTTTGACATCTTCTTGTAGCGCTCCTCCATCTCGCGCACCGCCCATTTCAGCGCCACTACCGCCTTCTTCGGATCGGTGACGACGGGGGTGAGGAGATGCGGAATGCCGTCATAGACGGAAAGCTCGAGCATTTTCGGATCGACCATGATCAGCCGGCATTGATCGGGATGCAGCCGATAGACGAGGCTCAGGATCATGGTGTTGATGGCGACCGACTTTCCCGAGCCGGTGGTGCCGGCGATCAGGAGGTGCGGCATGCGCGACAGATCGACCAGTACCGGCTCGCCGCCGATCGCCTTGCCGAGGCAGAGCGGCAGCCGGGCCGCGGTCTCGGCATACTCGCGCGAGGTCAGCAATTCGCGCAGATAGACGCGCTCGCGCGTCGGGTTCGGCAACTCGATGCCGATGGCGTTCCTTCCGGAGACCACGGCGACGCGCGCCGAGAGCGCGCTCATCGAACGGGCGATGTCGTCGGCGAGGCTGATCACGCGCGAGGACTTGATGCCGGGCGCCGGCTCGAGCTCGTAAAGCGTGACCACCGGGCCGGGCCGCGCGTTGATGATCTCGCCGCGCACGCCGAAATCGGCGAGCACGCCTTCGAGCGCGGTCGCGTTTTCCCGGATCAGCTCCGCGCTCAAGGTCGTACGCTCGCTGGCGCGCGGCGCCATCAGCAGGTTGAGCGAAGGGAGCTCATAACCGCCGGCGAAGCGGCGCGGTCTTGGCGCGCGCGGTTTGCGCGCGCGCGGTGCTTCCTCGGCGTCGTCCTCGTCCTCCGTCGCTTCCTCGTCGGCCGGCTCCGCCTCCTTGTCGAAGCGCGGCTCGACGCGGCTGTTGGCAGCTTGGCCGGCGCGGCGCGGAGCGACTGGCATCGCCGCGCGGCGGCGCAACAGCCGGGCGAGCCGGGCGCGAAAGCTGAGCACGGCATGAGTGAGCCGGCCGAGCGAGATCCACGCCTGCTCGTCGGCATCCTCGTCTTCGTCCTCGGCCGCGTCCTCCTCGTCATCTTCCGACGCTTCGCGCCAGATGAAGCCGGCAGCGCCGGCAAAGGCAACGAGCGCGCCGGCGGCGAGGATGATCGCCATCACCATGCGGTAGCCGTTGCCAAGCTTCAGGCCGAGGAGCTTTTGCGGCAGGCGCAACACGGCGTCGCCGATAACCCCGCCAAGTCCGGACGGAAGCGGCCAGTGCCCGCCATGCGGCAGGCAGGACGCCAACGCCGCAGTGAGCACCGCACCGAGAAGCCAGAGCAGGACGCGCAGTCGCTCGCGGCTGAGCTGCCGATGGCCGAGCAGGCGATAGCCCCATACCGCGATCGGCAGCAGCAGCGCCAGCGCGCCGAGTCCGAGGAGCTGCATCATCAGGTCGGCGGCGATCGCACCCGGCCGGCCGAGCCAATTATGCACCGGCGCGTCGGTGGCATGACTAAGCGAGGGGTCCTGCACCGACCAGGTGGCGAGCGCGAGCGCCGCCATCATGGCGAGACTGATCAGCGCGATGCCGCCGGCCTCGCGCAGCCGGCGCTTGAGCAGCGCGCCGAGCTGGCCGGAGATGAGCGCCATTCCGTCAAGGCTGCGGTCGAGCATCGACATTGCGCTTGCGTTGCCTCAGCCGAGCACCGCGACGAGGCGGTGCAGCGCTTCGGCGGTGGTCTCCTTGTTTTGCACCATGGCGACGCGGATATAGTCGGCGCCGGGATTGCTGCCGTCGGCCTGCTCGCGGGCGAGATACCGCCCGGGCACCACGCGCACGCCGGCCTCGCGCCATAATGCGAGCGTTGCCGCCTCGCTGCCGCCCTGCGCCGCGACATCAAGCCAGAGGAAAAAGCCGCCGGCGGGGCGCCGATAGCCGTAGCGGTCGCCGACGATCTGATCGGCGAGATCGAATTTCTCCCGGTAGAGCTGGCGGTTCTGCTCGACATGGGTCTCGTCGCCATAGGCGGCGATGGCGACGCGCTGCAGCGGCATCGGGACTTGCGGCGCGGCAACGTTGCGCAGCTCGAGATAGGCGGCGAGAAACCGGCGGTCGCCGGCGGCGAAACCGACGCGCAGCCCGGGTAGGCTCGAGCGTTTCGACAGCGAATGAAACGCGACGACGTTGGCGAAGTCGGGCGCCGCGGCCTCGAGAATTCCTGTCGGCGGCCGCTCGCTGTAGAGCTCGCAATAGCATTCGTCGGCGAAGACCAGGAAACCGTGGCGCCGCGCCAGCGCGACGAGACGGGTCAAATAAGCACGATCGGCGACGGCGCCCTGCGGGTTCGAGGGCGAGGCGAGGTAGATGGCGACGGTTCGGGCGAGGAGATCATCCCGCAACGCGCCGAGATCGGGGAGGAAGCCGGACGCGGCGGTCGCCGGCAGGTAGACCGGCTCGCACTCGGCAGCAAGCGCGCCGGCGGCATAGGCGGCGTAAAACGGGTTCGGAATGAGCACGACGGGTCGGCCGGAGTGCGGGCTCACCCATCTTTTTGCGGCAAGCGCGGCGAGGAAGAGCCCCTCGCGCGTGCCGCTGAGCACCAGGATTTCGGCAGCCGGGTCGACCCGGCGCGCCAGCCGATAGCGGCGGTCGAGCCATTTGCCGACCGCCTCGGCGAAAGGCTCGATGCCCTTGTTCATCGGATAGCGGCCGAATTCCTCGACATGGGCGGCGATCACCGGGCCGACGAACGAAGGAATCGGATGCTGCGGCTCGCCGACCGCCATGCTGATCGCCGGCCTGCCCGGCGCGACATCCTCGAGGAGTTCGCGCAGCCGCACGAAGGGCGAGCGTGCGTCGGGCACAGGCGCGCGAAACGGCGAAAGAGGAGCCTGGCGGGTCATACGGTACATCATGAACAGCGGCGCCGCCCGCCGCATCAGCGACTGGATAGCATAGGAGCGGCGAGGTTAAGACCCGATTAACCAATCGTTTGCGAGCGGGGTCAGGGATTTTCTACCGGCGAATCCGGCTTTCGTTCCGGTTGCGGCATGGCTCAAACCAAACCGCGACGAAGGCGCGCAGAGCCGGTACGGTCCGTTGCTTGCGCCATTTCCGGCTTGCGCCCTAGTATCGAATGCGTTTGGTTGGGGCACTAGCAACAACAGATCCGGCAACTTGGGAGGAGTCCTGTTATGTCCAAAGGCATGATCGCGGCCGTCGCCGCGCTTGCGGTCTCGGCCGGCGGGGCCGCAGCCCAGGAAATAAAAATCGGCCTCGTCTTGCCCTACACCGGGATCGGAGCCGAGCTTACGCAGCAAACCGAGCGCGGCATCGAGCAATATCTCAAGCTCAACGCCGACCAGGTGAAACCCTACAAGATCACGCTGATCAAACGCGACTCCAAGGCCCCGAACGGCGCCGAAGCCAAGGTCGGCGTCCAAGAATTGCTCACCCAGGACAAAGTCGACGCGATTGCCGGCTTCATGTATTCGCCTGACGCCATCGCGTCGGCGCCGCTGGTCACCGCCGGCGGCAAGCTTGCCGTCATCGTCAACGCCGGCACGTCATTCATCACCAACCTTTCCGGCGACTACGTGCGCACGTCCTTCACCATGTGGCAGTCGGGCTACACCATGGGCGTGATCGCGGCGAAGAACCTCCACGCGAAGACCGCCGTCGTGGCGTACACCGACTATCCGCCCGGCAAAGACAGCCTCGAGGCCTTCAGACATGCCTTCGAGTCAAACGGCGGTAAGGTCATCGACACCATACCGGCAGGCGGCCCCGGCGCGGTCCCCGACTTCACGCCGTTCTTCCAGCGCGCCAAAGACCAGCATCCGGATGTGCTCTACGTGTTCGTACCGGCCGGCGATCACGCCACCGCGGTGGTCAAGACCTACGCCGCGCTCGGCATGGGCGCCGCCGGCATCAAGCTGATCGGCCCCGGCGACATCGTTCAGGACACCAAGTTGCAGGCAATGGGCGACGCCGCGGTCGGCCTCGTGACCGTGCATCATTACAACGCCGACCTCGACAATCCCGTCAACAAACGCTTTGTCGCCTCCTGGAAGAAGGACTACGGCGCCGACTCGACGCCGGATTTCGTCGCCGTCGGCGGCTATGACGGCATGGCCGCGATCGTCCACGCCATCCACGCCACCAACGGCAAGATGGACGGCGCTGACGCGGTGAAGTCGCTCGAGGGCTGGAAATTCGACAGCCCGCAGGGTCCGATCATGATCGATCCGCAGACTCGCGACATCGTCATGAACGAGTATCTCGACGAGGTGGTGAAGGGCTCTGACGGCAAGCTTCACGAGAAAGTTCTTGATACGATTGCGGGCGTGAAGGACGAATGCAAGGCACTGGCAGTCGGCCCGTGCGCTCCCAAGAAGCCGTGATCGGCGCGAATTGACGAGCTCTCACGACTGGGCCGCTGCCCGCAGCGCGGGCGGCGGCTCTACTCCCTTGCGGCGCGGCGAGTAGCAAAATCGCGAAGCAGCAAATAGGATGCGCTCGCCAATCGTCATTTGCTCTTCACCATGCGCCCGTCTCGGCAGCGGCGCGGTGTGCGGGATTGCCCGTGAATTTTGTCGCTGATCTCGCCGGCATCGTGTTGGGCGGGTTGGCCGCAGGCACCGTGCTGTTCATCGTCTCGGTCGGGCTTTCCGTCACCATGGGCTTGATGGGGTTCGTCAACCTTGCTCATGGCGCGTTCGCGATGTTCGGCGGCTATGTCATCGTGCTGGCAATGAACCGCGCCAATGTCGGCTTCGTGCCGGCGCTGGTGCTCGGCTTTGCCGCCACCGCGGTTCTCAGCGTGATCCTCGAGCGAACGCTTTATCGCCGGCTCTATCGAGCGGGCGAACTCGACCAGGTCCTGTTCACCATCGGCCTGATCTTCATTTTCATAGCCGCGACCGTCCTCGTTGTCGGACCCGAAAGCCAGACCTTGCAGCTGCCGGCGGCGTTGCGGGGCCAGATCAACCTCGGCTTCGTGCAGTATCGCACCTACAGCATCTTCCTGATCGTGTTCGGGTTCCTGATAGGGTTCGGCATTTGGCTCGCCTTTGAGCGCACGCGGATCGGCGCGCAGATTCGCGCCACGGTCGACAACCGTCGCATGGTGGAATCGCTTGGCATCAACGTCGATCGGCTGTTCACCATCACGTTTGCCCTCGGCAGCGGCATGGCGGCGATCGGCGGCGGGCTCGGCGCCGAATTTCTCGGCCTCGGTCCGCAATACCCGCTGATCTATCTGGTCTACTTCCTGATCGTCGTCTCGGTCGGCGGACTCGGCAGCGTGCTCGGCGTCTACTACGCCTCGCTCTTGCTCGGCATGCTCGACTTCGTGCTCAAGCTCTACCTGCCGCAAGGCGGCACCGTCTTCATCTACGCGCTGACGATTCTGCTGCTGCTGTGGCGGCCGCAAGGATTGTTCGGGAGGAGGGAGACGTGAGCGACGCCGCCATTCCGGCAACGCCTGCGGCCGCGGCCGCGTGGCTCGACCATCCGGCGGCCCGCGAGCTTGCCCGGCGCCACCGCCTGCGCTGGTGGGAGGCGCTGCCATGGATCGCGGCCGCCGTCGTTTATTTCGCCTTCCCGCATTATCTCGGCTTCGGCACCGAGCTCGTGATCTCGATTCTGTTTGCGCTGTCGCTCGATCTCGCGCTCGGCTATGCCGGCATCATCACGCTCGGTCATGCGGCGTTCTTCGGCACTGGCGCGTATGCCGTCGGAATGTTGGCGTTTTACGGCATCTGGACCGAGCCGATCACAGGCTTGCTGCTCGCCGCGTTGGCGGCGGCGGCGATCGGCCTCGCCTCGGGCCTGGTGTTGTTGCGCACCAGAGGCCTCACGCTCTTGATGCTCACGATCTGCACTATGGCGCTGCTGGAGCAGGCTGCGAACATGGCGCGCGATTACACCGGAGGGTTCGACGGCCTGCCGAGCCTGCCGATCGCGCCGGTGTTCGGATTGTTCGCATTCAACCCGCTCTACCCCAACACGCAATATCTCTTTAGCCTCGCCGTCCTGCTGGTGTGTTTCGCGTTTTTGCGCACGCTGGTTTATTCGCCATTCGGCCAAAGCCTGACCGGCATCCGCGAAAACATCTTGCGCATGCACGCGGTCGGCTCGCCGGTGCGGCGCCGGCTCGTCATCTGCTACACCATTTCGGCGGCACTTGCCGGCATTGCCGGCGGGCTGTGGGCGCAGACCAACGCTTACGTCAATCTGAGCGTGCTCGATCTCGATCGTGCCGCGACCGTACTGATCATTCTTATTCTCGGCGGCTACGGCCGACTCTACGGCGCCTTCGTCGGCGCCGTTATCTACCTGGCCCTGGAGCACTTCCTCGCGCAATTTTATCCAACCGCGTGGCAGCTCGGCCTCGGGCTCCTGCTGGTCGCCATCGCGCTGTTCGCGCGCAACGGAATTTTGGGCCTCGGCGAACAACTGTGGCGGCGCTGGCGCGGCCGCCGCGCCGCGCCATGACCGAGATCTGCCTGGAGACGCAGGCGCTCAGCCGCCAGTTCGGCGCGCTCGCGGCCGTGCAAAAAGTCGACTTCAAACTCCATGCCGGCGCGCGCCATGCACTGATCGGACCGAACGGGGCCGGCAAGACCACGTTCGTCAACCTGCTCACCGGCGTACTCGCGCCGACGCGCGGGCGCGTGCTGCTCGGCGGGCGCGACATCACCGCCAAGGCGCAGGCCGAGCGGGTCAAGCTCGGCTTGGCGCGCACGTTTCAGATCAATCGGTTGTTTCGCGGATTATCGGTCCTCGAGAACGTTTGCATTGCCGTCGCCGAGCGCCTCGGCGCGGCGCCGTCGATGTTTTATCCGGCCGGCAAGCGCGTCGACGTGATCGAGGAATCGATGTCGCTCCTGGCAACGCTCAAGCTCGACGACGTCGCCGGCCGCCGGGTGTCCGAGCTGCCCTACGGCCGCCAGCGCCTGGTCGAACTCGCGATCGCGATCGGGCTGCGGCCGCAGGCGCTGCTGCTCGACGAGCCTGCGGCCGGCGTCCCCAGCGCCGAGACCCACATCATCCTCGACGCCATCGAGCGCCTGCCGGCGCGGATCGCCGTCCTTATCATCGAACACGACATGGACGTGGTGTTCCGCTTCGCCAAGCGCGTCACCGTGATGGTGGGCGGCGCGGTATTTGCAGAGGGAACGCCACGGGAGATCGAGGCGAACGCGGACGTACGCGCGGTCTATCTCGGCCAGGACGGCGCAGGAGCTGCCAATGGCCGGCGCGCTTGAGCTGCGGGGGGTCTCGGCGGGCTACGGCGAGACCGTCGTGATCGAGAACATCGAGCTCAACCTCGCCAGCGGCGAGTGCATCAGCATGATCGGCCGCAACGGCGTCGGCAAGACGACGCTCCTGGCCACGATCATGGGCCACACCACTTTGCACGCGGGCGACATCGTCCTCGATGGGCAAAGCCTCGTCGCCATGCCGCGCTACCGCCGCGCGCTGGCCGGTTTCGGCTTCGTGCCGCAGGAGCGCGAGATCTTCCCGTCGCTGACGGTGCGGGAGAATCTTCTCATCGGCGCGCGGCCCGGCCATTGGACGCTGGCGCAGGTCTTCGCGCTGTTCCCGCGGCTCGAGGAGCGCCTCGGCAATATGGGCCATCAGCTCTCCGGCGGCGAGCAGCAGATGCTGGCGATCGCCCGCGCGCTCCTCACCAACCCTTCGATCCTGCTCATGGATGAGCCGACCGAAGGCCTGGCGCCGGTCATCGTCGAGACCCTGATCGGGGCGCTGGCCCGGCTGCGCGGAGACAGCGCGCTTTCGATCATTCTGGTCGAGCAGAACAGTCGCGTGGCGCTCGCCTTCTCGCCGCGCACCGTGATCCTCGACAAGGGCGCGATCGCCTATGACGGGGAGTCGGCGCCGCTGCGCACCGATCCGGAGCGCCTGGCGAAGCTCATCGGGCTGGTGGAGTGACGGCGCCGTCATGCCCGGCCTCGTGCCGGGCATCCCGACACACCGGCACGGCCTCGGATTCATAATCGGGATGGCCGAGACAAGCCCGGCCATGATGCCGCGCCGAGGCGCACTAAGCGTGCGCCTGGCGCTGCGGGTCGATGATCTCTTCGAGCTTGCCGAGCACGTGCATGCAGGGGAGGAGCTGGGCGAGGCTCGCGTTCGGCTCGCGCTTTTCCTTGATCGCGGCGATGAACTCGCGATCCTCGAGCTCGATGCCGTCCATCGAAACGTCGACCTTGGAGAGGTCGATCTTGTTGTCCTTGCCGTCGGCGAGGTCGTCGTAGTAGGCCTTGTAGGTGCCGTTGTCGCCGATGTAGCGGAAGAACGAGCCGATCGGCCCGTCATTGTTGAACGACAGCGACAGCGTCAGGATCGCGCCCGACGGCACCCTGGCGACGATCCCTAAGTCCATCGCGATGCCGAGCTGCGGATGGATCGGTCCCTGCACGGCGTAGCAGTCGACGATCGTCTGCCCGGTCTGGTACTGGAACAGGTCGATCGTGTGCGCGGCATGGTGCCAAAGCAGGTGATCGGTCCAGCTTCGCGGATTGCCGGCGGCGTTGATGTTCCTGCGGCGGAAGAAATAGGTCTGCACGTCCATCTGCTGGATTTTCAGTTCGCCCGCGACGATCTTCTTATGGACGTATTGATGGCTGGGATTGAAGCGCCGCACGTGGCCGCCCATGGCGGTGACGCCGGTCTCCTTGGCGACTTTTACCAGCGCCTCGGCGTCCTCGACGTTGTCGGTGATCGGGATCTCGATGAGTACGTGCTTGCCGGCGCGCATCACCTGCTCGCCTTGGCGGAAATGCATCTTGGTCGGCGTGGTGAGGATCACCGCGTCGGCACGCTTGATGCCCTCGGAGAGGTCGCCGGTGTGGTGCGGGATGCCGTATTTCTTCGCCACCTCCGCGGTCGCGTCCTGATTGCCGCCGACGAGCGAGATGACCTCGGCGTCGGGAATGCGCTTAAGCGCCTCGAGGTGCTTCTGGCCGAAGGCCCCCTGGCCGGCGACGCAGATTTTCATCAACGGCCTCTGACCGTCGTCGGCGTTGCGCGCGCCGCGGCGCGCTTATGCTTGGCGGCCGCGGGTTTGCTCTTGCGTCCGGACGCCTGGCGGCCGGCTGCGCCTTTCGCGCGCCGCCGGTTTTCCAGGATGATGTGCCCGACGGCGGTGTTCGAGGCCGGCACGGTGTAGAAGCGATAAACCTCGTCGACCTTGTCGTCGAGGGCGCCGCGCATGATCAGCCACATCACCATTTCGATGCCTTCGGCGCCGGCTTCGCGCATGTACTCGACATGCGGGATCTTGGCGAGTTTCTGCGGCGCCTTCGATAGATTGTCGAGAAACGCCTTGTCCCACTTGGCGTTGATGAGGCCGGCGCGCGGGCCCGAGATCTGATGCGACAGGCCGCCAGTGCCGAAGATCACCACTTTGAGGTTTTCGGGATAGGATTCGACGGCCTTGCGGAGCGCTTTGCCGAGCATGTAGCAGCGATGTCCGGTCGGCGGCGGATACATCACCACGTTGACCGCCAGCGGAATGACTGGGCATGGCCAGTGCGAGCTCTTGTCGACCTTGCCGAACAACAAGTTCATCGGCACGGTCATGCCGTGATCGACTTCCATCTTGTTGCAGATCGTGAGGTCGAATTCGTCGAGGATCACCGACTGGGCGATATGCGAGGCGAGCGCCGGGTGGCCCTTGACCACAGGCACTGGCCGCGGGCCCCAGCCCTCGTCGGCCGGCGGGAATTCGGCGGCGCAGCCGAGCGCGAAGGTCGGGATCAGATCGACCGAGAACGCCGAGGCGTGGTCGTTATAGACGATGATCGCCACGTCGGGCTTGGTCTCCCGCATCCACGCTTGCGATTTCTCGAAGCCGGAGAACACCCGCTTCCAATACGGCTCCTCGGTCTTGTTGTTGTCGATCGCCGCGCCGATGGCGGGCACGTGCGATGAACCGATGCCTGCGACGATCCTGGCCACGGCTTTCACTTCCGTTTCGCTGCTTTGGATTTGGACTTTGCCTTCGCTTTCGGCTTGCTGGCGCTGCGGCGCTTTGCGGCGGCGCGGGCGAGATATTTGGACGGCGCGTTCTTGCCTGAACGCGAGCGATTGCCTTCGATCGGACGGCCGCCGCCGAGCATCATCTTGGCGTAGTCGTCCTGGGTATTGCCGGTCATCACCGCGGCCAGATGCTGGAATGAATGTCCGTCGGTCGCGCCGAGCTTGGAGGTGAAGTAGATGTTGCCGCCGAGCTCGAGCATGCGGTTGTAGTCGCGCTTGAGGACGGCCTCGGTCTGTTCCGGCGTCAGCTTGAACCGTTTCAGGTATTCCGCCTCGTTGGCCTTGAAGGCCTTGCGGTTCTCCTCCCGCATCAACGACATGCAGAACATGTTGATGCCGTAACCCTGGCGCGAGCGTTCGGCGTCGAACACGAAGGTGCCGGGGATGTCGTCGTAATCATGCGCTCTGCCGGCCATCGGCGTCTCTCCCGGTTGTTTCCACATATATAGCGCAGGAAAGCTCGGCAACGTAAGCGGACGGCCGCAGTCTTGAACCGTTCCAACTGCAAACGTTGCAGCCCGTTCAACCCGTCATGCCCGACATTGGGCCGGGCATGACGCCGAAGGCGTCAGCTCCAATAAAGCCGTAGCGGATTGTCGACCAGAAGCCCTTTCTGCAGGGCCGCAGTCGGCGCGACCTTGGCGATGTAGTCCACCAGTTGCCCATCATCCGGCGCGACCTTGACGTTGGGATGCGGCCAATCGGTGCCCCAGAGGACGCGGTCGGGGAAGCGCTCGACAAGCGCGCGGCCGAACGGCGCCACGTCGTCGTAGGGCGGACCGGCAAGGCTCATGCGCTCGGGGCAGGTGACCTTCACCCAGAAATTCTTATGGGCATCGAGGAGCCTGTGGAAGCGCTGGTTCTCCGGATGCTCGACGCCCTTTTTCACGTCGGGCGTGCCCATGTGATCGACCACCACCGCGGTCGGCAGCGCGGTGAAGAAATCCTCAAGCTCGGGCAAATGCGGCATCTCGAAATACACCACGATGTGCCAGCCAAGCTTCGCCACCCGCGCGGCAATGCGCTGCAGCACGTCGCGCGGGGTGAAATCGACGAGGCGCTTGAGGAAATTAAAGCGCACGCCGCGGACGCCGGCGCGGTCCATCCATTTGAGCTCGTCGTCGGTCACTTCCTCGCCGACGAAGGCGACGCCCTTGGCTCGGCCGCGTGCCGCCTCGAGCGCGTCGACCATCGCCCGGTTGTCCTTTGAGTGGCAGGAGGCCTGGACGATGACGTTCCTGTCGAGGCCGAGAAAGTCGCGCAGCGCGAACAGCTTCTCCTTGGGCGCGTCGCAGGGCGTGTATTTGCGCTCCGGCGCGAACGGAAACTGGCTTTCCGGGCCGAACACGTGGCAATGCGCATCGACCGCGCCCGGCGGCGGTTTGAATTTCGGCTTGGACGGATTGGGATCGAACGGGACGTATCCCGGACTCATCGGCACGCGTTGGTCTCCGCTTCCGCCAAGCCGCGCATCAGACCCGCTCCAGCGCCAGCGATACGCCCTGGCCGACGCCGACGCACATGGTGGCGAGTGCGCGCTTGCCGCCGCGCTTTTCCAGCCCATGCACCGCCGTCAGCGCCAGTCGCGCGCCCGACATGCCGAGCGGATGGCCGAGCGCGATCGCGCCGCCATGCGGATTGACGTAGTCGGCATCCTCAGCGACGCCGAGCTGACGCAGGCAGGCAATGCCTTGCGAGGCGAATGCCTCGTTGAGCTCGATCAGGTCGAAGTTGCCGATCTTGAGGCCAAGCCGCTCCATCAGCTTGCGCGTCGAGGGCACCGGGCCGATGCCCATGATGCGCGGCGGCACCGCGGCCGAGGCCATGCCGAGGACGCGGGCGCGGGGCGTGAGGCCGTGCGCCTTCGCCGCATCCGCGCTGGCGAGGATGATGGCGGCGGCGCCGTCATTGATGCCGGAGGCATTGCCGGCGGTGATGGTGCCGGGATTACGCACGATCGGCTTGAGCTTCGCCAGATTGTCGAGCGCGGTGTCGGGCCGTGGGTGCTCGTCCCTGTCGACGATAATCGGGCCGGCTTTGCCGCCCGGCGCCTCGACCGGGACGATCTCCTCGGCGAAATAGCCGGCGGCGATGGCGCGGCCGGCGCGCTGCTGTGAGCGCAGCGCAAACGCATCCTGGTCCTTGCGCGCGACCTGGAATTCCTCGGCTACGTTCTCGCCTGTCTCTGGCATCGAATCGATGCCGTACTGCGCCTTGAGCACCGGATTGACGAAGCGCCAGCCGATGGTGGTGTCGTAGATTTCGGCGGTGCGCGAGAACGCCTCGCTCGCCTTGCCCATCACCATCGGCGCCCGGGTCATCGATTCGACGCCGCCGGCAATGGCGAAATCCATGTCGCCGGTGCGGATCGCGCGCGCGGCGTCGCCGACCGCATTGAGGCCGGAAGCGCAGAGCCGGTTGATGGTCAGTCCCGGGACGCTGTCCGGCAGGCCGGCAAGGAGAAGCGCCATGCGCGCCACGTTGCGGTTGTCCTCGCCGGCCTGATTGGCGCAGCCGAGAAAGACCTCGTCGAGTCGCGACCAGTCGGCCTTGGTGTTGCGCGTGACCAGCGCCCGGATCGGGACCGCGGCGAGGTCGTCGGTGCGCACTTTGGCCAGAGTGCCGGCGTAGCGGCCGATCGCGGTGCGGGCGGCGTCGCAGATGAAGACGTCTCGCATCGGTCTCTCCCCAAGGTCTCTGCGCTGTCGCCCGATATTTCGGTCGCGCGGCCTTCAATTCGCTATTTAGGGTCGGTGACGGATTGGGTCAAATCCTCGAGGATCGGTTTGGTCGGGCCCGCGTCTTGACGCGGTTCGGCGGAAATGTCACGCGGATTGAGCATTTGTCGCAAGAGTTTTGCCGTGAACGACCGCGCCGGCGATTTCCATACCGTCTCCGCCATGCCGAAGAGGGCGCGCGCGGAGCAAGACCGGCCGCCGCTGCGGCCGGTGCGGCTTGGCCCGCCGGATGTTCTTATCGAGCGCCGCGGCGATGGCGCCATTCTGCTGCGTTCGCCGCACCCGCTGACGCCCTATCCGAAGAATCTCACCGCGCGGCTCGACTATTGGGCGCAGGCGCAAGGCGACCGCGTTTTCCTCGCGCAACGCGATGCTCGCGGCGACTGGCGCACGCTTACCTATGCGGCGGCGCGCGCCCAGGTGCGGGCGATCGCCGCGGCGCTTATCGAGCGCGAGCTGTCGCCGGAGCGGCCGATCGCGATCCTGTCGGGCAACGACATCGAGCACGCGCTCCTGGCGTTGGCGGCGATGCATGTGGGTATTCCTTACGCGCCGATCTCGGTGCCGTACTCGCTGATGTCGCAGGATTTCGGCAAGCTCAAAGCGATCGTGAAAACCCTCACGCCGGGTCTGGTCTTCACCGCCAACGGGACGGCATTCGCGCGCGCGATCGCCGCAACCGTGCCGGCCGGCGTCGAGGTCGTCGTCACGGCAAATCCAGCGCCGGACCGGCCGGCTACGTCGTTCGCGCAACTCTTGTCGCGCCAGCCGACGCCGGCCGTGGATGCCGCGCACGCCAAAGTCGGCCCCGACACCATCGGCAAAATCCTGTTCACCTCCGGCTCGACCGGCCTGCCCAAGGGCGTCATCAACACCCAGCGCATGATGTGCGCGAACCAGGCGATGGCGCGCGCCGGCTTCCTCTTTGTCACCGACGAGCCCCCGGTGCTGGTCGATTGGCTGCCCTGGAATCACACCTTCGGCAGCAATCACAATTTCAATTTCGTGCTCGACAATGGCGGCTCGCTCTATATCGACGACGGCAAGCCGATGCCCGGCGCGATCGAAGCGACGGTACGCAATCTGCGCGATGTCGCGCCGACGATCTATTTCAACGTGCCGAAGGGCTTCGAGATGCTGCTCGCCTATCTCGAGGCGGACCGGGCGCTGCGCGAAAAATTCTTCAGCCGGCTGAAGGTGCTGTTCTACGCCGGCGCGAGCCTGTCGCAGCACGTGCGCGACGCGCTGGAGGAGCTCGCAATCAAGACCACCGGCGAGCGTATCATCTTTCTGTCGAGCCTCGGCTCGACCGAAACCGCGCCGCTTGCGATCGCCTGCAGCTGGGAGAGCGCGCGGGTCGGCAATATCGGCCTGCCCGCGCCCGGCGTCGACCTCAAGCTCGTGCCGCGCGACGGCAAGCTCGAAGCCCGGCTCAAGGGCCCCAACATCACGCCGGGCTATTGGCGCGCGCCTGAGCTGACCGCCGCGGCATTCGATGACGAGGGCTTCTACCAGATCGGCGATGCGTTGAAATTCGAGGACCCAGCCGATCCGACGAAAGGCTTGCTGTTCGATGGCCGGCTCGCCGAGGATTTCAAGCTCGCGACCGGGACCTGGGTCAGCGTCGGGCCGCTGCGCGCCGCGTTCATCGCCCATTGCGCGCCGCTGGTCCGCGACGTGGTTCTGGCCGGCGCCGACCGCGACGAGGTTGCCGCGCTGGTGTTTCCCGATCTCGATGCCTGCCGCAAGCTCGCGCCCGATCTCACGCCGGATGCCGCGGCGGCTGTGGTGCTTGCCGATTCCCGCGTCGTCGCCGAATTTACGACCCGCCTCGCGGCGCTGGCCGAGCCGAGCCGCGGCACCGCGGCGCGCATCAGCCGCGCCATGCTGCTGGCCGAGCCGCCGTCACTCGACGTCGGCGAGGCAACCGACAAGGGGTCGATCAACCAGCGCGCGGTGCTCGCGCATCGCGCCGCGCTGGTCGAAGAGCTTTACGCCGACACCTTCGCGGCCAGCGTCATCGTTGCCGGACGCCCGGCGGCGCCAACGGCAAGAGCAAGCTGACAACAAGAGCGAGTTGACCATGGACATCAAAGGACACGCCGCGATCGTGACTGGTGGAGGCTCCGGCCTCGGCGCGGCGACCGCGCGCATGCTGGCGGAGGCCGGCGCCAAGGTCGCGATCTTCGACGTCAACCAGAAGGCCGCGGCCGAGACCGCGATCGACATCAACGGCATCGCCGTCCATTGCGATGTGACCGATGGCGCCTCGACCGAGGCGGCGGTCGCCAAGGCGGCCGCCGACCACGGCCCGGCGCGCATCCTGGTCAATTGCGCCGGCATCGGCATCGCCAAGCGCATCGTCGGCAAGGAAGGGCCGATGCCGCTTGCCGACTTCGAGCGCGTCATCCGCGTCAACCTGATCGGCACCTTCAACGCCATGCGGCTCGCCGCTGCGGCGATGGCGCCGCTCGATCCGCTCCTCGACGGCGAGCGCGGTGTCGTCATCAGCACCGCTTCGGTCGCGGCCTTTGACGGGCAGATCGGCCAGGCCGCCTACTCGGCCTCCAAGGGCGGCGTCGTGTCGCTGGTGCTGCCGGCGGCGCGCGAGCTCGCCCAGTTCGGCATCCGCGTCAACGCCATCGCTCCCGGCATATTTCTCACCCCGATGCTGATGGGGCTCACGCCGCAGGCGCAAGAGAGCCTCGCCGCCTCGCTGCCGTTCCCGAAGAAGCTGGGCGACCCGTCGCAATTCGCGGCGCTGGCGCGCCACCTGATCGAGAACCGCTACCTCAACGGCGAAGTCATCCGCCTCGATGCGGCGCTGCGCATGGCGCCGCGATAGTCGTCAGCGCCTGAATGCTCACCAGCACCCGCAGAATCCGCATCGAATGGTGCGACTGCGATCCCGCCGGCATCATCTTCTATCCGCGCTATTTCGAGATGTTCGACACCTCGACCACGGTGCTGATCGAACGCGCGCTCGGCATGAAGAAGATCGAATACCTCAAGGCCTACGACTTTGCCGGGCATCCGGTGGTGGAGACGCGCGCGCGTTTTCGCATCCCGACCCGCTACGGCGACGAGGTGGAGATCGACACTGCGCTCATCGAATGCGGCCGTTCGAGTTTCAAGCTCGAGCACCGCCTGCGCAAGGGCGGCGCGCTCGCGGTCGAAGCCTTCGAGACCCGGGTCTGGGTCATCCGGCGGGCCGACGATCCGAAGCGGTTCGCCTCGCACCCGATTCCGCCGGAAGTGCTGGCGCGGTTCAGGCGCGATCGCGCCTAGAGGGGCAGCGTTTGTTGCCGGCACGCAATGGGTTAGGATGCGATGATGAATGTCCTGCCGCCCCAATCGGGCGACGATGATTTGGAAGGCGCCATCAGCCACGACCTGTTTCGCCAGGTCATGGCGTCCTTCGTCACCGGCGTCACCGTCGTGACCACGCGCTCCCGCGGCGAGATCCGCGGCATGACCGCGAATGCCTTCATGTCGGGGTCACTCGATCCGCCGCTGTGCGTCATCTCCGTCGGGCTGACCGCGCGGATGCACGCCCACCTCATCGAGGCCCGCCATTTCGGCGTCAACATCCTCGCCCGCGGCCAAGAGGAGCTGATCCATCATTTCGCCGGCAATCCACTCGAGCGCCTCGATCTGAAATACGAATATGCCGGCAAGACGCCGCTGTTCGCGCACGCCTATGCGACGCTCGCCGCCAAGGTGATTGCCCGCCACCCGTGCGGCGATCATTCGCTGTTCGTCGGCCACATCTTCGCCATGCGCCGCTTCGAGGACGTCGCGCCGATCGTGCTGCACGTCGGCCACCTCGCCTCGCTGACGCACGCGCAGGAACGCCGCTCGGATCCGATCGTCAGCTTCTGGTGACGCGGACCGTCACCGCCCCTTGCCGCGCAGCACGTGATAGCTCAGCTCGCCCGGGTCGGTGAGATCCGGTACTTTCCAGCCGTCGAGATCGTATTCGGCCATGCAGTCCTCGGCGAAGCCCTTGAAGCGGTCGGCGTTGCCGGAGGCCTGCGCGCCGAACAGGCAGTAGCGGCGGATTTCCTCGGTCGAGCCGCCGTAGTTGATCTCATAGAGCTCGTGCCGGCCGCCGAACTCGGTCGCCAGGCAATCCCACAAAAGCTTCATCAGCTTGACCCGCTCTTCCGCCTTATAGCCGTTGGAGCCGCGCATGTAGCGGTCGAGGTAGGGCCGGATTTCCGGACTCTTGAAATCGCTGGCGTGGGAATTGAGGTAGATGAGCCCGGAGGCGACGGTCTGCTCGATGATGTATTTGACCTTGGTGTAGGCGATGGTGGCGATGATCTGGTAGGCGTTGCCCGGATCCATGTTCGGCAGCACGTAGTCGCCAATCCACGGCTTCGGATCGCGCACCATTGCGTCCGACAACGCCCAGAACAGGTTGCGCCAGGCGATGACCTCGCCGACATTCGCCTGCACGCCGCGATAATCCTTGGTGCCGGAAGCCTCCACCGCCTTGAGCAGCAGGCCGGCGATGAAGTCGAGCTTGACCGCAAGCCGGGTGCAGCCATGCACCACGAAGCGCGGCAGGAAGCCGGTGCGCGGGAAGAAATTGTTGGCCTTCTCCATGTCGCCATAGACGAACACGTTCTCCCAAGGCACCAGCACCTTGTCGAGAATGAACACCGCGTCGTTCTCGTCGATCCGGCTCGACAGCGGATAATCGAACGGGCTGCCCATTGCCGTCGAGGTCATCTCGTAGGAGGTACGGCAGATGAATTTCACGCCGGGATGGTTGGTCGGCACCATGAACACCACGGCGAATTTCTTGTCCTGCACCGGGATGAGGCCGTGATGGGCGACGAAGGTGTAGTTGGTGAGCACCGAGCCGGTCGCCACCACCTTGGCGCCGGAGACGACGATGCCGGCGTCGGTCTCCTTCTCGACGTGGCAACAGATGTCGCCGACCTCGTTCGGCGGCCGGTCGCGGTCGACCGGCGGATGGATGATGGCGTGATTGACGAAGGGCACGCGCTCTTCGCTGAATTTGTACCAGCGCCGTGCGTTCTCCGTGTACGGATCGTAGAACTCGGCATTGGCGCCGAGCGTCGCCAGGAACGCCGCCTTGTAGTCGGGTGAGCGGCCGAGCCAGCCATAGGTGATCTTCGCCCACTCGGCGATGGCGCTGCGTCCGGCGAGGAGATCGCTGAGCGATTTCGGCGCCTTGAAGAAGGCGTGCGTCTTGCCGCCATTGCCGGTGTCGGTCGGCACCAGGATCTTGTCGGCGTGCTTGGGATTGTAGAGCGCGTCGTAGAGCCTCGCGACCATCCGCGCGGTGTTGCGGAACGCGGGATGCTTGGTCACGTCCTTCACCCGCTCGCCGTAGATGAAGACGGTGCGATCGTCACGCAGCGAGTCGATGTATTCGCTTCCGGTCTGCGGCTTGGTGACGGCGGCTTGGGTCCCCGGCTTGGCTCCTTTGACGGCAACGCTCATGGCGCTCATCCTCCCGTGAATTGTTCGATTATCGAACTTTCGTCCGGTATTCGGACCCGCTGAGACGATACCTGCCGCTTAGCCGGCAAGCAAGCCGCGACTGGGCGAACGGCGCTAAATGACTGAGGCCGAGATCTGCTTGGCGATGGCGCGCAAGTTCGGCAGGAAGCGTTCGCGCATTTCGTTGCGTGTGGTGCGGGTGCTGTGGGTGCTCAAATTGAGCGCAGCAACCACCTGACCGCTGCGGTCGAGAATCGGCACCGCGATCGCGCGCAGGCCGCGCTCGAGCTCCTCGTCGACGATGGCAAATTGTTGCACATGGTCCTCGCGCACCCGGTCGAACAGTGCCTGGATGTCGGTGATCGTCGAGGGCGTGTACGCCTCGATGTGCAGCGACCACAGTCGCCGCCACAGCTCCGCGTCGTCGAGATAGCCGAGCTGGATCCGGCCGAGCGCGGTGTGAAACGCCGGCAGCCGCGTGCCGACCGCGAGCGCGACCGAAATGATCCGGCTCGCCGGGATGCGCGCGACGTAGACGATTTCCGTACCCTGCAGGATCGCGAGCGAGCAGGATTCGTGAAACTGCTCGCTAAGCTGGCGCATCGGCGCCGCTGCCTGCTCGATCCAGTTCTGGGTCGCAAGGTAGGCGTAGCCGAGTTTCAGAATGCGCGAGGACAGTGTGAACTGCCGGCCGCTCTGCTCGACATATCCAAGCGTCGTCAGCGTGCGCAGGATCCGCCGCGCCGTCGCCCGCGAAAGGCCGGCAACCTCTGCCGCCTGCGACAGCGTCATCGCCGGCCGCGCCTTGTCGAAAGCGCCGAGGACGGCGAGTCCCTTGGCGAGCGTCGCCATGAACTCCTTGTCGCTTTTATCCACAGCCATCGCGCCGGCGCCTATTTGTTGGTGCCGGCCGGGACCGGCGATTGACAGACAAACGGCGCTCGGCAAGTATGTCGCATAATGCGAACCTTTGTTCGATAATCGAACAAAATAACCGTCAACGCCGAACGGCGCAAGACTAGGCATGAGGCTTAGGCACAAGACGCGGGTTCGCTTCGGGGTGAAACGCCAACGGCACGGCCCGATTCCGGGCGGCGTGCGATCGTACAGGGAGGACGGTATGGCGCGGACAGCAGTTTCCATTCGAGTGAACCGCCGCAGCTTCATCAAGGCGTCGGCCGCGACCAGCGCCGCGCTCGCCGCCGGTTCGGTGTTCGCGCCGGCCGTGCGCGCCGCCAAGTCGATCAAGCTCGGCTATGTCAGCCCGCAGACCGGACCGCTCGCGGCGTTCGCGCAGGCCGACAATTTCGTCGTCTCAAGCTTCCTCAACACGGTGAAGGGCGGCCTCAAGATCGGCGGCTCGAGCTATCCGGTCGAGGTCGCGGTCAAGGACAGCCAGTCCAATCCCAACCGCGCCGCCGAGGTCGCCAAGGAGCTGATCGTCTCCGACAAGATCGATCTGATGCTGGTCGCCTCGACGCCGGAGACGACCAACCCGGTCTCGACGCAATGCGAGATCGAGGAGGCGCCATGCATCTCAACGGTCGCGCCGTGGCAGCCTTACTTTATCGGGCGGCAGAGCAACCCGGCGGATCCGCCGTCATGGAAGCCGTTCAACTACACCTATCACTTCTTCTGGGGCCTGGAGGACGTGATCGCGGTGTTCACCAACATGTGGGGGCAGCTCAAAACCGACAAATCGGTCGGCGGCCTGTTCCCGAATGACGGCGATGGCAACGCCTGGGGCGACACCCATGTCGGCTTCCCGCCGGTACTGGATAAGCTCGGCTATAAGCTTACCGATCCGGGCCGCTATCAGAACCTCACTGACGATTTCAGCGCGCAGATCAACGCGTTCAAAAAGGCCCAATGCGACATCATCACCGGCGTGGTGATCCCGCCGGACTTCACCACGTTCTGGAACCAGGCGCTGCAGCAGGGCTTCAAGCCGAAGGCCGCTTCGATCGGCAAGGCGATCCTGTTCCCAGTCGCGGTCGAAGCCTTGGGCAAGAACGGCAACAATCTTTCCTCCGAGGTGTGGTGGACGCCGAGCCACCCGTTCAAATCCTCGCTGACCGGACAGTCGGCGAAAGCGATCGCCGATGCCTATGAGAAGAGCTCGGGCAAGCAGTGGACGCAGCCGATCGGGTTTGCGCACGCGCTGTTCGAAGTCGCCGTCGATGCGCTCAAGCGTTCGGGCGAGGTCGACAACAAAGCGATTGTGAATGCGATCGCCGCGACCAAGCTCCCGACCGTGGTCGGTCACATCGAGTGGGGCCAGAAGAACCTGCCGCCCTTCGCGCAGAAGAACATCGCCAAGACGCCGCTTGTCGGCGGCCAGTGGCGCCTGCGCGACGGCAACAAGTACGATATCGTCATCACCGACAACAAGACCGCGACTGAAATTCCGGTTGGCGGCAACATGGAGCCGATCGCCTGAGGCCAGGCCGGCGCGATTCCGAGCGGCCGCAATCCGCTCGGGTGCGATATGATTGCGATATGATGTTGAGCCCGGCCCGTTCGGACCGGGCTCTTTGACGGGCGGGCGCGTGATCCTCAAGCTCGACAATCTGACGCGATCGTTCGGCTCGCTCAGGGCCGTCGACGGGATCAGCCTCGAGATCGTGCGAGGCGAGGCGCTCGGCATCATCGGGCCGAATGGCGCCGGCAAGTCGACGCTGTTCAACCTGATCACCGGACTGTTGCGGCCGGATGCCGGCGAGATCGCATTCGACGGGCGCGACATCACCCGCGCGCCGCCGCGCGCGCGCTGCATCGCTGGCATCGGCCGCTCGTTCCAGATCCCGCATCCGTTCGAGAACCTGACCGTGTTCGAGAACCTGCTCGTCGCTGCCGTTCACGGCCGCCGCCAGCGCGAGCGCGACGTCGTCGATGCCTGCGCCGACATTCTCGAGCGCACCGGCCTCATCGGCTTCGCCGATCGCCGCGCCGGCGCGCTCAATCTGCTCGGCCGCAAGCGGCTCGAGCTCGCCCGCGCCTTGGCCGGCGCACCGCGGCTCCTCTTGCTCGATGAGATCGCCGGCGGGTTGACCGAAGCCGAATGCGGCGAACTGGTCGCTTTGGTGCGGGAGATCAACCGGTCCGGCATGACAATCATCTGGGTCGAGCACATCGTGCACGTCCTGGTCGCCGTCGTGTCCCGTCTGGTGGTGCTCAACTTCGGCCGCAAGATCATGGAAGGCGAGCCGCGCGCGGTCATGGCCTCGGACGAGGTCAAGGAGATCTACATGGGCATTGCCGCGTGAGCCGCCCCCGTGACCGTGCTCGAG
>Ga0187769_10000491_pt1 | contig 21560 bp, 22 predicted proteins | sample 0116_SJ02_MP02_1_FD_133140 | JGI IMG/M metagenome (GOLD analysis project Ga0187769, IMG submission 133140) | Tropical peat soil microbial communities from peatlands in Department of Meta, Colombia - 0116_SJ02_MP02_10_MG | ecosystem: Environmental > Terrestrial > Soil > Wetlands > Peat | place... | reverse complement strand
CGTCAAGGTCAAACTCCCTCCGAAGCCCGAAAGCGTGTGACCGAATGGGTCTGCACCTGATCGACATCTACCGGAGCCCCAACATAGGCGTCTTTCTGAAAGGGAACGAGAAGTTCCTCCTCGTCCCGAAGGGGCTCGCCCAAACGAAGACCGACAAGCTCTGCGCCGACCTGCAGTTGTCGGCTGTTCCTGCATCCATTGGGGAGTCGAGGCTGCTGGGGCCGCTGGTTTCGATGAACAGCAACGGGATACTCGTTTCGAGGCTTGCCGAGGACGTCGAGGTCCACGAGATCAAAGCAGCAACCGGCATGAACGTCTCGAGACTCGACTCCAAACTTACGGCCGTGGGGAACCTGGTCGTAGCGAACGACAAGTGCGCGCTTGTGTCTCCGGTCTTCGATCACGCCGTTCTGTCGCAGGTCAGGGACGTCCTCGGGACCGAAGTGGAGCGGATGCCCATCGGAGAATACCATCAGGTCGGCTCCTTCGTGGTGGCTACCAACAACGGCGCCGCGGTCTATCCCGGTCTCGACGAGAAGGAAGTAGGAAGGATTGGCTCGTTGCTCGGCGTCGACGCCTACCCCACATCCGTGAACAGCGGCGTCCCCTACGTGGCCTCGGGCCTCATCGCCAACTCGAGGAACGCCATAGCGGGGAGTCAGACGACGGGGCCTGAGCTTGTCTTTATAACGCGGGCACTGGGCGTGTGAGCTCCTCCCTTGAGCAAGCGTCAGCCCACTGCCGAGGAAACGGTGAACGCACTCGTGGTGGAGGTCAGGGTCCTCGAGGGAACGTACAACGAGCTCACGGCGAGGCAGAACCTGCTCGAAAGGGCGCTCTTGGAGGGCCGAGCGGCCCTCGAATCAATCAAGGGTCTGGACGGCATGAGCCCGGAGGTCCTCACCCAGATCGGAGGCGGGGCCATGCTCCACTCAGCGCCGCCGTCCACCGACAGGGTGCTGATCAACGTGGGCGCGAACATAGTGATTGAGAAGTCGAAGGAAGAGGCTGTCGCAATGCTCGAGGAGAGGGGCAGGGACGTGGAGAAGACCATCGTCTCTCTCGTGGGTCAGAGGAACGAAATTGCCGACAGGCTGAACGCCGACAGGGACCTGCTGAACAACCTAATGGCGAAGAGCCAGGAGTAGCACTTGTTCGACAGGCTGAAGCAGGCGTTCTCAGCCGTCACAAGTGCTGTAAGAGAAAAGCAGCTCAGCGATAAGGACCTCGACGACGTCGTCTTCAACTTCCAGATTGCCCTGATAGAGAGCGACGTCGCCCAGAGCGTCGCAGAAGCGCTGACCAACGAGGTCCAGAAGAGCCTCGCGGGCACAAAGGTCGACAGGTCCGCCGACCCGTCAGAAGTCGTCGGTGAAAGGCTCACGGCCGTTCTTGAGGCGGCTTTCGCGAAGGCAGGTTCAGTCGATCTCGTGGCGAACATCAAAGACAAGGCGAAGAGTACGGGGGAGCCGTACACCATCCTCTTCCTTGGGATAAACGGCACAGGCAAGACGACGACCGTCGCGAAACTGGGAAGTTATCTGCAGAAGAACGGATTATCCGTCGTCTGTGCAGCCGGGGATACGCACAGACCCGGTGCCATCGAACAGCTCACGGAGCACGCGGGGAGGCTGCAGCTGAAGGTCATCTCGCAGCGCTACGGCGCCGATCCAGCCGCCGTCGGCAGGGACGGGGTCTTGTATGCCAAGGCTCACCACGCAGACTCCCTCCTAATTGACACCGCCGGGAGGATGCAGACCAACCAGAACCTTATGGAGGAGATGGCCAAGATTGTCAGGGTGGTCAAGCCCGACTTCCGTGTCTTCGTCGCCGATGCCCTGACGGGGAATGACGCCGTCTCGCAGGCTGAGCTCTTCAACCAGCATGTGGGTTTCGATGGGGCCATCCTGACCAAGGCCGATGCAGACGTCAGGGGAGGGGCGGCCCTTTCGATAGTCTACTCGACCGGGAAACCTGTCATCTTTCTTGGTGTGGGTCAGGGGTATGGGGACCTTGTCCCGTTCGACAGCAAGAAGTTCCTCGAATCGCTTCTGAAGGCTTAGTCCGGTCTCAACGCGTCCCTGGGATAGGTGCTCTTCGCCCTGTCAGCCCTGGCCCTGTCGATCTCCACGGTCACGAACGGACGACCACTGGACGTAAGCGCCAGTACCTCAGCGTCGGGGCCCACGACCCATCCTCTCCCTCCGAACGTCGCCGCTCCGTGCTTCCCCAACCTGTTGGAGGAGGCACAGTATGCCCCCGCGACCACTGCGGCCGTCTTTCCTCCGGAGAGCCACTTGTCGATGTTCAGTCCGGTGCAACGCGGCGCCACTATGAGCTCAACTCCGCGCTTCCCGTAGGACCTTGCGTTAGGCATGGACCAGAGGTCGCTGCAGATCATGAACCCGGACTTCCACTCTGAAACCCCGAACGGGGTGAAAGGCTCGCCTCCCCTCTGGTACCAGCGTGCCTCGTAGTAACCCGGCTCGTTGGGTAGGTAGTTCTTGAGGTGGACACCCTTCGCCCCCGCCTTCTCGTTCCAGACGAACCCTTCGTTGAGCCTCCTTCCTCCCCTCTCCACCGGTCTCGAGGCCAGCACCACCGAAGCTCCGAGTTCCGAAAGTCTCCCTAGCCAATCACTGTGCCCATGGACCGCGTCGCTCCATGTCTCCTGCACGAACTTCGGGCCTGCGCAGAACCAGTCGTAGAACGGCATTTCCGGCAGGAGCACAAGGTCGCTCTGATGCCTTTTGACGTGCCGTTCCAGTCGGGTCCACTCCCGCTCGAACCTTACTGGGTCATCGGGCATTTGGGTGACTGTGACCTTCAACGCATCGCGACCCTTGGAGCCGCCCTCTTATCCTATTCTCTAGGCTGAGCTCTCGTACAGCTTCCTTTGCTCTTCGCCGATGAGCTCGGTGAGCGCCTCGAAGGCCCTGCTGGCATCCTTCATGTCCACCACCATGATCGTATCTGTGTAACAGCTGACAGTATCTTCGACGTTTACCTGCCTCCTCCAGAGCTGGTTGTAGAAGGCGCTGATGCACCCCGGGGTGGTGGTGATTTCTTTGGGGCTGTGTACAGTGATCGCTGCTCCTTCCTCCCCCTCCTCTAGCACCTCGGCTCCCGCCAGAGATCTCCTTACCCTAGAATGGAGCCGCTGGTCGAAGATCAAGGTAATCGAGGAGAGGGACTCGGAGACCTGGATGAAGTCGTTGGGGTAGGTCGAGAGGAGAGTGCTGACCGTCTGAACAGTCCTCTTCGTCTTCTCCACAGAGAGACTTGACACGTGGGTCTTTACACTAACTGCGCTTCTCGCTATCACCCTACCGACCCTAGGGGAGCTCGCTGAGTATGCCCCCATCAGCCTCTTGAGGGCAGTCGCGATACCCACCTCGCTGACGTCCTTCACCCGCCTCCCTGTCCGAGCCGCGACTTTCGGGACGAGCATCCTAGCGAGGGCGCTGAGGTTCAGGTAGTCGCGGGTGATCGCATCCTGAATCGAGAGGTCTGACCCAACTTCGTCCTTGACCGCCCTGGTAACTGAGACCCCTCTGACCAGTTTCTGGTCATGCCTGGCCAATTTGTAAAATTCCTGTCCATAACCTATAAAAGTATTCCAAAGACACTCGCTTTACAAATTTGCACCGGACCGTTGCCCTCGCTTTTTCCGGAGGATTGGACACATCAGTCTGCGTGAAGTGGCTTCAGGAGAAGTACGACGCGGACGTGGTGACCGTTACCCTTGACCTAGGTCAGAGGGACGACATGGAGCTGATTGAAAAACGCTCCAGGCAGATCGGAGCGAAGAACCACTATACCGTCGACGCGAAGGATGAGTTCCTCCATGACTACGTTTGGCCGGCAATCACAGCGAACGCACTCTATGAAGGAGCCTACCCTCTAAGCACCGCCCTTGGCAGGCCTCTCATCGGGAAGAAGCTCGTCGAGGTCGCCGAGAGGGAAGGCGCTGACGCCGTAGCCCATGGTTGCACCGGCAAGGGAAACGACCAGGTGAGAATCGATGTTACCGTCAGGGCGATGAACCCCTCACTCGAGGTCATCGCGCCAGTCCGCGAGTGGAACATGAGCAGGGACGAGGAAATCGTCTACGCCCAGAAGCGGGATATCCCGATCAAGCCCTCCAAGTCGATTTACAGCGTCGACCAGAACATCTGGGGGCGTTCCATCGAGAGCGGCCCGATGGAGAACCCCAATGTCGAGCCTCCGTCCGACGCCTTCGAGTGGACTGTGTCCCCCGAGGACGCTCCTGACGAGCCGGGGTACCTGGACATCGTGTTCAGGAACGGCGTCCCCACGAGAGTGAACGGGAGGGCGATGGAGCCTCTAAAGCTCGTCAGCTACGTCAACCAGTTCGCAGGCTCTCACGGCGTCGGAAGGATTGACCATATCGAGGACAGGCTGGTCGGCATAAAGTCACGGGAAGTCTACGAGTGCCCGGCAGCGTCTGTGATCATTCAAGCGCACCAGGACCTGGAGAAGCTCGTCCTCACTCGACACGAGCTTGGCTTCAAGGCGATGGTGGAGAAGGAGTGGGCCTGGCTCGTCTATTCGGGCCTCTGGCTGGAGCCTCTGAGGCTGGCACTGGACCGGTTCATCTCAGCGACCCAGCACAGGGTGACAGGAACGGTGAGGATGAAGCTCTTCAAGGGCTCGGCCCGGGTGGTCGGCAGGTCGTCTGAGTACTCGATTTACGACGTAGGGCTCGCAACCTACGGCCGCGGCTCGAAGTTTGACCAGAAGAACGCCGTCGGCTTCATCGAGCTCTGGGGGCTGCAGTCGAGGGTTGCTGCCAGCCTGAACTCCCAAGTTGAGGAAAAACAGGAGAATGGACATCCGAGGACCAAGGCTAAGGAAGCCGAGTGAAAGGGCCCTCGCGTTCACCTCCTCGATGGCGGCTGACGGGCGCATCGCGCGCCACGTCATCGCGGTGAACGTCGCCCACATGGCTGCCCTCGTGGAGGCAGGCGAGGTCGATAGGGAGGCTGGGGCGAAGTGTATCAAATTCCTCATGGGCGCCTCATCAAAAATCTCTCCTGACGCCGTGGCCGAAGATGTCCACCAGCAGCTTGAGCAGCAGGCGGTGGATGCCCTCGGCGTCGGGACGGCGGGCTACCTGAACTTCGGCAAGAGCAGGAACGACCAAGTCGCCACCGCCATCAGGATGGAGCTGAGAGTGCAACTGAACGCGCTCCTCGGTTCTCTGGCGGAGCTCCAGCGTGCGCTGCTGACACAGGCGCGTAGTCACGGGACAACAGTGGTCCCCGGGTACACCCACCTGCAGCGGGCCCAGCCCGTAACCCTCGCCCATCATCTGTTCGCCTACTTCGACGCACTTCAGCGCGACGCCGAAAGAACTCTCCAACTATATGCCAGGGTCAACCTCTCGCCGATGGGCGGCGCCGCAATGGCCGGCACCCCAGTCAAGATCGACAGGAGGGCAGTTGCAGCGTCGCTGGGCTTTGACGGTGTAATCAGAAACGCGATGGACGCTGTCTCGTCCAGGGACGTCGCAATCGAGGCGCTCTCCTGCGCCACCATGACAATGGTCGATGGCAGCAGGCTCGCGGAGGAATTGATTCTCTGGAGCACATCGGAATTCGGATTCCTCGAGCTCGACGACGGCTATGCGGCGTCCAGCAGCGTAATGCCCCAGAAGAAGAACGCAGTCGTGGCCGAGATGGTAAGGGCGAAGACCGGTTCAGTCATAGGGGACCTGGTGGCCGCCTGTACAATCCTCAAGGCGCTGCCATATTCGTACAACCTGGACATGCAGGAAATCACCCCCCAACTGTGGCGCGCCCTCGACGACACCGTCAATTCGTTGGCAGCGCTGGCAGGGATGATCTCGTCCGCGTCGATTAAGCCCGATAGGCTTCGCAGTGCGATAGCCAACGACAATTCCACTGCGGTCGCCCTGGCCAACTACCTCGTCAAGGAGCACGGCATTTCCTTCAGACAGGCGCATGCAATAGTCGGCCAGCTTGTCAGGGCATCTGTCGCAACTGGGAGACCGCTCCAGGAGATTGCTTCATCCAAGATGGCATCCGTGTCGGCGAAGTTCGGAAAGCGCATCACCATCGAACCTAGCATTGCGAAGGATCTCCTCGACCCTAGGAGCTTCCTCGAAACAATCGCGACCGAAGGCGGTAGCAACCCCAAGTTCATCGCAGGGGCTCTGAAGGTCCGGCAGAAGGAACTCGCGCTCACAGACTCGGCGTTCCTGGAGACCGCGACGTCTCTCAGGGCGTCGGAGCGGAACCTGAAGGCAATCGCGTCGGGCATTGCCCGGGAGGTGAAAATCGTAGATTGAACACCAGCTGCACAGAATGCGGAGCGACCCTGGCCGTACCGAGCGACGCAATTGTGGGGGAGCTCGTCTCTTGCAAGGACTGCTCACAGGAGTATGAGGTGGCCGAGATTTCCAACGGCAACGTGCTCCTGAAGCCAGCCGAGCAGGTCGGAGAGGATTGGGGGGAGTAAGTGAAGGTAAGCATCACATTCGACAGGCTAAGGTGGGAGGAGAAGGCACTCAGCGAAGCAGCTGAGGCAGCAGGGTTAGAGGCGTCTCTAGTCGATTCCAAGGGCCTTGTCTTCGAAGTCCCGAAAAAGCACCCTGACCTCGGCGAAGTGGTCCTCCAGCGATGCATCAGCCACTACAGGTCGTCCATTCTGACCCTGATGCTCGAGGGCGCGGGCCTGAAGGTCATCAACAGCTACAACGTAGCGGAGACGTGCAGCAACAAACTTGCAACCAGCATAGCACTGGCGAAGGCCAAGGTGCCGACGCCGCGCACCTTCCTAGCGTTGACCTCTGAGGCCGCCGAGGAAGCCGCAGACAGGTTGGGCTACCCCTTCGTCCTAAAACCGTTCACGGGCAGCTGGGGGAGGATGGTGACCGTGGTGCAGGACCGAAACACTCTCCAGTCCCTCACCGAGTACAAGGAGGAGCTGGCCAACCCTCAGGAGCAGCACATGTACTACCTCCAGGAGTTCGTCAGGAGGCCCCCCCGCGACATCAGGGCGATAGTGGCGGGAGAAAACATCGTCGCCTGCGTCCACAGGATTGCCCCTCCGGGCGAATGGAGGACCAACGTGGCCAGGGGCGCCGTGTCAAAGGCGTTCAAGCCCGACGCCGAGCTGAAGGAGATCATACTGAAGGCAGCGGAGGCCGTCGGCGGAGGCATCCTTGGAGTGGACGCTATGGAGCCCGAGTCGGGCTACCTCGTCCATGAGGTGAACAACACGGTGGAGTTCAAGGGAGCCCAATCTGCGGTAGACACGGACATCCCCACCCAGCTCATCAAGTACGTTTCACAGGTCGCAAGAAGATAGAATGGTCCGAGTAGGAGTTCTGGCCGCTTCGGGTTACATTGGAGGGGAGCTGCTGCGCCTCCTGCTCCAGCACCCCGATGTCGAGATAACGGCCGCCACCTCCCGAAAGTACGCAGGGGAGTACGTCTTCAGAGTGCACCCCAACCTCCGAGGCATGACCGAGCTGCAGTTCACCGCTCTCGACGCCTCCAAGCTCACAAGCTCCTGCGACATCGTGTTTGCCGCCCTTCCCCACGGGGAATCGGTGAAAATCGTCCCCCAGCTGGCTGACGCCGGTCTCAAGATCATCGACCTCAGCGCAGACTTCCGGCTGAGCGACAAGGGACAGTACCCGAGCTGGTACGGATACGACCACCCCCGCCCCGATCTCCTCGAGAAGTTCGTCTTCTCAATCCCAGAAATCAACAGGGACCAGGTGAAGGGTGCCACCCTCATCTCATCGCCCGGCTGCATGGCCATCACAGCAATCCTCGCGCTTGCACCGCTGCTGAAGGAGAAATCCCTCGGCATAGACCGGGACCATATCGTGGTCGACGCTAAGGTGGGCTCGTCGGGGGCCGGCGGCAAGCCGTCCCTTTCAACCCACTTCTCCGAGAGGTTCAACGTAGTTCGGCCATACAAGCCGGCGGGCCACAGGCACTCGGCAGAGATAGAGCAGGTCCTGACCTCTGTGTCCGGAGAAAGGGTCAAGGTTTCCATGTCGGCCCACGCCGTGAACATGGTCAGGGGTATCCTGATCACTTCTCACATCTTCACCTCGGGCCAGGTCAAGCCAATGGACGTCTGGAGGGCCTACCGCTCGATGTACAATGGAAGTTACTTCGTCCGCCTTGTCAGGGACAAACATGGACCCTTCCGACTTCCTGACCCCAAGCTAGTGGTGGGTTCGAACTTCTGCGACATCGGTTTCGAGATCGAGGAGCGGACGGGCCGTCTAGTCGCCCTTTCCGCCACTGACAACCTGATCAAGGGGGCGGCGGGGAATGCAATCCAGTCGATGAACCTCATGCTAGGCTTCGACGAGAAGACAGGAATCGCCATGGCGCCCCTGCACCCGGTGTAGAGAATGAGAATCGTGGCCAAGATCGGTGGAAGCCTGATGAAGGAAGGGGTTCCGCAGAGTCTCGTTGAGGATGTTGCAGCGCTCGCACCGTCACACCAACTCGTGATAGTCCACGGGGGCGGCGACGTGGTAACGCAGTATGCCACCCGCCTGGGGAAAGAACAGCGCTTCGTAGTGTCCCCGGACGGGGTCCGGAGCAGGTACACTGACAGGGAGACAGCCGAGATTTACCAGATGGTGATGAGCGGGCTTCTCGCCAAACGGCTCGTGCTCGCCCTCGGGAAAGCCGGGGTGAAGAGCGTCTCGTTGGCCGGCCCTGATGGGCTGCTGATGCAGGGAAAGCGGAAGACGAAGCTGGTGATCGTTGACGAAAGGGGGAGGAAGGTCGCCATCGAGGGCGGGTACACGGGCAAAATCGTGGGCGTCAACGCATCCCTACTCGACGCCCTACTCCTGCATGGCTACGTCCCAATTGTATCTCCAGTGGCGGTGGGTGAGGAAGGGGAACCGCTCAACGTCGACGGGGACAGAGCCGCTTCGTCGATAGCGACTAGGGCGGGAGCCGATGCCGTCGTGTTCCTGACCGACGTGGACGGGCTCAAGCTGGACGAGAAGCTCGTCAGCCATCTGACTCCCTCAGAGGCGTCATCCCGGCTCCCGAAGATCGGCTTCGGGATGCAGAAAAAAGTGATGGCCGCGGCGGAATCAGTCGAGGCCGGAGTGAATGAAGCGATAATCTGCTCCGGAGCCAGAGCCCGTCCCCTCACCAAAGCGTTGGCTCACGACACATGCACGGTGATCAGCGCGCAATGAGTCACATCCAAGAGACCGAGGAGGCTTTCGGCGTACAGGCATTCAAGAAGTTCCCCCTTTCGATTGTCAGAGGGAAGGGATCAGTCGTCTGGGACGCGGATGGCAAGGAATACATCGACTTCATGACAGGCATCGGTGTCGCCCTGGTGGGCCACTCAAACGACGCAGTGTTAAAGGCGATCAACGACCAGGCCACCAGGCTGATCACCTGCCACGGTACATTCTACAACGACGCCAGGGCCGGCTTCATGGAGCGGCTCGTCAGAATAGTGCCGAAGAGTCTGAACAAGACGCTCTTGGCAAACAGCGGCACCGAATCGGTCGAGGCTGCCATCAAACTCGCAAGAAGACACACGGTCAGGAAGAAGATCGTATCAATGAAGGGCGCGTTCCACGGGAAGACCTACGGATCCCTCTCGGCCACATGGAACAAGAAGTACAGGGACCCATTTGGGCCCTTGCTGGAAGGGTTCGAATTCGCTGAGTATGGCGACCCCACCTCGCTCTCTCAGCTCGTAGACAACGACACGGCTGCGGTCTTGGCCGAGCCCGTGCAGGGGGAGAGTGGAATCATCGTCCCTCCGTCTGACTACTTCAAGCAGGTCAGGGAGATATGCGACCAGAAGGGCGCGCTGCTCATCCTGGACGAGATTCAGAGCGGCCTCGGGAGGACGGGAAAGATGTGGGCGTCTGAGCACTGGGGCGTCGTCCCCGACATAATGACTGTCTCCAAGGGGCTAGGCGGAGGTCTCCCGATCGGAGCCGCCATCGCAACCGACGAGGTGGCGTCGAGCTTGAAAGGGGGGGAGCACACGAGCACCTTCGCGGGGAACCCACTCTCCTGTGCGGCCGCCTCGGCCACACTTGATTTCATCACCCAGAACGACCTCCCGCGACAGGCGAGGGAGAAGGGCGAGAAGATGAAAACCGGTCTCTCCAAGATTGCATCCGAACACAGGCTCGTCAAAGAGGTCCGGGGGCTCGGGCTGATGCTGGCAATGCAGACCCGCGTGGACATACACTCACAACTGCTCTCGGCCGAGGCGAAGGGTGTCATCTTCGCATACTCGGGGAGGGACACGTTCAGGTTCCTCCCTGCCCTCGTCATCGACGAGAGCCAGATATCCAGAGGCCTCGAGGTGCTCAACCAAGTTATAGGGGAAGAAGAAGCGAACAGGCTCCCGTAGGCCGGTTACAGCCAGGGCGAAGCAGTTTTATGCGAGTTGGGCACGCCACTCCAGCGGGTGGATGCACCATTTGCTCACGGAGCAAATCGTGAAGATGGACTGCGACAGGTGCAGGCTACGGACTGAACACTATCTTCTCGATTACGGCGATACTCCGATGCTCTGCCGATGCCTAAGGTGCGGTCAAGTTAGGAAGTACCCCGGACTCTCTGGTCAGACCAAGGAACCCTATCCGGAAGACAATCGCAAACCAATCTATGTGCTGTAGATCTGAGTGCTGACAGGCTGCCTTTAGTCTCCTCGCCTAGCACAGTCGATGCCCGCCAGATATCCGAAGGTGATGCACGGCCCAAGTGTCGTGCCAGAGCCTGCACCTGTTGTTCGGAACCCAGAGCTGTCCTCCGGAAAGGGCTAAAGAGCCTCCGAACTTCCTCCCTCTCTCCAGCACGACGACGCCGGCTCCCTTCGACGCCGCAGACAGGGCAGCTGTCAGCCCACTCGCTCCAGAACCTATGACGACCACGTCGTAGGAAGGCCGCAACAAGTCTCCATTCGGTCCGCCCAGACCTCTAGTTATCACAGAATCTCGTTGGTGATCGTGATTCGCCCTCAGATGAGTCCAGACCGAGTGCACGACCAGCCCAGCCATCAGGGTCACCACGCCGACCAGCAGTGACTGCGTTCCAAGCCCGAGGAGCATTGCCGCGGAGAGGACCACAGAGAACGCCTGGACCGAAGGGTAACCGGGAGAGGAGAAGCTCGTGGAAGTATGCTTCCTCCTTGCGATCGCGACTTGCACCCCTGTAAGCATGTATGAGAAAACGACACCGAAGTTGGCGACCAGCGCTATACTCTCAACGTTTCCCAGACCAAGCGAGGCAATCATCACTATGGCTACAACAAAGGCGGGTGTCTTCGAACCCACTCCGAGCCGGTATGGGAGGAGATCATCCTCCCCCATCTGCTTCATAGTCCTCGATCCAGCAATTATCATCGAGAGTGTCACGGCGAGCGTGGCAGCGAGCGCTGCAGCGTCTACCGCGTAAGAAACAGCCGAGGGTGCCCCGACAGAACCCAGAGCGAGCGAGAGGGGATTGGAAGCTGTGCCGTACGCGGCCCAGTTGAGAGCGAGGAGGAGGGCGAAAACAACGAGAACGTACAGTGCTGTGCTGATCCCAATCGAGGCGATGATCGCCCTGGGCACCGTCTTCCCGCCGTCTTCCACGTCCGGCGTGAGTGTGGCAATCGTGTTGAATCCCGAATAGGCGAAGAACGCTATGTTCGCTGCGACGAGCACTCCCATGGCTCCCGTCGGGAACAGAGGCGTGAAATTACTCGCCGAGAATCTGGCGAGAGCAAAGACGACGACAAGGAACACCGCGAGCCCGACGATCTTCACGGCTACGAGACCCACCTCCATTTGGGAGGCAAGCTTGATTCCCCCGGCTTCGATGAGTGTGAGAACAGCAATCAGAGCGACGGCCGCGGGGAAGTAGACCCATCCGGGGAGCCCCACACTGATGAGGTAGGACGAGAAGCCAAGCGCCACTGCGGCTCCGCTGATGGCATAGGCAACGAGGCGAAACCAGCCCACGAGGAATCCAATCGTGTCCCCCATGGTCGCCCTGGCGAAGCTGTAGACACCTCCCTCCAGCTCAGGGAATCTTGATGAAAGCTCCGCCGTGTTCAGACCCACCGTAATGGCAAGCACCGCTGTTATCACGAAGGCAAGCAGGGCGGCCGGACCCGCTGCCCCTATGGCCGAGCCTGCCATGACGAATATCCCAGCGCCAATGATGTTCCCCAGGCCGACGGCGACCGCGTTGGTGAAGGACAGCTTCTTGGCCATCTAAGCGCCGTACCCCGTTTCGTTCTGAAAAGATAAGGGTGTACTGAACGATGGGAGACCTACTAGGCTGAACGAGGTCGTTTGATGGAAGGGCAAGCATTTAGAGAGCGAATTTCGACTTGTCAAGCGGGGCACTCGTGAAGAGGAAACAGGTCGACTCAGAAAAGATTGATGAGCTTTTGCTCGGGCTCCTAAGAGAGGATGCGAGAGCGTCGAACACGAAGATCGCCACCAAACTGGGGCTTTCCGAGTCCGCTGTCAGGCGCAGAATCGACAACCTGAAAACGAGCGGGAGGATACGACGGTTCACAGTTGATGTGGACGACAGGGACCAGAGCAGCGCCATAACCTGGGTATCAGTCGATCCGGCGACCCCTACCCGGCAGGTGAGTGAGAAGATCAAAGGAATCAGGGGGGTCGAGTCCGTCTACGAGACGGCGGGGCAGTTCGACATAGCCGTCGTCATTAAGGGTGCGAACATCGGCGAAATAAACGCCACCATCGAAGGGATACGGCGCGCCGGGGGAGTCACAGGCACGAACACCACTATGGTCCTTCGCACAATTCGGTAGGTTCACTTTCACTAGCCTCCCCTCGAATTGCAACGCAAAATCACAATCGAGCCAAATAAGGCCCGCCCTTTCCTCCAAGATTGGGCAAGAAGAGTTCATCCAAGCGGAGCGATACAAACTCGTTTCTCGTTTGGCTGGGCAAGCTTGGAGAGCAATACGCCAACCTACAAACAGCAGCGGGACTGCAATATCGACGACGTACGATATTCGTAGTTGTCCGGCCTGTTATTCATGAGTCGATTGGTCTCCAATGGTCGAGAAGCCGAGGGTCGCCAACTTCCATAGCGTAATTCGCTAATTTCGGCCGAATATCGTTAAAACGACACCCGTCGCCACGGTGGACTCGGAGGAGCTTCAGCAGATAATGAATTGCATCGAATGCGACGCGCAGGTCGCCATCCCAGCTGACGCCATCCAAGGCGAAATTGTGTCCTGCAGAGAGTGCGGGACATCTTTCGAACTAGTGAGGGAACAGTCGAGAGGCCTCTTCACGCTCCGGCCCGCGGAGCAGGAAGAAGAGGACTGGGGCGAGTGATCGACTGGCGTCTTTTTCGCTACTCTATGACACAGTCCGCTGGGAAGAGAAAGCAATCGTAGCAGCCGCAGAGAAGCGCGGGGTCAGAGCCAACCTGGTAGACTCCAAGGACCTCTCGATCACCCTGAGTTCCGGCGAGTTGCCTCTTGCCGACAGGGTGGTCCTCCAGAGGTGCGTGAGCTACTTCCGTAACGTTCACTCCACTGCCGCTCTCGAGGCAGCGGGTCATAGGGTGGTCAACTCGTTCGCCTGCGCCTGGGTGTGCGGCAACAAACTGTTCGGGTCACTTGAGCTCGTCAAGCATCACATCCCAACCCCCAGGACTGCTCTCGCAATGGCGGAAGACTCCGCCCTGCGCTCCATGGAGCAGATGGGATACCCCGCTGTGGTCAAGCCCGTAGTCGGAAGCTGGGGGAGGCTGTCCGCCCTCATCAGAGACGGCGACGCCGCTAGGGCGGTAATAGAGGACAGGGAGCAGATGTTCCCCCTCTACCAGATCTATTATCTGCAGGAGTTTGTCAAACGGCCTCCCCGCGACATCCGCTCCTTCGTTATCGGAGACAGGACCATCGCCGCTATCTACAGGTACTCGGGAGGGACCGAGTGGAGGACCAACACAGCCAGAGGGGGCAAGGCCGAGGCCTGCAAGATCACTCCAGAGCTCGACGAGCTATCCATGAGGGCTGCTAAGGCGGTCGGCGGGGAGTTCGTAGGAGTGGACCTGATGGAGGGAGAGGATGGACTACTTGTCCACGAAGTGAACAACACGACGGAGTTCAAGAACACGGTCCCAGCCACTGGCGTAGACATCCCCGGAATGGTTATTGATTATCTGATTTCTGTGCAGAAGAGATGACCACGACCGCAGGCGGCCCGGTGAAGCTGCTCCTCGACTCACTGAAAATCTACTCGCCCACCACCCAGGAGGGAGAGCTCGCCTCTTTCCTCGCCGACAGGATGGGTCCCCTCGGCTACTCTAGCGTCCACATCGACAAGGCGGGGAACGCGATAGGCGAAATCGGGAAAGGAAAGACGAAGCTCCTTCTCTGCGGCCACATGGACACGGTCCCGGGCAACCTGCCCGTGAACCACAGGCAGGGTAGGGTCTACGGGAGGGGCGCGGCCGACGCCAAGTCCCCTCTCTGTGCGCTTCTCCTAGCGGGGGCCGCCTCCGCCGATTCCGGCATAAGCATCACATTCGCGGGCGTCACCCAGGAAGAAGGGGAGGGCGCGGGCATCGAGCAACTGATACGGAGCGGCGACATGTTCGACTACGCGGTGTTCGGCGAGCCGAGCGGGGCCAACAGGATTACCGTCGGCTACCGGGGGAGGGTCAGCCTCCACGTAACGATAAGGACAGCAGGCGGACACGCGGGCTCTCCCTGGGCTCAGAGGAGCGCCTTCGACGAGTTCAACCTCCTCCTCTCCAGGCTGAAGCGCTATGAACGCTCCAAGGAGATCCCCGGGGACCATTTCAGGTCCGTCTCCATATCTCCCACGCTGGTGAGGGCGGGGACCTATCACAACGTCATCCCAAACATGTGCGAAGCCACGCTCGACCTCCGCCTCCCGCCCTCCATTCCTTCCTTCAGGGCCGTCGAAGAGATCCGTTACTTTGCAAATCAGACTGACGAGGGTGCCATGATAGACATCACCGAGGGTGAGCCCACCGAAGCCTACGAAGCAGACACCGGCTCGACTCTGGTGCGTGCCTTCCAGAGAGCCATCCTTCTCAAGCTGAAGACGAAGCCTAGCCTGGTCCGGAAGACGGGCACGGGAGACATGAACACCTTCGCCCACAAGAAGAACACTGCCTGCGTCACCTACGGTCCCGGCCTGTCTCGAACGAGCCACACCGACGGGGAGATGGTGCAGATCAAGGACTACCTAGGGAGCATCGAAGTGTTGAAAGAGGCCATCCGACAGCTGGACGCCTTAGGTGCAGGCAGCGGGATATGAACGACAAGAACTTCCTTACACTCGCAGAGTTCACACCGGAAGACCTGACATCGGTGTTGGACCTCTCCGAACGGCTGAAGCGCTACCGGGCGGAGGGCCTCGGCTCGAAGGTCCTTGCGGGCAAGAGCGTCGCCCTGATTTTCGAGAAGCCGAGTACCAGGACCAGAGTCAGCTTTCAGGTCGCGATCAACGAGCTCGGGGGGAGCGCCATCAGCCTGAGCTCCAACGAATTGCAGCTGGGGCGGGGGGAGAGTGTGGAGGATACGGGACACGTGCTCTCTCGATACGTCCACTGCATAATGGCGAGAGTGAACAAGCACGCCGATCTCGAACACCTGGCGAAGTCGGCCAGCGTACCTGTCATCAACGGACTCAGCGAGCTGCACCACCCGGTGCAGATACTTGCTGACCTCCTCACCCTACGGGAGCGAAAGGGAAGGCTGAAGGGACTGAAGGTGGTCTGGGTGGGAGACGGGGACAACGTCTGTAACTCCTGGACCATTGGCGCGGCCCTGTCAGGCATCGAGTTCGTCGCAGCGACCCCTCAGGGTTACGAGTCTCCGCAATCAATAGTCAGCCTTGCTTCCAGCTTGGCCCAGGCCACCAAGGGAAGCATCAATATAGTCAACGACCCGGCCGCCGCAGTTTCGGGCGCAGACTGCGTCATCACTGACACATTCGTATCCATGGGGGAGGAGCAGGAGAGGCACCGACGGGAGCAGGCATTCATCCCCAGGTATCAGGTCAACGGAGCTCTCATGGCCAGGGCAAAGACGGATGCCATCTTCATGCACTGCCTCCCGGCACACAGAGGGGACGAGGTCACTAACGAAGTAATAGACGGCCCTCAATCGGTGGTCTTCGATGAGGCCGAAAACAGGATGCACACGGAGAAGGCCCTACTCTGTTTCCTCATGCTGGCCAAAAAAGACTATTCTGCCCTCACAGCCTGACCTCTTCCAGCCCGTACTGCCTTACGAGAGAGAGTATCTTTTCCTTGTGAGGCCCCAGCCCCTTCCAGTCCATGGCTGCGTACCTCACGGGGGCAGCGGAGCGTTGGATCATAAGTCCAACCATCTTCTCGTCGACGTCCCCAAGGGCGTACTTCGGGGCTACGAATGCGAACGCCATGTCCCCTTCTATCAGGAGCTTTGTGAACTTCTCCGGGTAGTGGGTGCCCCCGAACCCGATTGCAACTTTGGCCCAGATGGTCTTCTCCCGCAGACTTTCCATCAACGCGCTTCCTACCGCAGAAGCCGCTTTCTTGTCCCCCCAGTACTTTTCAGACGACCCAAGCTCCACGAATAGGACGGGCTTCTGGAGTGAGGTCGGCCCGTGGTGCGTCGCTTCCATGGTGATCTCATACTCCTTGACTTCGACCCTGTGCTTCCATAGAGCGATGAGGTAGTTCTTCAGGAGCGACGGATCTGCCCGTCCCAGCTCTCTTCCTGTTCCTCCGAACTTCGCCTCGGCGGAGAAGTTCCCCGTCGTGTGAGCAGTGAGCGAGGCGATGCCCGACTCGGCGCTGTGGCGGGAGAGGAAGATGTACGCCTGTGGGTTGAAGTACTCGTCTAGTGCCGGCGGGTGGATGATCATTCCTTCGAAGCGGGCTAGGAGGAATGAGTCTTTCTGGAACACAGGCTGGCCCAGCAGGTTGACGCCGGTCGACTGGAACCCCCCCTCCTCCACCAGGGCTTCTGCCAGGGTACGAGAGGCCAGGTCCGTGGTTGAAGCCACTATGACAGTCGCTGGCTCTCCCTGGGGGTTCATGTCGCCCTGGTCCCTCTGTCCAGCGTATTAACACACGATTGGTTCCTGAACGACAAGCTGAATCAAAGCAGCACTAAGCATATAAGCCAAGTTTCGAAGTCGCCCCAAAGGTTCGAACATGGGGGTCCGCGACTTCCTCAAATCAGCGAACGCGATATTCAAACTGGCCCACAAGAGTGACAGGGACGAGTTCTCCCTTTACCTGAAGCTAGTGGCCCTGGGGGTCGCCGTGGTCGGGACCATCGGATTCCTCATCAAGCTGATTGGAACCATCGCTTTCCACTGAGGCGAGCGTCTGGCCCATACCGGATAGATTGGAATCTTTCGTCTACCCTTTTTTGCTTGGTAGGTCTATGCCCAGAAGTCCGTGAACCGTGCCCGCCATCACTCAAAGTCGTATAGGTCGGGGAGGGCGAAAAATCCCATAGAAGGGGCATCGTGACGGTCCGTTCCGAGCTATGGTCCGCGGCGAGCGAGACTCCTCTGGACCCGGGCGCAAACGTACGTATGACCATGGTTGAGGGCCTCTTCGCGTGGGTCAGACGGCTCGAAGAAGACGAAATCGCCGTGCAGGGCGATACCGTTCTTCGGAGGCGCATTTCTGTGTCCTAGTAAAACTGAAGAATCCACCGTCCAAACCGATGGGGTTCGAAATTGGCTAGTAACCCAATTGTCCGTGAGATACTGAATCAATACAGACAGGTGTGGGCCCTCGGCCACTCTCTGGCGGTGCTCGGCTGGGACACAGAGACCCACATGCCTCAGAGGGGGGCCAGGCCCAGGGGGATTGCCTCTGGTCGAATGGCAGTGATGGTCCAGAAGGCCACCGTGCATATGGACGGCCTTGTGAGGAAGGCTGAGAAGGCGAAGGACCTTGATGACATGGAAAAGGGGGTTGTCAGGGTGCTCAGGAGAAGTCTAGACTATTACCTCAAGGTCCCTCCTGAGCTCGTTGACGAGATCCAGAGGGTTACCACAGAGGCTACCGTGGTCTGGAGGGACGCTCGCAAGAAGTCGGACTTCAAGCTGTTCAAGCCGCATCTTGAGAAGATAGTCGAGCTCCAGAGGAAGGTGGCGGAAAAGCTGGGGTACGAAAAGCACCCCTACAACGCCCTGTTGGACCTCTTCGAGGAAGGGTTCACCGTGCGGGAGGCTGACGCAGTTTACTCGAGGCTGATCCCACAGAGCAAGAAGCTCATGGCGAGGGTTGCGGCCGCAGGGGTCTACCCCACCAGGCACCCCCTTGAGGCAGCGAAGTACGACAACGAAGCCATGGAGAGGGTCAATAATGAGGTAGTCAAGCTGCTGAAAATGCCTGTAGACAGGTTCAGAATGGACGTGTCGACGCACCCTTTCACCACACAGATAGCTTCCGATGACGTAAGGATCACGACAAGGTACGAAGGTAGGGACTTCAAAGCTTCCCTCTACTCCACCATCCACGAAAGCGGCCACGCGATCTACGGCCTTGGAATAGGCGGGAAACTCGCTTACACCCCCGTCGGGGACGGGGCCTCATACGGTATTCACGAGTCCCAGTCGAGGTTCTGGGAGAACGTTGTGGGGAGGAGTAGGGAGTTTGTGAAGCTTCTCGACCCGATTCTGACGAAGAACCTGAAATTCGTGCGCGGATACGACGACGAGCAGTTGTATCTTTACTTCAACACTGTAAGGAAGAGCTTCATCAGGGTGGAAGCGGACGAGCTGTCCTACAACTTTCATACAGCGCTCAGGTACGACATTGAGAAGAAGGTCATCGCGGGCGAAGTCAAGGTGGCGGAAGTGCCATCGCTCTGGAACGATACCTTCGAGGAGTATCTGGGAATGAGGCCGAAGAACGACGCTGAAGGGGTCCTTCAGGACGTCCACTGGAGCGGTGGCTCGTTCGGGTACTTCGCCACCTACACGCTGGGGAACGTGGTCGCAGCGATGATCTGGCACAAGATGAAGGACGGGGAGTTCATCAGGAGGGCGCTCCAGAAGGGAGACGTGGTGGAGCTCAAAGAATGGCTGGGCGCAAACATCCACAGGTACGGGTCCATCTACCCCCCGAAGGAACTGCAGGAGAAGGTGTTCGGGGAGGCCTACAACCCAGAGAGGCTCCTTGCCTACCTAGAATGGAAGTTCCTAGGCTGAACCGAGGCAGTCAAGAGGACCTGAGCAACCTGTCGAAGAGGCTCGGGATGCGGCTTAGGACCTTGTAGGCAGGCCCGCAGATCACGCCGGGGGAGGGTATGCTCTATCCAGCTCGGCCCTGTCTTCGTCTGACATCATCCAGCTGGCAGCCCCAGCGTTCTCAGCGACATGCGCACTGGTCGAGGCCCTAGGAATGGGGAAGACGTTCTCCTGGGAGAGCAGCCAGTTAAGGGCCACCTGTGGGGCGGTCTTGCCATGCTTCTCTCCGACGCTCGACAAGACCCTGCCAGAGCGAAGCTTCCCGTGGCCGAGCGGGAAGTAAGCCAAGAGTGCCATGTTCTCCTTCCTGCAGTAGGGGAGTATCTCCTTCTCCATCCTCCTGTCCGCGAGGTGGTAGGGCATCTGAATCGAGGCTAGACGGTGCTTCTTCAGCGCGGCATTCGCCTCGATCATCTGCTTCAGTGAGAAGTTGGAGACGCCGATGTATCTGATTAAGCCCCTGTCGACCGTCTCTTCCATGGCAGACATCGTTTCCCCGATTGGCACGAAGGGACTAGGCTGGTGGACCTGGTAGAGGTCAATGTAAGCCAGGTTCAGCTTCTTGAGACTCCTTTCAAGCGATTTCACAAGCGCGTCTCGTCTCAGGTGTAGAAACATCACCTTGGTGGCTATGAACAGGTCCTCCCTCGACATTCCCTTGATTGCCCTGGCGACCAGAGGCTCTGAGTTGTAGATTTCGGCCGTGTCTATCAACCTGATGCCCGCGTCGAGTCCCGCTTTGAGCGCGGCAACCTTCGCCTCGGCTCCTCCCACGACTCCCATCCAAGACTTGATTATCCATGGGAAGTCGTAGTACGTTCCCAACCCAATTGGTGTCGTCTGCTTTCCCGTCCAACCGAAGGATTTGGTCTCCAAGGGGCCGCTCATCCACCGAGGGTTGTGCTGAACCCCCACCTAGACAAATCTTACTACCGAAAGGTGCTTCCGCCCTTCCTTGTATCGACACTCTGGAACCGTCGGCTCAAATCCGACGCAACGTCGGGGAGTCTCCGACCCGCGGTACACCCTAGCATTGCACTTGTATGTCTGCTGCCATCCTTGGACCCTGGCTTTAACAGAAACGCTATTGGCGTAGTTGATAGAACCTCGAGTCGCAAGAGCTAAAAATGTCAGAGTGGCATTCAATCAAGAAGGCGGAATTATGACAGCGACCGTGGATATTTTCACGCCAATCCACAAGGCCCTTCGCTCCATGCTCTATGGCCTCTCGAGTCGTCTCCAGACCAACGATTTCTCTGACTTGGGCACGACGAAGACACTGGTCAACGACCTTGAGAACGACTTCGCCATTGCTCAGTTGGCCGGGTGCAATCTTTGCGTGCTCAGCCAGCACGCCATGGATGAGGAGACCACAATCTTTCCCAACGGGCCAAGGCAGGGAACCAACTGATTGCTACCCTGATCGAGGAGCACCACGACCTGGCACGCCGCGAAGCGCTGCTTGCCCGGTCCGGGCACGCTCTCTTGGCAATGGAGAGCCCCGAAGGCCGGGTTGAGGCAGGAATACGGTTGAATCAATCAGCCAACGAGCTTTTCGCGGCCTACATCGCCCATATGAATCGCGAAGAGACCGAGCTCGTCCCTTGGATGAGTGAGCACTTTTCTGACGTCGAGTTGGTGGCTATGCGAAGCACAATCATGTCTCGAAATCCACCTGACCGGACGTTTGCGATTTTGGGATGGATGCTGCCGTCCCTCAACGTCCGAGAGCTGTCTGGCGTCATTCGTGAGGTCAAGGCGTCAGTGCCACCACAGGCGTTCAAGGCAGTCATCGACCTGTGCGAAGCGCGAGTTGACCCGACTAGGTGGGGAGAAGTCAAGCGGATTGTCGGTCTGTAAAGCCAACTACCGCCTGAAATAGAGCCTTCACTTCAGGCCTGTTCTCAGTTCGCCGGCAAACTAACGCTCAAATCCTACATCACGTTGGGGGAGGTTCTGACCGGCGGCGCCTAATATTCTCTCGATTGGAAGGCGCACCGCACAAAGCTATCATGGAACCAATGGGCGAATTGGCTGCCGCTCACGATGAGATACAGGCCGGTGCCGTTGAAACCAAAGGTTATTAGGCCAACAAAAATCGGGCAGTTTCCAAAGTGTCGGTTATGAGCGAGCCAGAGAGAAGCAACTCCATATTCCCGGTGAAGACCACCGGGGGGCAGGAGAAAACGGTGGCCACCTTCGTGGCCAATAGGGCGATACAGAAGAAGAAACCCATCTACTCGGTGCTCGCGCTGGACACATGGAAAGGGTACGTCCTCTT
>Ga0187769_10000490_pt1 | contig 21577 bp, 20 predicted proteins | sample 0116_SJ02_MP02_1_FD_133140 | JGI IMG/M metagenome (GOLD analysis project Ga0187769, IMG submission 133140) | Tropical peat soil microbial communities from peatlands in Department of Meta, Colombia - 0116_SJ02_MP02_10_MG | ecosystem: Environmental > Terrestrial > Soil > Wetlands > Peat | place... | reverse complement strand
TCGTCCGTAATGCCAAGACATAATGCGTTCGGGCTGAAGTTTGAATACGACCCGACCCTCCTGCTTTACTGCTTCGCGGAGCCATTCCCTTCCTTCCCGTTCTCCGTATCTGGTCGAGATTCGTTCTAACCAAATATCCCGGTTCGTGTGAACGAGCTGAACTATTCCAAAGGCACAAACGGCACGGTAGGGGCGATCGTCGGATGCGATGCTTAAGGCGACATGCGAGTTCGATTTGATATGATTACTCTTAACTCGCCCTCGCCTCGTCGTGAAGTAAAAGCAGCCGTCCTCGTAAACGTACCAGATTGGACTGACGCGAGGGTTTCCATCCGCCGAGACAGTTGCAAGGTGAGCCAACCTCTGCTCGCTGAGAAACGTCGTGAGTTCCGATTTCGTTAGTGGCGTATAAGTTCACTTCAAGCGTCTGCAAATGCTCTTTGTTATTCGTCTAGGATATTCAAAGTTGTCCCACAGTCAACGGTGTACCGAAACGGTCGAGATACGCAACCTCATTGAGAGGTTTTCTATTCTTCTTCCCAATAATTTTCCTAGTCGGATACCCGAAACCGACGACCGCGCTTGGGTTCAACTCCTTCTTGATACCGAAGTCGCGCTCCAGTCCTTCTCGATCGACTCCCGTATAGATTCTGGAGACTACGCCGAAATTCCACGCAGCGATCTGCATACTCTCTACCGCCCTGCCTGCATCAATCAAATGGAACGGGTACCTGGGGTTTGTGAGGATTATCACTGCGAAGTTAGCGCCTTTGACCCACTGACCCGTCGTGCTATCGTTGGCAAGGGTTTTGAGACGATCGCGTCCTTGAACGAGAATGAACTTCCAGTGTTGATTGTTCATCCCGCTCCCTGTGAGCCGGGCGGCCTCAATGACCTTCAGTTTAATATCCGACGACACCGGTTTATCGGCGAACTCGGCGACGTCCAGCTTCGAGACAACTGCATCGTAGGCGTCCATTACGGCACCTAAACCTAACTGGGTATTCAGCGCGGTTAAACTTCGTGTATACTGACCAAGTGTGTACGGCCCGTCAAGCGTCGTCTTGTGGTTTCCGGTTGTCCTTAGCCCTGCGTTAGCATGTAGTTCTTTACGCCTTTCTGATCGAGGTTGATGATCGCGCCTCGGAGTATGCCTTCTCCGTATTCGCTTCCAGGGTTTATGCATAATGTACGGCCGATTTTCACGAACCCTCGCGATTCATGAATATGGCCGTGAATGCCCAACATAGGCTTGTACTTCTCAATCACTTGCCGGACGGAGATGCTGCCTACGTGAATCATGCTTATCGATCCGCCTTTTATGACGGGCTTGAGGTTTGCGTCAAGTTCGGGCGCAAGGTCGATCGGTGTTTCGTACGGAGGGTTGTGGATGTTGAAGATTGCATTGTCCATGTTCTGAACCTTATCAATCATAGGTTGAAACTTATTGATTAGCTCCGGGTCTGGTACTTCGCGTGGGCTCTTCCATGGGGTCGTGCTGCACCACGCGCTTGTGATCATCTCATGGTTGTCGTCGACGGAAACGACTTGGTCCTCTGGATAGATGACGATGGGGGACGCCTTCAGAACGGGGTCAATATCGAAGCGATCATCATTCCCTGGGCTGACGTAGCATTTAACGCCCGTGCCTTTCAGGCGTTCCTCTGCGATGCCAACCCACCTCTTGACACCGTCCGCCATCACTTTCGAGAAAAGCTTGTCGACTAAACTCTTATCCTCTTGGAGTTTCTCGAATTCGGCAAGGTCAGTGGGGTAGGGGTAGTAACCGCTATTTCTGATTCTCTTTTCCAGCGCCTGTTTGTCTTCTGGGGTTTTTATGACCTCTCGTGTTCCAAGGAAGTCTCCGACGGACGTGCCGTCTCCTTGATCCACTATCGGAACAATCATTTTCCCAGTGATATCTCCGCCGAGGATCAACACGTTAGCCTGATAGAACTTGGCCGCGTTCAAGAATTTCATGAAGCAAACATCGGATCCGTGAACGTCCGACGTGAAGAAGATTCGAGTATTAGCCATGCGCCTTTCACTTTAGTTTCCATATTTAACGTCTCTCATACAATCTCAGTTGATGTGCCACATGGGCATGCATAATCTGAGCTCAGAAAATCTAAGGAAATGTCTCGAACGAAAATGAATTCATCGATTTCATCGTCGGAGGTATTGTTGAAATCAGCTCCAGGCAAACTCAAAAGTGCCAACGACTGTTAGAAGGCTACACTCATGAAGAGATTTGTTCTCGCAATAGACCAGGGTACGACTCGCACTAAGTCTGCGCTCTTTGATGAACACGGGAAACTCCGCGGCTTCGGTTCGGCCGAAGTACGAAAGTCATACCCAAGGCCGGGGTGGGTTGAGGAAAATCCTTTCCAGCTATGGAAGTCGGTGCTGGCTACTACGCAGGCTGCGATGCGGAAAGCTCGATGCCGACCAAGACAAATCATCGGCGTCGGATTGGATAATCAAGGGGAGACGATCATTGGATGGAATAAAGTAACAAGCCAACCCGTGTACAATGCAATCGTCTGGCAATGCCGGCGAACCAGCAAAATATGCCAGCAATTGAAAACCATGCCAGGCCTCAGTAATGAGATCCGAAGAAAAACCGGCTTAATCATCGACCCTTACTTCTCAGCGACGAAACTTCGATGGTTAATTGACAATGTCAGCAAAGCTCGTAGGTTCGCAAGATCACGGACTTTACTGTTTGGGACATCTGATAGCTGGCTCCTTTGGAAAATGACCGGGGGGCGTTACATGATTACGGACCCAGCTACGGCATCTAGGACAATGCTGTTCAACATTCACAGAATGGAATGGGACACCGATCTCCTTGATATCTTCAAGCTTCCCGAAGACGGTTTGCCGAAGGTCGTTCAAAATTCCGGCCAACTCGCCTACACGAATCCTGAAGCATTTCTTGGCATCGACGCCCCGATTTCAGGGCTGATTGTGGATCAGCAGGCGGCACTTTTCGGCCATGGTTGCTTCAAGAAAGGTAATTTGAAGAACACATACGGGACGGGGTGCTTCATGCTGATGAACACAGGCGGCACCCCCAAACTTTCTCACCACGGCCTACTCACAACCGTCGCTTGGGTCCTCGATGGGGCCAGAACATACGCGCTGGACGGCGGAGTTTACACGGCGGGCTCAGCAATTGATTGGCTGGTCAACAACCTCGGAATAGTAAAGAGCCCTGCCGAGTCGAACACACTGGCGTCGTCGGTCACCAGTAACGAAGGGGTCTTCTTTGTTCCGGCGTTTGTCGGCCTTGCCGCACCCTACTGGGACTCTGAAGCTACAGGCACTATCGTCGGTATCACCGACAGAACGAATCGTGCAAACATCGTGCGAGCTACACTTGAGGCCATTGCCTATCAGGTTGACGACGTTCTTCGTTGTATGAAGGCCGATTCAAGTTCGGCGGTGCCAAGGTTGATGGTTGACGGTGGGCCGACTGGAAATCGATTCCTAATGCAGTTTCAAGCCGATGTCGCGGGAATTCCGGTAGAGGTTCCAGAGTTCACTGAAGTGACGACGAAAGGCACGGCTATGCTTGCAGGGTTGGGCATAGACTTGTGGGACGACGCTGCCGATCTCATCGCTTCAGCCCGAAAGACCATTTACAAGCCCAAGATGCTGCCTCGTGAACGCGAACTCTTACGGACGGGTTGGAGAAGAGCCGTCGCACGCTCCCGAGGATGGAACACGTGACAAAAGAATTTGAATCGGACTCGCAAACCGCAGCGACGTGTTTGAAATGACGGCTACGTCACCGGAGAATAAGACCCTCTACGCCTACGTGGATGGAAAGTACGTTCCAAAAGATGAGGCTTCAATTTCCATTTACGATCATGGATTCCTCTACGGCGACGGCATATTCGAAGCAATTCGCGCTTATGATGGAAACGTATTCAAACTTCGCGAACATATCGATCGCCTCTACGAGTCAGCGAAATCAATCAAGATCGACATTCCGTTCTCCAGGGAGGAGTTCAGCCGATTAGTGATCGATGTTCTCCGCAAGAACGGATTAACGAACAGTTACATTCGAATCGTCATATCGCGAGGGCGCGGCCGAATGGGTGTCGACCCTAGAAACTGCACGAAACCGACGATAGTGATAATGGTTGAGCCACGAGAACCTCTCTTTGGTGGAAACGTGAAGGGCATTTCGGCCATTGTGGCATCGATGAGGCGGACACCGTCGTGGTCCCTCGATCCGAGAATTAAGACGCTAAACTACCTGAACAACATCATGGCCAAGATTGAAGCCATTGAGGCAGGGGTCGAAGAAGCTATCATGCTTAACGAGGAGGGTTGCGTTGCCGAAACCTCGACAGAGAACATATTTATTGTAAAAAGCGGGACCGTAATAACGCCTCATCCATCACAAGGCCTCCTGAGAGGTATTACCCGTGATGCCGTCATAAACGTGGCCAAGGAACTCGGGTACACTGTCGAAGAGCGGCCGATGACAGTTCATGAGTTATACAACGCGGACGAAGTTTTCGTGACGGGAACCGCGGCTGAGTTAGTCCCAATTGTAAAGATCAGTGGAAGAAAGATAGGTGAAGAAAAACCAGGCCCGATCTTTTCTAGAATACTCGGAAGATTCAAAGAATCCATTAAGAAATCGACAGAAGGAACCGCCGTCAACTAAGCGACTGTGTCCTGTGACAACAGAGTGTATGTAAAGCGGTGGAAAGCGTTAAATGTGCAGCATACGCGCAAGAAGTGGGGTAAGGTTTGGCAAGCAAATCAGTTTTTGTTCGAGACGCAACCGGGCTGGTTAAGGCAATTGGGCCTTTTGCCGCTTTCCTGTTCGGCGCTCAATGCATCAGTCCGCCCTCGTCAGGGTTCATTACTTATGCTTGGCTTCCGTATCTATGGCCTGGCTCAGACATTGTTCTGATTTTGACTATTGGGATGTTTTTCTCGTTAATCCACGCCGTTACGTACAGCCAAATTGGCAGTGTTTATCCGCGAAGCGGTGCCGACTATGTTTTTGCCAGCAGAACGTTGACCCCAGTTGGGGCTTTCGCATCAAGTTTCACGTTAGCTATCTTCAGCGGTCTGGTGGCAGGCTCGTTAATCGCTTGGATACCGAGCACGTTGATGTCGAGCTACCTCTTTGAAGTGGGAACCGTTACCGGGCAATCTTACCTACTGACTTGGTCGGGCATGCTGACTTCCGGAATCTGGGTTTTCATCATAGGAAGCGTCGCCACTCTAATCACTCTCGGGTTGATGTTGGTCTCTCCGTCGAAGACGGTTGCATACCTCAAGTACTCATTTTATCTCGCCATGATTTCCTGGGTCATTATTCTTGTCTCCTTAGCTTCTATAAACTCGAGCACCTTCATAACTAACTGGAACACCTTCATGGGTCCAAACAACTATCAAACGGTCATATCAGTGGCAGAGAAGAATGGTCTAACCTACCATTACGATACGGGTACAGCTTCGCTCGCCGGACTTATCATGGCCTTTTGGATTTACTATGGCTATTACATACCAACATTTTTCGCGGGAGAGGTGAAACGTGCTCCAAGAACTCTAATTCTGGGCAGCGTTGGTTCCCTCGTCTTCATGTGGGCGCTCTTCGCATTCGGCGCGGAGTTGTTGACTAGACTCACGCCAACGGCGTGGCTCGGTGCGGAAGGCTACATATTCTACGCGGCGCCAAGCGCAATGACGGCGATGCCCTTCATCTCATTCTATGCCGCCGTAGCTCAACCCAACCTCATACTCGGAGCAATCGTTTTCGTAGGATTCCTACTTTCGCTAATCGGCCTCTGCGTCACATACTTCTATTACGTTAGCAGGAGCATTTTCGCATGGTCGTTCGACAGGCTCGCCCCAGCCAAGCTGGCGGAAGTTAGGCCGAACGGAGCGCCCTGGATTTCCGTTCTGCTAATCACCGTTCTAGCGGAAATAGGCTTGGCCCTGAGTCAATACACTACAATATTCGTTCAGCTCAATTTCACATTATTCGCAGTGATTACCATGATGATCCCCGTCATTAGCGCGATCATCCTGCCCTGGAAGAACAAACAGGCATTCCAACAAGCCCCGTCGCTGGTCAACAAGAAAATCGGACCGATTCCCACAATCACATTAATAGGGTGCGTAACTTTCGGTTACCTCATATGGATGGTCGTTGCGAGTTTCCTCTTCCCGGCCGTCGGCGGATATGTAACCGCAGGTGTGATTGAACTGTTCTTAAGCGTGGTCATTGCAGGTGTCGTAATATTCTACGTTGCGAAGACACTGCGTACCAAGGAAGGCTTAGAACTAAAATACATTTACAGCAGCATCCCGCCTGAGTAGACGGGTCGGAATTCAGACCGTAATTCGCGGTCACTTCCCTATTTTGAAATATGAAATGCATCGACTCCATCGAACCTAGCTTTGGCTCCCAGCTCTTCTTCGATGCGAAGCAAGCGATTGTATTTGGCGGTGCGCTCACCTCGGCACGGAGCGCCGGTCTTAATCTGCCCACAGTTCAACGCCACCGCTAAATCCGCAATCGTTGTATCCTCCGTCTCACCTGACCTGTGGCTTGTCACTACCCCGTAGTAATTGCTTGACGCGAATTTTGCTGCATCAATCGCTTCCGTGAGTGAACCTATCTGATTCACCTTCATCAGAAGCGCATTAGCGGCTCCCGCATCTATTCCCTTTTTCAATCTGATCATGTTAGTAACAAAGAGATCGTCGCCGACCACCTCGACACTATTTCCGATCTTCTTGGTCAGCTGAGTCGTGTGCCCAAAATCCTCTTGCTCAAATGGATCCTCGATGTATAGTATTGGGAACTTCTGTGTTAGCTCTAGATAGAAGTCCGTAAGTTCTTCCGGTGTCTTGCTTCTCCCATCGAGTGTATACAGCCCATTTTCGTAGAATTCGGAGGAGGCGGCATCAAATCCGACAAAGACATCCTTTCCAGGCGAGTACCCTGCCTCAGAAATCGCTTGTAGCGCTAGTTCAAGTGCATCTTCGGTCTTGTCGATCGGCGGGGCGAATCCACCTTCGTCGCCCACGTTCACGGCAAGTTTCCCATGCTTCGATTGGATTACGGCCTTGAGCTTGTGATAAATCTCTGCGCCCATGCGGAGAGAATCGCTGAATGACTCGGCCGCCGTCGGTATGACCATGAACTCCTGCATTTTCAGGCCTGTCCCGGCATGTTTCCCGCCGTTGATAACATTCATTACGGGAACGGGGAGGGTGCGTCCCCTTCCTTTGCTCAGATACTCGTAGAGGGAAACATCCCCCAGCTGAGCGGACAGCTTGGCCACGGCAAGTGAAACCGCCAAGATCGCGTTCGCGCCCAATCTCGATTTATTAGGCGTGGCGTCAAGACGAATCATTAGGTCGTCTATCTTCCGCTGTGAACGCGGATCCATGTTCTTGATTTTCGGCCCAATCACCTTACCGATATTACCGACCGCTTTCCGTACCCCTAACCCGTTGTAACGCTTCGAATCTTGATCCCTAAGCTCAAGCGCTTCATGTATTCCGGTCGAGGCACCCGAAGGCACCGCCGCGGTCGCTGACATATCTCCTGCGGAGACGGTGCATTCGACGGTCGGGTTTCCCCTTGAATCGAGAATTTCACGTCCGATTACTCGAGTTATTTTCCGCGTGCGAACCATTTCTAATCAGCCAATGCAAAAAGAAAGCCGGATATCAACTATTGCGGCCAAAATTCAGCAACGAACAGCATAAGCGAGGTCTGGTGACGAACAAGTCAAATTCTCCTGCGCACCACAGCATTGTTCTTTCTTTATGGCTTCCAGTGCGGCTTTGAGTGCCGTCTTTGCGACTCCACGTTTGCGGTACTTTCTATCAACAATGAAACAGGTTATCCTCCACAGTCTCCTGCCAACGTCCGGCGCAACCCTTCGATACTGGTCGAAGGTCGTTCTCAATTCGAGGGAGTTCCTCCTTCGGTCCGTATTGGCACCATCCAACGGGTTTCCCTTCCAAGTAGACCAGTATACCATGTGATTTGCCATTCTGTACGAGTCTCCTCTTTTGCCTTCGGTTTCTCGCCGCTCTTCTGTTTCCGGATCGCAGAGGTTTCATTCTCTCCGGCAAGGGGTAAGGTCGATGGTTGTGCATGCACCAGCAGGCGTAGGCGCCGGTTGCCGGATGTGCCTAAACAACCGCTCGAAATCGGGCAGAGTCTCTTTTGTTAACTCCTTTGTGTAGTATTCTCGCTTTACCCGAGCCATAATGCCTTGTAAGTGCAAGAAGCTACTAAATCTGACCTGTTTCGAGCCTCAAAGGAGAGGTTCGCCTAAATGCGTGCATCCTTACTTACACTCGTTGCGTTTTCGCTTATCCTAGCTATCTGTGTCGGCTCGGTAACCGCAGTCGGACCGACTCAGTCGACGACGGATAATTTGAACGGAGTCTATTTGGTTAGCGCAAGTGATGGCTGGGCGGTTGGAAATTCAGGTACAATTCAGCATTTTGATGGATCATCTTGGACCCTGATTTCATCAGGTACCACGTCTGACCTCTTCGGAGTGTCTTTCGGCCCCCCTACAAGCCCCAATAGCGGCTCGGGCTTCGCAGTTGGCGGAAGCGGAGGCGTTGCAACTGCCCTTTACTGGGGAGGTGCGTCATGGTTCTCGATTAGTACAGGGCTGTCGGGCTCGGCTGCACAAAGTCTCTCCTCGGTTTTCGAGCTAAGCCCGACGGACGCGTGGGCTGTGGATTCTATGTCAGGAGCGTTCTGGCACTGGTCCGGTACCGCCGGGTCGGGCGGAGGATGGAACAACGTCGCCACCGCCTCTGCGGGACTGAACTCGGTCTTTATGACGGGTCCTACGGACGGGTGGGCGGTCGGAAACGGCGGAATCATTTACAGATTTCAGGGCGGAAGCTGGACCCTATACACAAGCGTTGGGCAGACGCTTAGCTCCATCTTCATGATTGATGCGACTGAGGGGTGGGCCGTCGGCGTAGGCGGTGTATTGTACTACTACTCTTCCGGGGTGTGGTCCGGCCCAATCAGCCCTGCACCGACAAACCAGAACCTGAATTCAGTCTTCATGCTGAGCACGTTAGAGGGTTGGGCGGTCGGCGCATCAGGAACTATCTTGCATTACCTTAACGGTGCCTGGACCTTGGTCCAGAACCAATCCGGAACAAGCCAGGACTTGAATTCAGTTTCCTTCGCCGGCAGCACCGGTTGGGCAGTGGGCAACGTTGGCACATTCTTAACGGTGACAACGCCAACTCCGTCTGGACTTCCTTCCGCCACTCTCACTTCCGTCTACCTCTCAAGTTCCGGCGACGGTTGGATAGTCGGATGCTCGACAGGAGGATGCGGCTCTGGAGCAGGCGAACCCGTACTCGTACACTGGAACGGAGCGAGCTTCACGCGTGGCACATCTTCAGCTACAACTTCCGATCTCCTCTCTGTCTTCATGCTAAACCCATCCGAAGGCTGGGCCGTGGGCGGAATCGGCACGACTTCCGTCATTCTACATTACACGGGCGGGTCATGGACGCAAGTGTCTTCGCCTTCGATAGGAGGAGTGCTGCGATCTGTGTTCATGATTGATTCAGTCAGCGGCTGGGCTGTAGGCGATAATGGAGCGATCCTTCAGTATGCAGGCGGTTCGTGGGGCGTCGTCTCTTCGCCTACATCCGCTACCCTACGAGCCGTTTTCATGCTTGGAGCCTCGGACGGATGGGCGGCGGGCAATTCAGGCGTCATTCTTCGATACGAAGGCGGTACATGGATCACTTACCCCAGCACGACTACCTCACAATTGAACTCATTGTATCTGACCGACGACTCAAACGGATGGGCGGTAGGAGCGTCCGGTACAATTCTTCATTACGATGGTACTGTATGGACCAGCGTCACAAACTTCGCTTCAACGAACCTGAACTCGGTAACCCAAGTCAACTCACAACTGGCTTGGGCCGTAGGTGACTCGGGAACGATTCTACAATGGACAGGAACCAGCTGGAACCAATACACGCCTACGCCCCCACTCTCAGGAACTCCCGACCTAAACTCAGTCTTCACTGTCTCGAACGGTTTCGGGTTGATCGTAGGCGCACCCTCCGCCCCTGGCGGCCAAGGGACAGTATTGCAGACCCCGAGCGTATCCCCAATCCCCGAAACAGCCTATCAAAATCTACTGCTGTTGACGGCTCTCGCAACAACAATACTTACCGTAAATCTACGCAGAAAACGGCCGCTGAAAAGAACACCGGGCCGCTAGGCTAGGGCCTTCTCCAAGCTCTATGGAGCTCTTCCACCCTTCGCTGAGTCACCCAGTCTTTGTGATGACGAAATCCCCCTCCGAAACTTCTGGGTATATGCAAGAGCTCGTGAATCAGAGTCTTCTCTTTCTCGACCGTTGGAAGAGGATCGTACTGCTCAGCCAACACCTCCACCGCATAGTAAGCTGGTTCACTGAGGGCTTGTTGCCATATCCTGGGGAGTGAATGCACTCTCGCTATGGTGTTGCTTGATTTTGAACCGTAACTCCGGTAGCAGTAGACACGGTGCTTCGGCACATGCGCGAAGCCTAACTTATCGACTATTCTAAAGAGAAGCTCCGAAACGTCGGGTGCACGCTCATAACGGAACTGCATGGTAAAGAGGGGTTTGTAGGCGTCTAAAATACGATTCCGTTGAGCGCATCCATCCGCTAACTACAGGTCCCTGCCCTCGCCGACTCCACGAGGCGTAAGGCCGTGTCCACCGCCTTCTCCGCAGAAGCCTCCCCGAAAACAATCTCAAGTCGGCGATCGTCCACATAGCTGTCGACCATTTTGTCCGCAATGCCGCCGCTTCCTCTTATTGCGATGATGGGGATCATTTTCTGGTACGCCGCCGATATCTCAATCATCGTTCCCGACCCGCCCTCCACGACGATGATAGCATCTGCGGAGTACGCCGTCAGAAAATCTCGTGCGTGGCCGATTCCCGTCGCAATTACAACGTCACAGTACGCGTTGGCCGCCTTCTTTTCGTCTTGTGGAATGATGCCGATTACAAAGCCGCCGGCTTCCTTAGCGCCCCGGCTAGCGGCTTCCATTACCCCTCCAAGCCCACCGCTCAGAAGCACGGCGCCGCGCTTCGCGACCTCCGCCCCAACCTGATAGGCCGTGCGATACGCGGTTTCAGAGCAGTGATCCTTGTCTGAGCCGATGACCAGAATCTGTTTACGCCTCGTCAACGCCCCTCACATGTGAACTTGGAACTAAGTCGTTGCACCCAACCTAGCCCTTATCTCTTCAACTAACGCCTTGACCGAAGGGAGCTGGATTTGCTCTAGCTTCGACATTATGTCTTCGACTATGAGCGCCTTACGTACTTGCACATTTCCGAGCAGGTATTCCTCGTACGCCCAAAGGAGCGCCTCGATCTTATCCGCGGCTTTCAGGAGATTAGCCTCCGTTGATGAGGTGTCTCTGACGGCTTTCCGTAGACTCAGATACTCCTGAGCCACATCACCAGGTAGCCCGCCCAATAGCTTTCCAAACCAGTCAAAGGCGCGGTTATCCATCTCCTCAGCGAAAGCAACATCCTGATGCTTGAATGGATGATGCACATCGCCTGTCCTGGCCTCTTCGGCGTCATGGAGGACCGCCATTCTCATGAGCCTCTCAACATCTACTTCCGTACCCAGTCTTCGTTCTAGGTCTGCCAGAACCATGGCGTACAATGTTGTAAAGTACGAGTGCTGAGCTACGTCCTCACGAAAATGGCACTTGTATACGCTAAACCGCCCAACGGTCATGAGTGACCTAATATTCAAAAGAAAATCTAGAGCGTTCGCCTTGGACAAAGAACATCGTTCAGGAAGATGCGATTAGGAATAATCTAGTTTTCTGAACTCTTGGAGTTGTGTGCGGTTTCCGGGCTTAGACAATCTCGAATGTACCGCTCGCTTGAGATGGTATCCGGGGGGACAAGGAAGCGTTTCAGAACGCCTCATTTTGAGCCGTCTCAACTATAAGCTGAGGCGTCAGTAAGGAGTGAACTTTGGCCTCTCTGAGAGCGTCTGTATCTTATATGGTCCGAGGCATTCGACCCGTGGTAGGCTGAATTTAAGCCAAAATACGGCTCTATTCATGCTTAATCACCCCTCAAACATGTGAAATTCGGAGCTAAAATGCCCTTGCGGTGTGCATGTGCTAGTGTCCAACCGAAAAATTCGCACCGCACTCCCTGAGAGCAACGAAGCTCCGACGGACAAACCGTTTGGGCTCCGCATAAAGGGTCGCATTGATGCGTGGAGGTGATTTGATGGCTAGAGAGAGTATGCTTACACAGAAGTCGATTATGACAGACGATACACTCTCGATGTTAACAGGTCAACCAAAGGGAGCTCTTCTGAGTTACACTGAACTAACAAAGAGTATGCACCAATACATTCGAACTAAGGGCCTCAGACTCAAAGCATGTCCAAATTGCAAGACACAAATCCCAGGCTACGCGACCTTCTGTGATAAATGTGGGAAGGATGTAGCACCCACACCGGTCGTGGCGAAGTAAAACCGTGCCGCCACACCAACTTTTTTTCCACAATTCCCACGATTATTCTACGCAACGTCAACGCATTGAAGCTAGAGGACGCCTGTACTCCGGGGAACAAATTCGAATTCCGCCATCTTGGCCTACAGCGGTCCAGGGTTGCGGTAGCTTGAATCTGTGAGTGCACTCATCGACAGTTTAAGCACTCATCGATACCGTCGATCCAAGAAGTTTCGCGTGGTAGACTTCCGCCGAAGTTTTGGTTTCGATGAAGTCTAAGGATGGCTGAGGCTGAAGGCTGCTTTGCTTCTTTCGCCTTTTGGTCCGTAAACCATCTCCGATCCTCCGTCAAGCCTAACTCGCTGACGTTAGCAGGATGAGCAGGAAATCTACGTTCTTCATTACCATTTGATTAGTTTTATGCCCCTTATGGTTTTGAAATGCGCGTCACGAGTTACAAGCGCTTCGTCGTAGAACATGACGATTGCCGCGATGAGTACGTCAAATTCACCGATCAGTCTGCCTCTATCTCTGAGATCTTTGTGTGTCCTTGCGGCTTCTTCAGCCGCTCCGAATGAAAGTTCTAGGACTTTCAAATTCGAGATTATGTCGCTGACCTTCGACAGATTCTCTTGTGGTCTTGAGGAGATGTATGCGCCTTTCAGTAGTTCATACGCTGTGATCATTGTAGTGGAAATAGGGCTTCCACTTTCCTGCAGTTCCCTTACCTTTTCCACAGCATCGGGCACGCCCTTCAGCAGGGAGACTAGTATGTCGGTATCAAGGGCTGCCATATCAAATCTCAATCTTTCTGGAAGATGAGCGTTCTCGATCTTTCATAATCTGCGAGAATATTTCATCAATATCGCTTCCCTTCCATGCCCCGGCGAACTGAAGAATGGACTTACTGCCCTCCTGTCCGGTCATCCTTAAGACTACGTCTGAAAATGATTCATTTGGCCTCTTGAATTTCTTCAGGGTGCCGTACGCTCTTTCAGACAGCGAGATTATTTTCGTCATGAGCATCCATATGTGTATGCGCATATATATGCGTTCAATCAATTTCCATCAACCTTCAGGTTCTAACGATTGAGATGGAGTTACGCGTTTGCTATCACTGTTTGGCAAAGGTTATCGCAAATGTGACTTGCCATAGCTCATGGTAATTCCCTCCCGCTGGGCTTAGGCAGGCTAATAATCAGCTGTGGGGTTGGGTTACGAGCGTGGTCAGACGAGTCGCCTGGACTTTGCGGTACGCGCTTGAGGGATCGGTAAGCTGCGAACCTCTTGTTAAAAGGTGTTGTATCCTGACTCCGAACAGTTGTTCGTTCTCCTGAAGGTAAGGCAGGATTAGCTGCCAGTCGGCTTCCGCCATGCGGATCAGTCGACCTCCGTTGAGTTGATCCTCGCCAACCTTACTTGAGGGATCTCGGATGTAGACGGCCCCTCCGGAGGCGAGTGAGAAGAGATTACCGCCTGGATAAGGTGTCTCAAGTTCGTGGATCTGCCCGTCATGTAACTGTATCCCATTGATGACCACAAATCCTCCCCCGTTCAAGGGGTCGCCGGCCATGAAGGATTCGGCTAGATAATCAAGGCATGTTCCATTGATCACGACGCGGGGACGGCCAACCGCGTTAATCAATGGTCGACCGGCCGCATTGCCAAGAACATACACCTCCCCACCCTTCGCGGCGTACATGAACGTCTGTCCTACGTCACCGTAAATGACGATCTTGCCGCTCTTCATTATCTGGGCTACTTGATCTTGCGCCGCTCCGTGCACGTAGATTTCTGCCCCGTCAAGACCAGATCCTAAGTAATCGCCGGGGTTTCCGAAAACATCCAGCCTGAATCCTCCGCTGTGCTCGCCCAACCCGGCACCGCAGAATCTTTGCCCTCGCCAGTCGAAGGATATCACGTATTTCCACCCCTCTCTGTACGCTTGGACAATAACCAACGAGGCGGAGTCGTTGCCTTCGGCGGCAAATCCTGAGACATCCAGCAGCAACGCTTCCTCGCCTTTTTTCGGCGCTCGCAAGGCCTGTTTGGTCTCTAGGTCTATCAAGACCCATTTCGAGTCGCCGTCCCGGGAAATGCCTGGGAATTCGCGGAGAACGGAGAACAATGCCGATTCAACCTCCGCCTTGATCCAGCCCTTCTGGCCTGAAGGGATTCGATGCAGGTTGTCGAGGAGCCAGGTCAAATGTTTGAACGTCTCAATTTTCTGATTAATACTCGTCCTGGGCTCATCTTGTAACGCGGCGAGAAATTTCTGGTCCGAACCTGAACCGCTGAGGCTGAGGAGTTTGTTGGCTAGCTCTTTCGGGGCTATTTGCTTAAGGGAGGTCAGGAAATGGTCCATCGAATGTTCAGGAATTGAGATTTCTCGGTCGAACTTGTCAACGCACTTCATCTGGGGCGTGTCGGACGAGCGGTCGACCGTGAACCGGAATGCTCCTCCGTCCGTGTAGCTTCCGCCCCTGGCGTTCCAGTATATGTCGGCTTTGCCGGCGAACCTAGGGTCGTCTGCGGCTAGACTTCTGAGGCATGCGTCGATTGCTTGACGTTCAGAGGCGATCAACCCAATCTTTGCGTCTCCCTCGCCTTGAAGTGCGAAGACCTGTGGCCTGAGCATCGACGTGTCGGTTATGCCTAATAGGTGAAGTTGGTCGCCGCCGCTTTCGCTTAAGCCGACTATGAAGAACCACGGCCCGTCGGGTGAGCCGTGAATATGGGTCGTTTGGATCTCACGGTAGATTCGCTGCTTCTCTTCCGGTAGCATGAAGAAGTCTCGTTCGGTTGTTGGCGCCATCGCTTCAATCAAGTACTCCATCGGGTAACCGTAAACCCGTTTCCACAGATCGAATAGATAGACGGCGACTTCCGTGTCGGTTAGGAATAGCGGGTATATGTTTCGCTGAGCCAAGTACTCGGAGATTGAGTAGTAGTTTGAGAAGTCACCGTTGTGGACCAAGGCTTCGTGCAGCCCAACGAACGGGTGAGCGCCTCCGGGGTGCCAAACCTTTCCTTTCGTTGGATAACGGTGATGCCCTATCCATACATGTGCCTCGAAGTCTTCGAGTCTGTAATACCGTATAACCTGGTCACCCCATCCAACAATCTTCAGAACAATCATGTCCTTTCCATGTGAAAGGACGAAAGCTTTCTTATCGCCGAATGAGGCGTAGTATTTTTTGTTCAGTGCGTAGCTGTTTTGATAGATGAACTCGTCCTCAGCTATTCGTCGGTCGGCTAAACCGTTTTCCGCCATGAACCGGCCAAGAACGGTTTCTTTCACTCTGCAGAAATAGCGGCGGACGTCAGGCGGCTTGACCTCTAAACCCGAAACTCTTCGGTAGTCGTCAATGGTTTCCACCCACGCCGACGATTCCACATCTAGGTTTGGATGGATGAATTCTTCTTCGACCGCCGCGCAGGACGAGCGGTCTAAGTAGGCGATTTGAAGCAAATAATCGTCATGCAATATCCTCTTCGAAACTCCCAACTGCTTAGGGTTCAGGCCGAGAGCAGCAATTCCCCCACCCTTGCCATTCCCACGATTCTTCATCTGCACAAGCGAAGTGAGGAAGTGTTTCCCGGCGATTGGAATAGAGCATGCGGCACCAACGACTCCACATCCGCCCTCCGCCTCAACCTTTCGACCGAGACTCAGGCCTTGCACAACATGTTTTCTTGAATCAACAATCTTGGCGGCTGTATCCAATTTCTTCACCCGTAGACGAGTAGGTCCGTTCTACCTCTGAGCTCACGGATTGATTTCAAACCCAAACTTCCAAGGAGACCCCGCCACTGCTTCGCCCACGATGAGTACAGATTAACGATTCTTTGTGCGCCCCATTCCGGTGTCATAAGTTGGCTGAGTTCAGGGTCGGTTGTTGTGATTCCGACTTGGCAGCCTCTACCACGTTCGCAGTTTCCGCATTGCGTGCAACCCACAGCCACGGCCTCGGCCGACCCGATTACGCAACCGTCGGCGCCCAGAGCAATGGCCTTCGCGACATCGTACGCCGTTCTTATTCCACCGCTAGCCATGACTATGATATCATCCCTGACGCCTTCGGCTACCAGATACCGGTGAACTCTCGGGATAGCATATTCAATCGGCATCGCGATGTTCTTCTTCGCAATTTCGGGGGCGGCACCGGTTCCGCCGTATCCGCCGTCGATGTGGAGTATGGTCGCGTTCGCGTAATAGCTGCCAATCGCAACCATATCAACATCTACAGGAGTCGACACCTTTACCGAGACTAGGCAGGATGGATTTATGGCTCGAATCCAGTCAACATGTTTCCTGTGGTCTTCAACCGAGTAGACGCTGTGGAAGGGAAATGGGGAGTAGAGGGAAGTGAAGGGAAGAGACTCCCGCATGTTAGCAACTTCCGACGTCACCTTGTCCGCGAGAAGATGTCCGCCAAGCCCAGGTTTCGCTCCCTGAGCATATTTGAACTCCACAACCCTGGCGGCCTGAATAGTATCCTCACGGACACCGAACATGCCCGTAGCCACTTGGGTGATCACGTAGTCTTTGTAGTCAAGGAGGGGTGGCGGGTAACCGCCTTCGCCGGTCGATGTGAATGTGTTCAACCGTTTGGCAGCTATCGCGCGTGCGAGCATGAAATTAAGGCTGATAGAACCGAAAGACATTCCCGCCCCGTAGACCGGTAATGGGATCGAGATTCTTGGGCCGAGCTTTCTTCGGTTTAGGTCGAGCGATAAGTCGATCTCGCTATCGTCGATTTCCGCGCCAGGTTGAGGGTTTTTGAAATCGAGACGATCGAATCCTCCGCCTGAATTCCCGACTTTGTATTCAAGTGAGGTTGGTGGTCTACCTGTGGTTCCTTGCTCGTAGGTCGCGAACAGTAGTTCTGGTGTCCACCGCTTGTTGCCGAATCCCTCCGCGATCCCATGTTTTAGAGTTGGAAGCACTTCAAGACCGCGATGGATGAGTTCCCGATGTTTTAGAACTGATTCAGTTTCTGCGTGCAATGTCTCTGAACGCCTCCGTCTCTAAGTCTTCATTGAACATGGCCCTGCCAACGTCGCCACGTAACCTTCTCACATCTCTGATTCCCATCGCGCTGAGAATCTCGATGAGTTGGTCGTGCCAAGAAGCGAGGAGGTTAACGAGACGCTGTTCACCCCAACTTGAATCGAATTGTTCGGGGGCGATCCTTCCGGTTTCCGGGGAGACACATTCACCTTCGAAACGGGCCTGCAAGGCTACGAGAACGGTCGTGTCGATCCCAACGAGATCTGTGCCACAAATGATCGCTTTAGGGACATGCTCCGCTCTTGTGATTCCGCCGCTGGCAATGAGCGTGACCGAATCGCGTCTTGATTCAAGGACAAGTTTCCGCTGAACTTCACGAATCAGGTCCTTGATGAACCGCGGAGCCTTAGTGTTCAACTCTTCTCCATGATAATTCGCGGTCAGATGTATCACATCCGCTCCTGCCTGAGCGAATCTGCTAACCTGGTCTGGCGCATGCTGAGTTAAGGGCAGGCGGACTGAGATCACAACTTCCTGGTTGATCTTCAGGAGTTCGTCCTGAATTTCGGCAAAAAGAGTTGGATCAACTGCTTCCAGTTCGACTAAGCGCGCTTGACGAATCAAGTCAATATTATCTTCTATGTCGCTAGTGGAGATTAGGGGAATGAGGCGGTGTCTCTGCGCTTCCGGTAGTTGGTTTGCCTGTGCCGGGGAAGCGATGAAAAATGTTTCAGCTCTGTCCGCAGCCCCCGCAACTGACCGCAATATGCTCCGACTATTCAAACTCGGAGGGAGGTAATCGAAGACTATGGGCAATGAGACCTCGACGGTTCTCGAAAAATCAGTGTGCTTCCCGTTCTCGAATTGCAGGAATTCTCTTTTACTTCCTACATCGACTGCGGTTGAGATGAATTCTCTGCCATAAACACCATCCCGCGTGGGTCTCACTATCTCGGACATATCTGTCCATATCGAATCCCAGCCCGGTCCCACGAACGGCCCCTTGTAGCCCATCCCCTTGATCGGAATATTTCCTGTCTCAGCTTCATACGCAACCGTAGCGGCAGGCGAACCAGCGGTAGTTGCTTCACGTTCCGAAGCCCAGTAGGAGTCAGCGAAAGCATAGAATTCGGGATTGCGGTCGACCGTACATATATCGGGGTACTCTTGAACGCACCTCATGCATCCGGTGCACCTCTCCTTGATTGGATTAAAACCGCCAAATCGCCCGCTGAACGTCCCGTAAATGCAGGGGCGGCTCAGTAAGGCGTTTCTGTACTCCTTTCCTTTGAGTTTCGGGCCGTACCGCAGCGCTTCGCTCAGGATCATTCTCGCTAACCCAATCTTGCTAACCCTTGGGTTGAACGGGTGAGGAAGTTTGCGCCGCGGCGGAGCATTTTCCGAATGGACGGAATAACGTTGATAGCTTGTCGCCACCCGGCTAACTGTGATAGGAGGCTTAAGGGCAACCTCAGTTTTGTCCAGGCAATTCAGCGCTCCATGACTATAACACTTAATGAAGCCGCACTCAATTCTCTGAACACATATAACCGTACTGCCGCAATAGCCAAACGATCGTATACTTTATACGTCATGCTACTGGCCATTTGTTCAGGAAATAGTGCGTAAGTTTGGCGCCCACTGAACAATTGCACACAGACGAAGTTGACAGAAAGATTCTCAACGAATTATTACGAGACTCTCGCAGGTCGTATAGATCAATCGCAAGGCGCGCGGGCGTTTCGGTAGGAACCGTCCTGACACGAGTTCGAAGAATGGAAACGGCTGGAGTCATCAAGGGTTACTCGGCGGTGCTTGATCATGAGAAGCTGGGTTATCAGCTGACGGCTCTCACCGAAATCACAGCGTCCAAAGGTAGGCTTCTGGAGATGGAGCAGGCAATTAGTAAACTGCCGAACGCTTGTGCGGTCTATGACGTTACCGGCCTAACTGACGCTGTGGTATTAGCGAAGTTCAGAAACCGCGAAGAGCTAAGCCGGTTCACGAAGAATCTGCTGAGCATGCCCTTCGTCGATCGAAGCAACACGCACGTGGTCCTAACGACGGTCAAGGAAGATCTACGGCTATTGTAAAATAGACTACAGAAGGCCTACAACCACCCCAAATTCGGAGCCCCCAACGTCTTTAATCTTGCGAATTAGGTCTGATGAGGGGTCAAGAGAAGGGCATCCGTGGCATCTGTTTTCTTCTTTGAAAGTAAGTTGGTTCGAATCGTAAACTTAAGTATGTCATGCCAAGGCAAAGGGTTTACTGGTACTGGAGACGGGTCGTATACACGAAAGAAATTCGAACCATAGCCAACTATAACGTACATATGCCAACCATTCCACTTTCCCTCGTGAAGCGGTGCTTTCAGTACAGGTATTGAAATGATGAGCGGTTGGCTTTTATCGACACATACTGCTGCAAAATTCGCCAACTCATCAAACGAGCCGTGAAACTCGAAGTCCTCGAAGTATCGCTTGTCGGCCCAAGAAAACTCGGAATCATTCTTTAGAACTTCTGTGATTGTCTTTAGTCCTATGCTGTCAATAGCTAGCTTTGTTTGCCTCACGAACTCATCCACGATATGCTGCTGAGTTACCGTTGAACTAGGCATGTGATACTTAGTTACGACCTCAATACTCGCCGGGATGCACCATCCGCGATCTATGGGTTGTCTGATTCCAAAAGGAAAACGGTCGGAATTCGCGATGAGCGCCATCCGAATCTCCATTCTTTTCTTTCTTCCTTTCGTTCTTGGCTTGCGTTCTGAATCAACGTTTTCCCTAAACGGGGACTATGCGGAGTGGCATGCTGAGGGAGTATTTCGGGTGGTACAGGGCAAGCTGCCCCGCTTTCATGCCTGCGTCAAGTTCTGGTCTTATATGGGCTTGAACTGATATAGAGAACGGAAGGAAAAATGAAGCGTTCGAAGCAGGTGCGAATGTCTCAAGAGGACTACAACTATAGCAGGGTTAGAAGGGTCGTTGAACGCTACCCTGTAAGTCCGACAGACCTACCAAGTTTTTGGAGGTTCTTCAAAGAAATCAACGCCAGACGACTTCGTAACACGAATGGCGATTCTCGGAAAATCAAAATCGATGAGATCAAAGCGAAATACCAGAAACAATGTTTGAAAACTGAAGCATTGAATGATATTGCTAGGTTAGTCTTCCCTGAAACCGCGATTTCTGTCGGTGGTGGAAACTAACCCAAAATCCCCCACAAACACGAATAAAACGAAGCGCCGACGTTGACGAAATGCTCGGAAGTTGCTTCATCCCCATACGTTTTCGTATGGTGATGCTGCCACCGCCAGTTTCCTTAAGCTCGCAGGAGAAACGGAAGGGCCACTTTCGCCCACTATTCACAAGACAACGGCTAAAGCGGTGCCAGGATAAATGCTCAAAATCGACCAAAACTAGCTCAAAACTGTGAGTAAGCTGGCAAAAAAAGGGCATCGAACCCGACGATATGGTGGGCCCGGAGGGATTCGAGCTTCAGCTCTTTCAGTCTCATGGCAAGGGCCCTTTGTGTCATACCGGGGGTGGAGTTCAGCATATCGTTGAATCTCTGTATCCTGTAGAAGCCGATGTTCCTCAGTACTAGGAGAGCCCACTTTCGGCCTAGAGTTCCAAGGCCCTCCCGTACGGGGCAGCCTGCCATGTCTGCAAAGTCGATTTTCAGTCCTGACGGACTTCTATAGGCGACTTTGTTCTTCATTTGTTTTCAGAATACTATGGCTCGCTTACTCATTTATTATCATAATTTGCCACCCGTGTGAGCACAATACGAAGTTAGACCTGAACTATTACGTACACTCTTGCTTGGTACAAATCATCGCCCTATTGGAATTTCCAAGTCAGGATAGGAAATGGCAAAGGGGCCCTTGGGATACGAACCCACCAATATCGTGGGTTCCACCCAGGTTGAGTTCTCTCACTCCAGTGGAGTATCCATGGACGCTCGGCTCACGCTATTGCCGCGTGAGTCTCCGCTTATATGTACCGGTAAATTGG
>Ga0187769_10000489_pt1 | contig 21603 bp, 14 predicted proteins | sample 0116_SJ02_MP02_1_FD_133140 | JGI IMG/M metagenome (GOLD analysis project Ga0187769, IMG submission 133140) | Tropical peat soil microbial communities from peatlands in Department of Meta, Colombia - 0116_SJ02_MP02_10_MG | ecosystem: Environmental > Terrestrial > Soil > Wetlands > Peat | place... | reverse complement strand
TGGTGGGCCACACCAGAGCGATGAACCAACACAGGGCTAAGCGAGTAGGGTGAACAGGGCTCACAACGGACGATCGCTCTAGCGACAGAGATTTCTGCGCGAACGCACGGGTGTGCGCAAGAACGAGAAGAATGGGCTCAAGTAGCGAAGAACAAGATGCAAAACCCAGTTGACACAGGCCGGCCTCGTTAGAGATATCCCGTTAATCAGGCATTAGGCGATCCGCCGGTATTCTGGTGACGAGAGGACTCTCGGCAATCGGAGGTCGCGCCTCCTCAATTGATAAGAACTAAGAACGCAGCTTTTCGCTTTCAAGTGTCTCCCAAACACTGCGCTTACGCCTGAGAGCGTGTTTGATCGGCTCGCGGCTCGTCTTGCCGTAGGGACCGGCTCGCCTTTTCCCCCAACCCAAGTGTTTCGAATCCTGTCGGTCGCCTCTCGAAGCCGGGGACGCGCCTCCATAACGGAAATGCAGTCTCGCTCGACCCACATTTGGCATGGACATTGCTGCTGTCCAAGGGGGACATACCGATGAAATTCGCTGCGTTCCTTTTGATTGCCTCGGCGTTCAGTCGAGTTCCCGTGTGCTCGGCACAGGACGTCACAGTTCTCCTGCTAGACTCTCGTAACGGGCGTCCACTCGCAAACGAGACAATAAGCGTGCAATTCCATGTCCCACAGGTAGCCGACCTTCGGGTGTTTGAAGCCAAAACCGGTGCGGATGGAACCACAACACTTCATTTGCCACAGCCGATTCCCCAAGCGATTAGCGTCTTCCCGGTGAACCCTAAGTTTTACCCGTGTTCAGGCCCACTCCCTTTCAATACGCACCAAGTGATTGCGGAAGGACTTGTTTCACGCTGCTGCAAGCCTATACAACAATGCCGATGCAAGTTCGGAATGCAGGTTCTTCGACTGCACGGTAGGCCGGGTGAACTAGTTCTGTTGGCTCGGCCTATGCCATGGTTGGAACGGTTCATCAATAAATTTGACCTTTGGAGCTAGGGGATCCACAGCGGGGATTGTTCTTGGAGAAAATTCGTCAGCCGAGCGGGGCATCGAGAGACCCGTCTGCTGGCCAGTGGATGTATAGTCGCATAACCGGACAATTGCCCTCGGTTCGCGCAAGTGCCTACCCCGAGTACCACCGCAGATCAGTTATTAGAACGAGACGATCCGCTTTCCGAGCTGCTCGCAGATGGCGGCGCGGGCCTGCGCGCCCTACTTCCGCGCGAAAGGCCGACGAAAAAAACGGCGAAAGACCACACAATCACGACAACGAACATGGCGATCCTTGCCCACCAAGAATCGCTACGTAGTACCACCGCGATAAGCGGATATACGACGGCCGCCCCGAACACAATAAACAACGCTGGTCGCCAAGAGTTCAACATTGTTCCGCAGCACCTTGTACTACGGCTTTGGACGCGCCCGCAAGCCGTCGATCCGGATCGGCTGATAGTTACTGGTAACTTGAGTATCGGGACCCGCTTGTCCGCTTACCCCGTTTACCAGGACCTAGCCGAAGTTTCCTTATCACTGTAGAGTTGGGCGAATGGCCAAAACATTCGGTTGGCTTTTCTTTGCCGCAGTCTCAATCACGCTAATCATCAACGGCGTTTGTATGCTGTTTGCTCCCCGAGCGTGGCATCGTCTGCCTGATTGGTTCCCATCGGCTGGAACGTTCGTTCGTGAAAGATATGGTGGTGAAAAAGGCCTGATTGGGATACGGATGACCGGGGCGGTATTACTCGCTGGCATTGCGTGGGTGGTTTACGACTATTTCTTGCGTTAACTCTCAACTCCTGATTAGTCGCATTACCGGAGAAGTAGGCACCAGTACCCACATGGACGGTAATCCCGTTAATCAGGCACTAGCCGATTCGCTGGTGATGCAGTTCCAGATCGATAGCTTCTTTTGTTCGGAAAACTCGCACTTGCGGGATTTGCTGCGCTAACGGAATTGCGCCTGCCGTTTCCTGTAATAAACCATGGAGAAAGCCCAGACCAGCAGTTGTTCTGCTTCGAAAATCCCACTTCCCTTTTCACCCAAGTCAGTGTAATGCCTTATCGCCACAGGGATCTTAATTGCCACCAACAAAAGGGTAAGACCGAATGTCACGTACATCAAAACAAGACCAAATCTTCTTTTCAACAGCAAGCCGAGGCTGAGCGGCAATCCGATTAACCCTAACAGAAGAAATATGGCTGAAATGTACGAAGCCTCTTCATGTAGTTTCCGCAAATCCACAACGGCCACCAAAACAAGAAACAGAGACCACGGGATGAGAACTGCGCCCTGGAAATAGCCCCAACGATAGGGGAGACCTTTCGATTCCCGATCTATTCTCTCGGTCATCCTTGCTAGTGCGCGAGCTTTGGACTCAGTATCCAACCGGTGCGCCTCGGCGTTCGCGGGGATTCTAGCACACGTCATTACTTCCACTTCGCGCCAACTCCTGGTTAGTCGGATTACCGGACAAGTGGCTTCTAGTACCCATTTGTCCGTAATTCCGTTAATCAGGCGCTAGGTCTTCAAGTGTCATGTAAACTCTTTCACTCGCAGTGGTACAAAAACGCAGTCAGGTCAGTCGCGAGGTTCAAGCAGGCGAAGTGAGCAAACTAATTCAACTTCTGTTTCCCACGACGGTCAAGGTCAAATGTCCGGTTTGCAGCTCGGACCTCGCGCTCTCCGAGCTGAGGTTCGGCAACATGGAACCCTTTCCATGCCCGGCATGTAAAGAATTGCTCTGCATTGCCCCGCATGGGAAAGGCTCGTTCAATATGGCCCTGTGCCGCTGGCAATCGGAATCACAGGCGTGTTGTGGCTTTTTCTGAGGCCGCCGCCATGGGCTGTTGTCTTATTCGTGCCAGCCGCGTTCGTCATCTGGATACTTGCAGAGGCGGTAGCGGCGTATTTGGCGATGGTTCTGTCTCCCCCGGAACTCATACGGTACCACCCTGACCATGGCGTTTCCCTGAATCTCCACGATAGGTCCTAGCGTTGTGTCTCAGCAAATCTTCATCCGCGGTGGGTTGCGCGGCCTTCATTCCGTGGCGGTAGCGTCCCTCTCTTCCTGGCCAAAACTCCATCCCAGGTAGGGTTGTATTTCTGTGTACATCGTTTCGCTGGACAGGTCCGGTGCGGCTGCAGGGGACGCACAGCGTCATATGCCGGGCGCTACTCGACGTGCAGCCGTGATTTCATCAGTACGACCACGTAGGGATTCCACGTAGACAACACGTAGTAGATGCTTAGCTCGGAACCTTGCGTCTTCGTCCACCGCTCTATGACATAGGGCGCATAGGCACCACCGCGAACCGCCCGCGGATTCGCCTGACCCTTTCCGATTACGGGTCCGGCGAGCCCGTCGTCTGGATTCGCCTGGGGATTGTGGATGAATTTGCCAATGGCGCCATCACGCACAGCGTTGAAAATGATTTGAGGCTCGCTCCACGGTCCCCACGGCGTGCGGGAATACGAGAACAAGATGCCTTGGGGCGCTGGCTCTCGACTGTCGTAAGTCATCAGCCACAGGCCAAGATCCTTGCACCACGTTACGGAGAGATCGCCCATCGTGCCGTTTTGGACGATGGCCCTGGAATCCGATTCCTTCTCGCTCCAGATTGGAGCACTCCCCGCGTCCCATCCTGCGAAATACCGCGTCCCTGCACCACTTTCAAATTGCGCCGCAGGCACGATGGACAAATACGCGTCGCTCCTACGGTAGGGGCCTGTGCCCCAAACGAGGACGAACGGTCCGCCGGAAGGTAGTCCAGCGATCGCTGCAGGTTCCATGTGTAACGACATCTTGACAAAGTGTCCCTCTGGAAGCTGAGAGATCGTCCGCAACGGCTGGAAATTTGCCGGTGGTGTGAATTTCGTGAGCACTGAACGATCCGTCGCACGACCCTCGGAGTGGTTCGTCGAGACAACCACGTACACTTGGCCGCCCAGACTAATGCCTGCCACCGGCACCTCGAACGCTCCCATGCTGATGCCTGGCGGCTGAATGGTCAAATAATCGCTGCCAGACATGAGGAAATCCAATCGAACGCCGCCCTCAGGATCGCTCGCATCGGTTGTTGCGATCGTGTCGAGCGCGTGGCGCAAACGCCCGACGGTGTCACCGAAGAGAAAATACACTCGACCTCCGTGCTCAAAGGAATTGCCCAGGTCAGTGCCTTCGATCCCGTATCGTGTGACAGTCTGGCTGAGCGTCGGTTGATGCAATTGCTTGTCCTCTTCACCAAGAAGCTGTTCAACCTTGATGGTCGAGCCAGGCACGTAGCGCAGTACCGGCGCGGTTGGCGATGGCACGGCACTGGATGCAGGTCTTGCACTAAGGGCTTCCAGTAGATGAACGCGTGTGCTTGGTTGAATCTGTGCCGGGAACGTCCACACGCCCAGCAACGGCCCAAGTATGACCCCCAAGAGGGATTTCATGGCGTAGCCTCCACATGTCTCGAGCTAACTGCGAAACGAGGGCTCATTGAAAAGGGGAAGGGCGGAATCGTTCATAAGCGTATTGCGCCCGCAAGGGATAGATCCTTCCTTCGTCGGACCTCGAGTCAGCTGCCCCCGTAAGACCGCTAACCGAATATGTTTGCTTTAACCCTCACATGATTCGTTGATTTTATAGCGAAATGACCAAATGGATGCGTCTGGTTTATCCTCAGTCCCGCCGTTCGCCGCGTAAATCGTCAACTCCTGATTAGTCGGATCACAGGACAAGATGAGTACTAAGCCTGGAAGAATCTTCCGGTTCGAATCCCAATCAGGACTTGGCCCCTTTGCCAATGGGCGATGACCCGACTGGCGGAACGAGATCGTGTGGATCGCCTGTTACGATTGTGAGATGCCATTTCCGGTTGAAACACATGTTTTCTTTGTAGAGCGCGTCCGCGATATCTTCAGCGAGCGTGAGAACCAGCTCCTGATCTGCTTCGCAGCTTGCATCCTTTGCGGCGGCGTAGCCGGCATGGAGCCATTCAAAGAGGACCTTGGATTCTAGAGAGGCGAGCATACGGGCCTCCCCAATGAGAGTCTCGGAACGAAGGGGGCTCATTCTAGCGCAAAACCCCTCTCCCGTCCCTGACTGGCGATATTGATCGCTGCTCCCAAGATTTCAATCCGCACAAGAAAAGAATTCCCTGCAAGGTCCGGACAATTCTTGCGCCCTTGCTGTGCCCAATTTTGTGCCCTATCTCACTACGAAACCGTAGCAAGTGGGCACAGTCGAGCTCGGCAGCAGAGACTAGGGAACCGCATGACAATCCAACGTGATAGCAGCCAATCTCACTCAGTCGTCAGGCTCTTTTTCAAAACTCATAATCCGTTGGTCCCAGGTTCGAATCCTAGCGGGCCCACCAATGCTCCACGCCACGACGCACCGGTATTGGTGCGCCGGAAAGAAAAATAGGGAGGTGGCTTTCGCCACCTCCCCATAGGTCTGTCGCTTGTTACGGCAGGTAGTAGCGGAAGGAGGTGAGGATCATGTTCTCGTCCGCGTGCGGCATGCCGCTTGCGGCTGCGCCTGTCCCTGCCACGCCACGCCACGTGTTGCGGATAAAGTTCGAATACTGCATTCCGTACTGGAAACGTCCCTTCGGGCCGCTGTAGAAGCGATACCAGAACCCGAGCGTACCTTCGACCAGGTTTCTCGTATCACCCGTGCAATTGCTCAATGCCCCCGGGATGAAACCGGTGCTGCCGCCCACCCCGGTCGGAACTCCCAGGTTCGTGGAAGTTGACGGCGCACTGATCGGAAGAGTCTCCGTCCAGCAGCCAGCATTGCTCAGACCAGCGCCTCCGTATCCCTCGTTGCAGAGGGTCCCCGGAGTCTTCTCGACGCAGGAGAACAACGGCGCTGCGCCGGTCTTGAGGTATGCGGTCCGCTCTTCGAACTCGCCGCCGACGTTCATGTAGATATCGAGTTTCGATGTGGGGTGAAATTGCAGCGTGCCGAGACCCTGGAAGTTATGGATCGGGACGACTGTGCCGTTGGGACGGATCGTCAAGTCGGACAACGTGCCGGAGCCATACCGGCCAATTCCGGCCCCGCCCAGGAAGTGGATGCCCACGTCAACTTTCTTATCGAGGAGGTTCCACCGCGCGTTCGCACCGGCGCCGCCAGTGGTTGCCGTGTCGTTGAAAGCGCCAACCGCTGCCGTGGCTGGGTTCGCAGCGTTGGCAGCGATGCACGCCGCCGCGGCGGCGTTCGTCACGCACGGGAAGATGCGGTCCCGGACCACGCCGGCTATGCCGAAGATCTCATAATGGCCGAAGCCGGGCTCGAACACGGCCTTGACGACGAAATCCGGAGCTTCGTTGTAGCCGTAGTTGCCGAGCGGGTTGTAGAGGCCGCCGCTGGTGCCGAAAGCGCCGAGAAGGAAGTTGTTCAAAGTCGGGTTGAGGTTGATCGTGAGCGTACCGGTGGCGCCGCAACCGTTTAGCCCGGGAGTGGTGCAGATAACTGGCGCCTCAGCGGCCTGTGCTGTGGGATTGCCATGGACGGTGACTGTCGGTGTAGATTGTTCCACCGAGAAGCCGAGCCAAACCTTGTTGCTCATGTTGTAGGTCAGGCGAGCACCGAACTGGCGCGCCCAGCTAAAGCCGACGTTATATTGCGCGTCGATCGTCATCGGCAACGCTTCCGTGCGGTTGTCCATGCCCTTTGTGGTCTCTGTGACCAAACTCCACATCTGGCCGCCTGTGAAGGTGATCCCGTTATTGAAAGCGGCCTGAGCCCAGAACTGCCGCTGGCGCAGCCCGTAGCTGTTGCTCTGCGTCGGAGTCGAAGTCGTGCCCACGGTCAGGAAGTCAGCTTCGTAGTAGCCGCCGAGCTTCACATTGTCCAGTTTGCCTTCCGCCAGCATGCTGATGCGCGACTGCCGGCCGCTGGCCTGGAACTCACCCATGTGAGAGTTGGAAGAGCCATTGAACGGAACCGAATTGAATGGGGTGTTGACATCCGAGGCGAGACCCTTCTGACGCCAAACTGTTTCTGCGGCGAAGAAGCCACCGGGCGTGAGCGTTATGCCCTTGACGTGAATGGCATCGGGCGCTCCGTTCTTGTCCTGCGCCCCGCCGCCACTCAATGTGGCATTGGCCGCGCCAACTGACGGGCCTACAGCGGCATTTGCAGCAGCTGCCACTGTTCCGCCGGACGCGTTGAGCTGGTCCTCCAGCTCGCGCATTCTGTGCTGCTGCTCTTGCAGCAGTTCGTTCTGTCGCTCGATCTGCTTGGATTGCGAATCGATGAGATCGCGCAACTGCTGAAGCTGGTTCGCCAACTCCAAGCTGGAAGGCGCCGGCTCTGTTGCTGCCGCGGCGTTCGTAGTTGCTGCTGGAGCGCTACTTGCGGTACTCCCCGCGGAATCTTTGTCGCCTGCATTGCCCGTCCCGGCGATTGCCGGCGAAGCAATGAGGCCCAAGGCCACTAGACACGTTGCAAATACTCGCATTCATTCCTCCTTGAAGTTAGCTGCGAACCGACCCACCGATAAACGCGATCCGTGTGCTCAACTCGCTCGATCCCCGCTTCTTGCAGTCCTACCTCCGAAGTTGGAGGCAGTCTCGAAAAGTACTGCTGTTCGTGTCGGCCTCCCAAGGAGGTCTACAGAAACTCTGCAGGACTTTGAACATTGCCGGCCTTCGCGTGCACTTTCTGCTAGGCCAGCCCTTTGTGTATGGCAACTGTCCACACGCAGGCAACGGTTCGGCGCGGAACGTTATCCACAGCGGATAAACGCCTTATGAGGGGAATGTTAATAGTGTGTTACAACCGCAGGGCGCCTGCGGTTCGACGGGGCGTGCCCGTCCCGCCCGGCGCTATTGGAGAGCGCCAATCTGATAGTTCAGGACGGAAAGCTGCGTCTCGTAATCGTATTTCGAGCTGGCCGATTCTAGTTCGGCCTGCGTCATGTTCAGTTGGGCCTGGCTGAGTTCAATGATCGAGCTCAACCCCAGGTTGTACCGCGATTGCGCAAGCTCCAGGGCATCGCTGGCGTTTTTCAGAAGCTGTTCCGTGATGGCGATCCGTTCAAAGGATGAGTTGGCGTTCAGCCAGGCCGTACGGACATCCCGAACGATCTGATCCTGCAAGTCTCGAACGTTCTGGTCCTCGGCCCGGGCGCGCGCATCCGCCTCGTTTCGCAGCGCGCCGAACAAATGACCGTTGAAAATCGGGACAGTGACGTTAAATCCCGCCGCTGCATAGCGGGGAGCCAGCTGGTTGGCGCCCACTGGAGTGAGTCCGGCGCTTCCGGCCGCCGAAATTGTCGGAAACCATAGGTCGCGTTCCGCCGTAGCGTATGTGTGAGCAGAGTTTGCGTCCAAACGCAGGCTCACCAGTTCCGGCCGATCCTTTATAGCCTCCTGAAGAAGGCTGGGAAAATCAGAGGACGGGGCTGGTGGAAGCGGCGTTTCGTCCAGCTGAAACGTCCTCTCGTCGCCGTAGCCCAGCGCGGCGGACAACTGCGCGTACGACGCATCGAGATCATTCTTGGCCTGCACGAGGAGAAGCTGCGCTTGCTCCAGGTCCACCTTCGCGAAGCTCGCGTCCAATCCCGACTTGATCTGATTCTTCGCAAGGACGGAAACCTGGTCCGAAACCAGCTGGCGCGATTTCACCGTCTCTTCGGCAACGCGAAGCAGGGACTGCGCTCGCAGAACCGAGAAGAATGCCTCGTCAACTCGCAGCAGGACATCCGCGCGCGAGGCTACCACATTTTCCTGCTGCGCCTGCGCGTGGAGGTTCGAGCTTTTTACGAGGTCGTGGGTGCGGCCGAAATCGGTGAGAAGCTGTCCGACGGTGACGCCGTTCGCATAGCGCTCGTAAATGATCGGGTTGTTCAGCCCTCCCGCGGTGATCCGGCTGTCGTTCTCCGCGTCCACGCCCGTGAGGTTTCCGTAGGCAGTCGGATAGTACGCGGAACGCACCTCGCGCACCTGCTCCGCCGCAGCTGACGCGATGCCTATCGCCGCCTGTATCTGCGGATGATTTTCGACGGCAATCTTCTCGGCATCCTTCAAACTTAGCTCCTGCGGCTGTTGGGCCAGTAGCGGCGCGCACGCAAGTACAAAGAAAAGGAAGAGCGGCGTCACTCGTCGGCGGAATCTCATTGGGCTTCTCCCGCGGCCGGGGCCGGCGGTGCCCCCTCGCGGTTTCGGTAGAACAAAAGATATGCTGCCGGCACGACAAAGATCGTCAGGAGAACGGAAGCGATCAGACCGCCGATGATCACGCGCGCCAGCGGAGCGTATGCTTCGCTTCCCGCTTCGAGTTTGAAAGCCATTGGCAGGAGCCCCACGACCGTCGCGAGCGAGGTCATCAGAATAGGACGCAATCGAATCCGGCAGGAATGGACGACTGCTTCGCGCACGTCGCGCCCCTCCTCGCGCAGGCGGTTCGCAAAATCCACGATCAGAATGCTGTTGGAGACAACCATCCCCGTCAGCATGATGATTCCCATCAGGGACTGAATGTTGAGGGTCGTGTCTGTGAACGCGAGCGTCAGCGCGACCCCGACCAGCCCGGTCGGCACAGCGAGAATGATCAGGAACGGGTCGGCAAACGACGAGAACTGGGCAACGAGCACCAAGTAGACCAACAAGATGGAGAGCGCGAGCCCGAAACCGAAACTGCGGAAGGAGGACCGCATCGTGGTCACAAGACCGCGTACGTCGATTCGAATGTTCGCCGGGACCTGCGCCGCATCCACGATCTTCTGGATTTCGCTGGCGGGTTTCCCCAGATTCTCCCCGGAAGGAGCCACGTATACGTCAATCGTTCGCTGCAGCTGGTAGTGATCGACTTCCGTCGGTGTGAGGATCGGATTGATGTCGGCGACCTGATTGAGATAGGTGGGCAGCTTCAGGTTCGGCGCATGCAAGGGCATCGTTTTCAAATCCTCGAGAGAATTCACCTGATTCTCCGGGTACTGGACGGTGACGAAGTAGTTGTTTCCGCTCTTCGGATCGACCCAGTAACTCGGCGCGATCATTGCGTCGGACGTAAGCGCGGTAATAACGTTGTCCACCACTTCCTTTGAGCTGAGGCCCAACTGGCTGGCGCGTTCGCGATTCACGTTGAGTTGAAGCGCCGGGTAATCCATGTCCTGCGGCACATAGACATCCGACACTCCCTTAACGGCCCGAAACTTCTCTGCCAGATCCATCGCGATTGCATTGGCGTTCTGCAAATCCGAGCCGCTGACCTGTACGTCGATTGGCGCGGGCATTCCTTGATTCAGGACGGAGTCCACAAGCCCGCCGGATTGAAAGTAGGTGCGCAACTGGGGAAGTTCCGCCGCGATCCGGTCTCGAACTCGAGTCATATAGACAAAGCTGCTGACCTCATGGTCCTCCTTCAAGCCGACTTGAACGAATCCTGTGTGCATGGCGGAGTTCGGCGTTGTCAGCGCCGAAAGATCGGGATTTACGCCGATATTCGAAACGATGGCGTTCAAATCGCCGGGCCTGACGACCTCGCGAACAATGCTCTCGATTTTCTTCACATCGTTTTCCGTCACTTCCAATCGCGTCCCGGTCGGCGCCTTCACGTTGATCACGAACTGCCCGGCGTCCGAACGGGGGAAAAAGGAAGTGCCGATTAGCGGATAAAGAGCGAGGCACAGGACGGCGATGCCGAAAAATCCAACCACGACCTCTTTCGGGCGCTCGAGCGCCTTCTGCACCCAGCGGTCGTAGTAGCCGAGCATCCGTTCGAACCGCCTGTTGAATCCTTCGTGGAATTTCGCCCCCCACGATGCGATCCCGCCGTGTGAATCCTTGCCGTGCACGATCTCACGAAGGACGTGCGCGCAATAGAGAGGCACGACCGAAACCGCGACAAAATAGGAAGCGAACAGCGAAAAAACCACCGCGAGTGCTAGCGCGGTGAACAGATATTTGCTCACGCCAAAAAGAAGCGTGACCGGGAAAAAGACAACCACGGTGACCAATGTGATGGCCAAGACCGCCAGACTCACTTCATTGGCGCCCTTTTCGGCGGCGACCCCCGGGACTTCGCCCAGCTCCATGTGGCGAAAGATGTTTTCGAGCACGACGACAGAGTTGTCGATCAAGCGCGAGAACACCAGAGCCAGGCCGCTCAGGACCATGCTGTTGACCGACGCATCTCCGATGTGCAGCAGGAAAAGCGCGGCCATCACCGAAAGCGGAATCGAGAGAAAGACGGCTGCAGTCGCTCGCGGGCTGCCGAGAAAGATCAATATCAGGACAGCGGTCAGGAACAAGCCCACACCGCCTTCGCGCAGCACGGTCGAAATTGCCTGCTTGACGTACAGTGATTGGTCGAACACCACGTGAGTCCCCAGCTGCGAAGGAATGTCGCGGAGGGTCTTGATCGCCTTCTTGATCCCGTCTACGACGGCGATGGTGTTCGTATCCCCGCCCTGCTTGAGGATCGGAACGTACACGGATCGCTGCCCGTTCACGCGAACGATGTTGTATTGCAGCGCGGAGCCGTCCACGGCCTTGCCCACGTCGGAGATAAAAACCGACCGGTCCTTTTCGGTCTTCAGAGGAACATCGTTCAGCGCCTTCGCATTCGGAACTTGCGCATTGGTGTAGAGGTTGTAGTCGATCGGACCGATGCGCACATCGCCTGCGGGCAGAATCAGGTTGGATTCATCCGTCGCGCGCACGACGTCCATCGGGCTCAGTTGATTCGCCTGGAGCTTAAGCGGATCCACGTAGACCATGATTTGCCGGTAGCGGCCGCCATAGGGCGGCGGGACCGTCGCTCCCGGAACCCCGGCAATCTGGTTGCGAATCGAGAACTGCAAATAATCGTGGAGCTGCGTTTCGTCCAATCCCTTCCCGTCTACAGTCAGCAGGCAGACGGGCAGTGCGGATGCGTCCATGCTCATCACCACCGGCGGCAGCGTGCCCTGTGGGAGCCGCCGCAAGTCCGCCATCGCCAGGTTGGAAATTTGCGTGACGTCCGCGTTGGCGTCCGTGCCCGGCTGAAAGAAAACCTTGATCAGACTCACGCCCGCCATCGAGCGCGACTCCATGTGATCAATCCCGCTGCCCAGCGTGAAGAATCGCTCGAACGTGTCGGTGATGTCCGCTTCGATCTGCTCCGGCGGCATCCCGCTATAGAACGTGGCCACCATGACGACGGGAATCTTGATCGGCGGGAACATGTCCACAGGCATCTGAACCGTGCTGGTCAGGCCCAGAACACAGATGAAGAGGCATACAACTACGACGAAGTAAGGATGACGCAATGAGAATGACGGCATGCGGCCTCCTTATTCCTTTTCCAATTCCGAGGGGGTCACAATCTTCGGCGCCACCAGCTCGCCGGGCTTGTACTGCGACTGCTCTCCGTACACAACCGTCTCGCCTTCCGCGAGTCCCGAGACGACCTCCGCGTCCGTAGCCGATTGGACGCCAAGAGTCACATCGCGCCTCTGCACCCGGTTCTTGTTATCCACGACCAGCACGGTTCCCTGATCTCCGCCCGAGGCCTCCACCGCCTGGACAGGCACGGTCAAAACGTTTTGGACCGTATGCAGTGGAATCCGAACCGTTGCGTACATGCCGGGAACCAGCGCGTATTCGGGATTCGGCACGTCGATTTCGGTGTGCATCGTGCGCGTATCCGTGTCGATCTGGTCTGAGGTGCGAACGATCTTCCCGTTGAACGTCTGGTGCGTCGTGGACACGTTCACGGCGACGGTCTCACCGATGTGAACATCCGCCACAGCCCTTTCCGGCAGCGGGATCACCAGCCGGAGCAGATTGATTTGAGAAAGGTGGCACAGCGCCTGGTCGCCCTTGTTCGAAGACGTGCCTGCGGGCAGCAGCGCTCCCGTATAGGCGTCGATCTCAGTCACGACCCCGTCGAACGGCGCCGTGATGCGCGCGTACGAGTAGATGGCCCTGTCCTTCTCGAGAGCCGCCTTCGCCGCAAGAAGGGCTTGCTGCGCCGCGGAAACCTCGGCGCTTGCTTCAAGGTCTTTCCCTTGCGCGACGTCGATGTCCTGCTGAGAAACGAGCTCCGGCCGGGATTTCTGCACGCTCGCGAGCCGCGTGTAGGTGACATGCGCCACCGAATACGCCGACTGTGCGCGGTTCAAGTCCTCCGCCGCCTGCGCGACGGAAGCTTCGTCATGCTCAAGCTGCTCTTTGAGTTCCGGAACCTCGAGCTCGGCAAGGAGCTGGCCCTCGCGTACGCGCGTTCCCCAATTTATGTAGAGCTTCTGGATGTAACCGGAAACCTTCGCGTACACATTGATTTCCTGATAGGGCTGAAACTCCGAGGCGATTTCCAGCGTGCTGGAGAGGTTCTGTCTCGCCACTTTCACAACAGCGACGTGGGGAGCATTCTCCGGATTGTCCGCAGCGACTTTGCGGGAGGTTCCGCAGCCTGCGAGGAATCCGGCGAAAAGCAGCAATACTAACGCTTGTTTTCTGGTGTTCATGATGACTTGATTCCTGTCTCGTGAATTGCATCGCGCAGTTTTTCAATTGAGAAACCAGCGGACCGGCGCAAACCGACCAGCCGGTGTCTGCGCAGCCTGATTTGCCGCGCTGCCGCCGGAACCTGGCCGGCGATTTCCAGTGGGACTGTCTGCACTCCGTGGCAATCGCCGTGAATAAGATCACCGGGCCGGATCTTGAGCCCTCCCACTTCCACATCGCCTCCGAAATCGAAGAGGTGCGCGTAGGCGTGGGAGACGGAAATATTCCCGGCAAACATCTGGAACTCCGTCGGCCGAATGTCTTGGAGATCGCGCACCGCTCCGTTCGTCACGGCGCCCACACATCCAAGAGCCAGCAATATGTTTGCATGAACTTCGCCGATGAACGCACCCAGCCCGGGAGGGTCGTCCACATCCTCGATGACCACAACCCGTGGCGCGGGAATCTTCACGATGTTATTCCACCAATCCACCCGGTCGTAATAGTCAAACTGTTTGCCGGCTTCCATCGGGGGACTGGAGCTGCGGATCCTGGCCGTTGCCGCGTATCCGATCATGGATGGCTGGTCCTTGAAGATGCACCGGATGCCAGCATTGGCGAATCCCGTGTTCGGCAGCCGCACGTGAAATGTCTCGATTGCGCTTGCAACGATGCAGGTGCTCAGTCTGCGGAACTGTTCAAGTTCAGCAGCTGTTAGACGCTCCGGTTTCATACGTCACCTCGTTCCGCAAAAAGTCTCTGGGCGGCCCTAGGGGCCGCGTTTTACGGAACTACCTCCGTCAGTACCAAGTTCTGGGAAAAGTTGATGTCTTAGGAAAGAAGTGCGGGGGGAGACCGGTGCTGCATCGAAACCGCCACAGCGACTCGCGAAATCGGCGCGACGGTAATCTGTTCCACGCGACCCGCCTGAACCGGCGGTTGCACGAGAACAATGCGCGCAACTGGCTGGAGCGGAGCTTTTGCAAGAATGGCGGGAACGCGGGTTACGTCCATCTTTGTCGAGATGGAGATGTTCCGGATCGGGTCGGTCTTGGGAAAATACTGGCCCTTCTTTGCGAGCGTCGCGAGGCCGACCACCGCAATCATCAGCAGAACGACGCTGCACGTGAACCAGAACCGCCGGCAAGAGTTCGGCTCTGCTGCCTGCCCGTGGATTCCTGCTTCGGGATGCATACGGTTGCTCATCACTCGTTGCCCGGCCTCACACGCCAAAATCGCTGGCCGGAATCGCTCAAGACAATCTTATTGTCACACCGGCTTGAAATGCAAGAATTCGGCGGCTCGGTTGCGCTGAAGACATTCCATAGGACCTCGGCATTGCCGCCGTCTCCTTGTTTGCCGCTATCGTGACGCAGATCACGAACCTCTTCGATTTTGCCTGCTATCCTTTGAGATGCGGGGGCTTACAATAGGGTTCATTGGACTGGCGGAATATCGCTCACGTAGAATCTTGTCAAGGGCGCGCAGGATTGGCGGGATAAAATGACCTCCCCCCCACAACCGCGGTCGCTTTCCGAGCCTGCAAGAGAGGCGGGCCCTGCACGCTCGCCGGAGAAGGCCCACATGACGAGCCAGGGTGGGGCGCGTGTCAGCGTGCGCCAGATGACCTCTGACGACATCCCCGGGGTCATTGACCTCCAGCATCGTATCTATCCGGACGAACTATCCTGGTCGGCCACCGAGCTGGCTCAGCATCTTGCCGTCTTTCCCGAAGGCCAACTCGTTGCCGTTGATGAGAACGGGCAGATAATCGGTTCCGCGAGCTCGCTGATCATTGACTGGGACGACTATTCCGAGTCCGCCCAATGGTCGGCAATCACCGGCCACGGAAGCTTCAGCACTCACAACCCGCTGGGCAAGACGCTCTACGGCGCGGATATGTGCGTCGATCCGGGTGCGCGACGAAAGGGTGTCGGCTCCCGTCTATACGAAGCGCGCAAAGGGCTGGTAAGGACGCGCGGGCTGAAACGCCTCCTGACGGGCGGGCGGATTCCGGGATACGCGGGCGTTTCGCACCAGATGTCCGCGGCGGAATACGTCGCGGACGTTGTCCGCGGCAAGAGAAAAGACGCAACGCTCAGCTTTCAGCTCGGAAACGGTCTGGTCGTTTTGGATGTCGTGCCCGAGTATTTGAACGATCCGGATTCGCGCGGCTTTGCCACGCTCCTCGAATGGCTCAACCCGGAATATGTGACCAACATCGGCCTGCGCGTAAACGAGGAACCTCTTCCCATGCCGGAAGTGCAGGCGCGCAAGGCACGCCGCGAGCGGCGCAAATTGACCCGCGTGCGCATTGCGGCCATGCAATATTTCCTGCGGCCGATCACTCGATTCGAGGATTTCGCCACGCAGGTGGAATTCTTTGTGCGCAGCGCGCAGGAATACGGCAGCCATTTCGTTCTGTTCCCGGAGTATTTCACGATGCAGTTGCTGAGCTACTTGCGCGAGCCTGCTCCGGCGCGCGCCGTCCGCCTGCTCGCCCAGCTCACACCCGACTATGAAGCTCTGTTCATCCGGTTGGCCACGCAGAACAAGCTGTACATCATTGCCGGAACGCATCCTGTAATTCAGCAAGGCGAGCTATTCAACGCCGCGCACTTGTTTACGCCGGCCGGCCAGGTTTTCCGCCAGAAGAAAGTCCACCTGACCCAGACGGAAAAGACCCAGTATCAAATGAGCCGCGGCCATGGCTTTTACGTCTACCACACGGAATACGGCAACGTGGGCGTCCTCGTTTGCTACGACGTCGAATTTCCCGAAGCAGCCCGCGTCCTCGCCGAGGGCGGCGTTCAGCTTCTCTTCGTTCCCTCCTGCACGGACGAGCGGCAGGGGTTCTGCCGCGTGCGCTATTGCGCCCAGGCCCGCGCGAGCGAGAACCAGATTTATCTGGCCATGGCAGGCACGGTGGGCAATCTCCCTGAGGTTCCCTGCATGGCCACCCACTACGGCCAAGCCGCCATCCTGACCCCCTCCGACTACTTCTTTGCGCGCGATGGCATCGCCGCCGAAGGAGTAGTCAACCAGGAGCAAATGGTTATCTCCGATGTAGACCTCAGTCTGCTCGAGGAGCAGCGCGTCAAAGGCACGGTTATCCCCCTCAACGACATGATCAAGGACGCCTACGACCGCGTGATCCACTGCGCCGCCCCGGGCCCTGCCCCGGAAGCGCCGCGCCCTGCTCCGGTACAAGAAGGAAACGGCGAGCCGCCCTCCCGCAGCTGAGCCTCCCCGCTCTTTCGACTGCAGTCCGCGAAAACCTGCAACACGCTCCCAACGACGCCAACGGTGGAAGGGCGGGGTTTCAACCCCGCCGAAAGACCTTGCCACTCTTCAGGGGTTTTAACCCCTGAAGCCCCGACCTCGGCTCTCCGGCAAAGTGCCAAAGACACCTTGCAGCGGCTTGACAGCACTGCTAGTATGAATACTGTACTGATTTAGTGCTATATGGTTTAGGGGGGACGGGGGCATGGTAAGGCTCCGCAAATTAACAGACTACGGGCTGGTCCTGATGACTTGCATCGCCCGCAGCCGCGGGACGTCGCTGCGGACTGCGCGCGACCTTGCTGTTGAGTCGAAGCTGCCGCTCTCCACCGTCAGCAAGCTCCTGAAGGAGCTGCTCCAGAGCGGCCTGCTGGTCTCTCATCGCGGGACCAAGGGCGGCTACATCCTGGCGCGCGAGCCTCAGGACATCTCCGTGATCGAAATCATCGCGGCCCTCGAAGGCCAGATGGCGCTCACGGAGTGCAGCACGGACATCACCGGCCTGTGCAATCTCGAGCCATGCTGCCCGATCAAAAGCAACCAGCAGATCATCAACAAGGCGGTGCGCGGCGTGCTCGAAAAGATCACCCTATCCGATCTCGTCGAGCCGATGCGGCTGACAAACATCAGGGATGCGCGCGGGCGCGTCGTGCCCATGATCGCCTCGGGGAGAATTCAATGAGTTCGAATACGGATGCCATCCGGGACCTGGCGCAGCAGGAATACAAGTGGGGCTTCGTCACCAACATCAACGAAGACCGCGCGCCCAAGGGTCTGAACGAAGACATCATTCGCTTTATCTCCGCGAAGAAGCAGGAACCGGAGTTCATGCTGGAGTGGCGGCTGAAAGCGTTCCGCCACTGGGCGTCGCTTGAAAAGGCGCAGGCTGAGCCGAAGTGGGCCAACATCCATTATGGGCCGATTGATTATCAGAACATCAGCTACTATTCGGCGCCCAAGCAGAAGACGAACCTCAAGAGCCTAGACGAACTCGATCCGGAAATCCTGCGCACGTATGAAAAGCTCGGTATCCCGCTGGCCGAACAGAAAATGCTCGCGGGCGTCGCGGTGGACGCGGTTTTCGACAGCGTCTCCGTCGCCACCACCTTTAAGGAGAAGCTCGCGGAAGCCGGAGTCATCTTCTGTTCGTTTTCGGAGGCGGTGAAGAGCCATCCCGACCTTGTGAAGAAGTATCTCGGCACGGTTGTTCCGCACACGGACAACTTCTTTGCAGCGCTGAACTCCGCAGTATTCAGCGACGGGTCGTTCGTCTACGTCCCGAAGGGCGTGAAGTGCCCGATGGAGCTCTCGACCTACTTCCGCATCAACGCGGCGGAGACGGGCCAGTTCGAGCGCACGCTGATCATTGCCGACGAAGGCGCGTATGTGAGCTATCTTGAAGGCTGCACCGCGCCGATTCGCGATGAAAACCAGCTCCACGCCGCCGTGGTCGAGCTGATTGCGCTTGACGACGCCCAGATCAAATATTCGACGGTTCAGAACTGGTATCCCGGCGACAAGAACGGCAAGGGCGGAATCTACAACTTCGTCACCAAGCGCGGGGCGTGCCGCGGCAAGAATTCGAAGATTTCCTGGACGCAGGTTGAGACCGGCTCGGCGATCACCTGGAAATATCCGAGCTGCATTCTCCAGGGCGAAAATTCCGTCGGCGAGTTCTATTCCGTCGCGCTGACGAACAACTATCAGCAGGCCGATACTGGCACGAAGATGATCCACATCGGCAAGAACACCAAAAGCACGATCGTCTCCAAGGGCATCTCCGCCGGCCACGGGCAAAACACCTATCGCGGCCAGGTGAAGATCATGAAGGACGCGACGGGCGCGCGGAACTACACGCAGTGCGATTCCCTGCTGATCGGCGACAAGTGCGGCGCGCATACGTTTCCGTACATCGAAGTGAAGAATTCGACGGCGCGGATGGAGCACGAAGCCTCCACTTCGAAGATCGGCGAAGACCAGCTTTTCTATCTCCGCCAGCGCGGCCTGAAGGCCGAGGATGCTGTTTCGATGATCGTCAACGGCTTCTGCAAGCGCGTCTTCCGCGAGCTGCCGATGGAGTTCGCGGTCGAGGCGCAAAAGCTGCTCAGCGTCAGCCTCGAAGGAAGCGTGGGATGAGGCAAATCACCCGACAGACGACGCCAGGCGAATCTCACGGTAAGTTGCTGAAAACAAAGAAAAGCGCACCCAAAAGGGTGTCACAAAATCACGAGGGTCGCTGAACTGAAAACAGGACAAAACGAATGAGCTTGCTGGAAATCAAGGACCTGCACGTGAAGGTTGGTGACCACGAGATCCTGAAGGGGGTCAACCTTCAACTCGATGCGGGCGAAGTGCACTCGATCATGGGCCCGAATGGCTCGGGCAAGAGCACGCTCGCGCAGGTGCTCGCGCGCCGCGAGACCTACGACGTGACGCGCGGCGAAGTCCTCTTCAATGGCAGGGACCTGCTCGCGATGAAGCCGGAAGAGGCCGCGTGCGAAGGAGTTTTTCTCGCGTTCCAGTATCCGGTCGAGATTCCGGGAATCAGCAACGCATACTTTCTGCGCTCGGCTCTCAACGCCATTCGCAAGCATCGCGGGCTGGAAGAAATGGACGCAATGGATTTCCTGCCGAAGCTCCGAGAAAAGCTAAAGCTGCTGGAGATGGACGACAAGCTCCTGAACCGCTCGGTCAACGAGGCGTTTTCCGGCGGCGAAAAGAAGCGCAACGAAATTTTACAGATGGCCGTGCTGGAGCCGAAGCTGGCGATTCTGGACGAAACGGATTCGGGCCTCGACATTGACGCGCTGAAGATCGTGGCGCAGGGCGTGAACGCGATGCGCAGCCCGGATCGCGCGATTCTGGTCGTCACGCACTATCAGCGGCTGCTGAACTACATCGTTCCGGATCGCGTGCACGTGCTGGTTGATGGCCGCATTGTCCGCTCAGGCGGGCCGGAACTCGCGCTGCAGCTCGAGGACAAGGGCTACGCCGCGCTGGAGGCGAGCGCGATTTGACCATGAACGGAATCACGCAAATCGTGCCGTCATTCCGAGGAGTTCGCCGCAACGAGCGACGAGGGATCACTTTTGCGCTCGATTGTCCGACAGCCGGCAGCAAAGCGAATTCCCTTGCATCGCTCGAGATGACACACGCGAGAGTTTGTCGGATTAGAGGCAAGAGCTAACGTGGCGGCAACGGGCCAGGCAATTCAAAGATACGCGGAAAGCTTCGGCGGATTCGAGAAATCCGCGGCGAGCCACGAGCTGACCTGGCTCCGCAAACTCCGCCAGGACGGGTTCGCGCGCTTCGCCGAGGCCGGCTTTCCCACCATGCGCGATGAAGACTGGCGGTTCACGAATCTCGCCACCATCTCGCAGACTCCGTTTCATCTTTCGCGAAACGGGCACAAGCTGCCTTCGCGCGAACAAATCGAGCCCTACCGGATCGAAGGCGCTGCGTGCCAGCTCGTATTCGTGGATGGAGCCTTCGCGCCGCAGCTCTCTGCGCTCGGCAAAATGCTCGTTGGCGTGCGCATCGCGAATCTATCGGGAGAGATTGCGCGCGATCCCAGCTCGATCGAACCGCATCTCGGCCGCTATCTCGATCTCAAGCGCGATCCCTTCTCCGCGCTGAACACGGCGTTCATCGAAGACGGTGCGTACATCTATGTCGGCAAGGGAGTGGTGGCCAAACAGCCGATCTGCCTGCTCTTTGTTTCCACGGCGCACGACGCGCCGACCGTGAATTATCCCCGCAACCTGATCGTGGCGGAAGAAAACAGCCAGGCGGCGATTGTCGAGGACTACGTTTCGCTCGGCGAAGGCGCTCCGGCGCTGTGCAACACGGTCACGGAGCTTGTCGCGGGTGATCATGCCGTGATTTCGCATTACATGATCGAGCGCGAGCGCGGGCAGGCATACAACGTATCTACGCTGCGAATCCAGCAGGGGCGCACGGCGGACGTTTCTTCACATTCTGTGCTCGTCGGCGGGTCGCTCGTGCGCAACAACGTTCATCCCGTCCTCGCGGGCGAAGGCGGCGAGTGCCTGATTAATGGACTCTTCATCGGCGACGGGCGGCAGCACCTCGACAATTACATGCTCGTCGAACACGCGGGCCCTCACTGCGGCAGCCGCCAGTTCTACAACGGCATTCTGGGCGGCCGGGCGCACGGCGTGTTTCACGGCCGCATCATCGTCCACAAGGACGCGCAAAAGACGGACGCGAAGCAGACGAACCGCAACCTGCTGCTCTCCGACAACGCCCAGATCGACACGAAACCTCAGCTCGAGATCTACGCCGACGACGTGAAGTGCACGCACGGCGCGACCATCGGGCAAATCGAAGAAAACGCGCTCTTTTATCTCCGCTCGCGCGGCATCGACGAAACCTCCGCGCGCCGCCTGCTGCTTCTCGCGTTTGCAAGCGAGTGCCTGGACCGCATGAAGGAAGGGCCGGCCCGGGCGCACGTGGAGAAGGTGATCAAGCAACACATCCGGCGCGTCACGGAATCATTGCCGGTGGGCGCCCAGGGAGAATCGAAATGAAGGCCGCTGCCAGGAGAAGTTCCCGCGCTTCGATGAGGTCTGAGCGCGCTCCGGGCTCCGCGTTTGACGTGGAGCTGGTGCGCGCCGACTTCCCCATCCTCCAGCAGAGGGTGCACGGCAAGCCGCTCGTCTATCTCGACAATGCCGCGACCTCGCAGAAGCCGTGGGATGTGATCGAAGCGATCGTCCGCTATTACGAAGGAACGAACTCCAATGTCCACCGCGGCGTCCACTACCTCTCGGAACGCGCGACGGAGGAATACGAAGGCGCGCGCCGCAAGGTTCAGGACTTCCTGAATGCGGAGAGCGCGAGCGAGATCATTTTCGTCC
>Ga0187769_10000488_pt1 | contig 21613 bp, 35 predicted proteins | sample 0116_SJ02_MP02_1_FD_133140 | JGI IMG/M metagenome (GOLD analysis project Ga0187769, IMG submission 133140) | Tropical peat soil microbial communities from peatlands in Department of Meta, Colombia - 0116_SJ02_MP02_10_MG | ecosystem: Environmental > Terrestrial > Soil > Wetlands > Peat | place... | reverse complement strand
CTCAGGCGAACAGGTCTTCTGAACGCGGGCGCGAAAGCGCAAACGCTAGCGCGGATGCAAGTCGAGCTTGCGGCCCACGTGCTGGGACACGAGGCGCGAGACCGCGTCAAAGAACTCCTCGCCGCTGCGAAGATCGCGCCAGGCAGCTCCGTCATACCCGAAATGCATCGCGCCGGCGCGCGAGGCGAGCCACAGCTGGCGCATGGGCGTTTGCGCATTCACGACCATCGTCGTGCCGTCGTCAAAGTCAATGGTGAGCACTTGTGCGGTAAGCGAGCATTGCGCTTCGGCCGCCGATTGCTCGATGGTCGATTCGATCTGCGCAAGCATCGCATCGGCCGCGTCCAAGAATTGCGATTCCGTCATGCTAGATTGGTGCTATGAAATTTCGCTCTACCGCCAACGTATTCTCGGCCGCAGTGCGCCAATCCGCGGCGCTCGCTCTTGCGCTTTTGCTTCTTGCCGCCTGTGGCCAGAAGGGCCCTTTGGTGCTGCCCGGTCACAGTAAGGATACGCCCTGGCCGCTGCCCCCGAATCCTCCCGCGGGCAGCGCCGCTGCCGCGCCTGCGGGCGCCGGCGGCGCGAGCCAGGCCGAGGTTGGCAACGGCGCGCCCGTACCCAAATCCGGCCCGGCGGCGGCGAGCGGCCAAGATGGCGCCAATACGCAATCCGGCGGCGAATCGCCCAACGCCCCCGCCCCCAAAAACGGTAGCGGTCCGCAGGCCCCGCAATGACCGCGGAGGCCGCGGAGGCATTCGGGTACGTGGGCGGCACGCTGTGCTGCGAGAACGTGCCGCTGGATCACATCGCCCAGCGGGTGGGTACGCCCACATACGTGTATTCCAAGCGCGCGATTCTGGCTGCCTATCGTCGGTACGAAACGGCGCTCGCGCCTCGCTCGGCCTGGGTGTGTTACGCGGTCAAGGCCAACGCGAACCTGGGTGTGCTCAACCTCCTGGCGCGCGCGGGCAGTGGCTTTGACATCGTCTCGGGCGGAGAACTCGCGCGTGCCCTGGCGGCCGGAGCAGACCCGGGGCGCATTGTTTTTTCGGGCGTGGGCAAGACCGAAGCGGAAATCGCCGCCGCGCTCCAGGCAGGCATCGCCTGCTTTAACGTGGAGTCGGCGCCCGAACTCGAGACGATCGATCGCGTTGCACGGACCGCGGGGCGGCGGGCGCCGATTTCGTTACGTATCAATCCGGACGTCGACCCGCAGACGCATCAGTACATCGCCACGGGCCTGAAGCTCAACAAATTCGGGATCCCGGCCGACGAAGCCGAGCAGCTCTACGCGTTTGCGGCACGCCTGCCAGGCGTCGAGATTGCCGGCATTGATTGCCATATCGGCTCGCAGATCACCCGCGTCGAGCCCTACATCGAGGCCGCCGAGAGGCTCTTCGACCTCGTCGACCGCCTCGAGGCCCGCGGCGTAGCGCTGCGACACATCGACCTGGGTGGGGGCCTGGGGATCGCGTACCGCGACGAGCGCGCGCCCAGCATCGAGCAGCTCGTCGGTGCGTTGCTTGCATGCGCGGATCGTCGCGCCCATGGCACCAAGACCTTGATTTTCGAGCCAGGCCGCTCGATCGTCGGGCCGGCCGGGGCGCTGCTCACGCGGGTGCAGTACGTGAAGACCGGGGTTGCAAAAAACTTCGCGATTGTCGACGCCGGAATGAACGACTTGCTGCGCCCCGCACTGTATCAGGCGTGGATGGACGTGCGTCCGGTAGTTGCGCGCGCGGAGACCGCCCGTGTGTACGACGTGGTCGGTCCGGTGTGCGAGAGCGCGGACTGGCTGGCGCAGGACCGCTCTCTTGCCGTGGTCGGAGGCGACCTGCTGGCCGTCTTGTCCGCCGGCGCTTACGGCATGAGCATGGCGAGCAACTACAACAGCCGCGGCCGACCGGCGGAGGTGATCGTCGACGCGGACAGCTGTCACGTAGTGCGCCGCCGTGAGACCGCCGCCGAGCTATTTGCCAACGAAACCGTGTTGCCCTAACGACTTTCGCGGGCCAGCCGCCTGCTCGCCTCCCGAGGCGGGCGGCGCACGTCTCGTCTTATTTTTCTTGCTGCGCCCGCAAACCCGCGATGAAGTCGGCCAGCGCCTTGATCTCCGGGTCGGAGAGGCGAAACGCGATCTGTTCCATCGGTTCGTTGTTGTGACGCGTGCCGTCGCGAAAGGCGCGCAGCTGCGCTTCGATGTATTCGCCGTGCTGCCCGCCAATTCTCGGATACAGCGCTGGCACACCCTTGCCCGCCGGCCCGTGGCAGCCGCCGCAGGCGGGCACCGCCTTGGCCGGAAGCCCGGCGCGATACAGCCGCTGGCCCAGCGTGGCGGCGTCAGTGCCGCCGGCCATACCCGGCGTCGGCGACTGCGAGGAGAACCACGCAGCCACATTTTGCCGGTCCGACGCGCTGAGCGACGCGGCAAAGCCGCTCATGACCGCGCTTTCGCGCCCCGTCTTATCCCCGGCCGGTTTGGCCAGATCGGTCAATTGCTTGACCAGGTACTCCGGACTCTGGCCCGCGAGCTTGGGGTTGCCCGGTATCACCGAGTTGCCATCAGCGTTGTGGCAGCCAGCACACACTTGCTCTGCGATCTGCTTGCCCTTCATCGGGTCGGGTGCCTGCTGCGCCGCGGCCCCGGCGGCCCAAACTGCGCCCGTTGCTGCCCACGCGGCAAGCGCGAGAGCTCCGGCCCCCCATGTTCTAACGCTCTTGCTCTTGGTCTTAATGCGCTGCGACATCGCTTTTTCTTCCCATTAGCTGCGGTCTTTGTGGCATCCGGGCGCTGACCGCCCGAACGGCTATGCTGTGAATTTTACCGAGGAGCAAGGCGTTGCGCTTGGGTGGGGCGACGCCGTCGCCGTGTCCCGCCGTCCGAGCTTTGTTTCCGCCGCCTTTGCTGTTTCTGTCGCCGAGCTGCCGGCCTTAGGCGAGGCCGGGCTCGCGGTGGTGCCCGAACTGGCGTTCGTGGGGCGTTCCAATGCCGGCAAGTCCACCGCCATCAACGTGCTCACTGAGCGTCGCCGCTTGGCCTTCGCGTCCAAAACGCCGGGTCGAACGCAACTGCTGAACTTTTTCTCGGTGCTCGACAATGCGCCGGCAGCCGAGCGCACAATCTGCGCCTACCTGGTGGACCTGCCCGGCTACGGATTTGCCAAGGCCGATGCAGGCACGCGCGCGCGCTGGGACGGGCTCGCTGGCGGGTATCTGCGGTCGCGTCGGATGCTGCGTGGAGTGGTGCTTGTGATGGACGCGCGACGGCCCTGCCTGCCTGCCGATGAGAACCTCGTGGCCTGGATCTGCACGCGCGAAAATCTGGAGCACTTTCGGCTGCACCTGTTGCTCACCAAGTCGGATCAAATCGGAAAGAATGCGCGACGCGCGGCAATGCAGCGCGCTCAGCGCTGGGCGCAAGGGCTTCCCCTCGCCACATCGGTGCAACTCTTTTCGGCGCTCGATGGCAGCGGCGGGCCGGAGTTGCGCGACGTGGCGGCGCAGATACTGCGGCCTTGAGTGGCAGGGCCGCTAGAATCCCTCCGACCGAGTCACTCGCTTTGGCGCGTGCGGCGTTGTCGACGCCCCGCGCGCGATGGAGACCGTGCTTATGCCTTCCCCGACCGCCTCTTTTGCCTCTTTTCCGACCACACGCATGCGCCGCATGCGACGCGATGAGTTTTCGCGGCGCATGATGCGGGAGTGCCGCCTGGCAGCGGACGACCTCATCTATCCGGTTTTCGTGATCGGGGGCGCGACGCGCTGCGAAGCGGTGGCCTCGATGCCGGGCGTGGAGCGCATGACGCTTGAGCCGCTGCTTCGCGTGGCCGAACAGTGCCTCGGGCTGGGAATCCCCGTCCTCGCGCTGTTTCCGGTCATCGAAGCCGGCCGCAAGAGCGTCGATGGCCGCGAAGCCTGCAATCCGGAGGGCCTGGTGCCGCAGACGGCCCGCGCCTTGAAGGCGCGCTTTCCGGAGCTGGGAATTCTCACCGACGTGGCGCTGGACCCGTATACGACGCATGGACAAGACGGCCTGATCGATGAGCGCGGCTACGTGCTAAACGACGAGACCATTGAGGTGCTCAAGAACCAGGCGCTGGTGCAGGCGCAGGCAGGCGTCGACATCGTCGCCCCGAGCGACATGATGGATGGTCGCATCGGAGCCATTCGCGCCGCCCTGGAGGCGAACCGCTTCATCTATACGCGGATCATGGCGTATTCGGCCAAATACGCGAGCGCCTTTTATGGGCCATTTCGCGACGCCGTGGGCTCCCGCTCCAACCTCGGCAAGGCCAACAAGGCCGTCTACCAGATGGACCCGGCCAACAGCGATGAGGCGCTGCGGGAAGTGGGTCTTGACCTGCAGGAGGGTGCCGACATGGTGATGGTCAAGCCGGGGCTGCCGTACCTGGACATCGTCCGGCGCGTCAAGGACGCGTTTCGCGCGCCGACCTACGTGTATCAGGTCAGCGGCGAGTACTCCATGCTCAAGGCGGCCTGCGCCAACGGCTGGCTCGAAGAGCATGCGGTGGTCATGGAATCGCTCACCGCGTTCAAGCGCGCCGGCGCCGACGGGATTCTGAGCTATTTCTCGCTGCAGGCGGCCCAGTGGCTGCGCGAGGACGCCGCACGCTAGGAAGCCGGCCGCCTGCTAGGGTGCCGACCCCGCGCGAGGGGCACCTTCGGCCGAGACCTGCGCGGCGCCATCGAGGCCGGGCTCGACGGCCGATGGTATGCACGGCCCCTGGCGCTCGAGAAACTGCTGCGTGGCCGCGCGCCATGAATACCGCTGCGCATAGGCGCGGCAGGCCGCACGGTCGATGCGCAGCGCGCCGAGCGCGGCCTTGCGCAGGTCCTCATCGAGCGCGGCGACACCCGAGTCGCCTACGACGTCCAGGGGTCCCTGAACCGGGTACGCCGCAACCGGTGTGCCGCAGCCCAAGGCCTCGAGCAGAACCAGACCGAAAGTGTCGGTTCGACTCGGAAACACGAATACGTCCACGCTGGAATAGAGCTGGGCCAGGTCCTTGCGGTTCAGAATTCCCAGAAAACGCACCTCTGGGTGGCGCCCTCGCAAAAGCTCGAGCTCGGGCCCCACGCCCGCCACCACCTTGGTGCCGGGCAGGTCCAGATCCAGGAACGCGTCGATGTTCTTTTCCACCGAAACGCGCCCGACGTACAGAAAAATCGGGCGTGGCGAGCCCTGGATGAGAGGCGAGGGTTCAGCCACCGGGCGAAATACGTCGAGATCGACGCCGCGCGTCCAACGGGCCACATTGCCGATACCCCACTGCAAGAGTTCGCGCTCGATGTGTGCCGTCGGGGTGAGCAAAAACCGCGCGGGATGGTGAAACCACCGCAAAAAGCGGTACACCCAGTTCTCGGGAATACCGTACATCGCCTTGAGGTACTGCGGAAAGCGCGTGTGATAGGCCGTGGTAAAAGCCCAGTGGTGGCTCAAGCAGTAGCGGCGCGCGGCCAAGCCCAGCGGACCCTCGGTGGCGATGTGCACCGCGTCAGGGGCGATCGCGCGCACCATGCGCGCCAGCCTGCGATAGGGCAGCAAGGAGAGACGAATTTCGCCGTAGCCAGGGCAAGCAAGCGTGAAAAAAGACTGTGGCGAGATGACATAGGCCTCGTGGCCGGCCAGCACGAGTTCGCGATTGGTCGCTTCGATCGTGCGCACAACTCCGTTGACCTGCGGGTGCCACGCGTCCGTGATTGTGAGCAGTCGCATTGCCCGAGCGCTTAGCCCCAGAGCTCCGCCATCGGCGCAAGCGGCTGCGCGGAGACCTGCTCATCCTGGCTCCAATGCGGCGAGGGCATATCGGGCGCCAGTATCCGGTTCCAAATGACGATGCGCAACTCGCCTTCGTGCGTTTCGACCAACGCGGTGAGGCTCTCCACCCAGTCGCCCGTGTTTACGTACAGGGCGCCGTCGAGCGCGCGAATCTGGGCGTGATGGATGTGTCCGCAAATCACGCCGTCGTAGCCGCGCCGACGCGCCTCGCGCACCAGCACGGCCTCAAAGTCGCTGATGAAGCTCACGGCATTCTTGACTTTGTATTTCAAATATTGCGACAGCGACCAGTAACCAAACCCCAGGCGTGCGCGCAGATTGTTCAGGTGTCGATTCATCCACAGCAGCCAGTCGTAGAGCGCGTCGCCCAGATGCGCGAGCCACTTCACGTGACGGATGACCCCGTCGGCAATGTCCCCGTGCACGACCCACAGCTTGCGGCCGTCGACCAGTTGGTGCACGGCCTCCTCGCAAATACTGACATCGCCGAATTTGAGGCCGCAGAACTGGCGCGCAACCTCGTCGTGATTGCCAGGCACGTAATAGACCCGGGTGCCCTTGCGCGCCTTGCGCAAAATTTTCTGGATTACGTCGTTGTGCAGCTGCGGCCAGTAAAAGCGCGAGCGCAACGCCCACCCGTCGATGATGTCGCCTACCAGATAGAGGCTGTCGGATTCGTTATGGCGAAGAAAATCGAGCAGGTGCGCAGCCTTGCAACCGGACGTGCCCAGATGAATGTCGGAAAGAAAGATGGCCCGATAGTGGGCACCCGCCGTCACGTCGGACGGCACGTGCTGGGGCAACCCTTCGGACAAGCGCTGCATCGCGCGCACGGTACCCAAGCGATGTGACCGAATCATGACATGTCATCGTGCCTCCCGGGCCGCGCGATTAACGCAACAAGCGCCGCCGGCTTAGCCCAACGGCAATGAAATAGCAGACCAGCGCGTAGCCGAACAACAGTGCCAGATGCAGTGCCGCGTTTTCCGGGACCCGGTCGAGCATGAGCGGGCGCACGAGCGCCACCAGGGCCGTGAGCGGCAGGTACGAGGAAAACTCCTGCAGCCAGGGCGGCAGGCGCGAGAGCGGGAAAAAGACGCCGCCCAGAAAGATCATAGGCGTCACGACAATCGTGAAATACGTCGAGAGCGTGTCCCAGCCCTTGGCACTGGCGTTGACGATGAGCGCCATCGCAGAAAAGGCAAGGCCCGCGACAAACGCAAGCGGCAGCACGATCAGGGCGCGGGGCGTTCGGGCGATCCCCAGCGTCCAGACGATCAACAGCATCGCGGCGGCGGTCAGCAGCGACTTGGTGGCCGCCCACGCGAGCTCGCCCAACAAGACATCGTCGATCGACACGGGTGCGTTCATGATCGCCGCCCACGTGCGCTGCACTTCCATGCGGCCATAGGCGCCCCAGAGCGATTCGAACTTGGCCGAGTACATCACGCTCACGCACAGCGTGCCGCCCGCCAGATACGGCAGGTAGGCCACACCGTCGATGAGGGGCAGCAGCGTCCCAAGACCGTAGCCGAACGCCACCAGTGTGATGGCCGGCTCCACGATGTTGGAGACGACGCGCTCGAACAGGTAGCGGCGCCAGACCATGAAATTTCGCTGCCACACGGGCACGAAGCGCAACGAGACGCGCGGTACGCTCCAGAACGTCGCCGGATTTGCCATCACCACTCCGCCCGCATCTCCCGGCCCGTGAGCTTGAGGAAGACGTCCTCCAGATTGGCCGGCCGGCACAGGTGGCGCACGCCCGCAAGCTGCTCGAGCTCCGGGAGCAGCGCTGCAGCGTCTGTCGCGTAGCAAAAGGCAGTCTCTCCCGAGATTTCCACGCGCAACCCCCTGGCCTGGGCGCATTTGCGGGCCCATTGGATCGCACCCTCCCCGTAGACCTCCAGCACCTGCGGCTCGATATGGCCGCGGATAAGCTCTCGCGGACTGCCCTCGGCGATTTTGCGTCCGCGATCGACAATCGCAAGGCGATCCGCAAGCCGTTCGGCCTCGTCCATAAAATGGGTCGTGAGCAAAATGGTCTTGCCGCCCGCCAGCAACTGCTTGAGCCGCTCCCAGATCAGATGGCGCGCCTGCGGGTCGAGCCCCGTCGTGGGCTCGTCCATGAGGATCAGGCTGGGATCGTTGATGAGTGCGCGCGCCAGCATCAACCGGCGTTTCATGCCTCCCGAGAGTTCGCCGATGCGGGCACCCGCCTTCTGAGCCAGGCTCGCGAACTCAAGCAGTTCGGGAATGCGCCGACGAATCGCGCGCGGATCCAGACCGAAGTAGCGGCCGTAGACCAGAAGGTTTTCTTCGACCGTGAAGTCGGGGTCGAGGTTGTCGATCTGAGACACGACCCCCGTGCGCTGGCGCGCAAGCCGGCCCTGTGCGGGCACGCGGTAACCGAGCAGGTCGATCGTCCCCGATTGGTACGACGTCAGGCCCAAGCAGCAGCGCAGGATCGAGGTTTTGCCGGCGCCGTTTGGGCCCAGGAGCGCGAAACACTCGCCGCCGCGCACGCGGAAGGAAACGCCGTCGACGGCTGCGACCTGGCCGTAGGCCTTGCGCAGCTCATGCACACGCAGGGCTGCCGCGGCCACTGCCGCCGCAGCCATGCCTGACTCAGGCACCGGACTGAGATTTGCCCGTGCTCTCCTCGGCGGCTTGCGGTCGATCCACGAGCTCCATGAGTGCCATGGGCGCGTTGTCGCCCACGCGGTAGCCGAACTTGAGGATTCGCGTATATCCGCCCTGGCGCGATTTGTAGCGCGGGCCGATCTCGGAAAAGAGCTTGACCACCATCTCGCGGTCCCGCAGGCGGTTAAACGCCAGCCGGCGGTTGGCCACCGTTGGCTCCTTTGCCAGCGTGATCAGGGGCTCGACCACGCGGCGCAATTCCTTGGCCTTGGGAAGCGTGGTTCTGATCAGTTCGTGACGCAACAGCGAATTGGACATGTTGCGCAGCATCGCCAGCCGGTGGCTGCTCGTGCGGTTGAGTTTTCGCAGTCCGTGTCCGTGACGCATGACAGTTTCCTTTGTGTGTCTTGTTTCGGCCTCTTCGATCCCCGCGGCCGTCGTCGTGCGGCAGCCGCGGGGCGGTCCGTTCCTAGCTATGCGGCTCCTCGCGGTCGCGCCCGCGCGGCAGCAGGCTTTCTTACTTCTCCAGTCCGACCGGCGGCCAGTTCTCCAGCTTCATTCCCAGCGTCAGGCCGCGCGCCGCGAGCACTTCCTTGATCTCGTTGAGCGACTTGCGGCCCAAGTTGGGTGTCTTCAACAGCTCATTCTCGGTGCGCTGAATGAGATCGCCGATGTAGTAGATGTTCTCGGCCTTCAGACAGTTGGCCGAACGTACGGTGAGTTCCAGATCGTCGACGGGGCGCAGCAAGATGGGGTCGACATCGGGCGAGGTGCGCTGTGCATGCACCGGTTCGGCCACACCCTCGAGCGCGGCAAACACCGACAGCTGCTCCACGAGGATGCGCGCGGACTGGCGCACCGCTTCCTCGGGGCTCATCGCCCCGTTGGTCTCGATCGTCATGACGAGTTTGTCCAAATCGGTGCGCTGCTCCACCCGTGCGCTCTCGACCGTATAGCTCACGCGGCGTATCGGGGAAAAGGAGGCGTCCATGACGACCTTGCCGATTGTCGTCGAGTGATCGTCGCGGAAGGCGCGCACAGTCCCGGGGACGTAGCCGCGGCCCTTCTCGACTTTGATCTGCATCTCGAGCTTGCCCCCGGAAGACAGGTGGGCGATGACATGATCGGGATTGACGACCTCCACGTCGTGCGGCAATTCGATATCCGCCGCGGTCACGAGTCCCTCGCCATCCTTGCGCAGGTTCAGATTGACCTCGTCGCGGTTGTGCAGCTTAAAAACGATGCTCTTGAGGTTGAGCAGAATGTCGACTACGTCCTCGCGAACGCCGTCGATCGTCGAATATTCGTGGACCACGCCTTCGATCTGCGCCTCGGTCGGGGCATAGCCGACCATCGAGGAGAGCAAAATGCGCCGCAGCGCATTGCCCAGTGTGTGCCCGTAGCCGCGCTCGAACGGCTCCATCGTCACGACCGCGCTGTGCGGTCCGGTGGACTCCACCTCGATGGAGCGCGGCTTCAACAAACCCGTTGTACTCATAGACGATCCCCTTCAATACCCTCGGCTCGTTACACCGATAAGGCTGCTGGATGGTCGTGGGACCTCCCGTGAAAGAAGAACCGGCGTCCCACACACTCCGGTTCTCCCAAACGCCACCGGCGGCGCTCGCCGCCGGCGCCGAAAATCAACGCGAATACAACTCGACCACGAGGGACTCGTTGATGTCCTGGGCGACGTCGCCCCGATCGGGCAGTGCCTTGAACTTGCCCGCCATTTTCTGCGCATCGACGTCGACCCACGACGGAAAGCCACTCTGCGACGCGAGTTGCAACGCGTCCTGAATGCGCGATTGTTTGCGGGCGCCCTCACGCACGGAGACCTGGTCGCCGGCCCGCAGCAGCATCGACGAGACGTTGGCGACCTGCCCGTTGACCTCGATGGTACGGTGCGAAACGAGCTGGCGCGCCTCGGCGCGTGTCGACCCAAACCCCATCCGGTACACGACATTGTCCAAACGCGATTCGAGCAATGCAATGAGGTTTGCGCCCGTGTTGCCGCGGCGGCGCTCGGCCTCCGCGAAATACCGGCGGAACTGCCGCTCCAAAACTCCGTAGGTCCTCTTGACCTTTTGCTTCTCGCGCAGCTGCAACCCATAGTCGGACAAACGCGCGCCCGAAATGCGACCGTGCTGTCCGGGTTTGCTGTCGGCCTTGCATTTCGAGTCGAGCGTGCGCCGGGCGCTCTTGAGAAACAGATCGGTGCCCTCGCGCCGCGACAGCTTGAGTTTTGCCCCTGTATGGCGAGCCATATTCGCTTCCTAAAACGCCGCGTGCGGCTGTTGATGAACGGCTGGCAAGCACCGGCCCGCGCCCTGCGCCCCAGCATCCACGAGATTGTCCAATCCCATCGGGTACTCCTTCGGACGGTGCGGTTCAGACACGGCGGCGCTTCGGCGCACGGCAGCCGTTGTGCGGCACCGGCGTGATGTCCTGGATCGAAGCGATGCGAAAGCCGCAGGCGTTAAGCGCCCGCACCGAGGACTCCCGGCCCGGTCCGGGACCCTTGATCCGCACCTCGAGATTTTTCACGCCGCACTCGAGCGCGGCGCGCCCGGCAGCCTCGGCCGCAACCTGGGCCGCAAACGGCGTGGATTTGCGCGAGCCCTTGAAGCCCGCCCCTCCGCTGGTAGCCCAGGACAGCGTGTTGCCCTGCCGGTCCGTGATCGTGATGATCGTGTTGTTGAACGAGGCGTGGATGTGCGCGACACCCTCCGCGACGTTCTTCTTAACCTTCTTGCGGGCCCGCTGGGTAGCTACCTGCTGCGGGGTTGGAGCTCTGGTTGCCATGCGAAATTGCCTCGTAGTCAGTCGTGTAAGTGTTGCGCCGCGCGCCCAAGGCGAACCGGCCTGCCGTGCGCGCCGATCAGACGCCCTTCTTGAGCGCCACGCCGGCCTTGCGCGGTCCCTTGCGCGTGCGGGCATTGGTGCGGGTGCGCTGGCCGCGCACGGGTAAGCCGCGCCGGTGCCGCACGCCCCGATAGCACCCCAAGTCAATGAGGCGCTTGATCGAGAGCTGGATTTCGCGCCGCAGGTCGCCTTCCACGGCGAAACGGCTCACGGCCTCGCGAATACGCTCGAGCTCGGCGTCCGTGAGCTCCTTGACCTTGCGCTCGTGCGGAACCTTGACGGCGTCAAGAATGGCCCGCGCGCGCGCGCGCCCGATCCCGTAGATCGCCGTGAGTCCGAGTTCCGCGTGCTGATGCGGGGGAATGTTGATACCGGCTATGCGTGCCATTGAAAGGGTTCTCCGTCGGGTTGCGGTCGATCGGGGCTCAGCCCTGGCGTTGCTTGTGGCGCGGATCGGTGCAGATCACCCGCACCACGCGCTTGCGCCGGATCACCTTGCAGTTGCGACACATCTTCTTTACCGAAGCCATCACTTTCATCGTCTTGCTCCCAGCGTGCCTGCGCACGCGAGTGTTCCTCTTACTTGGCGCGAAAAACGATCCGCGCGCGCGTCAGGTCATACGGCGTCAGTTCCACCGTCACCTTGTCACCCGGCAAGATCCGGATGTAGTGCATCCGCATCTTGCCCGATATGTGCCCCAAAACGACATGGCCGTTTTCGAGCTTTACCCGGAATGTCGCATTGGGGAGGTTTTCCAAAATCTCCCCTTGCATCTGAATGACGTCGTCGCGCGCCATCGCTACCGCGTCACCCCCGGCGCACCACCCCGGAAATTGGCCTTCTTGAGCAACGACTCGTACTGGTGCGTCATCAGGTAGGCCTGCACCTGCGCCATGAAATCCATCGTCACGACGACCACGATCAGCAGCGAGGTGCCACCGAAATAAAACGGCACGCTCCACCGCAGGTAGAGAAACTCCGGAACCATGCACACCAGCGTGATGTAGATTGCGCCGGCGAGCGTGAGCCGCAGCAAAATCTTGTCGATATGGCGCGCCGTTTGCTCGCCGGGCCGTATGCCGGGCACGGTCGCACCGCTTTTCTTGAGGTTGTCGGCCTGTTCCTTGCTGTTAAAGACCAGCGCGGTGTAAAAGAAGCAGAAAAACACGATCAACGACGCGTACAAGATCAGGTACAGGGGCTGTCCGTGTTGCAGCGCCGTGGCCAGATCCCGAATCCACCGCGTGGCATCGCCGCTGCTGAACCAGCCCGCGACGGTCGCCGGGAACAGCACGATCGACGAGGCGAAAATCGGCGGAATCACTCCGGACATGTTGAGCTTCAGAGGAAGATAGGAGCTTTGGCCTCCGAAGACTTTGTTGCCGACCTGACGCTTGTAGTAGTTCACCACGATGCGGCGTTGACCGCGCTCGATAAAGACAACCAGTCCGGTGACGCCCACAATCAGTGCGGCGATCGTAAAAAACGCCAAGTACCCCAGCGCGCCGTTGCTCACCAGTTCAAAGAGGCGGCCCAGTGCGCTCGGCAGCCCGGCCACAATACCGGAGAAAATGACAATCGAGATGCCGTTGCCCAAACCGCGCTCCGTGATCTGCTCGCCCAGCCACATCAGAAACATGCAGCCGGTCACCAGCGAAACGACGCCGATGAAGCGAAATAGCAGCCCGGGTTCGATTACCAGGTTGGGCACGGACTCGATGGCCACGATCGCCATGTAGGACTGGATGGCAGCCAAACCCACGGTGGCGTAACGCGTGTACTGCGTGATCTTGCGTCGCCCCGATTCGCCTTCCTTGCGCAGCGATTCCAGCGACGGCAGCACGTAGGTGAGCATCTGCATAATGATCGAGGCCGAGATGTACGGCATGATCCCGATCGAGAAGATCGAAAAACGCGACAGCGCCCCGCCCGAGAACATATTGAGCAGGCCCAGGATCCCGCCTTGTTGCGACTGAAACGCCTGGCGGAATTGATCCGGGTCGATTAGCGGCACCGGAATATGCGTACCCAGCCGATAGACAATCAGGGCCAGCACGAGAAAGACCGCGCGACGTTTCAGGTCCGCGTATTTTCCACTGCCAGCGAGTTTGCCCTGTTGGGTTGCCACGTCCTTGTCCCCGACTACGCCCTCTTCACTCCTGCACGGAGCCGCCCGCCGCCTCGATCGCGGCGCGTGCCCCTGCGCTCACGCCCACACCGCGAACCTCGACCCGGCGCGCCAGCTCGCCCGTCTTGACGATGCGCGCGCCTTGCGCCAGCGCCGAGACGATGCCGGCACGCTTGAGCGCGGCCAAATCGATGAGTTCCTCCTCGAGTCGCGCAATTTCCGACAGCCGCACCGTGGCCACAAAGCGGCGCGTGCGCGACGTAAAGCCTCGCTTGGGTAGGCGCCGATGCAGCGGCATTTGTCCGCCCTCGAAGCCGACTTTGTGAAAGCCACCCGATCGCGAGCTCTGTCCCTTGTGGCCGCGGCCTGCGGTCTTGCCCCAACCGCTGCCGATACCCCGGCCGACGCGCTGGCGCACCCTGCGCGATCCCGGCGCGGCCTTGATTGCATGCAGTCGCATTGCCTACCCCCGTTGTTGCTTAGCCGACCCGAACCAGGTAGGCGACCTTGTTGATCATGCCGCGCACGGCGGGCGTGTCTTCCAAGACGCGCGTGCTATGCAGCCGCTTCAGACCCAGACCCAGCACCGTCGCACGGTGTCCCGCCTTGGTCCCCGCGACACTCTTGATGAGCGTCACACGCAGCGTCTTTCTCCCCGCCGCGCCTTGGGCTGCCGTCTTGCCCGCCGCTTTCGTCACAGCCGTCTCCTCAGCCCAGAATTTCTTCGACCGTCTTGCCGCGCTTGGCCGCAATCTCGGCAGGAGTTCGCAGGCGCTCGAGCGCCTTGAGCGTGGCACGCACCATGTTGTACGGATTGGTCGAGCCGTGCGACTTCGCCACCACGTTGCGCACCCCCATTACGTCGAAAATGGCGCGCAGCGGACCACCGGCGATGATGCCGGTACCCTCCGCGGCCGGCGCAAGCATGACCTTGGCCGCGCCGTGCTTGGCCTCCACGCCGTGCTGCACCGTTCCGTTGCGCAGCGGGACGCGACCCATGCCGCGGCGAGCACGCTCCATCGCCTTTTGCACTGCTACCGGGACCTCGCGCGCTTTGCCCTTGCCCATGCCGATGCGACCGTCGCCGTCGCCCACGACCGTAAGCGCGGCAAAAGCCAGGATTCGGCCGCCTTTCACGACCTTGGTGACGCGGTTGACCGCGATCATCTTCTCGCGCATACCGTCATCGCGCGCCTCGCCGAGGTTTTTGGCTTGGATTCTGGCCATCTGGGACTCCTAGAGCTTCAGACCGGCTTCGCGCGCTGCGTCCGCAAGCGCCTTGACCCGGCCGTGATAACGAAAACCCGAGCGGTCGAACGCGACGTGCTCGATTCCGGCCGCCACCGCCTTGCGCGCCAGGCGCGCACCGACAATTCGAGCCGCAGCCACGTTGCCCCCGCGCCCTTTCGCGCCCGAGAGCTCGTTGCGCACTTCTTGCTCGAGCGTGGATGCCGACACCAGCACGCGATCGCCTTCCGGAGAGACCACCGCGGCATAGATGTGCTGATTGGAGCGGTGCACCGTGAGCCGATGCGCGCGATCGTGTTCGATGCGCACCCGCGTGGCACGTGCTCTTCGAAGCCGCGCTTGCTTCTTGTTGATCATGGCATGAATCCGGACAGGTTCACTTCTTCTTGGTCTCTTTCAAGACCACTGTTTCATCGGCATAACGCACGCCCTTGCCTTTGTAGGGCTCGGGCGGCCGATAGGCGCGCAGCTCGGCGGCAACCTGTCCGACGCGCTGCTTATCGGCACCCTTGATGACGATCTCCGTCTGGCTGGGCGTCTCGACTTTGACTCCGGCGGGCATGCGGTGCTCGATGCCATGCGAAAACCCCAGCGACATGCTGATCTTGTCGCCCTGGGCCTGCGCGCGGTAGCCCACGCCCACCAGGCTCAGTCGGCGCTCAAAACCCTTAGTGACACCCTCGACCATGCCCGCCACAAGCGCGCGTAAAGTGCCGCTCATGGCGTTGGCCTGACGCGAGTCGTCGGCAGCGGCAAAACGGATTTTGCCCTCGGCGATCGTGACCTTGACCAGATCGGACAGGGGCTGCTGCAGCGTGCCGTGCGGTCCCTTGATGGTGATCCGGTCCGAACCCAGCTGGGCATCGACTCCCTTGACCAGGGTCACCGGTATGCGTGCGACTCGTGACATGTTCCGTGCCCGCCTTACGCAACGTAGCAAAGAATCTCGCCGCCCACGCCTTGATTGCGCGCCTTGCGGTCCGTCATGACACCGCGTGGCGTCGACACGATCGCCACGCCCAGGCCGTTCATGACCTGCGGCAGATGATTACGGCCGCGATAGATGCGCAACCCGGGCCGCGAGACGCGCTCCAGGCGTTCAATCACGGGACGGCCGGCGTAATACTTCAGCCCGATGCGCAGCTCCGTGTGCCCGCGCGCCGCACCATCCGAGCCGGCGGCAGCGACCTGAAAGCCTTCGATGTAGCCCTCGTCACGCAGTACCTGCGCGATGGCCACTTTGAGCTTGGACGACGGCATCACAACTTCGCTTTTTTCCACACGCTGCGCATTGCGTATGCGCGTCAGCATGTCAGCGATCGGATCACTCATGCTCATCTGGGCACTCCGCCTTACCAACTCGCCTTGATCAGGCCAGGGATGTCGCCGCGCATCGCCGCCTCGCGGATCTTGCTGCGTCCGAGCCCGAACTTGCGGAAATTGCCGCGCGGCCGCCCCGTGATCGCGCAGCGATTGCGCAGACGCGTGGGGTTGGCGTTGCGCGGCAGCGCCTGCAGGCGTTGCTGCGCATGCAGCCGTTCCTCCATCGACAAAGTCTGATCGGAGAAAGTCGCCTTGAGGGCGGCGCGCTTGCTGGCGAACTTCTTTACCAGTGCCGCGCGCTTGGCTTCACGATTCTTCAGGGCTAGCTTTGCCAACGTTCACCTCGCTCAGTTACGGAACGGGAACCGAAACGCCGTGAGGAGCGCCTTGGCTTCCTCGTCCGACTTTGCGGTGGTCGTGATGCTGATGTTCATGCCCCGCAGCTTGTCGATTTTGTCGTATTCGATTTCGGGGAAGATGATCTGCTCCTTCAGACCGATGTTGTAGCCTCCGCGACCGTCGAACGCGCGGCCCGAAACGCCGCGAAAGTCGCGTACGCGCGGAAATGCGATGCTGATGAGTCGGTCCAGGAATTCGTACATGCGCTCGCCACGCAGGGTCACCATGCAGCCGATTGGCAGGCCCTGCCGCACCTTGAAGTTGGCAATGGCCTTGCGCGTCTTGGTAACAACCGGCTTTTGTCCGGCGATGCGCGTCATGTCGGCGACCGCGGCTTCGATGTTCTTCTTGTCGTTGACGGCCTCACCCACCCCCATATTCAGAGTGACCTTGGTGATGCGCGGCACCTGCATCGAAGTGGCGTAGCCGAACTTCTTCATGAGCTCGGGGACGATTTTCTCGCGATACTGTTGTTGTAAACGGGCCATGTTCGCCTTGTCTCCCGGCCTCAACTGCGGCTGCCAACCAGCGCGCCGCTGCTCTTGAAGACACGCACTTTCTTGCCGTCGACCTCCTTGAAGCCGACGCGCTCGCCCTTGCCGGTGGCCGGGTTGTAGAGCATCAGATTGGACTGGTCGATTGGCAGCGTCTTCTCGGAGATACCGCCCGTGACGCCCTTCATCGGGTTGGGCCGAACGTGCTTCTTGACCTGGTTTACGCCCTCGACGCGCACATGGCGATCGTCAACCCGGTCGAGCACGACGCCGCGCTTGCCCCGGTCCTTGCCGGCGATTACGAGCACCTCGTCGCCTTTGCGAATCCTTTGCATCGGGAATCTTCCCAACCTTCCTGCAAGAGTTGACGCGCCTAGAGCACTTCGGGCGCGAGCGACACGATCTTCATGAAGCGCTCTGTACGCAACTCGCGCGTCACCGGCCCGAAGATGCGCGTGCCGATGGGCTCGAGCTTGTTGTTGAGCAATACGGCCGCGTTGCGATCGAATTTGATGGCCGAGCCGTCGACTCGGCGCAAACCGCTCGCGGTGCGTACCACCACCGCGCTATAGACCTCGCCCTTCTTGACCCGGCCGCGCGGCGCCGCGTCCTTGACCGTGACCTTGATCACGTCACCGATATGGGCATAGCGACGCTTGGAGCCGCCCAGCACCTTGATACACATTACCGCCCGGGCGCCGGTGTTGTCGGCGACGTCGAGCATCGTCTGCATTTGAATCATCGCTCTTCCCAACTTATCCCGCCGCCTCGGCCGAGACGAGCCGGTGCCACCTTGGCGTCCGGCCGCGCCACGCGTCGGCTGCGGTCAGTCTTGGTCCCGTTCGGGGAGGCGGACCGCGCGCATCGAGCGGCCCGAACAACGCTATCCGGTCACGCCGCCACGCTCTACCGGTGCCCCTGCACCGGCCGGACGCGGCCTCGGCCGTTTTCGCCGGAAGTTACTATGGCGAGCCGCAGATTCTAGCCTGAAAGTCGGCCGACACGCAAATCGCCGACCGGCTCGCCCCCTTTTTTTAGCCGCGCGCGGCCTCGACCACCCGCGTTACCGTCCAGGCCTTGGTGCGCGAAAGCGGCCGGGTCTCCGCGATCTCCACCAGATCGCCCTCGCCGATCTTGTTGCTCGCATCGTGGGCATGCAACTTGGTCGAGCGCACAACGTACTTGCCGTAGACCGGGTGCTTGACGCGCCGCTCCACGAGGACCGTTACCGTCTTGTCCATCTTGTTGCTGACTACGCGCCCCACCAGGGTGCGCTTGAGCGCCGCCGGTGCGCCAGCTTGTGCTGAGGACGTCATTTTGCGTTCGCCTTCTCGGTCATCACAGTACGCACGCGAGCGATGTCGCGCCGCAGCTTGCGCAACTGCGTGTGGTTTTGCAGCTGCTGGGTGGCCCGCTGCATGCGGGCGGAAAACTGCGCTTTGAGCAGCTCGCGCAGCTCCGTTTGCAGCGCGGAGTCGCTCTTGGCGCGCAATTCCTTGGCTTGCATTTGTTTCTCCCTTTACGCGCCGAGCGCCCGCGCGACAAAGACAGTCTTGAGCGGCAGTTTGGCGGCAGCCAGGTTAAAGGCCTCGCGCGCGACCGTCTCGTCGACGCCGTCCATCTCGTAGAGCACCTTGCCCGGCTGGATCTGCGCCACCCAGTATTCGGGATTGCCCTTGCCGTTACCCATGCGCACCTCCGCGGGCTTTTGCGAGATCGGCTTGTCCGGGAAGATGCGGATCCAGACGCGTCCGCCGCGCTTGATGTGCCGCGTGATCGCGCGTCGCGCCGCCTCGATCTGGCGCGCCGTGAGGCGCCCGCGTTCGGTGGCCTTCAGACCGTACTCGCCGAAAGAGACTTTGGCGCCGCGCGTGGCCAGGCCGCGATTGCGTCCCTTGTGATCCTTGCGATATTTGCGTCGTGCCGGTTGCAGCATCGTGCCACTCCTTTACTTGCTCTCGCCCTTGTCCGGCGCGGGCTTGTCCGCGGCCTTGGTGGCAACCTTGCGTACCCGCTTGACCGCCGGCTTGGCCGCTTCCTCGGTTGCACCCGCAGCGGCGGGCGCCGCGGCCCCGGCCTCGGCAGGGACGGCCGCCTCCGTCTTGCGCACGGGACGCCGTGCGCCGGAGGGGCGGGGGGTAGCAGCAGGCCCGGCCGGCGGGCGACGCAGCGCGCGACGCTCTTCGCGTTCGGGTGCCGGCACCGCGGTCTCCGTGGTGACGGCCTCGGTACGCCCGAGCGTGTCACCCTTGTAGACCCAGACCTTCACGCCGATCACGCCATACGTCGTCTTGGCCTCGGAAAAGCCGTAGTCGATGTCGGCGCGCAGCGTATGCAGCGGCACGCGGCCTTCGCGGTACCACTCGGTGCGGGCAATCTCGATACCATTGAGCCGGCCCGAACTCATGATCTTGATGCCCTGCGCGCCCAGGCGCATGGCATTTTGCATTGCGCGCTTCATGGCGCGCCGGAACATGATGCGCTTTTCCAGTTGCTGGGTGATGGAATCGGCGATGAGTTGCGCGTCGAGCTCAGGCTTGCGAATCTCATCGATGTTGACGTGCACCGGCACGCCCATCATCTTTTGCAGCTCGACTTTGAGCGTCTCGATGTCCTCGCCCTTCTTGCCGATCACGACGCCGGGCCGCGCCGAATAAATCGTGATGCGCGCGTTTTTCGCCGGTCGCTCGATGAGTATGCGTCCGACCGAGGCATTGCGCAGCTTGCGGCGCAGGTACTCGCGTACATGCAGATCTTCGCCCAGCATGCGGCTGAATTCCTTGCCGGTGGCAAACCAGCGCGAGTTCCAGTTGCGCGATACCGCAAGGCGAAATCCCGTTGGGTTGATCTTTTGGCCCATGCGTTACTACTCCTTCTTTCCGTCACCAACCGTGAGGAAGATATGGCAGCTCTTCTTGCTGATACGCGTGCCGCGACCCTTGGCGCGTGCGGAGAAGCGCCGCAGCGTCGGGCCCTGCTCGACAAAGATGCTCGTGACGCGCAGCTCGTCGATATCGGCGCCGTCATTGTGCTCCGCGTTGGCGATGGCCGACTCGAGCAGCTTGCGGATCAGGCCCGCGGCCTTCTTGGGAGTGAAGGCCAGGATGTTGAGCGCCTTGTCGACGGGTTTGCCGCGCACCAGATCGGCCACAAGCCGCCCCTTCTGCGCCGACATGCGGGCGCCGCGATGTGAAGCCGTGGTCTGCATAGCTGGTCCCTCTTACTTTTTGGCGGGCGCCGGCGCCGGCGTCTTGCGGTCGGCGGAGTGACCCTTGAAGGTGCGCGTAAGCGCGAATTCGCCCAATTTGTGACCGACCATCTGCTCCGTGATGTAGACGGGGACATGTTGCTTGCCGTTGTGCACCGCAATGGTCAGGCCTACGAAATCGGGCACGACCGTCGAGCGACGCGACCAGGTCTTGATCGGGCGCTTGTCCTTGGAGCTTTGCGCCGTCTCGACTTTCTTGAGCAGATGCCCGTCGACAAACGGACCTTTTTTGAGCGAGCGTGACATGGAATGTCCCCGGGACTACTTGCGATGGCGTCGTTGAATGATCATGCTGTCGGTGCGCTTGTTCTTGCGCGTGCGGTAGCCCTTGGTGAGCTTGCCCCAGGGACTGACGGGATGACGCCCCGTGCCCGTGCGCCCTTCGCCGCCGCCGTGCGGGTGATCGATCGGGTTCATCGCCACACCGCGCACGGTTGGACGAATCCCACGCCAGCGGATCGCGCCCGCCTTGCCGAATTGACGCAAATTGTTTTCCTCGTTGCCCACCTCGCCAATGGTGGCGCGGCACTCGATGAGGACCTTGCGGATCTCGCCCGAGCGCAATCGAATCTGCGCGTAGCTGCCCTCACGGGCCAGCAGCTGCGCCGAAGTTCCGGCCGCGCGCGCCAGTTGCGCCCCCTTGCCCGGGAGCATCTCGATGCAGTGGATCGTCGTTCCGACCGGTATGTTGCGCAGCGGCAGCGCGTTGCCCACGCGGATCGGTGCCTCCTGGCCGCTCATCAGTTGCGCGCCGAGCGCCAAGCCCTTGGGCGCGATGATGTAGCGGCGCTCGCCATCGGCGTAGCACAGCAACGCCAGGTGCGCCGAGCGGTTGGGGTCGTACTCCAGGCGTTCCACCCGCGCTGCAATACCGTCTTTGGAGCGGCAAAAATCGATTACGCGATAGTGCCGCTTGTGCCCACCGCCTTGGTGGCGCGTCGTGATGTGGCCCAGGTTGTTGCGCCCCGAGCCGCGGATTTTCTTTTCGGTGAGTCCGGCGTAGGGAGCCCCCTTGTGCAGCTGTCCGCTCACCACCTTCACCAGGGCTCGCCGCCCGGCCGACGTCGGCTTGACCTTGACCAGCGCCATTACTTCACTCCTTCGGCGAAATTGATTTCCTGGCCGGGCTTCAAGCAAACATAGGCCTTGCGCAGGTCACGGCGTCGCCCCGGCGTACGCCCAAAACGCTTGTCCTTGCCACGACGATTCAAAATCTGTACCGACTGAACCTGGACCTTGAAGAGCAGTTCGACGGCGGCCTTGACTTCCTGTTTGGTGGCGTCTTGCAGCACGCGAAAGGCGACCTGGTTGTGCTTTTCCCCGATATACGTCGATTTTTCCGACACCACCGGCGCCAGCAGTACGTTGTACAAGCGCTCGTTGTTCATGCCTGCCCCCACATGCGCTCCAAGGTGGCGATTGCCGGCCGCGTCAAAACCACTTT
>Ga0187769_10000486_pt1 | contig 21632 bp, 15 predicted proteins | sample 0116_SJ02_MP02_1_FD_133140 | JGI IMG/M metagenome (GOLD analysis project Ga0187769, IMG submission 133140) | Tropical peat soil microbial communities from peatlands in Department of Meta, Colombia - 0116_SJ02_MP02_10_MG | ecosystem: Environmental > Terrestrial > Soil > Wetlands > Peat | place... | reverse complement strand
GCCTTGCGCCGCCGCCGCGTTTCCGTGCGCGTTTCCATCACTTCGGACATGGCACGAGCTAGACGCCTGGGGACGAAAAAGTCAAGTTATTGACTAACCGGATAGTCAATAACTACGCTGTCTCGTTTGAGGGACGACACGTGCGGATCTGGTTGGTTGGGTTGAGGCGGCGCGGCCGTAGGATCGCGGCCGCGGACGAGGCCAAGCGTCTGGCTCGTCTCCGCTTTTGCGGCCCGACGGCAGTCGGCGGCGCCGCGCTCGCGGCCTTGGCCTTGGCGGCCTGCGCCGTCGGTCCCGATTTTGCGCCGCCGCCTGCTCCGCCGGTCAGCGGCTATACCCCCGAGGCGCATTTGGCGACGACCGCTTCGGTCGACGTCGCCGGCGGCGCCGCGCAGAAATTCCTCGTCGGCCGCGACATTCCCGGCGAGTGGTGGAAAGTGTTCCGTTCGAAGGAACTCGACCGGCTGATTGCCGAGGCGCTCAAGGCCAATCCGAGCCTGCAGGCGGCGCAGGCGGCATTGTGGCAGGCGAAGGAGAATCTCTATGCCACCGCCGGCAGGCTGTTGCCGACCGCCGACGCCAACGCCTCGGCCGCCCGCCAGCAATTCTCGCCGGCGACCTTCGGCGTCGCCGGCGCGCCGGCGATTTTCAATCTGTTTCAGGCAACGGTGAACGTCTCCTATGCGCCGGACGTGTTCGGCGGGACGCGGCGGCTGATCGAGTCGAGCGAGGCGCAGGCCGAATTCCAGCGTTTCGAGCTCGAGGCGACCTACCTGACGCTGACCGCCAACGTGGTGACGACGGCGATCCAGGAAGCCTCGCTGCGCGGGCAGATCGAGGCGACGCAGGAAATCATCAAAGCGGAAAGCGAACAGCTCGACGTCGTGCGCCATCAATTCGAGGTCGGCGGCGCCTCCCGCGCCGACGTGCTGACGCAGGAATCGGAGGTGGCGACCGAGCAGGCGACGCTGCCGCCGCTGCAAAAACAGTTGGAGCAGGAGCAGCACGTGATGCAGGCGCTGCTCGGCCGCTTCCCGAGCGAACCCTATGGCGAGCACCTCGTCCTCGCCGCGTTCCACCTGCCAACCAGCCTTCCCGTGAGTGTGCCCTCGCAGCTTGTCGAGCAGCGGCCGGACGTGCGCGCCGCGCAAGCGCAGCTGCATCAGGCCAGTGCCGCGATCGGCGTCGCCGTTGCCGCGAGGTTGCCGCAATTCGCCCTCACCGCCGAGTACGGCAGCATCGCCTTGACCACGGCGGCGCTGTTCACGCCGGGCGCCGCGGTCTGGAGCCTCGCCGCGAACGGCACTCAGCCGATCTTCCATGGCTTTACGCTTTTGCATCAGCAGCGTGCCGCAGAGGCAGGATTCGAGATGAGCGAGGCGCAATACCGGACTACCGTGCTCGGCGCGTTCCAGAACGTCTCCGACGTGCTGCGCGCGCTGCAGCTCGACGCCGCCACGCTCAAGGCCCAGCAGGGCGCGGTGCGCGCGGCCGCCGACACCTTCGATCTCACCCGCAGCCAGTATCGGCTCGGCGCCGTGACCTACATCATCCTGCTCAATGCGCAGCGCAGCTACCTGCAGGCGCGGCTCGCCCTGGTCCAGGCGCAGGCGGCGCGTTACGCCGACACCGCCGCCCTGTTCCAGGCGCTGGGCGGCGGTTGGTGGAACCGCATCGATGTCGCGCCCAATCCGCATAGCCCAGAACCGCAGATCGTCCAGGCCGCGAGCGACCGCGTGCCGATCCCCACAGTCGAGCCCAAGCAATGACGAAACGCATGGTGATTATGCTCGCGGCGGCCGCAATCGTGTTCGGCGGCATTTTTGGCTTCCAGGCGTTCAAGGCGGCGATGATCAAGAAATTCATCAGCGCCATGGGCTCGCCGCCGCAGACGGTGTCGGCGGTCAGCGCCGCGTTGAGCGAGTGGCAGCCGAAGGTCGAGGCGGTCGGCTCGCTGCGCGCCGTGCTCGGCGCCGACCTTTCGCTCGAGGTCGCCGGCGTCGTCGACACCATCACCTTCAATTCCGGCGACGACGTCGAGCAGGGCAAGCAGCTCCTGAAGCTGCGCGCCGGCGACGACGCCGCCAAGCTCGAATCGCTGCAGGCGATGGCCGATTTGAGCGAGATCGTCTACGAGCGCGACCAGAAGCAATTCAAGATGCAGGCAGTCAGCCAGGCGACGTTGGACACCGACGCCGCCAACCTGAAGAACGCCAAGGCACAGGTGACGCAGCAGCAGGCGATCCTCGACAAGAAGATTCTGCGGGCGCCGTTTGACGGCCGCGTCGGCCTTCGCCTCGTCGATCTCGGGCAATATCTCGGCGCCGGAACCGTCGTGGTGACGATGCAGGCGCTCGATCCGATCTTCGTCGATTTCTACGTGCCGCAGCAATCCGTCGATCAGGTCCGGTTGGGCCAGAGCGTGACGGTGAAGGTCGACGCGTTCCGCGATCAGACCTTCACCGGCGAGATTTCCGCGCTCAACCCCAAGGTCGACGCCAGCAACCGCAACCTTCAGGTCCGCGCCGTGCTGAAGAACCCGGACCACAAGCTGCTGCCGGGCATGTATGCGACGACCGAGATCGCGATCGGGGCGCCGCAGAGCTACATCACGCTGCCGCAGACCGCGATCACCTATAATCCCTATGGTGACACCGTCTACGTCGTCGACAACAAGGGTGCCGGCGCCGACGGCAAGGCGCAGCTCGTCGCGCGGCAGACCTTCGTGACCACCGGCCCGACCCGCGGCGATCAGGTCGCCGTGCTCAAGGGGATCGCTGAAGGCGACATGATCGTGACCGCCGGGCAGATCAAGCTGCACAACGGGTCGGTGATCCTGATCGACAATTCGATCACGCCGACGGCGGACGCCGCGCCGGTCCTGATCAACCGCTAGGCCACGGCTTGATGAACTTCACCGACATCTTCATCCGCCGCCCGGTGCTGGCCACGGTAGTCAGCCTGCTGATCCTGGTGCTCGGACTGCGCGCCTACCAGGTGCTGCCGGTGCTGCAGTTCCCGCGCACCCAGAACGCGATCGTCAACGTCACCACGATCTACTACGGCGCCGATCCCGACGTGGTCGCCGGCTTCATCACCACGCCGATCGAAAACGCCATCGCCCAGGCCAACGGCATCGACTACATGACCTCGGTGAGCCAGAGCGGGGTGAGCACGATCACGGTCTATCTGCGGCTCAATTACGATGCCGACAAGGCGCTGACCGAGATCAATACCAAGATCAACTCGATCCTCAATCAGCTGCCGACCGGAACGCTGCAGCCGATCCTCACGGTCAAGATCGGACAGACCATCGACGCGATGTATATCGGCTTCAACAGCGACACGCTCGAGCCGAACCAGATCACCGATTACCTCACCCGCGTGGTGCAGCCGAAGCTGCAGGCGGTCACCGGCGTGCAGACCGCCGAACTCCTCGGGCAGAAGGTGTTCGCGCTGCGCGCCTGGCTCAATCCGCAACGGCTGGCGGCCTATGGGTTGACGGCGACCGATGTGAGCCAGGCGCTCGCCGCCAACGACTACATCTCCGGCATCGGCAACACCAAGGGGCAGATGGTGCAGGTCAACCTGACCGCGACCACCAGCCTGCATTCGGCCGATGAGTTCCGCAACCTGGTCATCAAGCAGTCGAACGGCGCGGTGGTGCGGCTGCGCGACGTCGCCACCGTCGCGCTCGGCGCCGAGGACTACGAGTCCGAGGTCGGGTTCGACGGCAAGCAGGCGGTCTATATCGGCATCCAGGTGGCGCCGAGCGCCAATCTGCTCGACGTGATTGCCGGCGTGCACAAGGTGTTTCCCGAGATCCAGGCGCAGCTGCCGCGCGGCCTCAACGGCCAGATCGTCTACGATTCCACCAAATTCGTGAACTCCGCCATCCACGAGGTGATCGGCAGCCTGGTCGAGGCGTTGCTGATCGTCACCCTGGTCGTGTTCATGTTTCTGGGCTCGGTGCGGTCCTCGATCATCCCTACCGTCGCCATTCCGCTGTCGCTCGTCGGCACGCTGATCATCCTGCTGGCGCTCGGCTATTCGATCAACCTGCTCACCTTGCTTGCACTGGTGCTGGCGATCGGCCTCGTCGTCGACGATGCCATCATCGTGGTCGAGAACGTCAGCCGCCATCTCGAGGAGGGCGTAGCGCCGGTGCTGGCCGCGATCGCCGCGGCGCGCGAGCTTGGCGGCCCGATCATCGCCATGACCGTGGTGCTGGCCGCCGTGTACGTGCCGATCGGGTTCCAGAGCGGGCTCACCGGCGCGCTATTTGCCGAATTCGCCTTTGCGCTCGTCGGCGCCGTCACCGTTTCCGGCATCGTCGCGCTGACGCTTTCGCCGATGCTGTGCTCGCGCCTGCTCAAGGCGCCGGACCCGCAGCATCGCGGCTGGGAGGCGCGGCTCACCTATTACATCGACCGCGGATTTATTTGGCTGCGCGGCGCTTACGAACGGCGGCTCCATAGCAGCCTGAACTATCTGCCGGTCACCATCGTGTTCGCCTTGATTGTGTTGACGAGCATCTATTTCCTGTTCGTCAGCGCCAAGACTGAGCTGGCGCCGCAGGAGGACCAGGGCGTCATCATCACCCAATCGATCGCCGCGCCGGACGCCACCCTGCAGCAGCGCCAGCTCTATTCGGGCGCGGTGTACCGCACCTTCCTGTCGCATCCGGAAACCGACCACGTGTTCCAGATCGACATGCCGGGCCAGTCGATTTCCGGCATGGTGTTCAAGCCCTGGGACGAGCGCGCCAACACCACCAACGTGCTGCAGCCGGTGATTCAGCAGGAGCTTGGCAAAGTAGCCGGCGTGCGCATCGCCGCTTTCCAGCCGCCGCCCTTGCCCGGCAGCATCGGCTTGCCGATCCAGTTCGTCCTCGTCACCACCGACCCGTTCGAGCGGCTCTACGATATCTCCCAGCAGTTCCTCAAGGAGGCGCGGCAGAGCGGGATGTTCATCTTCATCGATTGCGATCTCAAGATCGACAATCCGCAATCCAACATCAGTATCGATCGCGACAAGACGGCGCAGCTCGGCCTGAAGATGAGCGACGTCGGCGGTGCGCTCGCGTCGATGCTCGGCGGCGGCTACGTCAACTATTTCAGCATGAGCGGCCGCTCCTACAAGGTGATCCCGCAGGTCGCGCAGCGTTTCCGTCTCAATCCGCAGCAGCTCCTCGATTATCACGTCCGCGCCGCCGACGGATCGCTGGTGCCGCTGTCGACGATCGCGACCGTGACCACCAAGACGGTGCCGGAAGCGCTCAATCATTTTCAACAGCTCAACAGCGCCACCATTCAGGGCGTCGCCATGCCGGGGATCGCCCAAGGCGATGCGCTGGCGTTCCTCAAGGATTTGTCGCAGCGCACGCTGCCGCAAGGCTATTCGATCGACTATGGCGGGTTGAGCCGGCAATACGTCCAGGAGACCAGCGGCTTCGTCGCTACCTTCGGCTTTGCGCTGATCATCATTTTCCTGTCGCTTGCCGCCCTGTTCGAGAGCTTCCGCGATCCGGTCATCATCCTGGTCTCGGTGCCGATGTCGATTGCCGGCGCGCTGATCTTTGTCAGCCTCGGCATCGGCGGGGCGTCGCTCAACATCTACACCGAAGTCGGGCTCGTCACCCTGATGGGCCTGATCAGCAAGCACGGCATCCTGATCGTCCAGTTCGCCAACCACCTGCAGCAGGCCGGCCACTCGAAGCGCGAGGCGGTCGAGCTCGCGGCCGGCATCCGCCTGCGCCCGATCCTGATGACCACGGCCGCCATGGTGCTTGGCGTTATTCCGCTCGTCACCGCGACCGGCGCCGGCGCGGTGTCGCGTTTCCAGATGGGCCTCGTCATCGCCGCCGGACTTTCCATCGGCACCTTGTTCACGCTGTTCGTGGTACCGGCCGTGTATCTGCTGCTGGCCGCCGACCACCATGCGACGGCTGTTGCTGCCGGTGAAGGCGGCGCCGCCGAACCGCACCCGCTGCCGGCCGCCGAATAAGTCGCTAAGAGCGCAGGCGCGATGAACGACTGGAACGCGCGGCAATACCTCAAATTCGAGGACGAGCGCACCCGGCCGCCGCGCGATCTCCTGGCGCAGGTGCCGCTCGAGCGCCCGCGCCGCGCCGTCGATCTCGGCTGCGGGCCGGGCAACTCGACCGAACTCCTCCTCGAGCGCTTCCCGCAAGCCGACATCGTCGGGATCGACTCCTCCCCCGACATGCTGCGCCAGGCGCGCGAGCGGCTGCCCCAGTGCACGTTCATCGAAGCCGACATCGCCAGCTGGACGCCGCGGGAGGGCACCGATCTTATCTTCGCCAACGCCGTGTTCCAGTGGGTGCCGGACCACCAGCAGGTGATGCGCCGGTTGCTGCAATCGCTGCCCGCGGGCGGCGTGCTGGCGGCGCAGATGCCGGACAACACCGCCGAGCCGGCGCTGGCTTTGCAGCGCAAGGTGGCGGCGAGCGGACCCTGGGCCAGCGATCCCCAGATCAAGGCCGCGGCGCGCGGCGAGTTGCCGGCGCCTGAGACCTATTATGATCTGCTCAAGCCGGTTTGCTCGCACATCGACATCTGGCACAGCGTCTATAATCACGTCATGGCCGCGCCGCAGGCGATCGTCGAATGGTTCAAGGGCTCCTCGCTGCAGCCGTTCCTGTCGGCGCTCGACGCCGCCGCGCGGGAGAAATTTCTAGCCGCCTACACCGAGGAGATCGTCGCCGCCTATCAGCCGCGTTTCGACGGCAAGGTGCTGCTGCGCTTTCCGCGTCTGTTCATCGTGGCGGTGCGATGATGAGCGCGCCTCCGTCATGGCCGGACTTGTTCCGGCCATCCACGTCTTCGAAAATGTCCGCGGCTGGAAGACGTGGATGCTCGGCTCAAGGCCGGGCATGACGGCGCAACGGATACGCACATGACTCGACATTATTTTGGTGCCGTCATCCTGCTGCTGGCGCTCTCGTCCCAACCCGCGGCCGCCGACGCGGCGTTCCAGGCCTGGCTGCAGTCGGTGTGGCCTCAAGCGCGCGAATACGGCGTCTCGCGGGCGACCTTCGACCTCGCGACGCGCGGGCTCGAACCCGATCTGTCGCTGCCTGATCTCGTCCTGCCCGGCCGGCCGGAAAAACCGCCGCCGGGCCAGCCGGAATTCGTGCAGACGCCCGCGGATTACCTCAAGGAGACGATGTTCAACAGCTTGGCGCCGCAAGGCCGCAAGCTCCTCGATCAGTATCACGGGGCGCTTGATGGCATCGAAGCGAAATCGGGCGTCCCGCCAACGATCCTGCTGGCGATCTTCGGCCGCGAGACCGACTATGGCCGCTCGCCGGAAACGCACAACGCTATCCGCGTGCTGGCGACGCAGGCCTATCTCGGCAAGCGCAAGGAAAAATTCATCACCGAGTTTCTGCTGGCGCTCAAAATGCTGGAGCAAGGCGACGTCAAGCTCGCCGACATGAAGAGCTCCTGGGCCGGCGCCATGGGGCTGACGCAGCTCCTTCCCTCCGATTATTTCAACTACGCGGTCGACCCGGAGGGCAACCGCCATCCCGACATCTGGACTTCAGTGCCGGACGCGCTCGCAGCGGCGGCGCGGCAGCTCGTCGCCAAGGGCTGGCGGCGCGGCGTGCGCTGGGCCTACGAGGTGCACGCGCCGGCGAATGTCGACTGCACGATCGGCGTTCCCGACAACAAGCTCGCGCTCGGCGAATGGCTCAAGCGCGGATTTGCGCCGGCCTATGGCCGCAAGCTTTCCGGCGCCGAGCGCGGGGAGGACGCCTCGCTGCTGCAGCCCGCCGGCCTCTACGGTCCGTCGTTCCTCGCCACTGCCAATTATTTCGCGATCAAGGAATATAATTTCTCCGATCTCTACGTGCTGTTCGTCGGTCATCTCAGCGAGCGCATGCTCGATCCGCGGCCGTTCGAGACGCCGTGGGCCAAGGTGGCCCAGCTCCCGACGCGCGATCTCGACCGCATGCAGCGGATCCTGACCGAGCGCGGCTACTACCACGACGCGATCGACGGTAAGGCCGGAATGAAGACCCGTGCCGCGCTCGGCGACTATCAGAAGCGCAGCGGGCTTGCGGTCGATTGCTGGCCGAGCGCCGCAGTGCTTGCCCACATGGAAGGAACGAGCCGCTAATCCTCGCCGGGGACGGCGAGCCGCCGGCGGTCGCCCGCCTCGCCGGCAAAGCCGAGCGGACGCGGTCTTTGTTGCGAAGCAATGCTGCCGGTCGCGACCGCTTCGCCGCCATGCTCGGCGGCGTAGCGTCCCCGCGCGCGCTGAGCGACGACGTCGCCAGGTATGGCCGCAGGCTCGCAGAGGTGACGGCCGCCCGCGTGCCGCATCAGGTCGACGTGGATGTGATTGTAGTGGTAGACGTTGGCGCCGGGCGCGAGCACGGTCGAGAACTGCGCGCACGCCGCCGCCTGCACGTCATGCAGAAAGCCCTGCTCCTCCGGCATTCCGCGCCAGCCATATTGCACGCTGACCCTGCGGCCGTCGGCGAGCGAAAACTCGGCGATGTCGAGCGCATTGCCGAAGGCGTGCTCGGAGATCTGTGCGTACGAATTGCCGTTCATGCCGCGGCAGGAATAGGCGGAAATTTGTTTGATCTCGACGACCGGCTCGCCGAACCAGCGCATGGCGGCGGGCTCGACCGCGGTGTCGATCCACTGATCGAGCGCCGACACGATCGGGCAGGCGAGCGTCGCTGGCGGCCGCACACCGACCGGCCCGATCGCTCCCATCACCCGCGGAGCGCGCGGCCGAAGCGGCACCTGGTATCCGCCCGGCGGCGGCGATGGTGGCGGGGAAGGCACCGCGCTGCTGTCATAGGGCCGCGGCGGGCCGGGCGCGAAATCCTCATCGTCCGGTTCGGGCGCTGGAACGCCGGCGGGAGTGAGCGGGAGCGGCCGGCTGTTTTGCGCCGGGGGCAATGCGGGAGGCGGCGGCAATGGCGCGGCGTTGATCGACGGTGACGCCGCTGCGCCTGGCTGCGCCAGCGGCCAGCGCCGCGGCATGCCCGCATCGGGAATCGCGCCCGGCGGGCGCAGCGGCTCCTCGTCATAGCCGAGCGGCGCTCCGGCGCCGAAGGCCGACACCCGCAGCGGATAATCGATGCCGCACATGCCGGGACCGTCGATCGCGGCGATGCGTACGCGTTCCGGCGTCTCCTTGACGGCGCCGGAGTTGAGGCACGCGACTTCGGCATCGCGCCGCCAAGCCTCGCGTTCGCCGATCCAATAATGGCTGCAGCCGGCAAGCGCGATCAGCGCGGCAAGGATGACGGAGCCGAAGATCGACCAACGCACGCCACGCGACATGCGCGGACAATGCGGGGATTTCCGTTAAGGACTGCTCAATGATCTCTGCCGCGCGAGCCAAGCAGGCGTTAACCAAGACGGATTGCGGCGTCATGGAGGCGCGCGCTCGGACGCACGCCTCCGGCAGAGGTTTCGCGGCGGCCTGATAGCTGGTACCTGATGCCTGAAACGCCGGGAGGGGAAATGCCCATTGCCGCCTCGATCGCGGGCCATTGATGCTATCCGCGCTCGATCTTGTCCGCCGCGTCGAAGCCGGCGAGCTGACCCCGCGTGCGGTCGTTGACATCTGCGCCGAAGCGATTGCGGCCGGTGAGCCGCAGATCAGCGCGTTCGCCGCGCTCGACCTAGCCGCGGCAAGGCAGGCGGCCGAGGCTCCCGATCTCGCGGCGAGGCCGCTGCGCGGCCTGCCGGTCGGCATGAAGGACATCTTCGACACCGCCGACCTGCCGACGCAGTACGGATCGCGTCTCTATGCCGGGTACCGGCCGCGCGCCGATGCCGCCGCGGTTGCGATGGTGCGCCGCGCCGGCGGGCTCATTCTCGGCAAGACCGTGACCACCGAATTCGCCTCGCTGGTGCCTGCCGGTACGCGCAATCCGCGCGATCCGGCGCACACACCCGGAGGCTCGTCGTCGGGCTCGGCGGCCGCTGTCGCCGCGGCCATGCTGCCGCTCGCGCTCGGCAGCCAGACCGGAGGCTCGGTGATCCGGCCGGCGGCGTTCTGCGGCATTGTCGGCTTCAAGCCCTCCTATCAGCTGATCCCGACCGTGGGGATGAAAGCCTTCTCCTGGCATCTCGATACGGTCGGTCTGTTTGCAGCGGGGGTTGCCGACATTGGCTTCGCCGCAGCGGCGATCACCGATCGCGATCTGCGCGTCGATCGCGGCGTGCCCGCGGCGCCGCGCTTCGCGCTGGTGCGCACCCATTCGTGGCCGCAGGCGAGCGCCGCGATGCAAGCAGCGGTCGAGGCTGCGGCGCGCGCCGCGGAGAAGGCCGGCGCCACGGTAAACCAGCTGAGATTGCCGCCGCTCCTGGAAGAAGCCCATCGCCTGCACCGCACCATCCAGGATTACGAAGCGTTCCAGGCGCTCGCCTACGAATACGATCATCACCGCGATGCACTCGGCCAAGCCCTGCGCGAACAGCTCGATCGCGCTGCAGCGATCACCGCCGCGGAATACGACGCCGCGCGCGGCGTCGCCAAGCGGGCGCGCGCCGCGCTCGGCGACTGGCTGAGCGGGCATGACGCGATCCTGACCCCGTCGGCGCCGGGCGCCGCGCCGCACGGGCTCGCATCAACTGGCGATCCGGTGTTCAACCGGCTGTGGACGCTGATGGGAACACCGTGCGTCAACGTGCCGGTATTGCGCGAAAGCGAGTTGCCGCTTGGGCTGCAGATCGTCGGCCGTTTCGGCCGCGACCGCGCGGCGCTCGAGGCGGCCTTGTTTCTCGAGACGGCGATCAAGCCCAAGTGATCGAGGCCACATGATCAAGCCCACGTGACGCGCGCCGCACAGCGTTGCGCGATTTGCATGGAGGAAAATCTCCACTGCATGAAACCTTTCCCGCGCGACAAATTCGTTTTCAATTTCAATTGCGTTGGAACGGCATTGTGTCGTGCAGCAAGTTCCCGCGGCAGCGCAGCAAGCAATTGGCTTTGGTCGGGTGCCGCGTTCTGTTAGCCTCTCCTCAGCACAACTTCGATGGAGGTGCGACGGGTGGACGTCACCATGAAGGTCGATGTTCTGGCGGTGTGCGCCGCGCTCGTGTTTGTCGGCGCCATTGTGCTGGGGGCCTTTTGAGTTTTGCAATCCGACGCCAGAAACCATCAAGGGCCGCCGCATCCAAGCGGCGGCCGGGATCAAGAGACACCGGAGCGGTCACCGCTTCGGTGTTTTGCTTTTGCGCTTGGCGCGCAATCTACTCGGCGGCGCTGCGCACCGCCGCAAGCGGATCATAATTGAGGATCGGCGCGAGCCACTTTTCGGCCTGCGCCAGCGTCCAGTCTTTTCGCTTGGCGTAATCCTCGACCTGGTCGCGCTCGATCCGGCCGACGCCGAAATAATAGCTGTCCGGATGGCTGAAATAGAGGCCGCACACCGAGGCCCCAGGCCACATGGCGAAGCTCTCGGTGAGCTTGACGCCGACCGCGCGCTCGCCGTCGAGCAGCTTGAACAGCGTCGCCTTCTCCGAGTGGTCGGGCTGCGCCGGATAGCCGGGCGCCGGGCGGATGCCGCGATATTTTTCGGCGATCAGCTCGCTGTTGGCGAGCGTCTCGTCGGGCGCATAGGCCCAGAACTCCCGGCGCACGCGCCGGTGCACATGCTCGGCGAGCGCTTCGGCGAGGCGGTCGGCGAGCGCCTTGGCCATGATCGCCGAATAGTCGTCATTGGCGTGCTTGAAGCGCTCGACCACGCTCTCCTCGCCGATCCCGGCGGTGACAGCGAAGGCGCCGATATAGTCGGCAAGTCCGCTCGCGCGCGGCGCGACGAAATCGGCGAGCGCGAGGTTGGCGCGGCCCTCGCGCCGAGGAAGCTGCTGGCGCAGCGTATGCAGGACCGCGACCGGCGCGTGGCGCCCTTCGTCGGCGAACAGGAGAATATCGTCGCCCTCGCTGTTCGCCGGCCACAAACCGATCACGGCGTTGGCGCGGAACCAGTTCTCCGCCGCGATCCGCTGCAGCATCTCCTGCGCGTCCGCGTAGAGGCTGCGCGCGGATTCGCCGACGGTTGAGTCATCGAGGAGCGCTGGGAACTTGCCCTTGAGCTCCCAGGTGGCGAAGAACGGCGTCCAGTCGATGGAGTCGAGGAGTTCGGCAATCGGAATATCGGTCAGCCGCCGGGTGCCGAGCACGCGCGGTGCTGGCGGCTTGTAGTCGCCGGACCAGTTGAGCCTGAGCGCGTTGGCGCGCGCGTCGGAAAGAGGGAGGCGGTGCTTGGTCTCCTCGCCGCGCGCGTGCGCGGCGGCGATACGGGCATATTCGGCGCGCACTTCGTTGACCGTGCGCCGGCGCGCCTCCGGCGACAGCAACGAGGAGACCACGCCGACGGCGCGGCTCGCGTCATTGACATGGACCGTCTGCCCGCGCCGGTAATTGGGATCGATCTTGACCGCGGTGTGGACGCGGCTCGTGGTCGCGCCGCCGATCAGGAGCGGTACGTCGAAGCCCTGCCGTTCCATCTCCGCGGCGACGTGGCACATCTCGTCGAGCGAAGGCGTGATCAGTCCGGAAAGCCCGATAATATCCGCTTGTTCGGTAATCGCCGCCTGCAGGATCTTCTCCGCCGGCACCATCACGCCGAGGTCGACGACGTCATAGTTGTTGCAGGCCAAGACGACGCCGACGATGTTCTTGCCGATGTCGTGCACGTCGCCCTTGACGGTGGCGAGCACGATCTTGCCGTTCGAGGAGGTATGGGCGCGGCCGTCCTTCTCTTGCTCCATATAGGGCAGGAGAAAAGCGACGGCCTGCTTCATCACCCGGGCCGATTTCACCACCTGGGGCAGGAACATGCGGCCGGAGCCGAACAGATCGCCGACCACGTTCATGCCGTCCATCAGCGGGCCTTCGATCACGGCGAGCGGCCGCGGCGCCTGGTGCCGCGCCTCCTCGACGTCGGTCTCGATGAAATCGGTGATGCCGTGGACGAGGGCGTGCGACAGGCGCTTGTCGACCGGCCATTCGCGCCAGGCGAGGTCGGCTTCCTTCTTTTCCTTGCCATGGCCGCGATGGCGTTCGGCGAGCGCGAGCAGGCGCTCGGCGGCGTCGGCGCGGCGATTGAGCACCACGTCCTCGCAGGCCTCGCGCAGCTCGGGATCGATATCGTCATAGACCGCGATCTGCCCGGCATTGACGATGCCCATATCCATGCCGGCTTTGATGGCGTGGTAGAGGAAGACCGCGTGCATCGCCTCGCGCAGACGCTCGTTGCCGCGGAACGCGAACGACAGGTTCGAGACGCCGCCGGAAACGTGGGCGTGCGGCAGGGTCTGCCGGATCGCGCGCGTCGCCTCGATGAAGGCGACGCCGTAGCCGTTGTGCTCCTCGATGCCGGTCGCGACCGCGAAGATGTTGGGATCGAAGATGATGTCCTGCGGTGGAAAGCCGACGCGGTTGACGAGGATGTCGTAAGCGCGGGCGGCGATCGTGGTCTTGCGCTCGAGCGTATCGGCTTGTCCGGTCTCGTCGAACGCCATGACGACCACCGCGGCGCCGTAGCGGCGCACTAGGCTGGCGTGGGCGATGAAGGCGTCCTCGCCCTCCTTGAGCGAGATCGAGTTCACCACCGCCTTGCCCTGGACGCATTTGAGCCCGGCCTCGATCACCGTGAATTTCGAGGAATCGATCATCACCGGCACGCGGGCGATGTCGGGCTCCGACGCGATCAGGTTGAGGAAGGTCGTCATCGCCGTCTCGGAATCGAGGAGGCCCTCGTCCATGTTCACGTCGATGATCTGGGCGCCGTTCTCGACCTGCTCGCGGGCGATGGCGAGCGCCGCCGGATAGTCGCCGGCGGTGACGAGCTTGCGAAACCGCGCCGAGCCGGTGACGTTGGTGCGCTCGCCGACATTCACGAACGGGATCTCCGGCGTCAGCGTGAAGGCTTCAAGCCCGGAGAGCCGCAGCCGCGGCGCGATGCTCGGCACTTGCCGCGGCGTCTTGCCGGCAACCGCGGCAGCGATGGCGTGGATGTGGTCGGGCGTGGTGCCGCAGCAGCCGCCGACGATGTTGACAAGGCCCGCGGCGGCGAATTCGCCGATCAGCTCCGCCATGGTCTGCGGGCTTTCGTCGTAGTGGCCGAACGCGTTGGGCAGCCCGGCATTGGGATAAACGGACACGAGCGTATCGGCGACGCGCGCGATCTCGGCGATGTGGGCGCGCATCTGCCGCGCGCCGAGCGCGCAGTTGAGCCCGACCGAGAGCGGGGCGGCGTGGGCGACCGAATTCCAGAACGCCTCCGGGGTCTGCCCGGAGAGGAGCCGCCCGGAGCGGTCGGTAATGGTGCCGGAGATCATCACCGGCACCTCGATGCCGCGCTGCTGCAGCACTTCGGCGACGGCGAAGATCGCGGCCTTGGCATTGAGGGTGTCGAAGATCGTCTCGATCAGGAGGACGTCGGCACCGCCGTCGATCAGCCCGCGCACCTGTTCGCCGTAGGCGAGGCGCAGCTCGTCGAAAGTGACGGAGCGGAAGCTCGGATTGAGCACGTCGGGCGAGATCGAGGCGGTGCGGTTGGTCGGCCCGACCGCGCCGGCGACGAAACGCGGGCGACCATCTTCATCTTCGGCGATGCGCGCGGCTTCGTGCGCGAGCCGCGCGCCTTCGAGGTTCAATTCGTAGGCGATCTCGGCCATGCCGTAATCGGCTTGGGCGATCCGCGTCGAGGAAAAGGTATTGGTCGAGACGATGTCGGCGCCGGCGCGAAAATAGGCGAGGTGAATCGCACGCACGGCGTCGGGGCGGCTGAGATTGAGGAGGTCGTTATTGCCGCGCACCTCGCGGTTCCAGGCGTCGAAGCGGGCGCCGCGATAGCCCTCCTCGTCGAGCCCGAGCGCCTGGATCATCGTTCCCATGGCGCCGTCGAGGACGAGGATGCGCTCGGCGGCGAGCCGCCGCAGTTTCGTTTGTTTGTCGAAACCGGACATCGATGCGAACACGGTCTGGCAGTTGGCTAATGAAGCACCCTCTCCCCTGCGGGGAGAGGGAGTTCGACGCCTTGCTCTCTGGCCGGCCGCAGCCCGAGCAAGTGACAGATCGCGTAGACCAGGTCGGCTCGGTTCATGGTGTAGAAGTGAAAATCGGTGACGCCGTGATCGACGAGATCGAGCACCTGCTCGGCGGCGACGGCGGCCGCGATCAGCTTGCGGGTCGCGGCGTCGTCCTCAAGCCCGTCGAAGCGCTCGGCGAGCCAATCAGGCACCGCGGCGCCAGCGCGCGCCGCGAAATTTCTCGCCTGCTTGAAGTTCTGCACCGGCAGGATGCCGGGGACGATCGGGATCTTGACGCCGCTTGCCCGTACGCGATCGAGATAGCGGAAATAGAGGCTGTTCTCGAAAAAGAACTGGGTGATCGCGCGGGTCGCGCCGGCATCGACCTTGGCCTTGAGCATGTCGATGTCGGCGGCGACCGAGGGGCTATCGGGATGCTTTTCCGGGTAGGCGGAAACCGAGACTTCGATATCAGTCTGGCGCTTGATGCCGGCGACCAGATCGGCGGCGTTGCTATAGCCGCCAGGATGCGGCGAGAAACGCGCGCCGACGCCGCCCACGGGATCGCCGCGCAGCGCGACGATGTGGCGCACGCCGGCCTGCGCATAGGCGGCGATTACCGCATCGACTTCGGCGCGGGTCGCGGCAACGCAGGTGAGGTGCGCCGCCGGCGTGAGCATCGTCTCGGCGAGAATACGCTTGACGGTCGCGTGCGTACGCTCGCGGGTCGAGCCGCCGGCGCCGTAGGTGACCGACACGAAATTCGGCTGCAGCGGCGCAAGCCGCCCGATCGCCTCCCACAGCGATTGTTCCATCTCCGCGGTCTTCGGCGGAAAGAACTCGAACGAGGCCCGGATGCCGCGCGCGGCGGCAGTGCCGGCGAAGCGGCTCGGCCGGGCGGCGCTCATCAGGCGACCTCGCGCGTTGCCGGCGCCGCGATCGCGATGCGGGGGTCGCGCGCGAGCCAGAGTGAGACCGCGATCTTGCCCTCGGGCCCCGGCGGCAGCGTCTCGCAGCGCACCAGGTCGAGCCCGGCGGCTTCGAGCCATTGCGTCACGGTTTCGGCGGCGAAGCCGAGCCGGCGATGGGCGTGCTCGTCGCGCAGGAATTCGAGGTCGTGCGGGGCGAAGTCGACGACCAGGAGCCGGCCGCCCGGCCGCAGCACGCGCGCCGCCTCGCGCAGCGCCCGCGCGCTGTCGTCGAGGAAGTGCAGCACCTGGTGGATGATGACGAGGTCGAAGGAATCGCGCGGCAAGGCGAGATCGTAGATGTCGCCCTGGCGGACGCTGCAATTCCTGATCCCGGCGCGGTCGAGGCGGGCGCGGGCGAGCGCGAGCATATCGAGCGACAAATCAAGCCCGAGGCCGCGCTCGATGTCGCCGGCGAAAAGCTCCAGCATGCGGCCGGTGCCGGTGCCGAGATCAAGGAGCGTGCGGACCGGCTGCTCGCCGAGCGCGGCGCGGATCGCCGCCTCGACCGCCGTGTCGGCGACGTGCAGCTTGCGGATGCGGTCCCATTCGGCGGCATGGCGCCGGAAGTAATTCTGCGCCGCAGCGGCCCGCGCGGCGCGCACGGCGGCAAGCCGCTCGCGGTCGCGGGCGATGACCGGATCGTTGGGGTCGAGCCGCGCGATCAGTGCGCGCGCGATGTCGCCGGCATTGCCGCGCTCGGCGAGGCGGAAGAACGCCCACGATCCTTCGCGATAGCGCTCGACCAGCCCGGCCTCGGCCAGGAGACGAAGATGACGGGAGAGGCGCGGCTGCGACTGGCGCAGGATCGCGGTCAGGTCGGAGACCGTCAGTTCGGCTTCGGCAATCAGCAAAAGGAGGCGCAGCCGCGTGGCTTCGCCCGCCGCCTTGAGCGTGGCGGTGAGCGCGGGAAAGGTGAGCGGCGCGCCATCTATCGCGGTCATACTCTGCAACATGACATAAACATATCTTTATACCGTTAATTTTGCAAGCGTCAGATGGGACGCCTCCCACCCAGGGCGCTGTTAAGGGCATCCCGGGCGGGGTCTGTCTCGACGCACTGGCGGCTGCTGCAACCGCGTGCAACCCTCTGCCGGCATGAGCAAGACACAAACGGACGGCGACTCGGGCAGCCTGCGGGAAGGCGAGGTCGCGGTCGCGCTGCCGCCGCGCTTTGACGCCTCGCTCTATTACATCGGGCGCATCCGCACGCCCTGGAAGCACCGCGAGGATTGCCCGAAAAACCCGCGTGAATCCGACGCGGTTTGCACCATCGAGCTCGACCCCCGCTGGGCCACCGCCCTTCAGGGCCTGGACACCGTCAGCCACGTGGTCGTGCTCTATTGGATGGATCGGGCCCGACGCGACCTGGTGCTGCAGGCGCCGCACCATTATCCCGAGCGCCGCGGCACCTTCGCGCTGCGCTCGCCGGTGCGGCCCAACCCGATCGCGGTCTCGGTGGCGCGGCTCGTCGACATCGGCGGCAACCGGCTCTCCGTCGTCGGCCTCGATTGCGTGGACAACACGCCGCTCCTCGACATCAAGCCCTATTTCGCCTCGACCGACTCGGTGCCGGACGCGGCCGTCGGCTGGCATGCCGGGCTCAAGCGCTGAGGCTCAAAACAGCGGCGGCACTTCGCCGACCGGCACAATGCCGAGATAGATCAAGCCGTCGGAGAAACGCAGCGGCAGCACGATCGCCGGTTTTTTGTCGATCTCGGTCGGCTGGCCCATCTTCTTGAGATTGTCGATCAAGCCGCCATTGGCGCTGTCGCGCAACGCGCCGCCGAGCCCGGGCACCAGCTTGTCGAGCGCATTTAGCCCTTGCGAGGCGCTGTCGGAGCCGGCGAGCCGGTCGATGCCGCGACCGATCATCTTGTCGACGCCGAGAAGCGGAACGATGTGCTCGATGCCGACAACGGCGACGCTGATCAAACCATCGAGCTTGCCGTGGGCGTTGATGCCCAGCGTGCCTTGACCGACAACGACGGCATCGGACCGCGCAACGCGGAGGAATTTGACATCGATGCCGCCGCCCGCGGCTTGCATTTCGCGGAAGTGCTCGGCCCAGGTCTTCGGCGCCAGGTCCTTGAAGCCGCGCAGCGTCGCATCGAGCTCCAGCTCGATCGGCTCGGCGGCCAAGGGATGCAGCGTCGGCGCGGTGGCTGCGGCAAGGTGCAGCACGGTCTCGATCACCGGATTGTCGCGCGCCGAGCCGGAAACGATCCGGCCCTGCAGATCGGCGTGCTTGGCCGCGAACAAGACCGCGCCATTGCCGCCGCCGGCGCCGGCGCCGGCGCGCTCAAGCCGCGGCCCTTCGAGGATGAAGGCGACGTCGTCGGGATCGGGCGGCCGTCCATGTACGCGCACGCGCGCTCTCGACCAGTTGGCGCGCAAAACGGGCGGCTTGTCGGATTCGGCAAGCGTGAGCGGGCCGGTCACCTCGCCGGTCAAGAGCGTCGGATGATAGACCTCGGCCGAAAAGGTCAGGTCCTGCGCCCGGACGGCGAATTGCGGCTGGCTGTTCCTGATCTCGGCAACGGGATCGCTGCAGTGCGCCGCGATGCGGAGCGGAAATCCGCTGATCGTCTGCGCGGTGCAGCCGTAAATGCGTCCGGCGGTGGCTTCCCGCTCGACCCAACCGGAGAGCTCGGCGTCGGCGAACGCGGCGGCGTAGTACCAGAGCCAGGTCCATGCCAGGCCGAGCGCGATGATGATTGCGATCGGCGCGAGGATCAGCAATGGCCGCGGCCAGCGGCGTCCGGCGCGGCGGTTCCCAAGCCGCGACCCCGCCGGCCGCATCATGCTGAGAGGGGATTGGCCCGACATGATGTCTCTTCGCACGTCGAGTGCGGCGTTTCAAAGACGAATGCAGGGCATTGTACCATTGCCGTCAGCCTGTTAGGCGAACGCCAGTGCGCCGGCAGGAGTGGACGAGGGTGGCGAACGCAACCGCGAAGCAGAAGAGCGGCGACCTCTGGGTGTTCGGCTACGGCTCGCTGATGTGGCGTCCCGGCTTCGATTTCATCGAGCGCGTGCCGGCGCGGCTCATCGGCCTGCACCGGGCGCTGTGCGTCTACTCCTTCGTGCATCGCGGCACGCCCGAACAGCCCGGCTTGGTGCTCGGCCTCGACCGTGGCGGCATGTGCCGCGGCATCGCCTTTCGCGTCGCCGCCGCGGCACGCGAGCGCACCATCGCCTATCTGCGCGGCCGCGAGCAGGTCACCACCGTTTATCTGGAGACGACGCGGCGGGTCGAGCTCGAGGAAAAGGCGCGGCGGCAGGTGCGGGCGCTGTGTTTCGTCGTCGACCGCAGCCACGTGCAATATGCCGGCCGGCTCACGCTCGCCGAAAGTCTGCATCACGTGCGGCAGGGTCACGGCCGCTCCGGACCCAATCGCGACTATGTGCTCGACGCAGTCCAATCGCTCGAAGCGCTCGGCTATCGTGAGACCGAGCTCCATTTGCTGGCCGAGCAGCTTCGGCATCAGGGGTCCGGATCTCAGGTGTCGGGGATCAGGCATCAGGCATCAGCCGGGCCCGAACCCTGAGCCTTGGTTCTTGTTCCGTGCTGGAGGATTCCCGGATCAAGCGCGCGGTCGCTTCTTCGGTCACGCTTTGCAGCCGCGCGAGGAAGGTCCGCCGGTCGAGGCCAGGCGGGATCGGATCGAGCACCTCGACGAGCACCGTGCCGGGCAGGCGCCGCCACGACCGGCGCGGCCAGAACAGCCCGGAATTGAGCGCGACCGGCACGCAGGCAAGCTCGGTCTCGGCATAGAGATAGGCAACGCCGGGCAGATAACGGGGCTCGGCGCCCGGCGCCCGGCGCGTGCCTTCCGGAAAGATCACGATCTGGCGGCCGCGCGCGATTTCCTCGCGCGCCCGCGCCGCCATGCGCGCCAGTGACGAGACGCGGGCGGCGCGGTCGATCGGAATCATCCCCGCCTTGGTGGCGAGCCAGCCGAACAGCGGCAGCCACATCAGTTCGCGCTTGAGCACATAGGTCGGATCGTCAAGGATCGCGAACAGCGCGAAGGTTTCCCAGGCCGACTGGTGCTTGCAGGCGACGATGCAGGCGCCATGCGGAATTTTCTCGCGGCCGCGCCATTCGACGCCGATGCCGCAGACCGTGCGCAGCAGCCACAGACTTGATCGCGACCAGCCGCGCAGGACGCCGCGGATGAACGCGTGCGGCAGCGCGATGGTCGGCAGCCCGATGATCATGCGCACCGTGATGTTCACATAGAACAGCGCGTTGAAGACGATCGAGCGGGCGAGAATGAACCGCTTCACGTCAGGCGCCGCCATCTGCAGGCGTGCGCCAATCCGCTGCTGCAGTCATCCGGCGCGCGACCGTAAACGCGAAACTCGCGGGCCTCGGCCGCGACCGAGTCGAAGCGCATGCGCACCTTGGCAAACAGGTATTTCAGATATTCCGACAACACCAGGCGCGTGGTGTCGCCATTCGACCACCACGGCTCGACGCGCAAACGGTCGGAAACGACGGGGTAGGGGATCAGGGCGACTTCGGGAAGCTGATGGGCGATCTCGGCGAGCGCGCGCGGCATGTGGTAAGCGGAGGTAACGATGATCAGGGAATGAAAGCCGCGGTCGATCGCCCAGCGGCGCGTCTCCACCGCGTTGCCGAGCGTATTGATCGCGGAATAATCGAGGTCGACGCAGCAGGCGAGAATGCGGCTAAGGCCCGCGGCCTGACGGGCGATGTCCGCGGTCGTGGTGCCGGGATTGACCCCGGTGATCAGGAGGCGCTTGCCGTGGCCGGTCGCCAGGAGCTCGAGCGCGTCGGCGACCCGCGAGGTACCGCCGGTCAGCACCACGACGCCGTCGGCGTTGCGGTCAAGGACCACTTCCCCGCTCGGCAGCAGCCAGATGAAGGCGACGAAGCCGAGGACGAGCGCCGCGCCGCCGAGCGCGGCAAACCGGACCGCAAAAGATCGGATCTGCCGTGTCCTGACGGCGCTCTTAAGACTGGTCATCGCCGCGCGCGTCCCCTCGCGCCGAGCCGTATTCCGACGGCTGGTGCCGGCATCCAAGCACCTTAAATCATAGCAGGGATTCCGGCGGTCGGTTGATCGCGCCGCGATCCCTCAATCGATCATCTCCAGGGTTTGGTTGACGGTGCGGCGCGAGGCGACCGCCGTGACCACGGCCATGAGCACGATCTGCCCCAGGATCGCCAGGTAGCCGGAGAGGCCGATCGTGAAAGCGCCGAACAGGGCCGCGACTTCGTCGCCGCCGGGCGTTCCCGCGAGCCAGGTGTTGGCGGCCTCGAGAGCGCCGAACAGCACGATCGCGGCGCCGCCGCCGATAGCGCCACCTTTGAAGCCGAGGAGCAGGAAATGATGCTGGAACTGGCTGCTGATGAAGTCGTCGGTGGCGCCGACATAGTGCAGCACTTCGACGATCGGGCGATTGGCCGCCATCGCCCCGCGGGTGGCAAACGTCACAGACAGCATGGTCACCGCCAGAACAAGGAGGAGCACGGCGAGGCCGGCGATGATGGCGGTGCCGGCCATGGTGCGCATCCGCTCGATCCAGTGGCGATGATCGTCAAGGCTTGCCGGCGCGACCTGCGCCGCCAGGCTCTTGCGCAGCGCTGCGAAAT
>Ga0187769_10000485_pt1 | contig 21649 bp, 11 predicted proteins | sample 0116_SJ02_MP02_1_FD_133140 | JGI IMG/M metagenome (GOLD analysis project Ga0187769, IMG submission 133140) | Tropical peat soil microbial communities from peatlands in Department of Meta, Colombia - 0116_SJ02_MP02_10_MG | ecosystem: Environmental > Terrestrial > Soil > Wetlands > Peat | place... | reverse complement strand
TGGATACGGTGCGGGTTACGCCCGGAATATTGCCGCCGATCATCAGCACGACTCCGAACTCGCCCATGGTGTGAGCAAAGGCCAGAGCCACGCCTGTGACCAGTCCGGGCACTGAGAGAGGAATCACCACGCGAAAGAACGTGCGTAGTGGCGAGGCTCCCAGTGTGGCGGAGGCAGCCAGCAGTTTGCCATCGACCGACGAGAAAGATGCCGCGAAGGGCTGGACGGCGAAGGGCAGGCTGTAAAGGATGGAGCCGATCACCAACCCGGTAAAGGTGAACGCCAACGTGTGCCCGGTTAGAGACTGCCACCAGCGTCCCAGAGGACTTCGGGAACCGAGGGCGACCAGCAGGTAGAATCCGAGCACCGTCGGTGGCAGGACAATCGGCAGGGCTACCATCGCTTCCACAACAAACTTCCAGCGCCAGCGCGAGAAGGCGATCCAGTAGGCCAGAGGCAGGCCGGCCACCAGCAGAATTGCAGACACAATTACCGCCAGTTCTATGGTGAGCCGGAACGCTTGCCAATCGATAGACATTGTAAGACAGTGGCCAGTGATTAGTGGCCAGTAACACTTATACTTCTAATCACTAATCACTGCTCGCTGAACCCATAGCGCCGCAACACCGCGGCAGAATCCGCGGTCTTCACATATTCCAGGAACGCCGCCGCGTCCTGCTTGTGAGCGGAGCGCGAAATCACCACCACGCCCTGATCCAGAGCCGGATAGGCCTCGGGAGGGACGACCCAGTACTTGCCTTTACTCCGCATCGCCGGCGCTAGGGCGTGGGCTAGCGCCACCAAGCCCACCTGCGCATTTCCGGACTCCACAAACTGCGCTGCCTGCGAAACATTTTCTCCCAGCACCAAGCGCTCGCTGACTTTCTCGTATAAGCCATAGTGCTTGAGTGCGGCAACGGCTGCACGCCCGTAAGGGGCATGCTGAGGATTAGCGACTGAAATCTTTTTCACCGACGGATCCAGCAAAACGTCCATCCCCTTGTGCTCGACATCGAGCGGCGAATCGTGCGGAACCCACAACACCAATCGCCCTACGGCATAACGATACAACGTTTCGTTATCGGCCTGGCCACCGGCGATCAACTGCCGGGGATAGTCCATATCAGCCGAGAAGAAAATGTCGAAGGGTGCGCCGTTCTGAATCTGCTGGGTCAACGCTCCGGACGCTCCGAAGGAAAGCTTCACAGCGACGCCGGTGCGCTTTTCGTAGTTAGCGGCTATCTCCTGCAGAGCGGAACTAAGGTCCGCGGCCGCAGCCACGCTGATTTCGCGATCGGCGGCCTCGGAGACCGGAATTGCGCTCCCGCACAGCAACAGCAGAGAAGCAATCAGGCTGAGCCATCCAAAACGCTTCGTCAATTCAAGCCACCTTGCTGATTTGCGATCGACGTGACGATGGAAATTGTACAGGCATTGCAGGGGTGAGGCTGCAGAGTAATTCCCAGAATAGCTTCCCGAAATGGTTTTCACGAGACTTTATTTGCTTTTAGAGTTGACCCTCTGTAATTGCCCTCCCATACTGACCTCATTGTTGTGCGATTATGACCTGTCCCGGGTTCTGCCGCGTAGCCCGCGTTTCCCTGCTTACCCTCTTGCCAATTTCATTATTCTCCATCGTGCTGGCTCAGGACGCTAAGAAGACTGCTCCCGGGCCGGGGATCGCGGACGCCGATTCTGATCATGAGCGGGAGCGGGCAGAGTGGTTTCTGCGCGGCCGCGTGGTTCCCGGGAAATCGGCGGCCGAGCTTCGTCACCGCGCCTATCAAGCCAAGATGCAAGCCCGCGCGGCCAGATTGACTCGCGCTCGCGCCTTGTCGCAGAATGCGCAGCCGAACTCGCAGCCGCCACAGTCCTCCGGCGGATGGATGCCGCTGGGCCCGGTGCCGTTGGCCTCCGACGCCACGGGCGACGGATTTCAGAACTACGAGCAGGTTTCGGGGCGGGCGACCGCAGTGGCAATCGATCCCGCAGACGCGACAGGAAACACCGCCTACATCGGCGGGGCACAAGGTGGAGTGTGGAAGTCGGTCAACGCAGCCAACAGCATCGCCAATAACGTGACCTGGGCCGCCGTCACCGATGACCAGGCTACGCTTTCGATCGGATCGATCGTGATTCAGCCGGGAAATTCCAATCCCAGTCAGAGTGTGATTCTGGTGGGCACAGGTGAGGCCGACAACTCTGCGGACTCCTACTTCGGCCTGGGCATGTTGCGATCCGCCGACGGCGGGAACACGTGGGCGCTGGTCTCGAGCGCGAATAGCGGCGCTCTATCTTTCAGCGGCCTCGGCGGTACTCGCATGGCTTTCAGTACGGCCAGCGGACAAAGCAACACGGTGGTCGCGGCGATGGCCGCAACGGACGAAGGTGTAACGGACGGAGCGTTGACCAGCAACACCTACCGGGGCCTCTACACTTCGACCGACGCCGGGCAAACCTGGACCTACGACGCCCTGTTCTCCGGCGGCGCGAGCGAGGCAACTTCGGCCACGTCGGTGGTGTACAACGCCGTCGCGGGATTGTTCTTTGCGGCGTTGCGCTACCACGGTTTCTACTCTTCCCCCGATGGCGTGAACTGGACGCCTTTGGCCAATCAGCCGGGTGCGCCGGGACTGTTGAGCGCTGCGGCGTGCCCCGCGAATTACAGCACGAGCTGCCCGATTTATCGAGGCGAAATCAGCGTGGTGCCGGGGCGCAACGAAATGTACGTATGGTTCATTTCGCTGGATTCCAACGACAACCCTATGGATCAAGGCATTTGGCAAAGCGAGAATGGCGGGGCTTCCTGGACACAGATCAGCGACATCGGAATCATCAACTGCGGCGACAGCGCCGGCTGCGGCGTGGAGCAGGGATTCTACAACCTTGACCTACTGGCCGTTCCTAACGGCGCGGCCACGGATCTCTATGCCGGGGCCATCAACCTTTATAAGTGTTCGGTCAGTTCCATCAACCCAACGTGCGCAAACACGCCGTTCATGAACCTTACACACGTTTATGGCTGCGACCCGCTTGCCGCTCTGGCGCATGTGCATCCCGATCAGCACGCGTTGGCGTACACGTTCCCGGCTGGATCCGCCGCAGACCTAATGTATTTCGCCAACGACGGCGGCATCTATCGCGCGCTGGACGGCTTCACCGGGCTGACCACAGGCTCGTGTTCCGGCACGAATCAATTTGACGACCTCAACCAGAACCTGGGTTCGATGACCCAATTCGTCAGCTTTTCCGAGGCGGCCAGCGATGCCAACACGATAGTGGGAGGCACGCAGGACAATGGTTCTCCCGCCACTGCAACCGCCACGACGAGCTCGAATTGGGGAAATGTGCTGGGCGGCGACGGAGGATACAACGCCGTCGATCCCAACACAGGCGACTTCTTTGCTTCGAACCCGGACTTGGGATTGGGCACTCTGAATATTCAGGAATGTTCGTCCGGGGTGAACTGCAATAACAGCCTCTTCAGTGTCGTGGTCAGCAGCAGCGATGTCGGTGGCGATGACGGATCGTTTTATTTCCCCTACATCCTTGATCCGCAATCGACGAGTTCGTTGCTGGTGGGAACCTGCCGCGTGTGGAGCGGGCCGCGAACGGGCGGGACATTCACGGTGCTGAGCCTGAATTTTGAAACCTTCGGCACTGGAACCTGCGCGGGTAACGAGGTGAACGTGGTTCGCGCCGTTGCGGCCGGGGGACCCGTCAACGCCAACGGCTCGCAAGTGATTTATGCCACTACCGACGGCTTAGGGCCCAGCAGCCTGTCCACGCCAGTGGGCGGGAACGTTTGGGTCACCACGAATGCCACTGCGGTTTCGGGCACGACTTCTACGTTCGCCAATGTCACACTGAACGCTCCCGGCGGCAGCAGCATCAATCCCAATCAGTTTCCAGTTTCCAGCGTCGCGATCGATTCATCAGACCCGACCGGCAACACAGCTTACGTCACCGTGATGGGATTCACCGGCGGGCCGGGGCATGTGTGGCAAACCACAAATGCCGGCACAAATTGGATCGACTTCACCGGCACCGGGGCAAATGCTCTTCCAGATTCTCCAGTCAACGCAGTCGTCCTCGATCCCACCACGCACAATGTCTATCTAGGTACCGACGTGGGTGTGTTCCAGAGTTCGACCTTCGGCGCAGCATGGACGGAAGTTGGACCGATTCCCAACTCGACAGGAGGCTCCGCCGGGTTCCTCCCCAACGTGGCCGTGACGGCTCTCGCCATTTTCAATTCCGGCGGTCAGAAACTTTTGCGCGCCTCCACCTATGGCCGCGGTGTGTGGCAATTCAACCTGCTGGCGGTACCAGATTTCCAAATCGCGATATCGAACACACCGCTAACCGTATTCTCCGGAGCTACCGCGAACTTCAATGGCACCTTAACGGCGATCAACGACTATAACAATCCGGTCGGGCTGAGTTGCACAGCAGGGACATCGAGTCCTCCCATCCCGTGCACCCCGAGCCCGGTGAGCCTTACTCCGACTTCCTCCGGCGCGGCGTTCTCGGTGAATGTGGGCACCACCACCATCGGCGACTACAACTTCAACGTGCAAGGCCTTGGCACCGACCCCAACGGAACCACGCACGCGGCGGCAGTCACCCTGCACGTGGTGGACGTGGCGATCACCGCGCCTTCACCCAGCAGCGTGAATGAACCGCGCGGCGCGACGTCCCCGCCAGTGAGTTTTCAGGTCACGGCGCAGGGTTCGTTCGATCAAAGCGTGACCCTGAGCTGCAGCTTCGCTCCGGTGGTCGACGGCGCGACCTGCGCTTTTACTCCCAGCGCAATCGTTAATCCGACCTCCTCCTCGCCCGTGAACATGACGGCCGCTGTAACCGTCCCCATGGGCACGCCCCTGGGTACTTACACGGTCACGCTGCAAGCCACAACTCCCGAGGGTACGGTGCCCCTGCCGCCCACATTCCTGATGAATGTTGTTCTCAACCCGACCTTCGTCCTGACGAGCGGCGTTTTCCCCAACGTAAAAGCTGGCAGCACCGGCACGAGCGGTCCGATTACTATCTCCTCCCAGGACGGCTTCGCCGGCACCGTTGCTCTGAGTTGCGTAACCACGTACGGCCCCAACAGTTGCAGCATCAGTCCCGCATCCGTCAGCGCGTTTCCGGCTACGGCCATGCTCACGGTCAATGGGACGAGTTTCTCTGCGGGAAGCTACCAAGTCGCGGTCCAGGGTGCAGCCGGTTCGCTCACAAACGATCTTGCAGTTCCCTTCAACGTCGGCGACTACGTGATTGTCGGCCCCGCAACTCTTTCCGCTCCTCCTGGCAGCCAGGCCGTAGCAAATCTCACTTTCACTTCCACCTACAGCTACAGCGGCCAGATCACCGCCACCTGTAACGCAACGGCTCTGCCGGGCGGGCAATGTTCGCTCAGCCCGCCCAACCCACTCACGATCGGCAGCGGCGCTGTGGTTCCCGTGACTGCTTCCATCAATGTACCGAATAACGCCGCGCCCGGCGCTTACAACATCACCATCAATACCCAGGACGTCAGCGGTGAGCCCAGCCACGCCTGGACGATCGCTTTAACAGTAGGCCAGGATTTCAGTCTCAGCGCGATCACGCCGTCTAGCCAGAGCGTCCTTCCCGGCCAATCGGCCACTTACAATTTCAGCGTGCTGCCAGTGGGCACCTCGTTTACCAATGCCGTTAACTTGTCTTGCTCCGGCGGACCCGCGGGCTCTACTTGCGGCTTCACCCCGAACCCAGTGACTCCCGGCAGCAGTTCGGCTGCGGTTGCGATGACCGTCACTACCGCTTCCTCATCCAGTGCCGGCATCTATTCTCTAGTAGTCACGGGAGTGTCAGGCTCACTCTCCCATTCGGCCGCGTCATCGCTCACCGTGAGCAACACATTTCAGTTTGCGGTCAGCCAGCCCTTTTCCACGGCGGCGGATGCGGGATCGCAGCAGTCGGCCATGGTGTCCCTGACTGCGAATTACAGCGGCTCGGTCAGCGCCAGTTGCGTTGCAAACGCGTTAGGGGGCCAATGCTCGGTCACTCCGAATCCCGCGGCAATCAGTTCCAACACCCCCGTGAAACTCACACTCATCCTCAATGTGCCCGACAGCGCGGCTCCGAACCCATCGAATGTTTATAACGTCAGTCTGACCGTCACCGACTCATCGGGGCAGCCCAGTCAAACCGTGTCACTGCCCATCACCGTGATCCAGGACTTCGCGGTTGGAACGCCCACGCCGAGTACCCAGACCATCACCGCAGGCGGATCCGCCAGCTATAATCTCAGCGTGATGCCGGTGGGCGCCGCGTTTAGCAATGCCGTAACTTTGTCGTGCTCCGGCGCTCCGGTAGTTTCATTGTGCACTCTTACTCCCAACCCAATAACGCCGGGCGCCAACTCGGCTGCGGCGGTAATGACCATCAGCACCACTGCAAGTTCGTCCAGTTCTCGCGCTCCACTGTTTTATGCTTTGGGGCTGGCCCTGCCGGCACTTGCGCTTCTGAGAAAACGCGCCAAGCTCAAGCTGGGGCCTTCGCTAATGGGATTATTGCTGCTGGCTCTGTTGCTTCCCTCTTGTGGCGGCGGAGGAAGCAATGGTGGAGGTGGTGGAGGCGGCGGCCAGGGACAGGGCACGCAACCAGGTATTTATACAATCACGGTGACGGGCACGTCGGGCGCACTCAGCCATCCAGCTTCCACCGTAACCCTGATCGTGACCCAGTGAAAATCGCCGCCCGGGAGAGCGGTGCGTGGGGGCACGGGAAATCAGGGCCATGAGCGAATCCCATTACAACGTCGCCATCGTGGGCGGAGGCATTGTCGGCCTTGCCGTCGCTCTGGAAATTGCACATCGTTTTCCCCGGCTGCGCCTGTTGTTGCTGGAGAAAGAAGACGGGGTGGGCCGGCATCAGAGCGGCCACAACAGCGGCGTCATTCATTCCGGCGTGTATTACAAGCCGAGATCGTTGAAGGCGAAATTGTGTGTGACCGGCGCGTCTGCCATGGTGGAATTTTGTCGCCAGCATGGCATCCCGCATCAGATTTGCGGCAAGCTTATTGTGGCCACGCACGAGGAGGAATTGCCGCGCCTGGAAGAGTTGCATCGCCGTGGCGTGGCCAATGGGCTGGTGGGCTTGCGATCCATCGGACCGGAAGAGCTGCGCGAAATCGAGCCGCACGCCACAGGAGTGCGGGCGCTGTTGGTCCCGGCTACCGGCATTACCGACTACTCGGCGGTCTGTGATAAATATGCTGAACTGATTACCGGCCGGGGTGGAACCATTCTCATGTCGCACGCGGTCACTGGCCTTAGGCGGCAGGCAGATGAAATTGTGGTCGAAACCAACCGCGGGGCATTCTCCGCGAAATCGCTCATCAACTGCGCAGGACTATTCAGCGACCGCATCAGCCGCATGGCAGGAGACGACCCGGTAGTGATGATCGTGCCCTTCCGCGGCGAATACTACGACCTGATTCCGGAACGGGCTGAGCTGGTGCGGGCCCTCATCTACCCTGTACCTGATCCGCGCTTTCCGTTTCTTGGAGTTCATTTCACGCGCCGGGTCAGTGGGACCGTGGATGCCGGCCCCAACGCCGTGCTCGCCTTTCGGCGCGAAGGGTACCGGCGCTCCGACTTCAGTTTGCGCGACCTGGCTACGTCGTTGGCCTTCCCCGGATTCTGGCGGATGGCGGCGGAAAATTGGCGGAGCGGGTTCGACGAATTTTATCGGTCATTTTCTAAGGCGGCGTTCGTGCGCGCCTTGCAAAGGCTGGTTCCGGAGGTGCGGGCGGCGGACCTGATTCCCGGCGGATCCGGAGTTCGCGCCCAGGCGCTCACGCGCAAGGGCGCGCTGGTGGATGATTTTCAGTTTGTCCCCTCCGGCAGAATGCTGCACGTACTCAACGTGCCCTCGCCGGCGGCAACGGCTTCGCTAGTGATTGGGCGCACAATTGTGAAGACAGCAGCGGCCGGATTCGGATTGCAGCCGTAGCGATGCGGCGCCGCTCAACTATGCCTGTGGTGCGGACAACCGCATCCGGCTGGCAGGCCGCGTTAGGAGTTTGGGGCCAGGCGCAGTGACAGAACTGCGGTGGTGACCGGAAGAGCCCACCCAATCCTTGCGAAACCGGTAAACGTAGAGCACTACTTCCACGCGGCTAGAAACGCCAAGCTTGTCGAATATCCGGAACAGGTAGTTCTTTACCGTATGTTCTGTCAGTCCCAAGCTATTGGCGATTTCGCGATTGGACAGGCCTTCCGCCACGCAGCGAACTACATCCTGCTCGCGCTTGGAAAGAATCGCTTCGCCGCCAGAATCGACCAGCCGCATGGGTTCGGAAGAGCGCAAGGCTTCGATCACGCAGCGCAGCTCGGCGCTGTTGGCCCACACCTGCCCCTGATGAACGCTGTGAATGCACTTCGCCAGACTTTTCGAGGATTCGGTGCGGGAGAAAATTCCATCAGCACCACAGCGGAAGGCTTGAACCACGCTGGCGGGATGGGAATTGTCCATCAGTAAAATGACCTTGGTTCCAGGATAGGCAGCGGAAATCTGCCGAGACAAATCGAAACCCTGCGTGCCGGAATCCTCTAGCGCAGAGCTGATGAGTACAACATGAGGCTCCTGTTGCACCACGGCAGCGAGAATGGACGCTGGTTTCGGCTCGATCCCCATAACCTCCAGGCGGCAGTCCTGTGCCAAAGCCTCGGCGAGCAACTGGCTGTTCATGCGCGTACTTTCGGCGGCGAGCACCCTCACCTTCTCCAATTTTTCCGGCAACGGAATCGCGGGCTGAGCCATTTTTCTTGTTCTCCTTGATGACGGGCGGCTGATTGAGATAGCGCACCCGTGCCCATGTTGCGGCGCAGAAAGCGCGGAATCACGAAGTGGGGATTGCTCGACTCTAAGACGGGACGAACCTGAAAAACACCCGCTCTGAGCACATCGTTAGGTGGACTTTAGTCTCAGAGGCCGAGGGCAGTAAATGGCACTAAGGTGCCATGAGGGAACCGCCAGATCAAGCATCTCCCTGGGCTGATGCAGACGGGAACGCAGTTCCCTCCACCACGTTGTCCGTTCCTGGGAGCGCAGCTTCGGTCGGGATGACAGTACAGCAATCAAGGCCCCAGGAAATCCTGAATCGCTGCCTTGTAGGCACTGGAATACGCCGCAGTATTATCCGTGGGGCACGAGGAGTGCGGATAGTTGCAGTAGTTTGGGAGGTCGAACGCCAGCCCGACATCGGCAAGGTAAAGCTCAAGATTGTTGGCGCCATTGGCGCCCGCGAACGGAACCAGGCCAGGGAAGCTGCCTACGGCCGCCAGCGAGCCCGTCTGGGAGACATTCGTGGGGTCGGTCCATTGCAGGGTCTGCAGCGATAGCGTGATACCCGGAGTGCTAGCATACTTGGCGAACATGTTGCACCAGTCCGAATCGCAGGGCAGATTTTGAGCGAAATTCGTGATGTCGCTTTGCTGCAAGCCGTTGGTTCCGAAGCCTTCGCCATTGTTCACCGCAATCGACGCCTCTGCGTCGGGATAGGAAGTGTAGTCGGAGCTACCCACTGGGGTTACCGAATGCAGGTCTTCGAGAATCGTCATGGAAGGATTTTGCGCGGTTATCCACTGCGTCATAGTTGAGACGTAAGAGGTGTAGGTGGTTTCGGAGAAGTTTGGCCAGTACTGGTTGCATTCCGGGCTATTTTCACCGCCTTGCGAAAAGCCGAAACGAATGTATCCGATCTTGGGGACGACTACGCCATTTATCGTGGCGCCCGCTTGGTTGTAGTGGCTGATGACAGCCTGAATAAAGTCCTCGTAGGCAGTCATGAATGGCAACTCGTAGCTTACGGGAAGGCCGCTCAGATCAGAGCCATAGGTCGGGTCGCTGGAGTTCCATATTCCGCCCGTCCCCGTCAGCGCATATGGGCTCCCGCTGTCGCCCTGGTAGTTTTGGCAAACTGTCATGTCCTGCGGGTTCGATGCTCCCACGTGGGAAGCGTAAGAGGAAGTGAACACGTAGGCCGGCGTCGACCCGGAGGTGCTGGGATTGTTGTCGCCGCCCTCGGTGGCGGGCCACACGATGAGGTTTATCGCCCGACCCGCCTGCACGAATGGCTGCAGGTTGGTATCGAAAGAAGTGAAGTCGTACGTTCCCTGCGCGGTTTCGATCTGGTTCCACTGTAAGGCGACGCTTACACCGCTGATGTTAGGAAGGGCGATGGTTATGAAAGTGCTGAAATAAGTCTGCCCCGAGAAATCGCCAGAAAGAAGGGCCTGCACCTGCCGCGGGCCAGCGATCAGGACCACTGCCGTATTGCTGTTGGTGCTACCGTTGGAGTCGCTCACCTGCACCCAGTAGCTGGTCGTTGCTTGGAGCTGGGGTGTAGTGTACGAGTCGGAGGTTGCGCCACTGATTGGCGCGCTGGTGGTTCCACTGGGCCCTTGGTACCACTGATAGGAAAGGGTTCCGCTGCCTGAGGCCGCGACCGTGAGGGTTGCAGTCTGGCCTTTAGAGATGGAGGGGCCAACCGGTTGCACGGTGATCTGCGGGCCGGGGGCGATGAAGTTTGAATGCGAACTGCCGCCACCGCAGGCGGTCAGCCCTAAAACAAGAGAGACCGCCGCAATCGATCCTGCAATGCGAGCAAGCTTGACCATCCACATCGGGGGAGCACCTCTACTAAGCAACTGATAACACATAGCATAACCCAACTTCGACCGAGAAGTTGCGCGGCCCCATCAGGTTAGGTGTGTATACCGCGCAATTTGACACAGTATGCCCCTTCAAGGTTGCCCGATCTTCTGCTCAACGTCAAAGAAGCGGAGTGTTTCCGAAGGGAGCCAGAGCCTCAAACAAAACGATCATCAAGTCCGGCAGCCGGCGGCAAAAGGGCCTTTCGGGCTTGGGTTCGACTATGACTCTGGTAATGCGGCTAAAGGTTACCGAACAAGGGTTGGCGAATGGAGTAAAAGGTCTCTTGACAGAGAGGTCATATAACCGTCATAGTGAGCAAACACAGCGTGCCGCGGTCCACCCCCTACGACCAATTTTCGCAGCACCCCACATCTATTCAGTTATTAGCGTAAAGGAGCAATTACATTGGTTCTTACCAAGCCGGATTTTGACGTTGCCATCATCGGTGGTGGGCCTGCGGGCGGTTCCATGGGCGCCTACCTGGCCAAAGCTGGAGTGAACTGCGTGGTTTTCGAACGGGAATTGTTTCCCCGCCCTCACGTTGGCGAGTCGCTGGTGCCCTCCTCGATGAGAGTTTTCCGAGACCTGGATTTTATCGGCCAGATGGAAGAGGCCAAGTTTCCCCGCAAATTCGGAGCGGCCTGGACTGCGGAAGACCAGGGCGCCTACGAGATGAACTTCCAGGGTGGATTCAAAGATAAAGAAGATCAGATCAATCCTGAGTCTTACGTGGACATCCGTTTTAACGAGCGCCAGCAGGATGGCGTGGACCGGGAATACACCTACCACGTGGATCGCGGCAAGTTCGACCTGATGCTGCTGCAGCATGCCAACAAGCTGGGTGCGGCCGTTTACGAAGGGGTCAAGGTTAAGGAAGTAGACTTCGGCCCGAAAGAGCCGATGGTGCGCTTCAACATGGGCTCCAAGGAAATGGGCGTCAGCGCCAAAATGGTGATCGATTGCAGCGGGCGCAATACCTTCCTGGGCAACCAGATGAAGCTGAAGATCAAAGATCCGGTCTTCGACCAGTACGCCATTCACACCTGGTTTGACGGGTATGACCGGCGGGCGTTCGCGAAGAAAGATGCTCAGCTGGATTTCATCTTCATCCACTTCCTGCCTATTTCGAATACCTGGATCTGGCAGATCCCCATCACCAACTCAGTTACCAGCATTGGCGTGGTCACGCAGAAGAAGAACTTCGCCAAGTCGCGGCAGGGCCGCGAGCAGTTTTTCTGGGAAGCCGTGGGCACACGTCCGTTGCTGCGGGAGAAACTGAAGCAGGCCGATCAGATGCACGCCTTCAGAGATGAGGGCGATTACAGCTACGCCATGAAGCAACTGTGCGGCGACCGGTTCATGCTGGTTGGAGACGCGGGACGCTTCGTAGATCCGATCTTTTCCACCGGAGTGAGCATCGCGCTGAACAGCGCACGCTTCGCTCATACCAACGTTCTGAGCGCGCTGGAGAAGAACGATTTCTCCCGTCAGAGTTTTTCCGACTATGAAACCAAGCTGCGTCTCGGCACGAAGAACTGGTATGAATTCATCTCGGTGTATTACCGGCTGAACGTGCTGTTCACCTATTTCGTTGGTGACCCGCGCTATCGGCTGGATGTATTGAAGCTGCTGCAGGGCGACGTCTACGACGATGCCCAGCCACCGGTGCTCGAGAAGATGAAGAAGATGGTCTCCGAGGTCGAGCGGAACGTGAAGCATCCATGGCACAAACTGCTCGGGGATATGACCGTGGACGCGTTCAAATATGCCAGCCAGATGTAAGCGAACTTAAGGCACTTCCAGGAGGAAGCGTTGGTTATTACAAAGCCAGATTTTGATGTTGCCATTATCGGCGGGGGCCCGGCGGGATCTTCCATGGCCGCTTACCTGGCCAAAGCCGGCGTAAGTTGCGTGGTTTTCGAGCGGGAACTGTTTCCGCGGCCGCACGTGGGCGAGTCGCTCGTTCCCTCTTCCACCAGGGTCTTCCGGGATTTGGATTTCCTGCCCCAAATGGAAGCCGCCAGGTTTCCCCACAAATATGGTGCCGTGTGGACAACCGACGACAAGAAGACGCCGTATGTGCACGACCTCGAGGGCCTAGCTCCGGATTGCAACGTCGACATTCGCTTCGACGAGCGTCAACAACCCGGCGTGGACAAGAACCACACCTACCACGTGGACCGCGGCAAGTTCGACCTGATGCTGTTGCAGCACGCCAACAAACTGGGCGCCACTGTCTATGATGGCATCAAGGTCAGCGCGGTCGACTTCGGTCCCAAGGAGCCCCTGGTCCGCTTCAACATGGGACCGAAGGAAATGAATATCAGCGCGAAAATGGTTGTCGATGCCAGCGGCCGCAATACTTTCCTGGGCAACCAGATGAAGCTGAAGATCCAGGATCAGGTATTCGACCAGTACGCCATTCACTCCTGGTTCGATGGCTACGACCGCAAAGTGTTCGCCAAGCGAGATGTGAACCTCGACTACATCTACATTCACTTCCTGCCGATTTCGAACACCTGGATTTGGCAGATTCCGATCACCGACACCGTCACCAGCCTCGGCGTGGTTACGCAGAAGAAGAATTTCGCCAAGTCGAAGGAAGATCGCGAGAAGTTTTTCTGGAACTCGGTGGGCACGCGTCCCATGATCGAAGAGACGCTGCGCAAAGCCAACCGCATCCGTCCCTTCAAGGATGAGGGCGATTACAGCTACGCCATGAAACAGCTGTGCGGCGACCGTTTCCTGATGGTGGGCGACGCGGGACGTTTCGTGGATCCTATCTTTTCCACCGGCGTGAGCATCGCGCTGAACAGCTCTCGCTTCGCGCACAAAGACATCCTGAGCGCCCTGGAGAAGAACGATTTCTCGCGCCAGGCCTTTGCCAATTACGAGAACACGTTGCGGCTTGGTACCAAGAACTGGTACGACTTCATCACCGTTTACTACCGGCTGAACGTGCTATTTACCTACTTCATCAACGACCCGCGGTATCGTCTGGACGTGCTGAAGCTGCTGCAGGGGGACGTCTATGACGATGCGACACCGCCGGTTTTAGAGAAGATGCGGAAGATGGTTACCGAGGTCGAACAGAACGAAAAGCACCCGTGGCACAAGCTGCTGGGCGACCTCACGGCGAATGCGTTCGTGCAAGCGTCGTCCTAGAAGGCTGGAATTTGAATGCACTTCAGGGTGGCGCGAGCGTCACGATTTCACATATAATAGCCCCCAACTTTTGGGGCCGGTTTTTAGGCTCTTGTCCGATTCTTTATTCAAGCCTCCCCGGATCATCGAGGTCTGGATGTCCATCAACAGGAACTTCGTCCTCGCCTATGTCATGCTGGTCGCCTTGCCGATCGTTGGGTTGTTAGGCGTGTTGAAGAGTGGCCGCAAATTAGCCGCTCCGATTTCTGTGGATGGTCTGTGGCGGCTGCAAGCCGATCCCGCAAAGCTGGCCTCCCTACCCTGCGGAAAAGCACTGGCAGAATCTCCGGATGCCACGCTGGCCATTTCGCAGTCCGGAAAGAATTTCACTCTGAGCCTAGCCAACGGACCCCGGGCGAACGCGTCGGGCGTCCTGGAAGGCACAGCGCTCAACGCCTCCATCGCGCCATCCATAGATTGGGCTGCGCAGGCGAATTGCGGAGCCGGGCGTGAACTTACACTGATAGCCACCGTCGATGCGACCGCAAATCCCCGCTCTTTGGCAGGAACGCTTTCCGCGAACAATTGCCCTTCTTGCGCTCCGGTGGAATTCCACGCTCTGCGGCAGAATCCTCCCACCAGGAGGGTCTCGCATTGACGCTCGATCTCTTCAAGCTGGTTCTGCAGCTCACCGTGATTCTGGCGGTATGCCGAATTGCCGGCACGCTATTCCGTAAGATTGGCCAGCCCAGAGTGGTGGGCGAAATGTTTGCCGGCATTCTGCTGGGGCCCTCGCTGCTCGGTTGGATCGCGCCGAATATTTCGGCCTACCTATTTCCTCCCGCAAGCCTCGGCTTCCTGAACGCGCTCAGCCAGGTTGGCGTCGTCATCTTCATGTTCATGGTCGGACTGGGAATTAATCCCAGGGAACTCAAGCATCAGAGCCACGCCGCCGTGCTAGTCAGCCATGTCAGCATTACCGCGCCGTTCGTGCTGGCTTCCCTGCTCGCGCTTTACCTGTATCCGCGCCTTTCCGACGACAGCGTCTCGTTCACCAACTTTGCCCTGTTCATGGGTGCAGCCATGAGCATCACCGCCTTCCCCGTGCTCGCCCGCATCCTCAACGAGCGCGACATGATGCAAACCCGCCTGGGCACCGTCGCCATCGCCTGCGCCGCCGTTGACGACGTTACCGGATGGTGCATCCTCGCTTACATCGTCGTGCTCATTCGCGCCACCCACGAAACCACTTCCATTTGGATCACGCTCGCCGGTATTTCCCTGTTCGCTCTATTCATGATCTATGGCGTGCGCTTCCTGCTGCGCGGCCTCGAGCGCACCTTCCACAAGTACGGCGAGATCAGCGAAAATCGCATGGCTTTCCTGATTCTGCTTGCTCTCGGCTCCGCGCTGTGTACTGAGAAACTGGGCATCCACCTGCTCTTCGGCTCGTTCCTGATGGGCGCCATCATGCCCAAGGAACCCAAATTCGTCCGCTACATCCTCGATCGCCTCGAAACCATCACTATTACCCTGCTGCTGCCCCTGTTCTTCGCCTTCACCGGCCTGCGCACCAATATCGCCTCCCTCAAAGGCCCGGCGATGTGGCTGTACTGCGCGCTGATCATTCTGGTGGCCACAGGCGGCAAGCTCGGCGGCTCCACCATCGCCGGACGCCTCTCCGGCATGCGTCTGCGCGAAGCCGCCGGCCTTGGCACGCTGATGAACACCCGCGGCCTGATGGAGTTGGTCATCCTCAACATCGGCCTCGACATCAAAGTCATCTCGCCCGCCCTGTTCTCCATGATGGTGTTGATGGCCCTGTTCACCACTTTCATGACTACGCCGTTACTGGCGTGGCTCTGCCCGGACCGGATTCTGCAACCTGAATTGGCCAAGATTCCAGCCCAGGAAGCAACTCTGCCCCCGCCCATGATGGAACCGACGGGCGGCTCAGCTGCGTAAGAGAAAGGTACTCCGAGGCAGGTGTGCAAGAATTTGCAACTGCATAAGTTGCAAGAAATTGCAACTTTTTCCGAAACGTGCTCTGGCCGTTTTTTTGTATGCATGTGCGGCCCTGTATGCTAAGCTCTTTCATCAAGAAATGCGGTTGCGACAGGACCGATTTGCGGACTCGTGAGCGCTAGTCTTGCGTGGTTCGGTTGAGCCAAGCCTTCCCCTGTTAACTGAAGCTATTTCGTCCCCCAAAAATCTCAGGAGAGGTTCGATTATGAAGGTCACTGCCAGCCACGCTTTTTCGCGCCCCCAACTGCACGCTGCCAAAATCTCAGCGCCGCAAACGCGTTGCACGTGGGCCGGGTTCAGAGCGGTGACGATTGCACTGGCTGCGGTCATTTTATGCGCGGGATCGGCTCGGGCACAGCATAGCGTTCTGACGCAGCGGAGCGACACTACACGCGATGGACTGTCCTCCAGCGAAACCTACCTTACGCCCGCCAACGTAAATTCGAATCAGTTCGGCAACCTGTTCTCCAAGGCGGTGGATGGGTACGTGGCAGCTCAGCCGCTGTACGTTTCCGGGGTGAACATCCCGGATGTTGGCACAGTCAACGTGGTGTACGTCGCCACATTGAACGACAGCGTATATGCCTTCAATGCCGACACGGGCGCCCAGTTGTGGTGGGTAAGCCTGCTGGATGGCAATTCTCCCGAGCCGATTTCGTTGCTCGGCTGCGGTTCAAACGGATACACCCAGGTCGGCATTGTTGGAACTCCGGTCATCGATTTGAGCACCAACACGATGTATCTGGTGGCAAAAACCTACACTACCGGTACCAAGAATTCTTTCTATTTCAACCTGCACGCGCTGGATATCACGAGCGGGGCGGAAAAGTATGGCGCACCCGTGGAAATCAGCGCTTCATTTGACGGCGTGAGCCTCTCAACCTACGAGCAGTGGGACCTGCAACGGCCGGGGCTGCTGGAAGTGAACGGCAACATTCTCATCGGTTTCGGCTCCAATGGCTGCGATCAGAAGGCGCACGGATGGTTGCTGGCTTACAACGCAGGATCATCAACGCAACCAACGATCCAGCAACTGGCCGTGTTCAACACTTCTCCAGACCAAACTTACGGCTCATCGATCTGGATGAGCGGCGTGGGACCAGCGGCCGACAGTAACGGAAATATTTATCTGGCCACGGCTAACGGCTACTTCGACGGGAGTTCGGCGGGCGGTCTGGATTGGGGAGACACCGTGCTGCAGATGCAACTCACCTACAATAGCGCCACCTTAACGTGGGCGTTTTCTGTGCCGGACTATTTCACGCCGTATAACCAACAAATCATGGACTCGGGAGACTTGGATCTGGGCTCGGGCGGGGTAGTCCTTCTGCCCAATGATGAGTGGACGCAGTCCCCGAGCCTTGCCGTCGCCGAAGGCAAGACCGGAACCATCTATCTGATCAACACCACGGCAATGGGGGGATATAACAACGGCTTCGATAAGGATGTGGAAGACCTCGTCGGGGCGACCGGGCAGATGTATGGCGCGCCGATTTATTGGAACGGCTACCTCTACACCGCGGCCCGCCAGGACAAGCTCAAAGCTTTCTCCATGGCCAACGGAATGCTCTCCATGACGCCGGTGATGGAATCTTCGGAGGCCTACACGCTGACCGGCGTGCCCACGCTGTCTGCGAATGGCACGGAAAATGGCGTCCTCTGGCTGGTTCGGAACACCAACAGCAGCGGAGGAGTTACAGAGCTTTCGGCTTTTAACCCATCCTCTCCCACCCTGGCAGAACTCTACAACACGCAGGACGTGAGCGGCCGTGACGCGTTGGGTGCAACCGCGCATTTCGCCACACCGCTGGTGGCCAATGGAAAGGTATATGTTGGGACGGAGACAGCGCTCAAAGTCTATGGATTGTTCCCCGAAATCAATCCCTCGGCGGGTAATAATCAGTCTGCGACCGTGAACACTCCCATCACCCTGAGTGTGCAGGCGACCGACCCATACACGGGCAACGTATTGCCGAATGTGCCGGTCACATTCGGCAGCGGAAACAAGGGCACATTTAGCCAGAATCCTGTAATCACCGACTCTACCGGTACAGCGACAGTTACCTATACGCTGCCTGAGACCGCTGGCACGTATGCGCTTACGGCAAGCAGTTCGGGGTACAGCACTGCGTCGCTCAGCGAAACCGCGGTTGCAGGAACGGCGGCATCCCTCACGGTTATCTCAGGTTCCTCACAGTCGGGCACCGTGGGAACAGTCTTGCCTGCGCCCCTGGTTGTGCAAGCCAAAGACAGCTTCGGAAATATGGTCGCGAACGCTCCGGTCACCTACTCCGACAGCGTCGGAGGGACGTTCTCGCCCAGCAACACCGTCAACACGGGCATCAACGGCGAGGCCAGCGTCACCCTTACTCTTCCGACATCGACCCACGTTGGTTTTGCGGTGACTGCCTCCTCGGGCACCGCTACTGCGGCGACGTTTCACGAAACCTCAGTAGCAGGAGCGCCCGCAAGCGAGGCGATTTCCTCTGGCAATAATCAAACCGCAGCGCCGGGAACCCAACTGCCAAAGCCGCTGGTCGTTGTGGTAAAGGATCAGTACGGAAACAAAGTTTCAGGCGTAACGGTTACCTTCTCGGACGGAGGAGCGGGGGGTAGCTTCCTGAATAGCATTCCCCTCACGAATGGCGGGGGTCAGGCGAGTGCGACGTACACACTGCCTCCCACGGCCGGGACGTATTCGATCACAGCGACGGTGAGCAGTTACGTCGTGACCTTCACCGAGACGGCCAACTGATCTTCAGCGTAAATGTTGAGGTCTAGCGGCCGGAAGAAGTCTTACGAAACTGTAGTGGGGCCGAATGATGGGCAGTCTCTCCCAGCCCGGGAAGATTCGGACGGCTGAACAAGATGTGCTGAACAAACCATGATCTGCGGAGACTGATTCATCCATGACCAAAACTGGAACCCTAACTCTTATCCTCCTGCTCCTGGCCTCGTGCGCGATGGCCCAGACGGTCACCTCGTTTGACGGAATCTACGCCACCGAAGTAGCCGCACCTTACTATGACGTGGATCCGAACGGTGCCGTAGGGACCAAGCAGTTCATGGAATACATCAATCTCTACTACCAGGCGTACGACAAAGTTACGTTTGCCCCAGTCTGGAGCACACCGCAGCCAGTCAACACGCCTTTCGTCGCTAATGGCCTCACGAGTTGCTCCATCAGCGGCGACGGCATGATTATCTTCGATCGCCTGGCCTCGCGCTGGGTTCTGGCGGGCCATACCGGAGGGGAGAACAACTATTACTATTGCGTCGCCATCTCCAACACTGACGATCTCACCTCATCCTCGCTCGCCTGGTACACCTACCAAATCCCGCTGGACCCTATTCTGGGCACGAATGCGGAAGGGAACGTTTACTTTCCGGATTGGCCCAAGATTGCCACCTGGCCGGACGCCTATTACGTGACCATCGATCTCAACGACATCAATGTCAGCTACCGGGAAGTAGGGGTGGTGGCCTGTGCCCTGGACCGCACGAACATGCTGATCAACGGCACTCCCAACCCACCGCAGTGTTTCAAGGAGACTGGCGACCTGAGCGAAGGCATTTACCTCGGGCACAGCTTGATCCCGGCGGACGTCGACGGCACGACGGCCCCGCCCGTGGGCCGCGACCAGTTCATGGTGAGCATCCAGAATCCCCCCATCGATGGCGTTACCACCACCTCGGGCACGTTTAATTTGTGGGATTTCCACGTAGACTGGGCGGATCCTTCGCTCACTACCTTTACGCAGTCTTCGGTTTCCATCGCGCCCTATACTCCGGGATGTTACGACGTTGCATCTCCGGTGCAAACCGTGTGTGTGCCCGAACCCTCGACCAGCAGCACCAAAGAATACATCGATTCGGTGGGCGACCGCTTCATGCCGCGATTTGCTTATCGCAACTTCGGATCCTACGAATCCTTCTTGTTCAGCCACGATGTTGAGGTGGCGACCAACCAACAAACCGGGATTCGCTGGTATGAGATGCGCGGGCCTGGCACTCCGACTGTCTATCAGGACGGCACGGTAAACCCGGATAATACCACCTACCGCTTCATCCCCAGCATCGCCGAGGACTCCTCCGGCAACGCGGCTGCGGGATACAGCATCTCCAGCAAAACTACTCATCCCGGCATGAATGCATCATGGTGGAGTCTCACCAATCCGACCGCGCCGGTTGAGTTCACGCTCTACGATGGCAGCGCCGATCAGGAAAATACGTGGCACTGGGGATCCTACGACAGCATGACGGTGGATCCGGTGGACGGCTGCACCTTCTGGTACGTCAACGAATACTTCCCACAAAATCAGACGGGGTCGGAAATCAACTGGCACACGCGAATCTCTAATTTCCAACTGCCGGGTTGCGGCGGGGTGGCGGCTTCGCCGAGCAGCCTGACGTTCGCCGCTCAAGCGATCGGGACGACCAGTGCGCCGCAGGTGGTGACCCTGATCAACAATTCGAGCGCCACAGTGACCATCAGCAGCATCGGTTTCACGGGCGCCAACAGCAGTAATTTCGGCCAGACAAACAATTGCGGCAGCAGCGTGGCCGTGGGAGGAAGCTGCACCATCAACGTCACCTTCACGCCCAACGCCGCCGGCGCATTCACCGCCACGTTGAGCATAACGGATAGCGCCGGCAACAGCCCGCAGAACATCAACCTCTCCGGCACTGGAGTCGTGGCTGTAACATTGTCGTCCACCAGTCTTTCGTTCGGGACGGTCTACGTTGGCTCCAGCGCCACGGCGCCGGCTGTGACCCTGACCAACAATCAAAGCGGCAGCCTGACCAACATTAGTATTTCTGCTTCCCCGGCGGTCTTCAGCCAGGTGAATACTTGCGGCTCCAGCATAGGGCCGGGCGCGCAATGCACTATCACGGTCACATTTTCGCCAACCGCTTCTGGAACGCAAACGGGCTCGGTAACCATTAGCGACAGCGCCAACAACAGTCCGCAAACCATCAGTCTCTCGGGCTCAGGAAAGCTGCCGGTTACGTTGACTCCGGCGACGCTAGCCTTCGGCGACGAAACGGTGGGAGATACAAGCGCACCGAAAACAGCAACCGTAACCAACAATCAGAAAGTCACGTTGACCATCGACAGCATCACCATCGGCGGTACGGATGCAGGCGATTTTACTGTGACCGGCACTACTTGCGGCAGCACGCTGGCCGCAGGGTCTAAGTGCACTATCACGCTCACATTCACGCCGCAAGCAAAGGGTGCGAGGAGTGCCACGCTGAGCCTTACGGACAGCGCGGCGACCAGTCCTCAAACCGCGAAGCTGACCGGCGTGGGCGAAAATTAGCCGCCGCATGCGGCGTGAAGGCGAATACGACGAATATCCGAGCGGCGCGTCCGCGCCGCTCTCATTTTCAATGATGAGCTTGCGTGTGCCCTAAAGAGGAAGAGCTTTCCTAGAGCCTTTCTCAACCTGGGTCACGCCGCCGGGATGGCGGCGCTCGGGGAGCGGAAGCTTGCGAGGCTTACCACCCGCCAGGAGCAGCTTCCTGGAACCTTTTGCCGGGGACTCATGCGGAACCGAGCCCGTTAGACCGAAGGCGTACAACACGACTTCGACGCGGCTGGAGACACCCAACTTATCGAAAATGCGGAAGAGGTAGTTTTTTATCGTATGTTCGGTTAGACCCAAATGGTGGGCGATCTCGCGGTTGGACAATCCATCGGCCACCCCGCGGACCACATCCTGCTCGCGCCTGGAAAGAGCGGAGACCCCATTCCCGTCAACGAATGGGC
>Ga0187769_10000484_pt1 | contig 21756 bp, 17 predicted proteins | sample 0116_SJ02_MP02_1_FD_133140 | JGI IMG/M metagenome (GOLD analysis project Ga0187769, IMG submission 133140) | Tropical peat soil microbial communities from peatlands in Department of Meta, Colombia - 0116_SJ02_MP02_10_MG | ecosystem: Environmental > Terrestrial > Soil > Wetlands > Peat | place... | reverse complement strand
TCGGCCCCGCACCCGGCGTTCCGGGTCCGGGCCGCGAACCGGGCGCAGGCGTACCCGGCGTACCCGGCGTTGCGTGCGCCTGCACCGCGCCAGGGAGCGCCACCGGCGTTGGTTTCCCGGCGGGGCCGCCGGGCGGCGCCCGCAAGGTCACGGTCGGTGGCGGTTTGACGTAGGCGTGCACCGGAGCCGCGACAGGCGCGGGAAGCGAGAAGCGCTCGTGCACCGGCGGCGGTGGCGGCAGCGCGGCGAATTCGCGCGGCCGCGGCGGCAGGAAAAACACCGGAGGCGGTGGCGGCGGCGCGTAACCACGGCCGACGAACACCACCACCGGGTGGTCAACGAACACGATCTCGGCCGGCGGTGGCGGCGGGACGCCGAAATCGATGAACGCGAACGACGCCGGCGGATCGAGCACGGCGGCCAGCATCGTCAGCCGCCGCCGCGCGTCCCAGGCGTGCGGCCCATCCGGATAGCGGCGCAGATACGACCAATAAGCCGGCGGCGTGTTGTCGATCACGCAGCGCCGCCAGATGATCTCCTCGCGCCGCACCGCGAGCATCGCAGCGATGCGTCGCGCATATGGGCTGTCAGGATAGACTGCCAGGAACTGCTCGTAGCCGTCGAAGGTGTCGAGCTCGAGCGCCGCCTCGTAGGCGTCTTCGGCGTTCGAATAGCCGCGGAACGGTTTGCTGCGGATGTCGGCGAGCGGCGCGACATTGGGCGTCGGCGGTGCGTCGGCGGCGCGCTCGGTCATGAAGAACGGGCCGTCGATCTGCGAGGCGTACCACGGGATTTCGGCGCCCTGGCTCAGTTCGCTCACGCGCAGCCGCACGCGCGCGAACAGATCGTCGAGCGAAAGCCCGCCGGCGGCGATCATTTCCGTGATTGAGGTCGCATAGGCGCCGTAGGGACCTTGCTCATCCGGCCCGATGGTGCCGGGCGCTGCATTAAACGCGACCGCCATGCTGGGGCCTGGATCGACGAGCGCCAGGCCGCCGGCCAATGGTTGGCCGCCGCGCGCGAACGGGTTCGACCGCGCTGCATCGAGAATGACGATCTTTACGCGTCCGGGCAGTGCCGCGAGCGGTTGGGCGAAATCCGAGACGCGCACGGCCTGGAGCGGCACGTCAACGTCGCGCTGGATGTCGGCATCGACCGGGACGAAGTAATTGTCGCCGGCGAATTGCAGGCCGATGCCCGAAAGGTAGACGAGGGCGACCGCATCCGGCCCGGCGGCGGCGACTTGGCCGAGAAATTCGCGGAACGATTCGCGCAGCGTCGCCTGATCGAGGTTGCGCGCGCCGGTGACGATAAATCCCGCACTTTGCAGCGCGTCGGCAATCAGGCCGGCGTCATTAGCCGGCGTGGCAAGCTTGGCGCCTTTGTACTCGTCATTGCCGACCACCAACGCGAACCGCACCTCGGCGGCGTGGCCGGCACGCAGACCCAGCGTTAGCGCCAGAATAATGACCAGCCACGCTACCAGACGTGGAAAATTGGGCATCGTGCATCTCCCGAATCGAGATTCCCACCGCGGCGAGTTTTGCCTGCTCGGCATAAAGGCCAGCAATAGGTTGGAATCATGTCAGCGGGGAACATCCGAGTCGGGTCAGATCGAGAACAAAATGAGCGAGAGTGCCCTCGCTCCGGAGCATGCCAACGCGGAGGCGATGCGCCAACAAGATGTTTCTGATCGCCAAACAAATGCGGCGCCGCTCGCCGCGCGATCGGCGCCAACGAACTGTAAATTGAAAAAACTACACTAGAATCATCAATTTGATGGTGAGAATTATCAATTTGATGGCGCCCGCATTGCTGATGCTCGCGCAAAATCGCATGCTGTTTGTAAATCTTTGCTGCGAACACCGAGCGAAACTGTTCAAGTTGGATTTGCATCCGAGCCGGGAGGTTGCTAAGAAACGATCTAACAGCGCGTCTTTTTGCTTGACGCGCGCGTTGGTACGGAGAATGGTTCGGCGTAACCCCTCGTGATCTCAAAACCGTCTGTTGTTTGGTCCGCTCCCGTTAAGGGATACAAACTGTCTTTCGTGAAAGGGAGGATTTATGGCTAAGAAGGCAAAGAAGCGGCGCGCCTGGACCTCGTCTGAGGTTCGTGAACTCAAGACGCTCGCGCGCAAGAAGACTCCGGCGGGAAGAATCGCCAAGCGCTTGAAGCGAACCGAAGGCGCGACGCGGCAAAAAGCCTTCAGCATCGGGCTCTCGCTCGATTCCCGTTCCTGATTTTCTCAAAAGCATCGAATTTCACCACGAAATCCGGCCGCCCGGCGCGCAGCGCGCCGGGCGCCGTTCGCTGGCGCGCTTGATCTTTGCCGATTGGCCGCGGGCCGCAAGCCGTCGGCTCTGGTTAAATAGGAATTTATCCGAGGGATCGAGCAATTCGCCGTGCGCTCCGCCGCGGCTGCGCAGCCGGCCACGCGTTGGGGGAGACGAAATAGCTATATTTTAGCTCTGTCGTAGTATTCGTCGGGTTACGGTGATAGTGACCCGGTCCCATGAGCCAGATTTCCCGCTCGCTGCGGCAGCCCCCGGTCAGTTCCGAACTGGCCGACGCTCTTCACGCCTGCCGGCGGGCGTTCCTCGCCATCGCGCTGTTCAGCGGCATGAGCAATATTTTGATGCTCACCGGCGCGCTGTTCATGCTCGAAATCTATGACCGCGTGCTGCCGAGCCGCAGCGTGCCGACGCTGGTCGCGCTGTTGATCCTGGCCGCGGGGCTTTATGCCGCGCAGGGCGCCATTGACGCGATCCGCGCCCGCATCCTGGTCCGCGTCGGCGACAGCCTCGACGAGGCGATGAGCATGCGGGTCTATGACGCCATCGTTCGCCTGCCGCTCACCCTCGGCAGCAAGGGCGAGGGCGCGCAGCCGATCCGCGATCTCGATACCGTGCGCGCATTTCTGTCCGGAATGGGTCCGATCGCGTTGTTCGACCTGCCATGGATGCCGGTTTATCTGGCGATCTGCTTTCTGTTTCACACCTATATCGGCCTCACCGCCCTCCTCGGCGCCATTATCCTGGTCGCGCTGACGGTGGTGACCGAGCAGCTTACGCGGCGGCCGACCCGCAGCGCCACCCAGTTCGCCGTGGCGCGCAACGCGCTCATGGAGGCGAGCCGCCGCAATGCCGAGGCGATTGCGGCGATGGGCATGGCCGGGCGCATTGCGCGGCACTGGGGCGAGCTCAATCGCGGTTACGTGGCCGCGAGCGGCCGGGCAAGCGACGTCGTCGGCGGGCTCGGGGCGATGTCGAAGATTTTGCGGCTGCTGCTGCAATCGGGGATCCTGGCGGTCGGCGCCTGGCTGGTGATCAATCAGCAATCGACTGCCGGCATTATCATCGCCGGCTCGATCATCGGCGCCCGGGCGCTGGCGCCGGTCGATCTCGCCATTGCCCATTGGCGCGGCTTCGTCGGCGCGCGGCAAAGCTGGCAGCGGCTGTCGCGACTGCTCGGCCACCTGCCGGCGCTCGCCGAACCGATGCCGCTGCAGCCGCCGGTCAAGATGCTCGCGGTCCAAAACGCTGCGGTGGCGCCGCCGGGCGAACAGAAAATCGTCTGCCAGGACGTGAACTTCTCGATTCCCGCGGGTACCGCGCTCGGCGTCATCGGTCCGACCGCATCTGGAAAATCCTCGCTGGCGCGGATGCTCGTCGGCGTGTGGGCGCCGGTGCGCGGCGGCGTACGCCTTGACGGCGCCAGCCTTGATCAGTGGTCGCAGGAGGCGCTCGGCCGCCACATCGGCTACCTGCCGCAGGACGTCGAGCTGTTCAGCGGCACCGTGGCGCAGAACATCGCCCGCTTCGAGGATCCGCCCGATGCGCAGGCGGTCATTGCCGCCGCGCAGGCGGCCGGCGTCCACGACCTCATCGTCAACCTGCCCGACGGCTATGAGACCAATATCGGCGACCATGGCAGTGCGTTGTCGGCTGGGCAGGCGCAGCGCGTCGCACTTGCCCGTGCGCTGTTCCGTGATCCGTTCCTGGTGGTGCTCGATGAGCCCAACGCCAATCTCGATGCCGAGGGCGACGAGGCGCTGACCCGAGCCATCCTCGGCATTCGCGCCCGCGGCGGGATTGCGGTGGTGGTCGCGCACCGGCCGAGCGCCATCGCCGGCGTCGATTACATTTTAGTAATGGGCAAGGGCCGCCAGCAGCAATTCGGACCGAAAGAGGATATCCTTAATCGCGCGGTCCAGCCGGCCGTGCAGCCGCGGGCGTTGAAGGTCGTGCCCGAGCAGGGAGGCGCCTGATGAGAGGCAAACGACTGCCGAATCCGCTCGCGTCGATCGGCCGGCATGTTTTCGCCGGCATCGTCCTCGTCGGCTTCCTCGCGGTCGGCGTCGGCGGCTGGGCATCGACCGCGCAGATTTCAGGCGCGCTGATCGCGCAAGGCTCGGTGGTCGTCGACTCCAACGTGAAGAAGGTGCAGCACCCGACCGGCGGCGTCGTCGGCGAGGTGCGGGCGCGGGATGGCGACCGGGTCAAGGCCGGTGACATTCTCGTTCGCCTCGACGAGACGGTGACCCGCGCCAATCTCGCCATCGTCACCAAGGGCCTCAACGAGCTTTATGCGCGCAAGGCCCGGCTTGGCGCCGAGCGCGACGGCGCCGACAGCGTCGCCGTGCCGAAGGAGCTCGCCGGCAATATCAACGACCGCGACGTCGCCGAGGCGCTGGCAAGCGAGCGCAAGCTGTTCGAGCTGCGCCGCGCCGCGCGTCTCGGCCAAAAGGACCAGCTGCAGCAGCGCGTCAAGCAACTGCAGGAGCAGATCACCGGACTCAATGCCCAGCTCGACGCCAAGTCCAAGGAAACGGCGCTGATCGAGCAGGAGCTTCAAGGCGTGCGCGATCTGTGGGCAAAGAATCTGGTGCAGCTCAACCGGCTTACCTCGCTCGAGCGCGAGGAAGCGCGGTTGCAGGGCGAGCGCGGCGCGCTGATCGCCTCCGCCGCCGAAGCCAAGGGCAAGATCGTCGAGACCGAGCTGCAGATTCTCCAGGTCGACCAGGAATTCACCAGCGACGTCGCCAAGGAGCTGCGCGAGACCGACAGCAAGATCGGCGAATATGTCGAGCGCAAGGTGACGGCTGAGGATCAGCTCAAGCGCACCGACATCCGCGCCCCGCAGGATGGCGTCGTGTTCCAGTCGACCGCGAACACGGTCGGCGGCGTGATCACCGCCGGCGATCCGATCATGCTGATCGTGCCGGAGACCGACACGCTCCTGGTCGAGGCCAAGGTCGAGCCCAGGGACATCGACCAGGTCAAGCTCGGCCAGCCGGTGGTGCTGCGCTTCTCGGCCTTCAACATGCGAACGACCCCCGAGCTCAACGGTACCGTCTCGCGCGTCGCCGCCGATACCAGCAACGATCAGCGCACCGGGCAGAGCTACTACGTGGTGCGCATAGCGATGACCGCGGACGAGCTCGCCCGCCTCGGCGACGTCAGGCTGACGCCAGGCATGCCGGTCGAAGCCTTCATCCAGACCGGCGAGCGGACCTTGATCTCCTACCTAGTCAAGCCGCTGCACGATCAGCTTATGCGCTCGTTGCGGGAGAAGTGAGCGGGCGACTTAGAGCTTCCCGCCGGCACCTCGTCGCGCTCCAGCGCGACCGCGAAGAAGCGCGGATCATTCGCGCCTGAAAGCATGGTTCTCTGCTATAACGCGCGGATGCGCCACGGATAATCGCGGAGCCTCAAGGCCATGAAGCTCATCGGTCGCTGGGCGCGCCGGTTCGGACTGGCGCGGGCGGTGTGCGTGGTGCTGCTGTTCGCGCTGGTGCCGCTGCGCGTCGCCGACCCGCGGCCGGTCGAGGAATTGCGGCTGCGCACCTTCGACCTGTTCCAGGTGCTGCGGCCGCGCGAACAGAGCGCGCGGCCGGTCGTCATTGTCGACATCGACGAGGCGAGCCTGAAGGAGATCGGGCAATGGCCGTGGCCGCGCACCATCGTGGCCGATCTCGTTACCCGCCTCACCGCGCTCGGCGCCGTTGCCATCGGCTTCGACGCCGTATTCCCCGAGCCCGATCGCACCTCGCCCAGCCTCCTGGCCTCGACCCTGCGCGATCTCGACGACGCGACGAGGGAGCGCTTGCGCAGCCTGCCCAGCAACGACGAGGTGCTGGCCGCCGCGCTGCGCAAATCGCGCGTCGTGCTCGGCGAGTCAGTGTCCGACCGGCCCGCGGCGGGTCCGGCAATCGAGGCGTCCGGCTACGGCGTCGTCACCGCAAAAGGCGCACCGGATGCCAGGAGCTTTCTCGCCTACTATCCGACGCTGGTGCGCAATCTGCCGATCCTCGAGCAGGCCGCGGCCGGGCGCGGAATCTTCACCCAGGTCGAGGAACATGACGGCATCGTGCGGCGCGCGCCGGTGATCATGAACGCGCAGAACGCCTTCGTGCCGGCGCTGTCGATCGAGCTGCTGCGGGTGGCGACGAATTCCAATTCGCCGCTCATCCGTTCCGACAAGAACGGCATCCAGAGCGTCAACGCCAGCCGTTTTCGCCTGCCCACCGACGAGCACGGCCGGCTGTGGGTTCATTTCAACCACACCGATCCGCGCCGCTATGTCTCGGCCAAGGACGTGCTGCAAGGCAGCGCGCCGGCCGAGCGCATTCGCGGCAAGCTCGTCCTCGTCGGCACCTCGGCGATCGGCTTGTCGGACAATAAGACAACGCCGCTCGATCCGGTCATGCCCGGCGTCGAAATCCACGCCCAGATCATCGAGAGCATATTGAGCAATGCGCTGCTTTCGGCGCCGAGCTGGGGGATCGGGGCGGAGGTCATTGCCGCCGTCGCGCTCGGGCTTCTCATCATCATCGCCGCGCCGATGCTGCCGGCCGCGGTCGTGATTGCACTCGGCGCGATACTGATCCTGGGTCTCATCGGTCTTTCCTGGTTCTTTTTTGCCGCGCACGACCTGCTGCTCGATTTCACCTATCCGCTGATCTCGACCTGGCTCATCTATCTGGTGCTCACCTTCGTCAATTATTTCCGCGTGCAGAGGGAGCGCCAGCAGATCCGCTCCGCCTTTGGCTTCTACCTGTCGCCGCCGCTGGTCGAGCAGCTCGCCAAGTCGCCGGAAAAGCTGGTGCTCGGCGGCGAAGAACGGCGCATGACCATCCTGTTCAGCGACGTGCGCGGCTTCACCACCATTTCCGAGCACTATAAGGACGATCCGCAGGGCCTCACCCAGCTGATGAACCGCTTCCTGACGCCGCTGACCAACGCCATCATCGAGCGCAAGGGCACGATCGACAAATATATCGGCGACGCCATCATGGCGTTCTGGAACGCGCCGCTCGACGACGTGGAACATGAGGCCAATGCCTGCGACGCGGCGCTGGAGATGCAGGCCCGCGCCGAGGCGCTCAACCTCGAGCTCAAGCGCGAGGCGGAGAGCAATGGCGGCGTCTATATGCCGCTGCGCATCGGGATCGGGCTCAACAGCGGCCCATGCGTGGTCGGCAATATGGGTTCCGACTTCCGCTTCAACTATTCGGTGCTGGGCGACACCGTCAATCTCGCCTCGCGGCTGGAATCGCGAACCAAGGACTATCGCCTGCCGCTGGTGATCGGAGCCCGCACCGCGGAAGGGGCGAAGGCGAAGTTCGCGACGATGGAAATCGACCTCATTCAGGTCAAGGGCAAGAAGCAGCCGGAAGTGGTGTTCACCGTGCTCGGACGCGCGGAGGTCGGGGAGGATCCGAGGTGCCGGGATTTGCAGGCGCTCAACGGGAAGATGCTCGCCTCCTACCGCAGGCAACAATGGGACGAAGCGCTCGGCCTGATCGATCGCTGCCGCAAGCTCGCCGACGGCTTCGAAGTCGCCGGCTTCTACGACATGTACGCCGAACGCATCGAGGCGTTCCGCGCCGCGCCGCCGGCGCCGGACTGGAACGGCGTCTACGAGGCGGAAACGAAGTAGTCAGGCGGCGGAACATTCATCAAAAAGTTGCCGCGACCCGCTTCCGCAAACTATTTGGGAGCGCGTTTGGCGAGAATGCGCTGCAGGGTGCGGCGGTGCATGTTGAGCCGCCGCGCAGTCTCCGAGACGTTGCGGCCGCACAGCTCGTAGATGCGCTGGATGTGCTCCCAACGCACGCGGTCGGCCGACATCGGATTTTCCGGCGGCTCGATCTTTTTGTTATCGAGCGCGAGCAGCGCCGCGGCGACGTCGTCGGCATCGACCGGCTTGGCAAGGTAGTCGACGGCGCCGAGCTTGACCGCATTCACCGCCGTGGCGATGTTGCCATAGCCGGTAAGGATGATGGCGCGCGCTTCGGGCCGGCGCTTCTTCATCGCGGAAATGACGTCGAGCCCGTTGCCGTCGCCGAGGCGCATGTCGACGACGGCAAAGGCCGGCGCCGCCTTCTCGACTTGCAGTAGGCCGTCGGCGACCGACTCGGCGGTGGTCACCGCAAAGCCGCGGGTCTCCATCGCGCGCGCCAGGCGCAGCAGAAATGACTTATCGTCCTCGACGATGAGCAGCGAACGCTCCGGCGGAACGGCGCCGGCGGCTCCATGGGCCATGGTGTTGGTCACCGCAATGCTCCTCGACCAAATCTGCGCCCCGCCTCGTGCGTCGGCAACCCCGGGCAAGCCGGCAATCGCCGCCTAACTAACAATTAGGAGGCCGCCTCGAACCGCTCAAGAGGGGGCGCGATGGCCGGTTGTTCAAAATCGGCGCGGCGCCAGGCGACTTTGACCGTCGCGCCATGGAGTGGCGGCGCTTGGTTGACCAGCGAAAGCTTCGCCCCGGAGCGCTCCAGCAGCGTCTTGGCAATGAAAAAGCCGAGGCCGAGCCCGAAAACCGGCTGCTCATCGCCGTCGGGTCCGCGCGACTGCGGCCGCCGATGGGTGACATAGGGCGCGCCGATGCGGTCGATCACCTCGGGAGCGAAGCCGGGGCCGTCGTCGCTGATGGTGATGCTGACCTCCTCGGCCGTCCATTGCGGAAAGATCTCGACGCGCTGGTGGGCGAAATCGACCGCATTCTCGATCAAATTGCCGAGGCCGTAGCGGATCGCTGGACTGCGCGCGCCGATCGGCTCGGCGCTGCGGTCGGGCGGGATCGTCACGCCGATCGAGACGCCGAAGTTGCGATGCGGCGCGACCACCTCCTCGATCAGTGCCGAGAGCGACACCCGGTCGAACGGCTCGTCGGAAGGGAGTTCGGTGATCTTTGCGAGGATCTCGCGGCAGCGCTTCGCCTGTTCGCGCAGCAATTTCACGTCCTCGGCGTGCGGCGATTTCGGATCGAGCGCGCGCTCGAGTTCGCGCGCCACCACGGTGATGGTCGCAAGTGGCGTGCCGAGCTCATGCGCCGCCGCGGCGGCCAGGCCGTCGAGCTGAGAAAGGTGCTGCTCGCGCGCCAGCACCAGCTCGGTTGCCGCCAACGCATCGGAGAGCTGACGCGCCTCCTCGGCGAACTGCCACGTGTAAACGCCGATATAGCCGATCGCGAGCAGGATCGAGAGCCATACTCCGACCATGTAGATTTCCGGAAGCTCGAGCGGGTCCTCGCCCTCCCAAGGGAGCTGATAGTGAAAGAACACCAGCACGGTCGCGCACAGCATGGCGAACATGCCGATCAGCAGGGTCATGCGCGGCGGCAGCGCCGTCGCCGAAATCAGCACCGGGCCGAGCAGCAGGAAGGAAAACGGATTCTCCAGGCCGCCGGTGAGGTAAACCAGCGCCGCCAGCTCGGCGATGTCGAAGGCGAGCAGCCACGCGGCATGCTCGGGCGCGAGCCATTGCGTCTGCCGCAGGCCGATGCGCAGCGCCACGTTGAGCAGCGCCGGCAGCGCGATCACCCCGAGGCAGAGCCAGATCGGAACGTCGAATTCGAGGCCGAAATGCACCACCAGGACGGTCGCCAACTGGCCGAAAACCGCGAGCCAACGCAGCCGTACCAGCGTATCAAGCCGGACGTTCCGCGATTGCTGGGTGCGTGGCAGACCGAACATGCCGTTAATGTAGCGTGGGCCGGACCTATTCCAAACCAGCCGGTCAGGGAGTCCAGGCCGGCCGCGCGGCGGCGCCGGGAGCCGCGGCGCCGCCGCGCGCTTTCTCGATCACCGTGAGAAGCGCGCGCAGCGTGTCGGCGACGCCTTGCCCGCTTACCGCCGACACCAGAAGCGGCGCCGCCTTGGCCGCCCGTTTGAGCCGCGCCATTTGCTGCTTGACTGTCGTCGCGTTCAACGCGTCGGCCTTGCTCAGCGCGACGATCTCCGGTTTGTCCGCGAGCCCGTGGCCATAGGCGGAAAGTTCGGCGCGGACGATCGCATAGGCGGCTGCAGCGTCGTCCGTCGTCCCGTCGACGAGATGGAGAAGCACCCGGCAGCGCTCGACATGGCCGAGGAAGCGATCGCCGAGACCGATCCCTTCATGCGCGCCCTCGATCAGGCCGGGAATATCGGCGAGCACGAATTCACGGCCGTCAATCTCGACGACGCCGAGCTGGGGGGTGAGCGTGGTGAAGGGGTAATCGGCGATCTTCGGCTTGGCGGCGCTGACCGCAGCAAGGAAGGTCGATTTGCCGGCGTTGGGCAAGCCGACGATACCGGCGTCGGCGATGAGCTTGAGCCGCAGGCGGATGGTGAGCTCCTCGCCGGGCTGGCCGGGATTGGCGCGGCGCGGCGCGCGATTGGTCGAGGTCTTGAAATGGGCGTTGCCGAAGCCGCCATTGCCGCCGCGGGCGAGCGTGGCCGCTTGGCCGGGTTCGGTCAGATCGGCAAGGAGCGTCTCGCCGTCCTCCTCATAGATCTGGGTGCCGACCGGCACCTTGAGCACGGCATCGGCGCCGTTGGCGCCATGGCGGTCCTTGCCCATGCCGCCGCCGCCGTTCTTGGCGGTGAAATGCTGCTGGTAGCGGTAGTCGATGAGCGTGTTGAGGCCTTCGACCGCTCGCGCGATCACATCGCCGCCCTTGCCGCCATCGCCGCCATTCGGCCCGCCGAATTCGATGAATTTTTCGCGCCGGAACGACACGCAGCCATTGCCGCCGTCGCCGGAGCGGATATAGACCTTGGCCTCGTCGAGAAATTTCATCGCTTCCTGCAATGCCCGCGGCACGAAACAAAACCGGCGGCAGCACCCATGCCCGCGCGTAAAGCGGCCCCGACATTCGGCGCCGGCGCCCTGATACACGCTGGATATAATGTCGATAGTGCCATAGGGCATTCCGGTCGGGCGTTTCAATGCGCAAACCGATCATGGCGGCTCGGCCGGGTCGTTCCTCAATTATCGTTCACATCAATGTTGATCGAGGAATAATCGCGCTCGCTCCCGATCTCTTCGCCAAACGCTGCCCCTGCGCGCGGCGAGGAGGACCGGGACCATGAGCGAGAATATCGAAGTTGCGTCTTGGCCCGCGGCCAAGCCGCGGGCCAAGGCCGGCCGTTTCGATCAGATCAGCATCGCGCTCCATTGGCTGACTGTCGTTCTCGTGGCCGCGCAACTGGCGCTGGGATTGGCCTTGAGCCATGGCGGCGACGAGATACCGGCGCTGTTGACCGCGCATCGCTCACTGGGGATATCGATCTGGATCATCGTCGCAGCACGACTCATGTGGCGGCACGGCTTTGCGCATTTGCCGCCGTTTCCGGCCGGCATGCCGAAGCCGCAACAGCGCCTCGCCACGCTCAATGAATACGCGCTCTACGGCCTGCTGTTGCTCCAGCCGCTGACCGGCCTCGGCAACGCGCTGTTTCGCGGTCGACCGTTCGCGCTCTTCGCTTGGGAGGTGCCGGCGCTCGTCTCCCGGAACGATGCAGTGTTTCACGCGCTACGCGCGATCCATGAATTCGGCGCCTGGGGGCTCCTCGCGCTCATCGGTGTTCACGCAGCTGCCGCTCTACTCCATGCCTTGATTTTGCGCGATGGCGTATTCCAACGGATGCTGCCCTGGACGGCGCCGTAAGGCTTGGCCGCGGAGGCGCCAGCGGCGAGGCGGCGACCACCGTTACGCCGCGCTCTTAATTTCTCCGATCTCTGCTATGCTCAACTAACGCTGCGGCGTGGCTCGAAATGTCGAGACTGCGCCAATTGCGCGCGGAGGTTCCATGCGCCTCAAGGTCAACGGCAAGACGCACGAGGTGGATGTCGAAGACGACATGCCGCTGCTTTGGGTCTTGCGCGACGAGCTTGGCATAACCGGCCCGAAATATGGCTGCGGCATCGCGATGTGCGGCGCCTGCACCGTGCATGTCGATGGCCTCGCGGTGCGCTCCTGCTCGCTCCAGGTCGGCGACGTCACCGGCGAGATCACGACCATCGAAGGCCTGGGCACGCCGCAGGCACCGCATCCGGTGCAGGCCGCCTGGATCGAGCATCAAGTCGCGCAATGCGGCTATTGCCAATCGGGACAGATCATGGCGGCGGCGTCGCTGTTGGGCGTCAACGCCGAGCCGACCGATGCGGAGATCGATCGCGCGCTGTCGGCCAATCTGTGCCGCTGCGGCACCTATCAGCGCATCCGCGCGGCGGTAAAGACGGCCTCCGCCAAGTTGCGCGAGGCCACGCGATGAGCCGCGCCGGCAAGATTGCGCGGCGCGGTTTCTTGATCGGCTCGGCCGCGGTTGTGGGCGGTGTCGCCTTCGGCGTCTACGCCTATAAGCGGACCCCGACCAATCCGCTGCTCGCGGCGCTCGAGAACGGACAAGCCGCACTGACGCCCTATGTGCGCGTCGACCAAAGCGGCGTGACGATCATCACGCCGCGGGCCGACGTCGGTCAGGGCGTGTATTCGGTGCTGGCGGCGTTAGTGGCGGAGGAGCTCGACCTCGCCTGGAACGAGGTCAAGGTCGATCCCGGGCCGCCGAGCAGCGCCTATTACAACGGCAAGGTCCTGGCCGAAGCCTTCCCGTTCGCCGCTACCGATATGGATTTTCTTGCGCGCGACGCGCGCGTCCTCGCCGATGTCGCCGGCAAGTTTCTGGGGCTGCAGTTGACCGGCGGCTCGTCGACTGCCGCTGACGGCTACGAAAAGATGCGCGTCGCCGGCGCTACGGCGCGCGAGGTGTTGCTGCTGGCGGCGGCCAAGCAAACCGGCATCGCCAAAGCCGAGCTGCGGACGAGGAACGGCGCCGTGGTCACGCCCGACGGCCGGTCATTGACCTATGCGTCGCTCGCGGCGACGGCAGCGACGATCGATCCGCCGGAGCGCGTGACGCTCAAGCCGGAGTCGGCGTGGCGCATCCTCGGCAAGCCGATGCCGCGCGTCGAAATGACCGCGAAGTGCACCGGCACCGCGACTTACGGTCTCGACCTCAAAATGCCCGGCATGGTCTACGCCACGGTGCGCACCAATCCGCGTTTGGGCGGTGTCATGAGAGGCTACGATGCCGGCGCCGCTCTCGCCGCGAAGGGCGTTCTGAAAGTGGTGCCGATCAGCGGCGGTGTCGGCGTCATTGCCGACAATACCTGGCGCGCGTTCAAGGCCGCGAACCTGATCAAATTCGATTGGGGCCCGCCGCCCTATCCGCCGACGAGTGCGGCGATGTTTGAGGCGGTCGCGGGCGCCTTCGTTCCTGAGTACCAGGACAGCCGCTTCAAGCATGAGGGCGACGTCGAGGCTGCCCTCGCAGGCGCGGGCACGGCTGTGATCAAGGCCGAATACAAAGTGCCGTACCTCGCACATGCGCCGCTCGAGCCGATGAACGTGGTGGTTCAGCTCAAGGACGGGCGGCTCGACATTTGGACCGGGACGCAGATTCCGCTGTTCCTAGTCGCAGGCGCGGCCGCGGTCGCGGGCGTTTCCGCTGACAATATTCATCTCCACGCCCAGCTGTCGGGCGGCAGTTTCGGCCGTCGTCTCGAGGACGATTATGTGCGCCAGGCGGTCGAGCTGGCGAAGGCGTTGCCGGGACCACCGATCAAGATGACCTGGACGCGCGAAGAGGACATGACCCATGATTTTCCGCGCCCGCTCGGCATGGCGCGTATGCGCGGCGCGGTGAAGGACGGCAAAGTCGAGGCCTACGATCTCAGCGTCGCCTATCCCTCGGTGTCAGCCTCGCAGCTCGGTCGACAGAACCTGCCGGCTCTCGGGCCTGATGTTACGATCGTGGCGGGAGCCTGGGACCAGCCGTTTCGCATTCCGAACTATCGCGTCACCGGCTATCGCGTGCCCGAGCTGGTGCCAGTGAGCTCGTGGCGCTCGGTCGGCGCATCCGGCAACGGCTTCCTGCATGATTGCTTCCTCGACGAGCTTATTCACGCCGCCGGCGCCGACCCGCTGAAGGAACTGCAGCGGCTGTGCTGGCACGAGCCTTCGCGCAAGGTTCTCGAAGCGGTCGGCGAGATGTCGAACTGGGGCAGCGATCCCGGCAAGGATCGCGGCCGTGGCATAGCCTTCACGCTGTCGTTCGGCGTGCCGGCCGCCGAAGTTGTCGAGGTCACCAACACGTCGCGCGGCATCAGGATCGACAAGGTCTTCGTCGCCGTCGAGGTCGGCAAGGTCCTCGATCCAGTCAATTTCGCCAATCAGGTTGAAGGCGCCGTCATCTGGGGCCTCGGCCACGCCATGAGCGCCGAACTGACCTATGCCGATGGGATCGCCCAGCAGACGAACTACCATGCCTTCCAGGCGATGCGGCTTTACCAGGCGCCGGCGATCGAGTTTCGCGCGCTTACCAATACCGACGAGATCCGCGGCATCGGCGAGCCCTGCGTGCCGCCGGCCGCGCCGGCGCTCGCCAACGCGATCTTTGCCGCGACCGGCAAGCGCATCCGCGAGCTGCCGCTCAAAAAGCATATCGCTTTCCTGTGAGAAGCCTGAGCCGATGATCCGCGTCGTGCTTCTCCTCCTTTCGCTCGTCGGCCCGGCGCAGGCGCAGGATTCCGGACTCGCGGCGTGGAGCAAGATCCATCAGGTATTCTCGCATCCGCGTTGCGCGAATTGCCATGTCGGCCCCGACAATGCGCCGATCTGGTCCGGACGGAGCTATGGGGCCGAGCCGCGTCGCCACGGCATGAACATCAATGCCGGGCCGAGCCGCATCGGCGCCGAGACCATCGCTTGCGGCACGTGCCACACGCCCCACAATTCGCAACTGCCGCACGGTCCGCCGGGCGCGCCGGGTTGGATGCTGCCGCCGGTCGAGATGCAATGGTCCGGCAAGTCGAGCGCCGAGATCTGCGCGCAGGTCAAGGATCGCGCCCGCAACGGCGAGCGGAGCATCGCCGCGGTCGCCGAACACGTCGAGCAAGCGGAGCTGGTCCATTGGGGCTGGGCGCCGGGTCCCGGCCGCGAGCCGGCACCTTATTCGGCGGGCGAGCTGGCCGAGTTTATCAGGCAATGGGACGCCGCAGGCGCTCCCTGTCCCGCGCCGTAGCGCGGGGAGGGCCGGGGGCGCCGCTTAGCGTGCCGGCTCCGCCGCGGGACGAGCTGAGCTCTCGCGGCGTGCAACGGCGCGGCTGCCGGGTCTCAGTCCGCGGTCGCCTTTTCGATCAAAGTGCCAAGCAGCGCATCGAGCGCTTCGGCCTCCCTGGCCGAGAGGTGCTCGCCGAGCGCGGTCTGGATCGCCGGTGCGTAGACCGCCCACATCCGCTCCCGCATCGCCCGGCCGGCCGCGGTGATCGCGACGACCTGCCCGCGGCCGTCGTCCGCATAGGCGCGGCGCTGCGCATATCCCGCCTGTTCGAGCCGGTCGATCAGGCGCGAGAGATTGTACTGCGCCAGCAGCATCTGGCGCTCGAGCTCGAACGGCCTTAGGCCCCGTTCGCCGGCGCGCTCGAGCTCGATGAGCGCGTCGTACCATGCGAGCGGCGGCAGCTTCGCCGCCTTCAGCGCCCGCTCGATCGCGGCAAGCGTGATCTTCTGCGCCTTGATCAGGCGCGCCCAGGCCCGCACCACGGTGCCGCGCGGCTTTGCCGGCATGACCGCGCTCTAGCATTTACATGCACTTGCATCAAGGTTGACATCCAATGCATCTGCATCTAAATGAATGCAGATGCATGTAACTCCAACGGAGATCGCCGATGCAGCATGAATTGTGCAAGATCGCCGAGGTGCCGGCCGTCGGCAGCCGCGTCGTTCCCTTCTTCGGCCGCGAGGTTCACGTCTATCGCCACGGCGACCGCTTCCGCGCCGTGGCCAATGTCTGCCTGCACCTCGGCGGTCCGCTCGACTGCAAGGACGGCAAATTCGTCTGTCCCTGGCACAATGCGAGCTTCGACATGGCGACCGGCGAGCAGATCGACGGGCCGGCGCGCAAGGGCGCGACGCTGATGACGCTGCCGACCCGCGTTGACGGCGACGCGCTGCTTTATGTCTGGGGCGAATGACGGTGGCCGCGCTCACCCTCATCAGCCACCATCTATGCCCCTACGTGCAGCGGGCAGTGATCGCGCTCGACGAAAAACGTGTCGCGTTCGAGCGCATCGAGGTCGACCTTGCCGCCAAGCCGGCGTGGTTCAAGACGGTTTCCCCGCTCGGCAAGACCCCGGTCCTCAAGGTCGGCGAGGCGGCGATCTTCGAGAGCGCGGTGATCCTCGAATATCTGGAAGAGACGCAGCCGCTTCCGCTGCACCCGCCGGATCCGCTGCGGCGCGCCGAGCATCGCGCCTGGATCGAATTTGGCTCTGCCGTGCTCAATGACATCGCCGGGCTCTACGCCGCGCCGGACGAAGCCGCCTTTGCCGGCAAAGCCAAAGCGCTGTCCGACAAATTCACCCGCCTCGAAGACCGGCTCGAGGCTCCGCCCTATTTCGACGGCGGCGCCTTCTCGCTGGTCGACGCCGCATTCGGCCCGGTGTTTCGCTATTTCGACGTCTTCGACCGCATCGGCGATTTCGGCATCCTCGCCGCCAAGCCGAAGGTCGCCTCATGGCGCGAGGCGTTGGCGGCAAGACCGTCGGTTCGCGCCGCGGTGACGCCGGGTTACGAGGCCCGGCTCTTGGCCTTTCTGCGGGCGAGGAAGTCGCATCTGTCCCGCCTGATGGCGTAGGCGGTGGGCCGTCGCGGCCAATGCAACGGCGCGCATTGGCAGGCTGCGTATTCGGTGCGAGCATGCGGGCATATTTTCCGACGAGGACGGCATGCCCGCACCAAAACCTCCGGCCTTCGAGACCTTGAGCCTGCATGCCGGGCAGCAACCCGATCCGGTCACCCATGCGCGCGCGGTGCCGATCTACCAGACGACGTCGTATCTGTTCGAGGATGTCGATCACGCCGCCGGGCTGTTCAACCTCGAGCGCGCCGGCCACATCTACACGCGGATTTCCAATCCGACGACGGCGGTGCTGGAGGAGCGGCTCGCGGCGCTCGAGGAAGGCGTCGGCGCCGTGTGCACGGCAAGCGGCATGGCGGCGATGCACCTTGCCATCGCCACGCTTCTCGGCGCTGGCGACCACATCGTCGCCTCGGCCTCGCTATATGGCGGCAGCATCAATCTCCTCACCCACACGCTGCCGCGCTTCGGGGTCACCACGACTTTCGTCAAACCGCGCGACCATGACGGCCTGCGTGCCGCCATCAGGCCCAGCACGCGGCTCGTCATCGCCGAGACCATCGGCAATCCCGGCCTCGAAGTGCTGGATATTCCCAAGGTGGCTGGGATCGCCCACGGCGCCGGCATCCCGCTCCTGATCGACAACACCTTCGCCACGCCGTATCTGAGCCGCCCGATCGCGCTCGGCGCCGACATCGTCATGCACTCGACCACGAAATGGATCGGCGGCCATGGCGTCGCGATCGGCGGCGTCATCGTCGATGGCGGCCGCTTCGACTGGGAAGCTTCCGGCAAGTTTCCGACGCTGACGGAGCCCTATGCCGGCTATCACGGCATCGTCTTTGCCGAGGAGTTCGGCCCGGCCGCCTTCATCATGCGCGCGCGCGCCGAGGGCCTGCGCGATTTCGGCGCGTGCCTGTCTCCGGCCAACGCCTTCTACCTCCTCCAGGGCGTGGAGACGCTCGCCTTGCGCATGGAGCGCCATATGGCGAACACCGTCGCGGTCGTCGAATTCCTGAGCAAAAATCCGGCGGTCGATTGGGTGCTGCACCCTTCGCTGCCGACGCACCCCGATTACGCGCTGGCGGGGAAGCTGTTGCCCAAGGGCGCCGGCTCGATCGTGAGCTTCGGCATCAAGGGCGGCCGCGCCGCCGGGCGCAAATTCATCGAGGCGGTGCAGCTTGCGAGCCATCTCGCCAATGTCGGCGACGCCAAGACGCTGGTGATCCATCCGGCGAGCACCACGCATCAGCAGATGGACGCCGCGGCGCTGGCCGCTGCCGGCGTCGGCGAGGGGTTGGTCCGGCTCTCGATCGGGCTTGAGGCCGCGACCGATATCATCGACGATTTCGCACAGGCGCTGCGCGCTTCGCAGAAAGCCTAAAAGCCATGCGCCTCATCGTCGACGGCAACGAGGTATTCGCGGCGACTGGCGGGCGCGACTTCGATCCGGCGTTGCCGGCGGTCGTATTTCTGCACGGTGCCGGGCTCGATCATTCGGTTTGGGCGCTCATCGCGCGCGCGTTCGCGCATCACGGCTCGAGCGTGCTTGCGCCCGATCTTCCCGGCCATGGCCGCTCCGCCGGCACGCCGCTTCCCTCGATCGCCGCGCTCGCGGACTGGACCGCGGCGCTGATCGAGGCCGCGGGCTTGCGCTCAGCGCGGCTCATCGGTCACTCGATGGGATCGCTGATTGCGCTCGAGGCTGCGGCGCGCCATCCGCAGAACGTCACCGGTCTCGGCCTCATCGCCGCGGCCGTGACCGTCCCGGTTTCCGCGGAGCTGCTCGGCGCCGCCAAGGCCGACGATCACGCGGCGATCGACATGGTCGCGCTCTGGGGCAGCGGCTACCGCGCGACGCTCGGCGGCTGCGAAGCGCCGGGATTGTGGATGCTCGGCGGCGCCGAGCGGCTTTTCGAACGCGCGCGTCCTGGCGTGCTGTTCGCCGACCTTGCGGCCTGCAACGCTTACCAGGATGGGCTTGCTGCGGCCGCAAAAGTGGCAGTGCTCACGGTGCTCGTCCTTGGCAGCCGCGACCTGATGACGCCGCCCAAGGGCGGCAAGGCGCTTGCCGCCGCCATTCCCGGCGCGCGGCTGACCGTCCTCGACGGCGCGGGCCACATGCTGATGAGCGAGCGCCCCAACGAAGTGCTTGCCGCGCTGCGCTCATGATAGTGTCGTGCCGTCGAGAAAACCGGGGAGCAATCCGTGAACGTCGATGAGCTGGTGGCGATCGATGTGCACACCCACGCCGAGGAGCCGTGCGGCACCCATCCCGATGACGGCTATGACGAGCTGCAGGCGGCGATGGCGGTCTATTTCAACCAGCCCAACAACCGCCCGACCATCGAGGAGACCGCCGCCTATTACCGCGAGCGCAAGATCGGCGCGGTGATCTTTCCGGTCGATGCCGAGCGCGAGACCGGCTACCGCCGCTATGCCAACGAAGAAGTGGCGGAGAAGGCCGCCGCCAACAGCGACGTTCTGATCCCGTTCGCCAGTATCGATCCGGCCAAGGGCAAGACCGGCGCGCGCGAGGCGCGCCGGCTCATCCGCGAGTTCGGCGTTCGCGGCTTCAAGTTTCATCCCTCGATGCAGGGCTTCTTTCCGAACGACCGCAGCGCCTATGTGCTCTACGAAGCCGTCGCCGAAGCCGGCCTGCCGGCGCTGTTTCATACCGGGCAGACCGGGATCGGCTCCGGCATGCCCGGCGGCGCCGGCATTCACCTGAAATATTCCAATCCGATCTATCTCGACGACGTCGCCGTCGATTTTCCGACCATGCCGATCATCATGGCGCATCCGTCCTTCCCCTGGCAGGAGGAGGCGCTGTCGGTCGCCCAGCACAAGCCCAATGTCTACATCGACCTCTCCGGCTGGTCGCCCAAATATTTTCCGCCGATCCTGGTGCGCTACGCCAACACGCTGCTGAAACACAAAATGCTGTTCGGCTCGGATTGGCCGGTCATTCTGCCCGATCGCTGGCTGCGCGATTTCGACAAGCTCGACATCAAGCCCGCGGTGCGGCCGCTCATCCTCAAGGAGAACGCGGTGAAAGTCCTCGGGCTGGGCCCGGCCAAAGACCTGACTAACAAGACGTGACTAACAAGACTTGACTGCAAGACCTGACTGGTGCGGCGCACGCTCGCGGCCGTTAACGGCTCACGGCGCCCGCCGACGTGGCGTTGTGACGCAGCCGCCGACCGGCGCTTTTGTCCTACGAGTCCGTTGGAACTTTGGATCATTGCCGATGCTGCTGTGATTGGCGCGCATTAATTGCTTGTTTGCAGATGCTGGGCCGGGGAGCCGAAACCATTGTGACGCGCGCGCATGCGGCAGGCGGCGAGAGTCTCGCCCGCGCGAGCACACCTGTGTGCCGCCGCGTTGTTGGTCGTTCGCAGCACAACCTGCGGGCTCGCTTCGTCCGCACTGAGGCCTGCGACCTGGCGTCGGTACTCCTCTTTGCGACGCTCATCCTCCTTGTTGGTTTTACCTTTCGCGACTACGCGATCTCCAACGATGAGGAGGTGCAGCAGCGGTACGGCGAACTGATAATCCTTTATTACGCCAGCGGCTTTGCCGACCAGTCGCTGTTTCATTTCCGCGACCTTTATCTGTACGGCGGCCTGTTCGATCTCCTCGCCGTCGGGCTCGAACGGCTCATTCCCGTCGATCCCTACGCGGTGCGGCATCTGCTTTCGGCGCTGATCGGCGTTGGCGGCATCGCCGCGACCTGGGCAACGGCGCGGGCGGTCGGCGGGCCGCGGGCGGGATTCCTTGCGGCAGCCGCGCTTGCGGTCTGCGGCGTCTGGTACGGCGCGATGTTCAACCACACCAAGGATATCCCGTTTGCTGCCGCCATGATGGCAGCGGTCTATGTGCTCCTGCGTCTTGGCCGCGAATTGCCGCGTCCGCGCTGGCACCTGATCATCGCCTTCGGGATCGCTTGCGGCTGCGCGCTCGGGATACGCGTATTCGGTCTGTTTCTGATCGGTTATGCGTTGCTCGCGGTCGCGATCTTGACGCCGGTCGGCGGCCGGGCAACGTGGCGCCGCGTACTGGATTTTGCCGCCCGCTCCGCGATCCCGCTCGCGGCGGCGTTCGCCATCGCCTATCCGATCATGATCGCGGCGTGGCCGTGGGCGGGCCTGGAGCCGCTCAATCCGCTGCGCGCGCTGTCCGCATTCGCCCAGTTTCACTATCCGATCAACACCGTCCTCGACGGCCGCGTTTACCGGATGGCCGATGTTCCGCGCTGGTATGTGCCGACCTACATCGCCATCAAGCTGACGCTGCCGCTATTGGCGGGTGCGGGTCTGGCGCTTCTTTTCACGATGCTTCAGGAGCGGTGCAGTCCGGCGGCTAGCGTCCGCCGCAAGGAAGTCACGCTGATCGCTCTCGCCGCGCTCTTGCCGCTCGTCTGCGATGTGGCAATACGCGGTCCGGCGGACACCGGGATGCGGCACTTTCTGTTCATCGTGCCGCCGATCGCGGTTCTGGCCGGCTTGGGACTCGATGGCGCGCTCAACCGGCTCGAAACCGCGAGCCGGCTTGCAGCGGCGGCCGGACTGGCGATCGTCCTTATGAGTTTCGGTTGGAACGCAACGACGCTCTATCGGCTGCACCCGCAAGAGTATCTGTTCTACAACCCCCTGGTCGGCGGCCTCGCCGGCGCCTCGCGCCGCTACGCTACCGATTACTGGGTCAACATCATGCCCGAGGCGGTCGGCGACCTCGAGCGTTTTCTCGATCGAACCGAGCGCGGAGCCAACGAGAAAAGCTTGCG
>Ga0187769_10000483_pt1 | contig 21764 bp, 27 predicted proteins | sample 0116_SJ02_MP02_1_FD_133140 | JGI IMG/M metagenome (GOLD analysis project Ga0187769, IMG submission 133140) | Tropical peat soil microbial communities from peatlands in Department of Meta, Colombia - 0116_SJ02_MP02_10_MG | ecosystem: Environmental > Terrestrial > Soil > Wetlands > Peat | place... | reverse complement strand
TCGGTACGTCGGGTTCACGTCGTCCGCCGGTGGGTCTGGGTCCCGCCGCGGCTTAGGGTGCTTGCCGCCGGCACCGTTGCTCAGCTGGCGGGCTAGCTCCTCGATCTGTGCCGGCGTCCAGTCATCGTCCAGCCGGAGCACGACGGCCGGGACTGAGCGTATGCCCGGCTGCGCCGGCGCGGGCTCGGCCTCGGACCCCCTGGACCGCCCCACCCGCCGGCCGGCAGGTATATGCCTCGACGATGCTGCATCATGCATGCGAGTCGCCTTCCTTCGATCGCGCGCCATCCCCATGCAGCGCGTCCCGTGTTCATTTACAACCATCGTAAGAAGGCGAAGGATCATTCAGATCCGTCTGGAATACGCAGCTTTCGACGGGAATCTACGCAGCGCCGCGGCGCGTTTCCTGCTAGCTGTCGAAGCCGAGCCCGAGGCGGTCGAGCGCGCTCAGCCACAGGCCGCGGCGTCCCTCGTTGCGGTCGGCCGCGGCCAGCCGGTTGCGCGTGAGCTGGATGACCGCTGAACGCAGCGGCTCGGGCGGGAAGGGGAGCGGGCGGTGGCGCACCATCGCGAGTGCGCTTGCCTCGTTCGCGCGGCCGTCGAGCAGGTCGAGCGCCACCCGGCCGCGCTCAGATCGATTGGCTCGGTCACCAGCACGTAGTCGTACACCGGCGCGATGTAGCGCCGGATGGCGGGGACCAGCGGCGCGTAGGCGCTCGTGGCCAGGAGCACGCCGCGCGCGTTCACCATCCCGCCCTCGGTGATGACGGAGACACGATCGCGGATCGCGCGCACGGGGCTGTGCTCGTGGATCCGGACGCCGGCACGCGCCGCGGCTGCGCGCAGCCCGTCGGCCAGCTTGCCCGGGTGGACCAGGGCGGAGCCGCTGTGCGTCCACATTCCGCTGATGAATTTTTTCGAGGTGATCTGGGCGCGGACCTCCTCGCCATCGAGCAGCTCGACCTGACGGCCGAAGCGGTGCATCAGCTCGGTCTCGTCGACCAGGTCCTCGACCTCGCGCGGCTCGAGCGCCACCACCAGGTCGCCGGTCCGCTCGAGCTCAGCGTCGATTGCCAGCTCGTCGAGATCGCGCGCCAGCGCCTCGAAGTTCTCGCGCCCGAGGCGCTCGAGCGTCTCGATCTCATCCGGGAAGTGCGCCAGGCCGTTACGCGTCCCGTGCGTCAGCGACGCCTCGAGGAAGCCGCCGTTGCGCCCGCTGGCGCCGTTGCCGCACCGGGTCGCCTCGAGCAGGACGACCTCTCGCGCCGGGTCGAGCTCCTTTGCGTACAGCGCCGCCCACAGCCCGGTGAAGCCGCCGCCGACGATGCACAGATCGGCGTCCCGCGCCTGCTCGAGCGGGGGATGAAGTGGGCGCTCAGGGAGAGTGTCGAGCCAGAACGAACGCGGGCTGGCGTCCGCGTACGCGGCGCGGTGCGCGGCGGTGGGCGCGGAGCCGGGCCAGGGCGAGGGCAAGGCCCGATCCTAATTCGAAATTCCGGCGGCGCCTGATGGAAAAGATCGGCGCGCCTGACGGCGGCGCCTTAGGGGTGCCGATCCAGCCCCCGCAGGACAGCGTCGGCGTCGCGGTGCGGAGCGCGCAAGGCGACACCGACGAGGTCGAGCTCACCGGTCGCCACCACGCGTACCGCCGCACGGTTGTCCTCGTCGTTGCCGGTGGCGAACATTTCGCGCGTGTATATGGCGAGCGCGACGCCGCGCCGCTCGGCCCGCTCGTGCACGGTCTTCAGCTTGGCGGCGCCGGCCTCGAACACCAGCACCGGTTGCACGAGCATCGGCAGGTAGGTTCGCCCGTCGCCGTCGACGTAGTCCTCGCCGATCGCGGCGTCGCCGGCGCGCGCCACGATGCCGCTCACTAGGAACGCCGTCACGTTCAGCCGCTGCCATGTCGCGAGGTCGTCGCGCACCACGACCGCAACCTTCGTGTCGAACTGGCCCACGCCCATAACACGAATGGTCGCGGGTCTGTCTTGAACGTTATTGCGCCCGCGCGTAGCGGCCCGGGCTGACCCCGACCGCGCGCTTGAACACCCGGCTCAGGTGCGGCTGATCGGCGAACCCGCACTGCGCCGCGACCTCGGCCGGCGCGATGCCCGCCGACAGCAGGCGACGCGCCTCGGCGATCCGCAGGTTCGTCTGGAACGCGTGCGGCGTGACGGCGTTCTGCTCGCGGAATCTGCGCACGAGCTCGAAGCGGCTGAGCCCGGCCACGGTCGAGAGCTCGGCCAGCGTGACCCGCTGGTCCCAGCGCTCGCGAAGATGGTTTCGGGCCCGCCGCACGGCCACGTGCTCGGCCCGGTCGCGACCCCGTGCCGGCGTACCTGGTCGCAGGTGCGGCCGCAGCGCGGCCACCGCGCCGAGGACCGCCTCATCGAGCCCCATGCTTCCCGCCGGCTCGGACACGAGTGCGTTGTGGGCCCGCTCGAGCGCGCCGTGGAGCGCCACGTCGCGGAACACCACCCAGCGCGCCGCGCGAGGTGGGCTGCCGTCGCGCTCCGCCCACTCGTGGACGATGCTCGGCTCGATGTAGAGGACCTTGTAGGTCCACCCCTCGGGGACGGCGGCCATCCCGGTGTGGACGGCGTCGGGCTCGAGCACGAACAGCTCGCCCTCGACGGCCCGCTGCTGCGTGGCGTCGAGGGAGAAGCGCGCCGCGCCGCGCTCGAGCGCCGCGACGGTCCAGGTGGGGTGCGAATGCGGCCGGTAGGCGTGCTGCACGAAGCGCGCGTGCAGCGCCTCGATGCCCTCGAGGTCGCGGGGACGGAAGTAGGTTGAGTACTCGGTCGGCGTGAGGTGAGCTTACTTCCAGCGCTCACCGCCGCTGCGGCGAGCAGCTGGGGTTAGCGATGATCGCGCTCTGGAAGGCGCCGTCCGAGTTCGGGTTGACGGTGCCCCACTGGGCGTCGCCGCCGAATGAATTGCCGCTACGGCCGGCGTTGCCGAACTGCCAGGTGCACCCGAGCTCGGGGTCGCGCACCAGCGTCCAGTAAGGGTAGAAGTGTCCTGGGCCGGGAGGCGGCATCACGCAGTTGGCGCCGGTGGCCGTATCGCAGCCGGTCTCGAACTCGGTCGCGGACATGTCGGTGACGAACTGGATCCGTGGATAGCCATGGCCGAGCGTGGTCGGCGGGGCCTGTGCGACCGCTCCCGGGAACCGGCCGGGCTGGCTCGACGTCGGCCAGTCGGCCCGGTAGGAGTGTCCTTCGTGTACGGCTCGAAGTGACCGATCTCGAACTCGCTGTCGATGTTGTAGTCGCCGAATCCCCACGGATCGATGTTGCCCGGAGCCGCGCTCGAGTACTCGGGCTGGAAGCTAAACGGCGTGCCCGAGCAGTCGACGGGGTTCGTGTTCATGAATCCGTTGGCCGCCGAGGCGATCATGAACCCCGAGGTGTGGTTGGTGAGGTCATCTTCGGTCACCTCGAGCGCGTGACCACCGCCTCTGAGCGGGGCGTCGAAGATATGGATCACGATCGTGTCGCTGATGTTGTCGACGAACGGAGCGAACCCAGGGGGATAGAACTGGAGCTCCATAAATGCATCGCCGCCTCCGGGACTGGTCGCGCTCGGGGCATCGGCGTGCGAAACCGGCGCGCACCGCGTCTCGGGCCATGAGTCCGGACGACCTCGCGCGCTTCATGGCTACCTCGCTCCGGTCTCGGACTTCGCTGGGCGGGCAGCCATTCGCACGCCGCTCCCGCTGTCAACCTCATTCCCGCCGCTATCCTCGCCTGACCGATATGTCGATAAGCACCAACCAACTGAAGAGCGGCAACCACGTCGAGGTGGACGGGACCGTCTACAAGGTGATCGAGTTCCAGCACGTCAACCCCGGCAAGGGCGCCGCGTTCGTCCGCACGAAGCTGCGCCGCGCGAGCGACGGCGCGGTCATCGACAAGACCTTCCGCGCCGGCGAGAAGCTGCGCTCGGTCCGCAGCGAGGGTAGGAGCATGCAGTTCCTCTACGCCGACGGCGACGGCGCCCACTTCATGAACACCGAGACCTACGAGCAGATCGCGCTGCCCACCGACGCGCTCAAGGACGCGCTCAAGTGGATCAAGGCCGGGGACCAGGTGGACGTCCTGTTTCTCGACGACCAGCCGAGCGACGTCCAGGTCCCGGGCTCGGTCGATCTGGAGGTGAGCCAGACCGAGCCCGGGCTGCGCGGCGACACCGCCTCGGGGGGCGGGACGAAGCCGGCCACGCTCGAGACCGGCGTGGTCGTCCAGGTGCCGCTGTTCATCTCGGAAGGCGAGACGATCCGCGTCGACACGCGCGACGGAAGGTACCTCTCGCGCGCGTAAGCTCGTAGCCGTGGAGCTCGTCTACGGCAAGCACTCGGTCCGGGCGGTCTTCCTGACCCGCCCGCAGGACGTGAGGCGCCTCATCCTCGGCGGGAAGCCCGCCTACCACGCCGACACCGTGGCGGCTGCCCGCCTAGCCGGGGTCGAGCCCGAGTTCGTGGCCTGGCCGGACTTTCGCCGGCTCACCGGCCTCACCGACGACGACAAGCACCAGGGCGTCTGCGTGTTCGCCAAGCCGCGACGCGTGTTCGCCGAGCACGAACTCGACCGGCTCGCCGAAGCCCGGCTGGTCATCGCGCTTGACCAGATCTCGGACCCGCAGAACCTCGGCGCGGTGCTGCGCAGCGCCGCCTTCTTCGGCGCCGACGCGGTTCTGCTGCTCAAGAACCGGTCCGCCGAGCTGACCCCGAAAGTCGCGCGGATCGCGGTCGGCGGAGCCGAGTTCGTCGAGGTGTTCCGGGTCACCAATCTGGCGCGCAGCCTCGACATCCTGCGCGAGCACGGCTACTGGGTCTACGGACTCGACGAGCGAGGCGAGCGAACCCTCGGCGAGACCGAGTTCGATCCCCAGTCGGTGCTCGTCGTCGGCGCCGAAGGGCAGGGGCTACGCCAGCGCACGCGCACCAAGTGCGACGCGCTGGTCCGCATTCCCGGCGGCCGCGAAGGCGTCGAGAGCTTGAATGCCGGGGTCGCGACGGCGATCGCGCTGGCCGAGATGGCCGGGTCTAAGGCCCCGGAGGGTTCGGCTGCCGGGGGAGAGGCGCGTCGTTCGGGGGCGGGAGCGTCGAGCCGCCCCGGAGGATGATCGGGCCGACCCCAACCGGGTTGCCGGGCGGTGCCGGAGGCGTCGGATGCGGCGCGATCGGCGGGCTGGGCGCCAGCGGGAGGTCGATGGCCGCTCCGTAGGCGGGCGGCGGTGGGTTCGGCGGCCGGGACGGATCCTGGTCGACGAGATCGGCCAGGCCGGGGTCGTCGTCGAGCCGCGGCACGCCGAGCGCGGGCAGCCCGAGCAGCTGCATCGCGGTCTTGGGGATGCTCACGTGCGAGCACCAGCGGCTATCGATCCCTGGCTTCACCGCGCCTCCGAACATCAGCAGCGGCACCCGCGGGCCAAGCGCGAGCTGCACGTTGTCGGGCGTGTACTCGAGAGCCGGGGTCTTCACGTGATCGTCGTAGCCGCCCCAGTCGTCCCAGGTGAGCATGAAGACGGTCTCGGCCCAGGCGCCGCCCTGAACCACTGCGTCCACCGCCTGCCAGATCGTGTCCATTCCCTCGGTGACGTTCGCGGGCGGGTGCTCGTCGTAGGGGCTGTTGTGCCACAGGTCCCCGGCTAGGCCGAGCACGGACGGCATGTCCCACACCGGCGCCTGTCCGTCTGAGTGGTCCTTCAGGGTGGGGGATTGCCCGCCCAACATCAGGAGATGGTTCGGCGTTGAGTCGGTGCCGTAGCCGGCGCAGTGGTTCTCGAGAAACGCGCCCGTGAGCGCGAGTTCGAGGTAGTACGGGAGCACGGTGCGCGTATCGAACTGAACGTGGGGAGCGGTGGAGGAGCCGGTCAGCCAGTCGAAGTAGGCGCGCCGGCTGTTCGACGGGTTCGTGGTCGGGGGATTCGGCGAGAGCGGCCAATCGCTCGCCACCGCCGCGCCGAACGGCGCCAGGCCGCGGAAGTAGTTGTCGGTCGTGTGGTTCTCCTAGATGAGGACCACGACCCGCTTGACGACGGCTGCCATCTCGATCTCCCTGTTCGAACCCCGGGCTCGATCCGGGACGTTACCGACCGCGATATTGACTGGGTTTTTCGGCAGTTGCCGCCTTACCCAAGTTAATTTCATGTGCGCCCTTGTAATTGTCCGCACACTGGGTTACCCTTCCGGAACACGTAGGAGAAGGAACTATGACGGCCTCCGCGATTACATACCTCCTCAACCAGAACGCCACGTGGCTCGCGTTTCGCGGGACAATGCCCTGCGGTTCGGCTCAGGCCGGCGTTCGCGGATATGTCACCCTCGCCCGGAGGTATGGGCGCTAGCTTCGGCGCACATACGGCCCGACCGCGAGGGCGACCCAGACGGGTCGCCCTTTTTGTTGCGCCGGTGACATCTCTGAGTGACGTTCTGGGCGACGCACGTGGTGACACGTGTGTCATGCACGTCGGTGGCTGAATGCCGCCGAGTTGACACACACTCAAAACACACACAGTTCAAGAGGAGGATCTCCCATGAGAGGAGAACCACAGGCCGCGAGCGCGCGCCTGCCCGCAGTCGCGCCTGCTCGGACCTGGTCCACCCGGCTCGAGCAGATCAAGGAGAGACGGCGCCGGCGCCGTGAAGAGGAGCTGGAAGTGATCGCTCGGCTTCAGGCGCAGGAGCGGCACGCGCGGAGAACCGGCGAGTACGTCCCGCGCGTCCGGCGCATCTTGTGAGTGGGGCGCGGTCCCCGCCGATGGCCCCGGTGAGGAACGGATTCCTCGCGGGGCCATCGCCACGCCACGATGGTCGGTTCGTCGGCGGCGTGACCCTTAGCTACATGCGTAGCCCGACACAACGTGCGTCGCGCGACAGGTGTGACGACCTATCCATGTGGGGCATGCGTAAGCCGTCACGACCCGTCCGATCGGCGCGCCGTGACGTGTTACGCAGTCGATTGGAGCCGAGCTTGTACGTGGACCAGCCGAGCTCGCCGGCCCGTGCGCGGATGCCGCGCATCTGCTTGTGCTGTGCCAGCTTCCACTCCCAGCGGGGATCGGCCTCGCTCAGGAGGGCACGGCCCCGCCCGAGGTCGGCGGAATTGAAGTCCATGCCGCGGCCGCTCAGAACGATTCGCTGAACGAGCTCGGGAGTGATTGCTCCCACCGCTTGGCCTAGGCGCTCGGGGAGGATCGGTTCCGACACGTCCCCGTGGACGAGCAGGTCCCGGAGCCGACGTCGCGCGCCTCAACGACCTCGCTCCCCACCCGCCTCGAGCCTGGGTTCACGATGGTCCTCGACCGCGGCTGCTTCCACGGCCTCTGCGACTCCCAGCGGGCGGGATGCGCGGCGGCTGTCACCGAGCTGACGACTCCCGGGGCGACGTTGCTGATGATGGCGTACGCGCCCAAGCGCATTCCCGCCGCGCCGACCGGCCTCGACGAGACCGAGCTGACCGCGCGATTCGCAGGCTGGCGCCTGGTGTCGAGCCAACCGGATGACGGCGGCGAGATCGCCGGGCCGCTGCGCAACGTCCCGCGGACGTGGTACCGGCTCACGCGAGCCTGAGCCTGATAAACCACGCATGTGGCCGCCACCGAGGCCCTCAGCCCGACCCGCACGATCAACGCGTCCCGGCCGGCGCCCTTGGACCAACGGCTGCTGGCGCGGATCGCCGACGACGTGCGGCGGGAGGGGCGGGTGCGCCGGCGCGCGACGCTGCCGGCGGGCAGTACCGCCTTCAGCTGGTCGCACACGCGCCGGATCATCGCCGACCCGCTGACGCTGCTGCTCGAGCACGAGCGCCGCTTCGGGCCCGTGTTCACGATCCGCGTGCTGCACGAGGCGATCGTGTGGGCGATCGGCGCCGAGGTAAACCACCAGATCCTGGTCAGCGATTTCGACGCCTTCCAGTGGCGGGAGGGCCGCTTCGCCGACCTGTGGCCGTTGTTGGGCGACGGACTGCTCAACACCGACGGGGCCTACCACCGCGACTTTCGGATGCTGATGCTGCCCGCCTTCCACCGCGAGTACGTCGAGCGGGTTGCCGAGACGATGATCGAGGAGGCGCTGGCCGCCGCCGAGCGGCTCGAGGAGGGCCAGGTGGTCGAGATCTACCACTGGGTACGCGAGCTGGCGCTGCGGATCGCACTGCGCGGCCTCCTCGGCCTCGACGCCACCGACGGACGCGAGCAAGCGCTGGCTGCGGCGTTCGAGGCCTCGCTCGCGATCCACGGCGAGCCGGTCCTCCTCCAGATGCTGCCGCTGCCGCGCTCACCGCTGGCGCGCGCGATCGCCGCCGGCAAGGCACTCGATACGCTCGTGCGAGCCGAGATCGAGGAGCGCCGGCGCCGCGGCGACCCCGGTCGGGGGGTGCTCGGCCTGCTCCTGGCCGCCACCGACGACGGCGGCGCGCCCCTGCCCGCCCGCGTCGTGCGCGACCAGGCCGTCACGCTGCTGTTCGCCGGTCACGACACAACCACGACGACGTTCACGTTCCTGCTGTACGAGCTGGGGCGAAACGAGGGCGCCCGCCGTGCGGTCGAGGACGAGCTCGACCAACTCGTCGGCCGGCGCCTCCCCGCCCCGACGCAGCTCGACGGCCAGTCTCTGCCGACACTCGAGCGGGCGCTCAAGGAGACGCTCCGTTGTTATCCCGCGGCGTGGGTCGGGCCGCGGCGGACCACGCGCGACGTGAGCCTCGCCGGCATTGAGGTTCCGGCCGAGATCGGCGTCCACTACTCCTCCTGGGCCACCCATCACCTGCCCCAGCTGTATCCCGACCCGTTCCGGTTCGACCCCGATCGGTTCTTGCCGGAACGCGAGGCGGCGCTGCCACGCGGCGCCTACATCCCGTTCGGTGGGGGCTCGCGGATGTGCCTGGGTAAGCGCTTCGGCGAGTACGAGCTGCGCGCGCTCGCTGGGGTGCTGCTCACCCGGGTCCGGTTCAACCCCTGCTCAGCCGAGCCGCCCACGGTCGTGACCACCCCGACGCTCGGCCCCAAGGGTGGTCTGCGCTTCGTGGTCCGCGGAAGGTGAGGCACCCGGGGGCCGCGGGAGTCCGGCCTTCCTGTAAAACCGGACAAAGCCGCCGCACGCCGCCAACCTTCGCCACATAAGCATGGAGGCAATGCTTATCTCGCCAAGGTGGGGCGGTGGCGGGAGGTTTGGGGAGTTTTGCAGGGCGCTTTGCCCAGTCTGACAAAGCGGCGGGCCCGTTCCCGCGCACGTTCTAAGGTGGGAAGACGACGACCGCAAAAAGACTGGAGCAGCTATGAAAACGCGCAAGCTTGGATCGCTCGAGGTCTCAGAGCTCGGGCTCGGTTGCATGGGGATGTCGGCGTTCTACGGCGCGTCCGACGAGGACGAGGCGGTCGCCACCATCCAGCGCGCGCTCGAGCTGGGCATCAACTTCCTGGACACCGCCCAGCTGTACGGCCCGCTGACCAACGAGGAGCTGGTCGGCCGCGCGGTCAAGGGCCGGCGCGAGGAGTACGTGATCGCCACCAAGTTCGCCCGCCGGATGGACAAGGCCACGCCCGGCGACATGCCGACTGTCGGGGCGGTCGACGGCTCGGCCGAGCACGTCCGCAGCTCGATCGAGGGCTCGCTCAAGCGACTGGGCACCGACTACGTCGACCTCTTCTACCAGCACCGGGTCGATCCGAACGTGCCGATTGAGGAGACGGTGGGGGCGATGGGCGAGCTCGTGAAGCAGGGCAAGGTGCGCCACATCGGGCTGAGCGAGGCGGGGCCGGACACGATCCGCCGCGCCCACGCCGTGCACCCCATCACCGCCCTGCAGACGGAGTACTCGATGTGGTCGCGCGACCCCGAGACCGAGATCCTCCCCACCTGCCGGGAGCTCGGGATCGGCTTCGTGGCCTACTCGCCGCTCGGGCGCGGCTTCCTGTCGGGCAGGTTCACCTCGCCCGATCAGCTCGAGGAGGGCGACTTCCGCCGGCAGGGACCGCGCTTCACCGGCGAGAACCTCGATGCCAACCTGAAGCTGGCCGCCAAGATCGCCGAGATCGCCGAAGAGAAAGGCGTCACCCCCGCGCAGCTGGCGATCGCGTGGGTGCTCGCCCAGGGCGAGGACATCGTGCCGATTCCCGGGACCAAGCGGCGCACGTATCTGGAGCAGAACGCCGGCGCGGCCGACGTCGAGCTCGCGCCCGCGGACCTCGAGCGGATCGAGGCGGAGCTGCCGCCGGTCGCGGGCGCGCGGTACGACGAGGCCGGGATGGCGGGGGTCAACCTGTAGGTCGCGGCCACCCCGCCCGGCACGGATGGCGGTCTCGGCTCGGCCCGCTCGGCATCCGGCCTCGCCTAACCGGGCCGGCCTCGACTCACCCGGCGGACGCCGAGCGCAGCGAGGCCCCGAAATCCCCCGATGAGTTTCGGAGCCGCCCACGGTCAGAGAGGCATGGAACTGCAAGAGGTCGTCGCACGCCAAGTTGGGGACACGCAGGTGCCGGGGCTGGTCGCGCTGGTGGCGCACGGTCAGGAAGTGCATGTCGAGGCGGCCGGCGAGCTGACGATCGGCGGGCCGCCGGTGAGGCGCGACTCCCTGTTCAGGATCTCCTCGACGACCAAGCCGATCACAGCGGCAGCCGCGCTGGCGGTGATCGAGGAGGGGCTGCTGGGGCTCGATGATCCGGTCGATCGACTGCTCCCCGAGCTCGCCGATCGCCGGGTGCTGGTCCGCCCGGACGGGCCGCTGGACGAGACGGTGCCGGCGGAGCGTCCGATCACTACACGCGACCTGCTGACGTTCACGTTCGGGTTCGGGATGGCGCTGGAGATGTTCTCCTCGCCCGAGCCATGGCCGATCGTGAGGGCCGATGAGGAGCTCAGGCTGGCCTCGATCCACCCACCTGACCCGAGCGTCCAGCCCGATCCCGACACCTGGATCGCCAACCTCGGGTCGCTGCCGCTCATCGCCCAACCGGGCGATCGCTGGCTCTACAACACGGGGGCGTCCGTTCTCGGCGTGCTGCTGGCGCGCGCCACCGGCCAGCCGTTCGGCGAGGCGCTGCGCACGCGGGTGCTCGAGCCGCTCGGGATGCGCGACACCGCGTTCTGGACCTCGGACACCGATCGCCTCGCCACCGCCTACCGGCCGACGCCGGACGGCTTGGTGGTGTGGGACGAGCCCGGTGGGAGGTGGAGCAGGCGGCCGGCGTTCGAGGACGGGGCGGCGGGACTGGTCTCGACCGTCGACGACCTGTACGCGTTCGCGCAGATGTTGACGCGCGGGGGCGTGCCGGTACTGTCGGCGGAGGCGGCGCGGGCGATGACGACCGATCAGCTGACCGCCGCGGTCAAGGCCCGCGGTGGGCTGGGACCCGACTTCTTCAAGGGCCGCTCGTGGTCGTTCTGCCAGGCCGTGTACCACGCCGGAGCGTTCGGCTGGGACGGCGGCTTCGGTAGCTCGTGGCTGGTCGATCCGGTGCACGACCTGACGGTGATCGTGCTCACGCAGCGCGGGTTCGAGAGCCCCGACCTGCCGCGGGCGCATCGCGAGATCCAGGCCGCTGCGTACTCGGCGCTCCGCTGAAGAGCGCCCGAAACCCGTACCTTCCGCGGTCATGGCCGTGTCCACCGCGCTGCGCTCGGTCGCGGCGATCCGCTACGTGATGCCACTGCGGGAGGGCGGGTCGCTGCCTGGGCTGGTCGAGGCCGATGACGACGGCCTGTACGTGATCAAGTTCCGCGGCGCCGGGCAGGGGCTGCCGGCGCTCGTGGCCGAGGTGATCGTGGGTGAGCTGGCCCGGCGGCTCGGGATGCTGGTGCCGGAGCTGGTCGAGCTCGAGCTCGATCCGGTCCTCGGCGCGGCCGAGCCCGATCCCGAGATCCAGCAGCTGATCACCGACAGCGGTGGCTCGAACCTGGGCGTCGACTTCCTGCCGGGCGCGCTTCCGTACACCCCGGCGGGACGGTGGCGACCGGACCCCGCGCTGGCTGCGGACATCGTCTGGCTGGACGCGCTGACGACCAACGTCGACCGTACACCGCGCAACCCGAACCTGCTGATCTGGCACGAGCGGCTGTGGCTGATCGACCACGGGGCGGCGGTGTACCTGCAGCACGGCGGCCTCGACCCCGCCGACCACTCCCTGCGTCCATTCCCGCTGATCGCTCAGCACGTGCTGCTGCCGTGCGCGGGGTCGATCGCCGAGGCGCACGAGCGGCTCGCGCCGACGGTCGATCGCGCGCAGCTCGAGGAGGTCGTCGGGCTCGTGCCGCAGAGCTGGTTCGCGGCTGGGCAGGAAGGCGAGGTATACGTGGAGTACTTGAGCCGGCGCCTTCAGGGCGCGGCGTTCGCGGTCGAGGCGGAGCGTGCCCGAATTGGCGCCTAACCCGTTCTCGTACGCGGTCCTGCGGGTCGTGCCGCGGGTCGAGCGAGGTGAGTGCTTCAACGCCGGCGTGGTGCTGTTCTGCCGCCAGCGCGACTTCCTGGGGGTCAAGGTCGGTCTCGACGAGCGGCGGCTCGCCGCACTAGCGCCCGACGTCCCGGCCGAGGAGGTGCGCGCGCACCTGGAGGCGCTCGTGCGCATAGCGGCCGGCGGCCCGGACGGCGGCGCGATCGGGGAGCTTCCGCCGTCGGAGCGGTTCGGCTGGCTGGTCGCGCCCTCGAGCACGATCGTCCAGCCCTCCGAGGTCCATACCGGACTATCGGACGACCCGGCGGCCACGCTGGAGCAGCTGTACGCCGAGCTGGTCGAGCCGGTGTCGGCGTCGTGAGCGAGCCGGTCATCGTCGTTCATGCCGGCGCCGGCGGGGCGAGAAGCGATCTGCTCTCGCAGGCACCGGAGTCCCGTGACGCGCTCGAGCGAGCGCTCACGGCCGGCGCCGCGGAGCTCGAGCGCGGCGGCGCGGTGGAGGCCGCCTGCGCGGCGGTGATGGTGATGGAGAGCTTCGCGCTGTTCAACGCCGGCTATGGCTCGGTGCTGTGCTCGGACGGCTCGGTCGAGATGAGCGCGTCGGTCATGCGCGGCTCCGACCGGGCAGCCGGCGCGGTGGCGATGCTGCGGCGCACTCGCCATCCGGTCGCGGCCGCGCTCTCGTTGCTGGACGCGCCGCCGGTATTGCTGGCGGGGAGCCGCGCCGACGAGCACGCGGCCGGTCAGGGTCTCGAGCAGCACGATCCGTCTGAATTCGTGACCGACCGCCAGCGCCGGCGGCTCGAGCGCTGGCTGAGTCAGCGAGAGAACCGGGCGCTGTCGGCGGCGCCTGACGGCGGCGCCTTCGGGGGATGGTCGGCGGCGCCTGACGGCGGCGCCTCAGAGGGACGGTCGGCGGCGCCTGACGGCGGCGCCTTAGACGACCGGGGGACCGTGGGGGCGGTTTGTCTTGACTCGAGCGGGCTGCTCGCGGCGGCCACGTCGACCGGCGGGCGCCTGGGGCAGCGGCCCGGGCGCGTGGGCGACTCGCCGCTGATCGGGGCGGGGACGTGGGCCGACCGATCGGTGGCCGTCTCCTGCACCGGCGCGGGGGAGGCTTTCATCCGCTGCGGGGCGGCGAGACTGCTCGGCGCGCTGGTGGCGCACGGCGCCGGGCTCGACTCGGCGGCGCTCACGGTGCTGGACGGGGTGGCCGAGTGCGACGGCGTCGGCGGGCTGATCGCGGTCGACGCAGACGGCCGGGTGGCGATGCCATTCTCGACCGAGGCGATGCCGCGCGGGGTGTGGCGCCCGGGCCAGTCGCCGGTCGTCGAGATCCTGTAGGCCATACCATTGGCGTCAATGGGGACGACCACTCTTGCGGGCCAGGGCCTGCGTGCGAGATGGGACGCAGACGAGGCCGCGTTCGGGCTGTGGGCAGGAATCCCGACCTCGCTCGTAGCGGAGATGGGCGCCGCGGCCGGCTACGACTACGTCTGCGTTGACCTCCAGCACGGGATGAGCGATGAGGCGACGATGATCTCGATGTTCCAGGCCACGCAGGCGGCCGGCTCAGTACCGCTGGCCCGGCTGGCCTGGAACGAGCCGTACCTCATCATGCGCGCGCTTGACGTGGGCGCGATCGGCGTGATCGTGCCGCTGATCGACAACGCCGCCGAGGCCGCACGGGCGGTGGAGGCGTGCCGGTACCCCCCGGTTGGCCGGCGGTCATACGCGGGCAGCGTCCGCGCGCAGTTGGTGCTCGGGTCGTCGTCGCCAGAAGCCCTGGCGGGCGGGGTGCTGTGCCTCGCGATGATCGAGACCCGCGAAGGGCTCGAGAACGTCGAGGAGATCGCCGCCACTCCCGGCCTCGACGGGCTCTACATCGGGCCGTCGGACCTGTCGCTCGCGCTGGGCCTGCACGCTGGGGGTCTGGCCGTTGACGCGCGTGAGGACCGGCCGGCGCTGGCCGAGGCGATCGAGCGCATCCGGCAGGCGTGCACGGCGAATGGCCTGATCGCGGGCATTCAATGCTCGAGCGGCGCCGCCGCCTCGCTGTACGCAAGTTACGGCTTCCGGTTGGTCACGGTGGGTGGGGACGTCGGCCTGTTCGCGGCGGCGATAAGCCGCGAGCTGAGAGCCGCGCGGGGAGCCTGAGCCGCGATGCGGACCGCGCCCGACCTCGTTGGCCATGCGCTCGACGGCCGCTACGAGCTCCGCGAGCTGATCGGGGAGGGGACGTTCGGGCGCGTCTATCGCGGGTACGACCGCCGGCTCGCGCGCGAGGTGGCGATCAAGGTGATCAAGCCGTGGTGGTCGGAGGACCCGGAGTGGGCCGAGAGCTTCGGGCGCGAGGCGCAGCTGCTGGCGCGGGTGAGCGATCCGGGGATCGTTCAGATCTTCGACGTGGGCGAGGCCGAGGAAGGGCGCTATTACGTGACCGAGCTGGTCGACGGCGAGAGCCTGGCCGCGCTACTCAGGCGAGGCGGAGCGCTGGCGCCGTGGCGGGCGTGCGAGATCGCCGAGCAGATCTGCCGCGCGCTCGAGCGCGCGCACGCCAAGCAGATCGTGCACCGCGACATCAAGCCAGCGAACGTGCTGATCTCCTCGCTCGGGCGCGTCAAGGTCGGCGATCTGGGAGTCGCGCGGCTGGCCGAGGGGACAACCGACGGCGGCACCGCGACGATCGTCGGGACCCCGCGCTACATGGCCCCCGAGCAAGCCAACGGGCAGCCGGTCAGCCCGGCTACTGACGTCTACAGCGCCGGCATCGTCCTGTACGAGATGCTGGCCGGGCGCCCGCCTTTCAACGGCGACTCTGCGGTCGAGATCGCGCTCCGGCACGTGCAGGAGCCGGCCCCGCCGCTGCCGGCGGGGACGCCTTGGTCGCTCGAGCAGGTGGCGCTGCGGGCGCTGGCCAAGGAGCCGGCCGACCGCTATCAGAGCGCGGCAGAGATGGCGGCGGCGCTGGCGGATGCCCGGGCCGGGTCGACCCGCTCGCCGACGGCGATGGCCACGGGTACGGGCGAGAACGAGGCCGAGGAGATCTTGGGCGCTGTGCGCCGCCGGTTGGACGGCTCGACCTGGATCGCGCCGGAGTATTCGCCGCGACGGAACGTCAACCCGGCGGCGCGCCGGCGCAGCGTCGCCGTGTTCGCGCTCGCCCTGGGGCTGCTGCTGGCGATGGCGGTGGCGACCAAGATCCTGACCGGGCCCGCCAAGGTGCAGGTGCCAGGACTCCACGGAGGCCGGAGGCAAGTCGACTCGGTTTTGAAGCGTCTGGACCTGCACGCGAGCTTCTTCCACGCGTTCAACGGTCGGGTGCCTTCCGGGGCGGTCGTGTCCCAGTCGCCCGCGCCGCGCGCGCGGGTGAACCAGGGCTCGACCGTGCAGGTTGTGCTCAGTCGCGGGCCGCGGCCGATCGACGTGCCGTCGCTGAAGGGCCAGACCTCGAGCGCGGCGGCGGCGCAGCTGAACCGGAGTGGTCTGAACGATCAGGTGAGCTACGTGCCCGCGCCCGGGATCGCGCCGGGCATCGTCACCGGCCAGTCGCCGACGGTCGGCACGCAGCTGCACCGGCACGCGACCGTCACCCTGCTCGTCGCGGAGACGCCGACGTGGCGGTTCGTGACGTCGTTCTCGGGCGGCGGTGGCGGCGGTGGCGGCCAGTCGATCCCGTTCCACATTCGCGGCACGCAGTGGCGGATCGTCTACTCGATGTCCTACCAGGGCACCTGCGACTTCGTGTTCTGGTGCAACGGCCCAAGCGCCGAGGTGCTCGGCGCCGGCTCCACCAACGTGTCGTTCAGCCTGAACGACGGCGGCGGGCAAACCCGCGTGTTCAAGACCGGCCCGGGCGACTATCAGGTCGCGATCAAGCCCGGCTGGGACAGCGCCAACTGGTCGATTCAGGTCCAGGACTACTACTGATCGAGCGCCGCTCCGGCGGGCTCACGGCCGCGCCCGAGCGCCGTCATCTTCTGGGTCAAACGACGCACTCGCTGCGCGTCCACGGACGTGGTCGGGCCCCCCTGCCGCTGGGAGATTTGCCCTCCATAAGCCACGGCCACCACACCAGACCAGCCGGGTCGGGTGCAGGGGCCATAGAGGAGGGCAGCATGTACAGCTCAGAGTCGCTTTCGATCCCGGAATCACCAGTCCGGATCTCGCGCCGTTCGTGGGTGATCGCGCTCGCCGCGCTCGTCGCCGCCGGATTGACGATCGCGGTTTTCGTCCTGGCGTTGGGCGCCGGGAGCAACAAGAGCGTCTCCGTCCACGCAGTCTCGTCACTGCCGCAGTATCGGGATATGCCGCCGGCGCCCAAGCCGGCCGAGCGGCCGGCCACCCTCGCGGGCTTGTACCCGGCCCCGCACGCGCTGCTGCCGGTGGAGACCGGGTCTCAGGGCGAGAACACCCAGTCCGCAGCCCAGAGGATGGCGACGCTGCGGGTGCAGCGCCTCCTGCACCTCGGGCGCTAGTCGGAACTTAGGGCTACGGCACGAAGCCTAGGGGGCACCAACCAGGCACGGACGGCGAGCTCGCTGAGCGCCGTCCGTGCCTCTTGCTTGCCGGGAACTCTCCTCGCGGTGACCGGCGCAAGTCGTCATCATGGACGGCCCATCGGGACACTCAAGATGGCTTCCACGCGCACGATCATCCTCAGCATCAGAGCCGCTGAGCGGATCCGCGGCGAGCTCGAGCGGCTCGACGGGATCGAGGTGCTCGAGCGCTACGAGCTCGCGCATACCCACGACCCGCAGGTGCTGGCGCGCGGGCTGGACGGGGCGTGGGCGGTGATCGCGGCCGGCGAGCCTTACACCCGCGAGGTGTTTCAGGCGGCGCCGGACTTGAAGGCGATTCTCCGTTGGGGGACGGGCTCCGACGCGATCGACATCGACGCCGCCACCGACGCGGGTGTGGCGGTCGTGACCACGCCGGGTGTCAATGCGGAGGCGGTGGCGGACATGGCGCTGGCGCTGATGCTCGCGTGCATCCGCGGCCTGCGCGAGCTCGACGCCGTCGTGCGAACCGGCGAGTGGCGGGTTGGGCCACCCAGCCGCGATCTGGCCGGCGCCACCGTCGGCGTCGTCGGACTAGGCGCGATCGGACGGGCGGTGGTGCGGCGGCTGCGCGGGTTCAGCTGCCGGGTGCTCGCGGTCGAGCCCAACCCGGACCCGGATTTCGTCTCGGAGAACGAGGTCGAGATGACCGCGCTCGAGACGATGCTCCCGCGGGTCGACGTGCTGACCCTGCACGCGCCGCTCACGGCGTCGACGCGAGGGCTGATCGGGGCTCGCGAGCTCACGCTGCTCCCGCGCCACGCGATCGTGGTCAACGCCGCGCGCGGCGATCTGGTCGACCAGGCGGCGCTCACGGCCGCGCTCGAGTCCGGTCAGATAGCCGGCGCCGGGCTCGACGTGTTCGAACGCGAGCCGCCGGCGCCCGACGATCCGATCCTCCGCGCGCCGAACACCATCTTCAGCGGCCATGTCAGTTCGTACACCGAGTTGGGGTTGGCGCGCACGGGCGACGCCGTGCTCGCCAACCTGCTCGAGCTGCTGGCGGGCGGTCTGCCCGCTACCTGCCTGAACCCGGAAGCCTGGGGCTAGCCGTCCGCTCGGATCAGCGTCCCGACGGCGGCTTGTCGATGAACTGGTGGTCGCTCACCAGCCGGCCGTCGGCGCCGACCATCGCGACATGCGTGCCGATCGAGTCCGGCTCGCCGCCCACGGTCGGCACCATCTCCCACCGGTAGCGCACCGCGTCGTGATTGGTGTCGACCGCGGCCAGTCGGAACTCGAAGCCGTTCGAGCTGTACCCGTTGTAGGCATTGGTGACTGCCTGCTCGATGCCGCCGCGTCCCTCAAACTCGGTTGAGGCATTGCGGTAGATGCCGTCCTCCGACCAGATCTCATCGATCACTTGCCGGCGCGCTGTCGCATCCGGGTCGTTCCAGCTGGTTACGAACTTCTCGATCACTGCGTTGATATTGGTCATGCGCACAGCGTCGCAATCCGATGGAGGCGTGTCGATTACTGGCCAGGTAATGCGACTGGCACTAGATCTCGTGCGCCGACGCCTGCTCGATGAACTTCAGCAGTGCGGAGTGGTCTAGACCCCCGTCTCCGGCGGCCTTCAGAGCGGCGAGCATCTGATCGACGAGTGCGGTCGTGGGCACGTACACGCCGAGCTCGCGCGCGGTGCGCAGCGCGATCCCGAGGTCCTTGTGGTGCAGCTCGAGCCTGAAGCCCGGCGTGAAATCGTGCTCGAGGAAGTTGCGACGGCGGACCTCCATCACCCGGTTGCCGGCCAGTCCGCCCGACAGCACCTCGATCAGCCGGTCGGGATCGACGCCGGCCTTCGACGCGAGCACGAGTGCTTCGCTGACCGCCTCGATTGTGATTGCAACCAGCATTTGGTTGCACGCCTTGGCGGTCTGACCGGCGCCGGCCTCGCCCAGGCGGACGACGGTCTTGCCGAGCACGTCGAACAGCGGCCGTGCCCGCTCGAACGCCGCCTCAGGCCCGCCGACCATGATCGACAGCGTGCCGTCGCGCGCGCCGACGTCGCCTCCCGACACAGGTGCGTCGAGCATGTCGGCGCCTTTGCCCGAGGCCGCGTCAGACACCGCGATTGCGGTCGCCGGCGCGATCGAGCTCATGTCGATCAGCAGCTGCCCGCCGCGCGCCCCGGCGATGACGCCGTCCTCCCCGAGGTAGACCTGTTCCACGTCGGGCGAGTCGGGGAGCATCGTGATCACGATCCCGGCGCGCTCGGCCACCTCCTGTGGGGTGGCCGCGGCTTCGGCGCCCTCGTCGACCAGATCCTTCTCCTTGGCGCGGGTGCGGTTGTGGACGATCAGCGGGTAGCCGGCACGCAGCAGGTTGAGCGCCATCGGCCGGCCCATGATGCCCAGGCCGGTGAACCCGACGACGGCATTATGGGAATGGTCGGCGGCGCCTGACGGCGGCGCCTTGTCAGGCATAACCGAGCTCCTTCATCCAACCGAGGCTCTGCTCGGTCGTCGGGGTCGAAGGGTTGTACTCGAGTCCCACCCATCCCGTGTACTCGCGGCGCTCGAGCAGATCCAGGATGTAGCGGTAGTTGATCTCGCCGGTGCCCGGCTCGCCCCTGCGCGGAGGGTCGGCGATCTGCACGTGCCCGATCCGTGGCAGGACCCGCGAGATGGTGTCGGACAGGTTCCCCTCCATGCGCTGCATGTGATACACGTCGTACTGAAGCGCGACGTTGTCGGCGCGGACGGCGTCCAGGAATTTCACGGCTTTTGCCGTCGTATCCAGTAGATAGGGTCCATTCTCGTAAGTGTTGACGGCCTCGATCATGATGCTGGCACCCTGCACCTGGGCCCGCTCCGCGGCCCAGGCGACGTTTTGACGGGCCAGTTCGAGCTGGGCCTCGAGTTCGAGCTCGGGGAGGCGGACGCCGACAAGCGCGTTCAGCCGGGTGCAACCGATCTTGCCGGCCAGCTCGAGCGCGACCGGAACGTTCTCGCGGAACACGTGCTGGCGCTCGGGGTCGCTGAGCAGGCCGCGATCGCCGGCGGCCAGGTCGCCGGCGTCGAAGTTGAACAGCGCCACCTCGAGGCCGGTCTGCGCCACCGCTCGCTCGACGGCGAGCAGCTCATCGCCGCCCGGCCATATGAACTCGACGCCCTTGAAGCCGGCGTCGCGAGCCCGGGCGAAGCGCTCACCGAAGGGCGCGTCCTTGAACAGGAAGCTGAGGTTGGCCGAAAATCGCACGCCCGGCATCGTATGCAGATGCGCCGCCACCGTGGTCTCTTGGCGGTGTGCGTGTGCGTGTGCGTGTGCGCGGCATGGCTCGTCACGCTCGCTCCGAGCGCCCTGGCCGAGCCCAACGGGGTTGCGCTGACGCCGCCGATGGGGTGGAACAACTGGTACTCGGAGTACTGCGGAGTGAGTGCCCAGTCGGTCGAGCAGACCGCTCGCGAGATGGTCGCCAACGGGATGGCGGCGGCCGGCTACGAGTACATCAACATCGACGACTGCTGGATGGCGCCATACCGGGATGCCGCTGGGAACCTCGTCGCCGACCCGACGCGCTTCCCGGACGGGATCGCGCCGGTGGCGGCCTACGTCCACAGCCTCGGCCTGAAGCTCGGGATCTACGAGGATGCCGGCATCTCGACGTGCGCGGGGTATCCAGGTAGCTACGGCCACGAGACGCAGGATGCGGAGACATTCGCGTCGTGGGGCGTCGACTACGTGAAATACGACCGCTGCAACATTCCATACGCCGACTTCCCGGGCGAGTCGCAGCAGCAGGTCGACGCGACTCTCTTCACGCGCATGAGCGACGCGCTGCGGGCGACCGGCCGCCCGATCGCCTTCTCGGTGTGCGACCCGAATCCGGGCGTCGACGCTTGGACGTGGGGCCGAACGGTGGCGAACCTGTGGCGGACGACCCCCGACATCCAGGACAACTACAGCTCGATGCTCGCCGGCTTCGAGGGCACCGTCGACCTGTACTCGAGCGCCGCTCCGGGCGGCTGGAACGACCCCGATCTCCTCCAGATCGGAAACGGCGGCAGCACCCTGACCGAGTACCAGAGCGAGTTCAGCCTGTGGGCCGAGATGGCGGCGCCGCTGATCGCGAGCACCGACGTGGGCGACCTCTCGGCTGCCGCGCTGTCGATCTACGAGAACGCGAACGTGATCGCGGTCGATCAGGACGTGCTGGGACGGCCCGGCATTCCGATCTCGAGCGCGGGCGGCCTGTGGGTGCTCACCAAGCAGCTGACCGGCGGGGACCGCTCCGTGGTGCTGTTCAACTCGACTGACACGGCGACGACAATCACGACCAGTGCCGCGGCCGCCGGGCTGCGCCGGGCGTCCGGCTACAGCCTCTACAACCTGTGGAGCAACGCGGTCACTGAGACCGGCGGTGAGATCAGCGCGTTCGTACCGGCCCACGGCGTGGCCATGTTCCGGGTGGCGCCGCAGAGCCGCCCGGCCCTGCGCGTGCTGGCCCCGCACACCGTGCTTTCGCTCGCCGCGGCGGTTTCCCAGCTCGCCGCCGGCGGCACCACGACCGTGCTGGAGTCGTTCGCCGATCAGGGGACTGTCGCGCTGAAGCGCCTGATGCTGTCGCTAGTCGCGCCCATCGGATGGCGCGTCGCACGGCTCGGGCGGGCCCGCCTCGAGCGCCTGGCTCCGGGACACCAGTTCACGGTCCTCTACAGCGTCACCGCCCCCGCCACCGGGCCGCCGCTCGGGCTCGAGGCGCTGGCCGCCGCGGCATCGTATGACCCGGTCAACGGCCTCGGCACGTCGTCGACCAACCTCGCCGAAACCGTCTCGTTGCCGATTCCACGTCGCGGCGCGCGCACCTAG